>Ga0194055_10004255_pt1 | contig 10777 bp, 8 predicted proteins | sample SepL449m_MetaG_FD_155482 | JGI IMG/M metagenome (GOLD analysis project Ga0194055, IMG submission 155482) | Anoxic zone freshwater microbial communities from boreal shield lake in IISD Experimental Lakes Area, Ontario, Canada - Sep2016-L442-9m | ecosystem: Environmental > Aquatic > Freshwater >... | reverse complement strand
GTCGATGCGCAGCGCTCGACGGCCAGCTATGCGGCCGGACTCGCGAAAGCCGCCGAGCGTCGAGGGGTCGAACAAGCCCGCTACGTCGACGAATTTCAAGATGCCATCTTGGACTTTTTAGCCTTCGCTCCAAAACACCAATCGGTTGCGAATTCGTTGGCAATCGCGGTTGCCCAGCATGCAACGCCCGTGGGGAGTGGCACCGTGGCTCGAACGGAACGGATTCCAGTCTCTCAGCGTGCAGAATCTGCCGTTATCGCTTGGTTGCGACACCAAACCACGGCCTACGACCACATGACCATTCGGCGACAAAAAGGAGTGCGACGCCAAGTCCGCCGCGAACTGGCCGAGCAATCCCGTCAATTGCTTAGCCATTACCGAGCCGGAAAACCTATCGCTTCCGATTGCCCCCTGCGGGTAGCCTTGGAAAAGGTGAAAAGCTGACCGTTTCGCACGCTTACTGCGGCCTTCAGAGGGGGCGAGATAGAAATCTTGTCGGCCCCGCATTCAGGAATTGAGTACAATCACAGACCGTTGCTTGCTAAAGACTTAGAACGCGTTTGGAGGTCTCCAGTCCCCCCTCGCCGTCCGTTCGCTGTCCGCTCGAATCCCAGGATTTGGCAGAGCAGCACCGAAACCGAGCGAGATTCCGACGAAGACCGCCTTTTCACGTTCTTTAGAACGACCCGATAGAACTTGTTACCGGTTGCTTCGTACGAAGATTCCGATTTCTCGGGAACTGGATAGATTCCAACCGATTCCTAGTGGGGTAGACTTGTACGAGGTGGGTGGCGCTGGCTCTGCCGTGTCGCACCTGCGATCAGTCCGCGATATTCATCCGATTCCAACCTAGCCCTGTGCCCAAGGATACTCATTCGATGCAGCCCCTGGATCGATGGTTCAACTTGCTCCCCTGCAGAAATCCATGCAGCAGTTCGGCAGACAATCTCACGCCGGGGATACGGCTCACTACCGAGATACGGGCATCTTTCCCCTTTTCGGCGATGCGTGTTCGTTGCGTCCTTCTTGTCTTGCTGTTCGGTTCGATGATTTCCCTTGCCTCGACGGCTGTTGCGATGCAACAAACGGGCGACGACGCGGAAGTTTCCGCCAGCACCAAACGACGAGCCCTGTTGCCGCCGCAAGTCGAGAAAATCGACAAAGCCATGGAAAGCGCTTGGGCCGATGCAAAGATTCGACCCTCTCCCGTCGAAGACGAACTCAAATGGTGCCGCCGAGTCTATCTGGATTTGATCGGCCGCATCCCAACCTTCGACGAGTTTGCAGCCTTCAGCAAAGACAAATCCCCGGACAAGCGTTTGTCATTGGTCAATCGTTTGTTGAATGACGACCAGTACACCGAGGAATACGCCTCGCACTGGTCTACCATCTGGACCAATGTCTTGATCGGTCGCAACGGGGGCATGGAGGAGCGATCGCTGATCAACCGCGCCGGGATGCAAAAGTATCTTCGAGACTCCTTTGCGCAAAACAAACCCTACAACAACATGGTGTACGAATTGGTCACCGCGACCGGCTCGACGAAGCCCGGCTCAGAAGGATTCAATGGCGCTACCAATTTCTTGGCAATGAAAGTCAACGAAGAGAATGGGGTGCAAGCGACCGCGGCGGTGTCCAAGATATTCCTCGGTTTGCAAGTCCAGTGCACCCAATGCCACAACCATCCATTCAACCAGTGGAAGCAACAAAAATTCTGGGAGTTCAATGCGTTCTTCCGTCAGTCACGAGCGCTGCGGCGATTCGTTCGCGGAACCAATGACATCGATCACGTGGAACTGGTCAATCAGGACTACACCGGCGAAGGGGCCCATCCCGACAAGGCCGAGATCTATTTTCAGCTTCGCAACGGCGTCACCAAAGTCGCGTATCCAGTGTTCATTGACGGAACAGCCATCGGCAAGAGCGGCTACCTAGAAGAAGTCAATCGCCGCGATGAGTTGGGCAAACTCATGATGGAGAGCGAGTTCCTGGACAAAGCCATCGTCAACCGCATCTGGTCTCATTTCCTGGGATACGGTTTCACCAAACCGATCGATGATTTGGGCCCCCACAATCCAGTCTCTCATATCGAACTTTTTGAATCCCTTTCAAAGGACTTTCGCGATCACAGCTACGACCTGAAGCAACTCATGCTTTGGATCACGTTGTCGAAACCCTATCAACTCTCGTCGCGCATCGGTAAAGAAAACGACAGCGATGATCCTTCCGTCGGGGAATTGCCCAAGTTCTCCCACTTCTACACACGTCAAATGACAGCCGAACAACTGTACGCGTCGTTGGCCGTGGCCACGCAAGCCAACCGCAAAGGCAATCTCGAAGAACAACAGCGCCGTCGCGAAGATTGGATGCGTCAATTCATCGTCGCCTTCGGGACCGACGAAGGGGATGAAACGACCACCTTCAATGGATCCATCCCTCAAAGCCTGATGATGTTCAATGGCGACTTGATCCGCGAGGCAATTTCCCTCGAGCCAGGGACTTGGTTGCACCAACTGACCACCAATCGAGCCCAGCCTCAAGAGAAAGTGCAATTCTTGTTTCTTGCCGGCCTGGGCCGAAAACCTCGTAACGAAGAGATGACTGTCGCCACACAAATCCTCGGGGCTCGTAAAGGCGAAGTCGGCGGCATGTTGCAAGACATGTGGTGGGCTATCCTCAACAGCAATGAGTTCATCTTCAACCACTAATAAGTATTGCCAACCGGTCGGCCATTCTCTGCGTGACTCGTTTTTTCAAGAGTAACGCGAGTGGCTCCGATCGGAGGTCATATCCTCAAACTGTTTTCCCGTTCCATCCCAAAACATTCTGATTCAAAACACCTTTTCTAACGTGCGAGAAAAAACCATGTGGACTCGTTATGCAACGCCTCAAGGGATGACCCGTCGGCACTTCATGTCTCACGCCGCCGGCGCCGGAGCGATGATTGGTTCGTCCCTGTCGCTGGGACATTCACTCCGCGTCCATGCCGATGAACTGAAACGGAACCGTAAATCCTGCGTACTGTTGTGGATGGGTGGCGGTCCCTCCAGCATGGATATTTGGGACCTGAAACCGGGCAGCGACAACGGCGGCCCCTTCAAGGCTATCAGCACCTCGGGCGATGTTCAGATCTCCGAGCACATGCCGATGATGGCGCAGCAAATGCATCACATGGCCATCGTGCGATCGATGAGCACCCGCGAAGCCGACCACAACCGAGGTCGCTACTACATGCACACCGGCTATGTCCCCGATGCCAATGTCGATTACCCCAGCTATGGAGCGGTGGTCGCTCATGAACTGATTTCCCAACGTGCGGAACTGGAAGTCCCTCCCTTTGTGTCGGTCGGTGGAGCGAGCGAAGGACCCGGGTTCTTGGGCATGGCTTGGGCACCCTTCAACGTGACTAGCAATGGGCGCGTTCGCAATCTCGAGATGAACGTCGATTCCGCCCGCCTCGATCAACGCCGAATCGCTTTGGAAACGATTGAGAACTCCTTCATTTCGCAGAAGCGAGGCACTGTCCTCGAAGACCATCGCAAGGTCCTAGGAAAAACCTTCGATCTGATGACCAGCAAACAGATGGAAGCGTTCCAAGTCGACAAGGAACCCGAAGCCATGAAGGAACGCTACGGCAAGAATGGTTTCGGACAAGGCTGCTTGCTCGCACGCCGTTTGGTCGAAGCCGGCGTCCCGTTCGTGGAAGTCGATCTGGGTGGATGGGATAACCATCAAAACATCTTCCGAACCCTCGAAAACGATCGGCTCCCGGTTCTCGACAAAGCCATGGCGGCCTTGACCTCCGATCTTTCCGAACGGGGTCTGCTCGAAGATACCTGCATCGTTTGGATGGGGGAATTCAGCCGTACGCCACGTATCAACGCCGACGCTGGCCGAGATCACTGGGCACGGGCTTGGAGTGTCGTCGTCGGCGGTGGCGGGATCCGAGGCGGTCAAGCGGTCGGGGCCACCAACGAAGATGGCACCGAAGTCGTCGGCGAACCCTACTCCTCAGAAGATTTGATGGCTTCGGTATGTCATGCCTTGGGTATCTCCCTCGAAACGACCTTCACCAGCCGAAACGGACGTCCGATGAAAATCGCCAACAGCGGAAAACTGATCAAGGACTTGTTTGCCTAGCGTGCTCGACGAATTGACGGATACAAGTAGCGATGCCAAGGAACTGGATGCTGCGACTCTGATCGCAGAACACCAGCAAGGTGTCTGGCGCTATTTACGTGCTATCGGTTGCGATGCAAGCTTGGCAGATGATCTCACTCAAGAGACGTTTGTCGCGGTGTTGAGGCGTCCGTTTCAGCATTTCAGTCATCCGTCGACCGCTGCCTACCTGCGACGCGTCGCCTACCACTTGCTGGTGACGCTGCGTAAGCGTGAAGACAAATTCGCAGTGACCGACGATATGGATATCCTCGATCAGCAATGGTCGCGTTGGGCCGGTGCGGATGCATCGGGCAACGAAGTGATCGATGACCTGTCGGATTGCATGGCCCGTTTGACAGATCGAGCTCGACTTTCCTTGACCATGCGGTTTTCACAAAACGCGACCCGAGAACAAATTGCCCATGCCTTGGGCATAACCCAACACGGCGTAAAGAACTTGATGCAGCGTGCCAAGATGCAGCTCAAGCAATGCCTCGATGAGAAACGATCACCCCGATGAATCCCAACTCCGACTTACCCCATGATCCTGCCCCTCGTCCAAACCACGGTTTGGATGCTGGTCGCGATGCATCCGCGAGCGATCCCCCACTTTCAGAAGATCTGCGCCCTGCGTTTGAAGTCTACCTGGACGCGTTGTTGGCTGAATCCTTAAGTCGGGTCCAAGCCACCGACATCCGCTCGAATCACGCATCGTTAGTTCATGCCGCTCGATCTGGCATTCCTTCGACGGGCTTGTTCAGCCCAGACGAACTCGATGCCGCAACCCAATCCGCGCAGCGGGATATCGACCGTTTGCCGATTGCCGTTCCGCCCGTCCACATCAGCTCCATTCCGGGTTCCCGTACGACCGCAGCGCCATCCGAGCACGGCCGATGGGCCTACCTAGCCATCGCTGCCTCGATCATTGGTACGTTACTGACGATTTCATGGTTTCAACGCAATCCAGGGAACGTCGAACTCGCGTCGAGCGAATCCAAAAACGAGATGAGCAGTCCTGCCGAGTCTGGACGGGACAACCAGTCCGCGAGCACCTCGCAATCGAACAACGCACAAGCAGTTACCGCGGAGTCAAACCGCATCACGCAACGATCCAATGAGAATCTTGCGTCCAATACTCCGGTGCGGAATGCCCCAGCATCGGAAATTGCCCCCAGCTCAACCGCGAACCCTCCGAGCATCACCACAGCGGAAACAGCACCCCAGCGCATCGCCCGCAACGAAGGAACCGAACGTCCAACCCTGGATCCAAAACTGCCCGTCTCACCTCCATTGGTCCTAGGAACAAACCTCGATCGCGAAGTCACATCGGTTATCGATCAACAGTTTGAGCACTTGTGGAAGCGGTTGGGAATCGAAGCCCAACCGTCGACCGACGCTGAGAGACTCGAAAATCGATTGGCCATGATCTTGGTCGGACGATTGCCCACGAATGCCGAGCGGGAATCGATTCGTCGATCGTCTCAAGAAGAGCATCGAGGACTTTCCAACATCGCCAAACAATGGATTGAAAGTGACGAGTTCGATCGTCATTGGGGCAGCCTCTTAACGACCTACTATTTGGGAGGGCTGCCCCCCTCGGAGTCGGAGTCGGAGGCCCGCCAAGCCTTCCAGTCATGGGTTGAGCAATCCGTGCGATCCAACCTCTCCCTGGGGAACATCGAACGCGAGATCATCGTTGCATCGGTCCCTGCGACAAAGCCTGTCGATGGGATTTTTACCAATCCATCCCCGGCAGCCCATTGGAGGAATCATTGGATCGCGCGACGTCCAGCCCAAACGCAAACGATCCTTGCTAATAGCAGTGCAACTCCGGTCGGTCTGTCGGCCGATCAAGTCTCCGCATTGGATGGGTTGACTTTGCAGACCCTGCGGCTTGCGGGACGCAGTGATGCTGCGTGCGTTCGATGTCATACCGAAAAAGGAAATGCTCGCCCAATCGATCCGAACCGATTGGCGTCGCTGCAATCGCTTCCACCTGCGACGGCGACGGATCCTAAATTGTATGCATCGGTCGCCTCTGCATTCATGCGCTCGGTCGGTTCTTCGAAGGACGATCTCTACTTCACGGATACGGAACAGCGGATGACGATGGCGACTCACCTTTTGCCGGACGGCAAGCGTCTTGTGAACGGTGACAATGCCCAAACACAACTCGGGGATTGGTTTGCAAACTCGGCAACCCCTCGCAGTGCAATGGTAGATTTCGTTTGGTCCCAACTCTTGGGCCAACCCTTGCTTCCAAGTGCAGGGCTAAGTGCCACCGAAGGCTTGGACGAGCGTCGCGACCTGGTGCAGTTCTTGGCACAAAAATCCCAGGAGCATGGCCAAGGCTTAAAGCCACTCGTGTATTGGATCGCCATGTCCTCTCCCTTGTTCATGCGTGAGCCGCTGAACGATCCGAATCAATATCTCAAGATGGATGCGAGTACATTGGCTCGCTACGAAAACGAAAAGAAGACGTTCGCTCGTTACGCCGGGGTCGCCCCTCGCAGAGAGGGCCGGCAACCCTTAGAAATGCTAGCCGATTGGATCCGTCCAACGTCAGGTTCCAGAATCGAAAACCCTTTGTTGGCACAGCCATCGAACGGTGTGAATCCATCCGGTCGAATCGGGGCGACGATGACGGATGTGACCCCTTGGAGTCAATGGTCCCCTGCCAGACTCGCATTTGAAATGTCGACACAAGCTCCTTTAGTATCCCTTGTGAGTCTCTCGGAACAATTGGCTGCGAGTCCGCTGACCGACGACCAGATCATTGAACATGCCTTCTTGATCGATCAATCGCGACTGCCTCAAGCGTGGGAGCACCAACGCATCGCGGAGGTCTTTGATCCCTCCGAATCAGATCGAGCCAAATCGACCCTGAGGTTATTGAGCGCTCTGCATTGGTACTGAGCCTCACTCTCCTTTCAAAGGACGAATATCCCTCGTTCCATGGCTCCTGCCGTGGAACGCACTGCACCCCAGGCTCCGCCTGCCGACAACTGGCCGTATGTAAACACAGTCCGCCAATCGCAACCACTAAAGTAATTTTGCCTGCCTAACACTCGACTGTGCGAGAGGCTGAGCCTCCAAGACATTGCGTTCCCAGGCAGGAGCCTGGGAACGAGATTAGTACAGCAGGATTTGATCCACACCTCGTACTACACCTTCTCTCGTTCCATGGCTCCAGCCATGCAACGCACTGGGCATTCCATGGCTCCGGCCATCGAACCCACCCTCTTCGATCGTGCTCGTGCTCAATGCAATGGTGCTCGTGCTCGTAAGATGATGTCAGCCACCCTCCGACCTCGTGCCCAGAAAAGACCACATTGGCTAGCAACGGCCGTCATCATCGGCTGCTCCGCCATTCCGTCGAGCGCAACGCGTCTTTCTTTGCCGTTTTACAACCCTCCCACTCCTCAAGTCTCCTCACAATCGATCCAGCGGACTTTCCACGCCGCTGGCACCGAGACGGCTGACATGGGTATAGATCATTGTCGTCGACAGATCGGCATGACCAAGCAGTTCTTGGATCGTACGGATATCTTTTCCTGATTCGAGCAGGTGAGTCGCAAAGCTATGGCGAAGGGTATGGCAAGTCGCCTTCTTAGCAACACCGGCTCGTTGTACGGCTGCATTGAGTGCCGCTTGAACGGAATTTTCATTCACATGATGTCGGCGAAGCTGGGTTCGATCTCCCTCGCCGACATGCGCGTCCGGGACCCCTTCGGACGATTCGCGCGGATGGGAGTCATAGGATAAATTCTTGACTGGGAAGACGTATTGCCACTTCAATTCTCTCCCCGCATGAGGCCATTTGACCGCCAATGCATAGGGCATCCAAACCCATCCAGCCCCGATCTGAAGATCTTGATCGTGAAGCTTGCCGACCAGTTCGATTTGGGATCTCAAAGGCAGTTCCAATCGTTGCGGCAATGGGACCGAGCGATCTTTTTCCCCTTTCCCTTCACGGACGAGGATTTGCTTGCGATCGAAGTCGATGTCTTTGACACGCAAGCGACAGGCTTCCATCAATCGGAGACCGGCGCCGTACATCAAGCTGCATAGCAGCTTTTTGGGCCTGGGCTGAACGCATTCGAGGATTTTCGCAACTTCGGCTTGGGAGAGAACGACCGGCAACTTGGAAGGTCGCTTGGCTCGGATCGCATCGATCCGGATTTCCAATTGAAGAATCTTTGTATAGAGAAAGAGAAGAGCCGAGAGGGCTTGATTCTGAGTACTTGCGGCAACATGGCGATCGACTGCCAGGTGAGTGAGGAACGCGTTGATGCCATCGTTGCCGAGCAAGCTGGGATGGACCCACTCGCCCTGTTGGTGGCGATGGTAAATCAGGTACCGAAGGATCCAACCAACATAGGCTTCCTCAGTCCTTTTCGCGATGTGGAGCGTCCTCATGGTCCTGCGAACTTGCTGGATCAGCTTGGAGTCTTTGAAGGGATCCGATTCTTCCTTTATTGGGTTCAACATATCCTGGAAATCCCAAATTCAATATATCCTGGAAAACCCCAATTCAACATATCCCGGCGGAGGCGATACGCTTTGCGTGGAGGGAGTGAAGCGGGAGGTTGAGAAAAAGCAGAACAAAATGTTGCGAATTCGGCAAGCAACCGGTAGGCTTTTTCGGGAATCGATCGATGGACCCGTCGACGTGATATGTGGAATTGGTGCCGCAGCGGGTTATGGTGAATTCCGTATACTATTTGTTCTGCAAACCAGGAAGTAATAATAATGGCAACAGGAATTTTGCGTCCAACGCTGCTCATACTTGCGCTAACGCTAGTAAACTGCGGAGCGTGTTTTGGGCAAGACTCAAACATAGTCAAAACGCTTGCTTCGCGTCTGAGGACTGCCTCACACATTGGAGTCACCGAAAATGAGAAACTTGGTGGGTTCACCGTTATTGTTTATACGAATGATCAATATAAGCTCAACTTGGAAGCGCTTGCGAAATACAAAACAGACTTGGAGGCATACCAACGCACTATTGCTGAAATCGACAAACGCCGTGAAGTGGCAGTGGCTTCTAAAGCGTCAGTTACTCAGTTGAACGCAATTACAGACGAACGCAATTCACACCAGGCTCCATATTCGCAGTTTGGCCCAGGACGTGTTTCACTTTACCGAATTGTTGATGTTGCATCTGACTATCTCGAAGTATCCGGCATCGCGGACACTGATGAATCGACTTTGATTCCGCTTTCCAAGATCTGCTCAGTTCGGATAACTAAATCTCCATTACCAAAGTCCGAAAACAGTAACGACAAGTGATGCAGAACCAACGATTGCACCCAAGCGGCGGATCGGGTGCACTGACAAAACAATGATCCATCCCGCCGCTGGGTGAATCGAACCGTTCGTCCATTAAAGTGAATCGTGATGGCACCAAGACATCCTTGCCCAAATTGCGGTCGCCTGCGAGGTGGACATGATGCTTCATGCCTGGAGTGTCAGTACCCACAACACAAGAAGCAGTTGGATGATCGAAACGGTCTTTCGCATCTCAAGCATCCTCCGATTCAGTTTCACATCCGCACACTTATTGCCGTAGCAACTTTGGCCGCAATTGCATGTGCTGTAACGAAGAATTGGGGGCTCGATGGACTTTGGCTCGCGGTCCGAATTTTTGCTTTCTTTTTCCCTGCAATCGAGTTTTTTTACTATTTCTGGATCAACCTTCGGTCATCGAAACCGAATGCAATCGAGGAGTACGAGAGTCGTTTCTGGTAGTTGCATACCTACCATCCTAACGAGTAGGATGCTCAACAAGGACGAACAAACGATTGCAACCAAGCCCTCGATCAGGCGTTCTGACTTGTGTAGAGTCACTTGCTCGGGCTGGCTGAATCGGGTCGTTCGATCCAATAGAAAGGCAGAAACCCCTTGGACATCAATAGGCTCCGTCAAAGCTACGCAGTTAATGCTGAACTCGCTGCAATTTGCGATGAACTTGGCAATCGCACCAATAACCAACGAGTAACGAAACTAAAACCATTTCTTGCTCTCCTGAATCGCGATCGCGCCGAGGCCATCAAGCAATGGAAGCTTATTGCCGCCTTCCGAGAGCTCGAGACTTGTGGTTGCGGAGAGTACATTGAAGGCCGACATGGACATCCTTCAAGATTCGTATGGAACGCTGAATATGGATCGCTGTCAATCTGCAAAACAGTTTTTGGTGAGCCACTTCAGGCCTCCTCAGAAACAACCGAAGAGGATGATGAATCGACAGAAGACAATACCGACGGTGATGCAAGCACTGATGACGAAAGCCGCCTCGATCACTATTTCAATCTGCGCGCGGACTACCAACTTGAGATCACCCTTCCGGTAGACTTGACGGTTGCAGAAGCTGAACGCCTTGCGGCCTTTATAAAATCCCTGCCGCTTGAAGACTATCAATAGACGCCAGTCTCCATCGCAAAGAGGATCGAACAAAATGTTGGACCGAAGCCCCCGTCGGTCCGTTTCGAAATGGAAGCCGTGTTGGCGGGGGCTCGGTCAACATTGTCGTTCGGCAGTGGAGGAATAGCGGATGGGCGATGCGGGGAATGCCCTGATCTGGCTTTTAGGCACGCTGCTAGGCGTGATACTGACC
>Ga0194055_10004252_pt1 | contig 10780 bp, 9 predicted proteins | sample SepL449m_MetaG_FD_155482 | JGI IMG/M metagenome (GOLD analysis project Ga0194055, IMG submission 155482) | Anoxic zone freshwater microbial communities from boreal shield lake in IISD Experimental Lakes Area, Ontario, Canada - Sep2016-L442-9m | ecosystem: Environmental > Aquatic > Freshwater >... | reverse complement strand
TGCAAATGTTTCTATCTCTGGTTCTGCTCGCTTGAGTAGACCAACTAGCGTGCCAGCAGGTGCTAACTCAATTACTCCGGTAACACCCATAGATTTCAGAGTACTCATACACAAGTCCCAGCGCACCGGATTAGCGATCTGCGCCACGATGCGATCCATGAATTCGCGCCCAGTGGTGACTTTGCCACCTTCCTTATTAGAAATAACTGCGGCAATCGGATCATGCGAGTGTGTGCTGGCAACAAGTGCACGAAGTGGTTCGACGGCAGGTTGCATATAAAAGGTGTGAAATGCACCAGCCACAGCGAGCGCACGAACGCGTACACCTTCAGGCGGATTGGCTGCAAGTTTTTCTAAACCATCTAGTGAACCGGCGGCAACAATTTGTCCTGCTCCATTTTCATTTGCCGCAACTAATCCTGCTGCAGTAATTGCTGCAACAACTGCTTCGCGATCTCCACCTAAAACAGCTGACATGCCTGCAGGTGTAATCGCTGCAGCTTTTGCCATTTCAAATCCGCGAGCGCGAACAATTTTCATGGCGTCCGTTTCAGAGATGATGTTTGCAAGAGCGGCTGCCGTAACTTCTCCGACCGAGTGACCTGCAAAAACTGATGGCGTAATGCCCAGTGCTTTAAAACTTAATAGGCTGGCGGCGACAATTAACGGCTGGGCATTGGCCGTATCTTTAATCGCATCGGCATCAGCCGTTGTTCCTAGTGTTAAAAGATCTATACCTATTTCATCCGACCAAGCCGCGCATGTATCTCGAAGCGTTGAATCCTTAAGCCAGGCACTTAGCATCCCGGGGGATTGAGAACCTTGTCCCGGAGCAATGATTGCGAGCATGCCAATAGTTTAAGGCAGGTACTTGGTACTTACGAGTATTACGCGGAAATGGCTTCTGTTGATTGAGGTTGCGCAAAATTAGCAAAGTGAACGTTATCTTCATGTGCGCGACGCCCACCAAATGCATTGAGTATTTTTTCTTTTGATATAAGAAATAAGACTGCCGGCAGCAGATCGAAGCTTCTCTTGAAAAACCACGGCGTTCCTTTAAGAAGCATCCACGACATTGATTCTTTGCGAGACTTCACGTGAACTGGTGAAATTCTAATAGGAGCTATTGCGATTTCGTCCATAAGAATTTTCCGAAAGTTCTTAGCTAAGTGTTGATGTCCTTTTTTAGATGGATGCATGCGATCGACATGCCACATATCTTTTCTATAGATATCTGCGATATCGCGAGTTTTCAGAAGTTTTGTTGAGTACTCTTCTGCCACCGCGTGAGTCAGGGCATTGACCATGGTTATTCTGCGATCAAGAATGGCTGCCAAGGTCTTAGGCAATTTCAATACTTTATTTGGATCGTGAAGTTCTAGCAGCAGTACGGTGCTGTTTTGAGCCGTTAATTGCGAAACAATCTCGCGAAGATTTTGATGAAAGCGTTGGGGTGAAAATCCGTTTCGCAATACGTCATTTCCACCAACGATGACTGCTGCTAAATCTGGCTTGAGGTCTAGTGCATGCTTTAACTGAACATCTCTTACTTCTTGTGACTGCGCACCCGGGCGAGAAACATTTGCATAGACAAGCGGTGATTGAATACATCGAGCTAAGTAATATCCCCAACCAAAGTTGTTGCCAAATTTGTCAGAGTCGCCAATACCTGCTGCCGCACTATCGCCCAGGATCACAAAGCGAAGCGGCGCTGACATTAGGCCGCTCGCAACCTGTGTTGAGCTTTTTTAACCTTCTGTGAATCATCATGCAAACGCAACATCTGCGAAACAGTTGCACTCCAAGGAAAGTTCTCCGCTTGCTGATTGCATTGGCGGGCTAAATCAGAGTTGCGTGATCGAAGTCGCATGACATCTTTGATTGCCTCGGCATAACCAACGGCTGTGTTATCAAAAACCGCACCAACTGGATGATCAGATGCCAGAAGTAGAAATTCACCAACAGCGCTTGTATTAGATGCAACCACGGGTGTGCCAGATGCAAGTGATTCCATTGCAGCTAAACAGAAAGTCTCAATTGGGCCAGGTGCCAGTGAGATGTCGGCGCTAGAAAGAATGGCTGCTAATTTTTGGCGACCTGCAACGTAACCCAAGAAAGTAACTGGCAAGTTCTTAGATGATTGCATAAGTTTTTTCTGTAGCGGTCCAATTCCAACATATACAAGGTGCGCGTTAATTCCTTGTTGGAGCAAGAGTTCAAGTGCTTGCATGGATCGCTCAGGTTTCTTTTCAGGAGAAAGCCGACCGCAGTGAACGAGCAGTACATCTGCACCTTTTAGTAATTCAGCACGCAGATTCTCATCGCGATTGCTTGGATGAAAATTAATCAAATCAACGCCGAGTGGAATTGTCACAAGATTTGGGGTGTCAATATCTTTAAACTCTTTGGCAGCAAATTGTGTTGTGGCGATTACATACTTAAAGCGAGATGCAAGCCGTGAATTATGCCAATTAACAAAGCGAGTCAAAGAAAACTTTAGCTGTGTTTTAACTAGTCCCGAAAGTGTTTCGTGGCTAAAGACCACCGCAGGAATTCCACGCCTTCTTGCCCATGTGCCAATGTGTGAAAGTGTGAAGCGATCTGAAATTTCGATGGCATCTGGCTTTAGCGTTGTAATTAGGTTCTTCACATCTCGGTTACGACGAATAATTCGATATCCGCCACTAAATGGAATCAGAATTGATGGCAGATGAATCATGCGACCTGTTGGAGTCTCTTCACAGTAAAAGCCGCTTCCAGGCACAATGAAAGTAAATTCGTGACCGCGTTGAATGTAGCTATGACCAAGGTTATGAATTGTTGTGCGAATACCGCCGGACTTATCGCCGTAGAAATTAGCAATGTGAAGAATTCTCATGCGACGTTCTCCTCACGTGCATTCGATGCGACTGTAGATAGATCCCGATAGTGATCAATGAGCTGGTTATTTACTTTTTCCCATGTGCGGTGAGTGACGGATTCACGCGCAGTACTGCCCATCAGCGAACGTGTGCGTGCATCAGTTAAGAGTTCAAAGGCTGCGATTAAATCTGATGAGTTGCTGGTATCTAGTAAGAATCCTGTTGCACCATGTTGCACAAGATCAAGTGGTCCACCTGAGTTTGGCGCAATCACGGGAACACCGGAAGCGAGAGATTCTTGAATTGATTGACAGAATGTTTCGTGCTTTCCTGTGTGCACGAAGATGTCAAAGGATGCATAGTGCGCAGCGAGATCTTCACCTGATTGATATCCAACAAATCGTGCACGTGGTAGCGCTCGTTCTAACTTCTGGCGAGCCGGACCATCTCCAACAATAACTAGTTGAACATCGTCGCGATCATGAAGTGGAGCGAGGTCTTCAATCTTCTTTTCATTGGCTAGGCGACCAACGTATCCCACGATAATTTTGCTTGTGTCATTAGCTGTAAATGAATTTCTTAGTTCAGCGGAGCGCTTAGTTGGATTAAATTTCACGCTATCAACTCCACGTTGCCAGAGCGAAACATTGCTCACACCGGATGATTGCAATTGTTCGCACGACCATGTGGAAGGTGCCAAAGTGCGATCTGTTTGATTATGAATGTTTGCAACCCAATTAGTTAGTTTGTTATGGGCAATTGAAAGACCATAGTGGCGAGCAAAACCTGCAACATCAGTCTGATAAATAGAAAGCGTTGGAATACTTAAACGTTGTGCAATGCGAGTGGCGTATTTTCCAAGGAAAAATGGCGATGCAAGGTGAATGACATCTGGATTAAATCCTTCAATCAGTGGCTCCATGGATCGTTGCGGAAATCCAACTGGCAATAAACCTTTAACAGCCAAACTAGGAACTCGTTTAACTCTAAAACCCGCATACGTTGTTGGTGCTTCTGCGCTATCTGGTGCGATGACAAGTGCGTCATGTCCTTTAGCCGCCAGAGTTTCTAGGACGCGAAGTACAGAGTTAGTGACGCCATTTACTTGAGGGAGGAAGGATTCGGTTACTACAGCTACGCGTAGTGAATCGTTCATGAGTGAAATAGTCGGGCGCCATGGAACTCTCAAGCCGAACTTGAGGTTACGTGTTGGCAAAGGGTGAGTTAACGCTTATCTCAAGTAGAGCGGGGAGGGTACTGGCGAGTAACCTTTTACTCATGAAGATCGCCGTCTGCATCAAACAGGTCCCAGATTCTTGGGCTGAGAAAAAAATGGGCGCTAATGGTTTTCTCGATCGCGAGAGCGTTGATGCAGTACTAAATGATTTAGATGAATATGCAGTGGAAGAAGCGCTACGCATTGTCGAAGCCAATGGTGGCAATGATGAAGGCGGAGCGAACACAGTCACTCTTATTTCAATGGGACCTAGTCGTGCAACCGAGGCAATTCGCAAAGCGCTATCTATGGGCGCAAATGATGCGATTTTAGTTAGCGATGTGGCGCTAGCGGGATCGGATGCACTTGCAACATCTTCGGTGCTTGCAGAAGTAATTAAAAAAGGTGGATTTGATTTAGTAATTTGTGGAACAGAATCAACTGATGCTCGCATGAGCGTTGTGCCAGCAATGATTGCCGCGCGCTTGCAGTGGCCGCAACTGACATTTGCCGGAAAAGTAGATGTCGATGTTGCTGGCAGCAAAGTTTCAATTACACGCGTCACTGAAGCAGGTGTTGATGCGATGAGCGCTTCGATGCCTGTGGTTATAAGTGTTGTAGAAAAGATCAACGAACCGCGCTATCCATCCTTTAAAGGAATTATGGCTGCAAAGAAAAAAACCATTGAAACTCGAGACCTTGCAACAGTGGGTGCATCGGTGCAGAGCCCATGGTCACTAGTTGTTGACTCAGCCCTTCGTCCTCCACGGGCTGCCGGCGTGAAAGTTACAGATGAAGGCGATGCAGGAAATGCACTCGTTAACTTCCTGGCTGAAAAGAAGTTGATATGAGCCGCACATTCATCTTGGCTGATTTCTTCGGCGAAGCAGCTACTAAAACAACTGCAGAGCTTGCAACCGCTGCTGGGCGAATCGGCGATGTTACAGCTGTTGTCTTGGCACCTGTTGGCAAAGGTGCGGCAATGGCTGCCACAGTAAATGTTGGCCCAATCGCATCTGTGATCGTTGTTGAATCTGCAGACTTTGCAACGCATGGAGTAGCAGCAATAGCTGATGCACTGGCTCAATTAACCACAACGCATTCACCAAGTGCGGTGCTTATTGCATCTCATGCGATGGGCAAAGAAATAGCGGCGCGTGTAGCAGTAGCAACAAATAGTGGAATCATTACTGATGCCCAAGATGTTGCAGCCGATCGCACCTGCACACAATTAGTTTTCGGTGGTTCTACAACTGTTCATTCAGCAGTTAACACAGCAACTGCTGTAATAACCGTGCGACCAAACTCAGTTGAAGCAAGTACTGCTGCTGCAACTCCTGCAGTTGAAAGTGCAGCAATAACAATTGCTGATTTTGCAAAGGGTGCGACGATTACGTCTTCACAACCACCAGTAAAGGGCGGTCGACCAGACTTAACTGAAGCAACAATTGTTGTATCAGGCGGACGTGGCACTGATGGAAACTTTGCACCCGTTGAAGCATTTGCTGACGAACTTGGCGCAGCAGTTGGTGCATCTCGCGCTGCAACGGATGCTGGTTGGTATCCACATTCACATCAAGTGGGACAGACCGGAAAATCTGTAAGTCCGCAGCTCTATGTTGCATGTGGAATTTCTGGAGCGATTCAACATCGCGCAGGTATGCAAACCAGTAAGACAATCGTTGTGGTCAATAAAGATCCAGAAGCCCCACTCTTTGAAATCGCAGATTTCGGCGTCATAGGCGATCTCTTCGCTGTGCTGCCACAGGCTACGCAAGGCGTGCACTCTCGTAAGTCCTAGACTTACACCCATGTCTGGCATCTATCTCGACCATGCGGCAACTACGCCGATGCTCGAAAACGCAATCGTTGCAATGGATGCACAACTGCGCACACTCGGTAATCCATCTAGCTTGCACACGCAAGGTCGTCACACTCGCAAAGATGTAGAAGACGCACGTGAAGCGCTAGCAAAAGAATTAGATTGTTTAGCATCTGAAATTATCTTTACAGCATCTGGCACAGAAGCAAATAACACAGCAATTAAAGGTATTTACTGGCAACAAAAGGCTTTAGGTAAAAACGTCGTTGTTATCTCTGCAATCGAACACCATGCAACGCTAGATCCTGCCGCATGGTTGGCCGAGCATGAAGGCGCCGAAGTTATTTATGCACCAGTGACCAAAGATGGCGTTGTAGATCTAGATTTTCTACGTGCACTGGTTTCTAAGCGTGGAGGTGAGATTGCACTTATTTCTGTCATGCATGCAAATAATGAAACTGGTGCCATTCAACCTATTGCAGAAATCGTAAAAATTGGTGGCGATATTGCGGTGCACACCGATGCCGCGCAGAGTTTTAAGAAAGTGCCACTCTCATTTAAATCCCTCGGCGTGATTGCGCTATCTATTAGTGCTCACAAGATCGGTGGACCACTAGGTATTGGTGTTCTTGTATTACGCCGCGGTGTTGAGATTCCTGCGTTGTTACATGGTGGGGGACAAGAGCGCGAAATCAGAAGCGGAACTCTTAACGCTCCTGCAATTGTCGCACTCGCTACAGCGGCTCAAGATAAGTCATATGACGCAGCTGCAATTGCAAAGATCCGAGATGGATTTGCCGCACGTGTGACAGAAATAATTCCTGGCTCTTTTGTAAATGCATTGAATGCGGTCCGTCTGCCCGGCATTGTTAACGTTACTTTTCCTGGTGCACAGAGCGATACATTGTTATTGCTGATGGATGGCGAAAACGTTTCATGTTCAACTGGTTCTGCTTGCAGCGCCGGAGTGCACAGACCAAGCCATGTATTGATGGCGATGGGACATGATGAAATAAGTGCAATGTCATCACTTCGTTTTTCATTTGGACGAACATCTACACAAGCAGATTGTGATGGAGCACTTGCTGTATTGCCAACTGTGATTGCCCGCGGCAGAGCGGCGAGTGGTCTATGAAACTAATTGCGGCAATGAGTGGCGGCGTTGATTCTGCGGTGGCAGCAGCGCGCGCAGTTGAAGCGGGCCATGATGTTATTGGTGTGCACTTAGCGCTATCTGCTAATCCACAGAAATATCGTTCTGGTGCACGCGGTTGTTGCACAATTGAAGATTCTCATGATGCGCGCAGAGCTGCAGATGTCATCGGTATTCCTTTTTATATTTGGGATATGGCAGAAGAGTTTCATGCAGGTGTTGTCGAAGATTTCATGAGTGAATACGCAGCTGGTCGCACACCTAATCCATGTTTGCGTTGTAATGAGAAGATTAAGTTTGCAGCAGTCTTAGATCGCGCACGTGCAATGGGTTTTGATGGCGTTGTCACCGGACACTATGCGCGCACAGAAATTGGACCAGATGGCAAAACTCTTCATCGCGCAGTTGATCACAGTAAAGATCAGTCATACGTTCTATCTGTATTAACAATCGAACAGATCAATGGCGCAATATTTCCACTGGGGGATACAACAAAGGTTGATATCCGCAAAGAAGCAGAAGCGCGCGGTTTAGCTGTTGCGCAAAAGCCAGATAGCCATGACATTTGCTTTGTTCCATCCGGTGATAACGCAGGATGGTTACGTGATCGATTAGGTAGCGAAGTCGGCCCAATAGTTGATCAAGATGGCACGAAGATTGGCGAGCACAAAGGTGCTTACACATACACAATCGGACAACGAAAAGGTTTAGGAATTACGGTTCCCACAGCAGATGGTTCACCGCGATTTGTTTTAAAGATTGAACCTGTGACAAACACAGTTGTTGTGGGTGCGCGTGAAGAGTTAGCGATTTCAACAATGAAGGGCGAGCGTCCCGTGTGGTGCGGTCCTGGTGTTGATGGCGAACACTTGCGCGGCTTTGTTCAAGTGCGCGCACATGGAGCAGCGCTACCGTGTACATATTATTTTGACGGCGCCTTATTAGTGGCCGAATTAGATGAACCGCTCTTGGGACTTGCAACTGGGCAAGCAATGGTTATTTACGATGGTGATCGAGTCGTTGGTTCTGCAACTATTTGCGAGACAGCATGACTTCGATTGCACGTCACAGAATTGATGAACTAACTAAAGAGATTCGAGACCACCAATTTAGATATTACGTCTTAGATGACCCCACCATTACAGATGCTCAATTCGATGTATTACTCGTTGAACTCAAAAAACTAGAAGAAGCCAATCCAGAGTTACGCGAACCTGATTCACCAACTTTAGGTATCGGTGGGGGATTTTCAACAGGATTTGAACAACGCGATCACATTGAAAAGATGATGAGTCTGGACAATGTATTTGACGTAGATGAATTAACTGGTTGGTTTGATCGTGTAGAAAAAGAAGCGAAAGCATCAACGTATTTATGCGAACTTAAAGTAGATGGCCTTGCTATTAACTTGAAATATGAAAATGGCGAACTGGTGAGCGCACTTACTCGGGGCAATGGCGTGACCGGTGAAGATGTCACACTAAATGTGAAAACAATTAAAGGTTTGCCCCACACGTTAAAGGGCAAAAAAGTTCCTGCACTCATCGAAGTACGCGGAGAAGTTTTCTTTCCACTTGAAGCATTCGCCGAATTAAACGATGGGCTAGAAGAAGCAGGTAAAACACTCTTTGCTAATCCACGCAACGCAGCTGCAGGTTCACTTCGTCAAAAAGATCCACGCGTTACAGCCTCTCGACCACTGAGCATTGTTGTGCACGGAATCGGTGCACGTACAGGAATTGATTTTGAATCTCAAAGCGCCGCCTATGAATTACTAGCAGAACTTGGTTTACCCACCAGTGATCGCTTTAAAGTTTGTGGCACGCGCGCTGAAGTGCAGAAATTTATTGATTACTACCAAGAGCATCGCCACGATGTTGAACACGATATCGATGGTGTTGTAATCAAGGTTGATTCCCTTGCCGAACAGAGCGCGCTGGGCGTTACATCCCGCGCGCCAAAGTGGGCAATTGCATTTAAGTATCCGCCTGAAGAAGTAACAACAAAGTTGTTAGATATCAAAGTAAGTGTTGGTCGCACAGGTCGGGTAACACCATTTGCATTTATGGAACCAGTAAAAGTTGCGGGTTCTACAGTTACTAATGCAACGCTTCATAACGCAGAAGAAATCACTCGTAAAGGCGTACTAATTGGCGACGTTGTCGTGATTCGTAAAGCGGGCGATGTAATTCCTGAAGTTCTAGGTCCAGTCATTTCCGAGCGCACTGGCAAAGAGCGTGCATTTGTTATGCCGACTAAGTGCCCAGAGTGCGGGTCATCGCTTCGTGCAATTACAGAAGGCGATGTAGATATTCGTTGTCCAAATACACAGAGTTGTCCGGCGCAGTTGCGTGAGCGTATTTATTACATTGGTTCTCGCGCAGCGCTAGATATTGATGTGCTGGGGTATGAAGCAGCAGTTGCCTTGTTGGAGTCAAAGGTCATCACAGATGAATCTGATCTCTTTGACTTAACAAAAGAGAAGTTAATGACATCAGATTTCTTTATGAAAAAAGATGGCGATGCTGGTGCAAATGTTGACAAGCTTTTGGCAGCTTTAGATGGAGCAAAAACTCGACCACTGTGGCGAATACTTGTTGCACTATCAATTCGCCATGTTGGTCCAACGGCGGCACAAGCACTGGCATCCAATTTTGGTTCTATGAAAGCGATTGCAAAGGCCAATGCAGAAGAGTTAGCAAATATTGATGGACTCGGCGAAACAATCGCACAATCAATTACAGATTGGTTTGACGTTGATTGGCACGCATCAATTGTGAGTAAATGGGAAAAAGCAGGCGTTGTGATGGTCGCACAAGCCGTTGCGCAGTTGCCACAAACATTAGCGGGCCTGACATTTGTGGTTACTGGCGGACTGGAATCATTTACACGCGATTCGATTGCCGAAACGATTGTTTCCCACGGCGGTAAAGCAGCATCGGCTGTTTCAAAGAAAACAGATTACGTATTAGTTGGAAGCGATCCAGGTTCGAAGTTAGCAAAAGCACAGGAACTAGGCGTACCAGTTATAGATGAGAGTCGCTTTAAGCAGATCCTTAGCGGTAATATTTAGCCATGATTTCACGTGCATCCGAAGCAGTCCGCGAACTCCCAGCACCACCAATTTTCTTTGGCCTCTTTGCATTCACTGTTTTTGGTTTGTTGCTCTATTTAGTTCTACGCCTCGACAGAGACTAATTTGAGACAGATTGGCATTTACGGCGGAACTTTTGATCCGATCCATAACGGTCATCTGCACGTCATTACACAATTAATTACACGTTCACTTGTTGATCAATTAATTCTTATTCCCGCGGGTTCTCCGTGGCTTCGCGAAAGCGCTCCGCTTGCTCCAGGATTAAATCGTTTAGCGATGTGTGAATTAGCACTCTCTGAGTTACCAGATTCAATCGGTGCGCACGTTGAAGTAAGTGATTCAGAGATCAAGCGTTCAGGGCCTACGTACACAATTGATACAGTCTTAGAAATCAAGAAAGCACATCCAGATGATGCACTTGTACTTATTGTTGGCAGTGATGCGTATGCGCAATTTGATAAATGGCATCGCCACGAAGAATTGGCTAAGTTAGTGGAGATAATCGTGATTGATCGTCCCGAATTTCCGGGAGCATCAACTCTTGATATTGGCGCCTTAAACGTTTCAGCAACAGCTGTTCGAAGTGGGCAGACAGATTTAGTACCGCAAATCATTGCAACCTATATAAAAG
>Ga0194055_10004251_pt1 | contig 10784 bp, 9 predicted proteins | sample SepL449m_MetaG_FD_155482 | JGI IMG/M metagenome (GOLD analysis project Ga0194055, IMG submission 155482) | Anoxic zone freshwater microbial communities from boreal shield lake in IISD Experimental Lakes Area, Ontario, Canada - Sep2016-L442-9m | ecosystem: Environmental > Aquatic > Freshwater >... | reverse complement strand
CAGCAACTTGAACGGCAATTTGTTGTGCACGCGTGACACATTCACCATCACTAACGACTTCATGGACTAGACCAATTTCACTTGCGCGCTGGGCATCGACAACTGCATTTGTCAGCATCATCCACCGCGCCATACTCTCCCCTATTAGTCGAGGAAGCTTCCACGTCAATCCACCTGTAGGCAGCGCACCTACCTCAATGTCAGCAATACAAAAGGTCGCACGTGAATCAGAAACTCTGATATCGCACATTGCTGCTATTTCAAGTCCACCCCCATACGCCAGACCGTTTATCGCAGCTATCCAAATCGTTCCTGAGTCTGCAATTGCGTCGTCTAATTTCGCATAGGACATCAAGTATGTAGCGAGGTCATTGTCATCTTTTCCAAACAAACCCGTGATATCACCGCCAGCACTAAAAGCCCGGCCAGACCCAGTCAGAATGACAGTGCGAATGTCGTCGTTGTCCTTTGCGCTCTGCGCAACGTGCGTTAAGGCTCCAACCATGTCTACCGTCAGTGCATTCAACTTATCGGGACGGTTAAGCGTGACAAGAAGAGCGCCGTCAGTCAGCAGCTGTACCTGGACTAAATCGGTTACCATTACGAGTTCTTCTTTGGGAAAGTGGCATAGGTGTCACCCGCAGATACTTGTGCTTCCGCCACAAACTCCGCTTCCTTACTCTCGGCTGCGGATCGGTATGCACCACGTGTAAGCAGCCCTTTTGCAAGTGCGAGAACGTCCTTCGGGCAGTCACTCGTCATATCTTGAGAAATCTCAACTGCACGCTGCGCAGCCATCCCGACAGGCACGACCTCAAGAACAAGCCCTAAAGTACAAGCCTCATCCGCTGTGTAACGTTTACCACCGAGCAGCATGTTTCGAGCAATCGCGAGTCCCACTGCTTTCGAAAGCCGGTACGTGCCACCCCACGATGGAATTGCTGAACGTTGAATCTCAGGAAGTCCAAACACTGCGCCGCTCCCTGAAACGATGAGGTCACAAGACAGTGCAAGTTCAAGGCCTCCGCCAAGAGCAAACCCCTCTACTGCTGCGATTGAAAGGACATTGAGGCTCGCGATCTCATCCATGAGGTCTTGTCCATTACGTGCATGCTCAATGCGCTGTTCGACAGTCATCTCTTGAGCGGCTTTCATGTCTGAACCAGAGCAAAACGCAAGCTCCCCCTGACCAGTAATGATGATGGCCCGGAGCGTTTCGTCCTCGTTGGCCTTGCGCACCTGCTCGCGTAGCTGATCGATTGTTTCGTTATCCAATGCGTTTCGACGCTCAGGTCGGCAAATAGTGAGCGTGCGAACTGCTTCCTGCTGGGTTACTTGTATCACCGCTAGACTCCAAAAGCCCTAACAGCATTGTCATGCAAAACTGCTTGTAACGTTTCTGGCTTCAGACCCAGCTCCTTGATTTGACGCATACTCTCTTCATGACGAACAAGTGGGTAATCAGTTCCCCACACTGTCTTATTACGTCCGCGCCTAGAATCCATGAACTGGAGCATCTCTGGACGCCAATATTTCGGCGCATATCCCGAAGTGCCAAGATATACATTCGGGTGCTTCGAAGCAACGGCAATGGCTTCTTCAACCCACGGCCAACCAGTATGACCACACACAATTGTCAGGTCCGGGAAATACAGTGCAATGTCATCAATAAACATTGGCCGGCCTACTTCTCCAGGCATGAAATCCAAAGTGTGCCCCATCGAAATAGTCACTGTGGCGCCTAGTTCCTGACATTTTGCGTAGTACGGAAAATACCATGCGTGATTTGGCGGAATTCCAAAACCATGCGGGTGAATGTGGAGACCCTTGAATCCTTTATTGCGAATTGCGTCCTCCATCTCACGCACACCTTGCATACGTTTGCGTGGATTAACTCCGTACCATCCGAAAATGTGTTCTGGAAATTGTTCGTGCGCTTCTGCGACTTCCTCAACAAATGTTTCTTCGATTGCATGCTGATTCCAGTAATCCCAGGTCAACAGTGTGGGAATAATGATTTTTCCAATACCTAATGAATTGAGATGAGTCATGAAATCAGGAGCGGAATACCCTTTCAGCCCAGCAAGTCGCCCTGCAGATTCAAAGATCTCACTTTCTGAACTTTCAAAAAAGTTACGCCGTATGTTGTCCTCCGTGAAATGACCACACATAAAGTCAACTGCCATATATTCAGACATGATTCTCCTTACCAACCGAGTACTTCATAAGGGAAGCCAACTTTTTCGAGTTGCCTCGAAATAATGAGTTCCTGGATTTGGGTAGTTCCATCGAGAATCTGGCACGCTTTAGCATCTCGAAATAGTTTTTCCACGATGTAGTCTCGCGTAAGGCCAGCTCCACCATGAATTTGAATCGCTTCCGTTGTAATGCGCATCGCTGCGGCAGTGGTCGCCAGCTTTGCCATCGAAACTAAGGTGCTGGCAGCGCGACCCTCATTGTTTTCATAAGCATCAAGCGCTCGATCAAAAATGGACCACGCTGCTGCCATCTCGCTTGCAAGATCTGCAAGTAAGAAGCCGATACCTTGATGTCGAATAATTGGTTGGCCAAAGCTCACTCGATTTCGCGCAAATTCGATGGATTCATCTAGTGCTCTGCGGCATATGCCAAGCGCGATTGCAGATATGTTCAAGCGCGCCTCATCTAGCGAGACCATGGCGAGTCGGAATCCATCACCTTCGTCGCCGAGTCGCCAAGCACTAGGTACCCGCACTGAATCGAAATTGACAACACTTGCTGGTGTTCCCCGAAGACCTAATAGATTCTCATCGCGCCCAAGACTCAAGCCGGGGGCACTTCGGGGTACTAGAAATGCACTCACGCCATTGCGTGGATCTTCGGAAGTTCGGGCATAAACCGTGAAGTAGTCACTCACTGAGCCATTTGTGATGTAGATCTTTTGACCAGTAAGCAGATAATCGTCACCATCTCTAATTGCTTTAAGTCTCAAGCTTGCATTATCAGAGCCAGAGCCCGGTTCCGTCAGAGCAAATGCCACAATTGCTTGGCCGCTTGCAGCCTCAGGAAGCACAGATTCCTTAATCTCTTGCGTTGCTCCGTGAATGATTGATGAGACACCATCACCGAGGTTTGCCACAGATATTGCAAAACCTGGCGAAACACGAGCCATTCTCTCGACCGCCAACATGACTGTGCGCACACCTACATCGATTCCGCCGTAGGCTTCCGGGATCATCGTTGCTAGTAATCCAAGTTCAGCAACCTCAGCATAAAGATCTGAAGAGAACAGTCCCGATTCATCAATGTCTGCGGCACGCGGCTCAAGCCTCTCGACTGTGAATCGGTCGACAGCGGCAAGCATCATCCGTTGTTCAGATGTGAGTTTGTCGAGTGTCATCGATCTCGCTCATCAATCCAACGTTTGGTCTTGTAGTCACTTCTTTCAACAGGACCGATGATCACTTCGAAATGAATCCCCAAGTTCTGGTGCAAGTCTTTGAGCAGTTGGTCGCGAACCCGATCACTATGTGATGCATCGATTTCGGATTTCAACATTGCAGTAACGGTAGCAATATCGGCTTGGCTACTTGAGCTTGTCAATCGCACTACATACTCATCTACCTCTGTTACCGCAAAGACTGTTTTATCTAGAGCCTGCGGATAAACATTCACACCCTTGATTTTCTTCACATCATCCGTTCGGCCGATGGAACACACCTGGAGGCCGTCCATCTCGCGCCCACAAGTACAAGAGCTACCAGATCGGAAGATGCCACCGTCTCGCATTTGGCATCTGATCAGCGGAACATCCTGGTGATACAGGCTTGTGATAATGATTTCGCCATACTCGCCGTTAGCCACTGGTTGCCCAGATTCAAGACTAAGTACCTCAAGAATGGCGTAAGGATCAACGTTATGCAGAACTCCGGGTTCTTCAACTGTTCCGAATCCGCGTTCACAGGTAAACATATGATCTGATCGCATTTGAGCCGAGCCGAATCGATCAAACGCTTTAGCACCCCACACTTCTTCGAGTCGCTCGATGTATGGAATGCTGCCGCCTTCTAAACCTGTCAACATGACTTCGATTGATGATTCTTTGACATCTGTTTCTGCCACTGCCGCTAGATGCATGAAGTACGTTGTTGAGCCATACAGCACCTTTGGCTTGAATCGTTCAATAAGAGAGAGTTTTTGCTTTGCTTCGTAATTACCGATGGGCAAAGTCGTTAATCCAAACCCGAGTCCGCCGTCATATTCCACACGACCGCCAGCCATCATCGTGAGCGGCAAAGTCATCACCGCTAGATCACCGGGCTTCAAACCAGCCCAAGTGAATCCGTAGCTATACATTTTCACCATCTCGGCAGTTTCTCGAATTGTTTGAATGTGAATTTCAGACCCTTGGCCACTTGTTCCACTCGTTGTGTAGTACTCCAAGCGATCTGCGGGGCCAATCTCATTCGAAAGTCGTGTGCCCTGCGGTGGGTGCGCAGTTTGGTCCGCTAAAAAGTCCGCTTTTTCGACAGTGGGAATCATCGAGCTAAATGCTTCAAATGAAGTGACCTTGGCCAAATCAACACCAGCGGCGTCCCAATGACGACGATAGAAATCGTTCGTCTTGTAAACGTGATGTAGCAAGGGTTCTAACTTGGCCCACTGCAACTCTTTAAGTTCGCTATGGCTGAGCGTCTCAACATTTTTGTCGTAATAATATTTCGCAGACATCTAACTCACCCGACCATCGTGAGTCCGCCACTGACACTGATGATTTGCCCTGTTATATAGGACGCCTCATCGCTTGCCAGAAAGGCTAGAAGCGGAGCAACATCTTCAGGTTCGCCTACACGTCGCAGCGGCACGGCTTTAATCAGTTTCTCAATAAGATTTGGATTGTCCGCCATTTCTTGTTCTAGCAATGCGGTGCGGATTGGACCAGGACAGACCGCATTCACTGTGACTTTAAATGGCGCCATCTCGCGGGCTAAGGATTTTGTTAAAGCCATGATTCCGCCTTTTGCAGCTGCGTACACAGTCTCGCCCTTACTACCAACTCGACCAGCATCCGACGACACATTGACAATCGTTCCTCGCTGCTGCTCCATAAGAAATGGAACAGTGGCACGTGTCATGTGAAGGTTTGACCACAAGTTGACATCAACAAGCTTGTGCCACATTTCAAGTGACTGTTCCCAAAACTTGCCTGGTTCATCCCAACCTGCAACATTAATCAACGCGTCGACTCCACCAAGTGCTGCCACCGCCGCGTTCACCGAAGTCTCCACATGGGGCCAGTCCACGAGATCTCCTGGATAGGCAAACACTGTTCCATGTTCTGCAAGTTCAACACGGATAGCCTCAAGGCCCTCAACATTGCGATCGAACAGCGCCAAACTTGCCCCTTGTGCTGATGCAAGTCGCGCAAAACAGCGCCCCATACCGGATGCTGCTCCAGTGACGAGAAGTCGTTTCCCATTTAACGTAATTTCCTGCGCCATTATGCCTCCAGATAAATTCCCTATCGTACGTTCGATTGTTTGCGTATAGACCGTCCGTTGTCAACCACTTTGCGATATCTTGTTGCTATGACTGAATCGCAGCCCAAGAGCTTGGCCCAGATAATTGGGGCGGAATTTGAACATGTTGCGATCGCAGCACCCAGAATCCGAGACTTGCTCCCCATTTACGTTGACTTGCTTGGCGGCAAGCCGATCTGGGCTTCGGACAGCACCACATACGGGTTTCGAGTTGTGTGCATCGGCTACGCGAATGGAACGTGGCACGAATTGATGGAGCCACTTCGTGGATCTACGTTCTTCGATAAGTTTTTTGCTAAACGACCGGCAGGTGGAGCACACCACATCACATTTATTGTGAAGGATATCAACCAGGCGCATACGGCATGCGAGGCACACGGATTTGCTGTTGTAGGTAGAAGTGACGAAAGCCCCGAATGGAAGGAGTTTTTCCTCGATCTGAGGGAAACCTCCGGGACCCTCATCCAGATCGCCGAATCAACCTTGAAGCTAGATCACACGTGGACTATGGAGCAGATCCTCAACGGAGAACACGGAAACGGAATCCCGAGTCCTTAAACTCAAGTCCTACTAATCTGCTACATCCGCATTGATGTGCTACCCAGATTGATTATTTAGTCTGGGTGAAGCTTGTGGAAATTACTGAACCCTTACCAATTGAGTTCCGCGCACGAATATTATCAGAACAAATAGACCAACTGCTGACAAGAATGTGTGAACCATCGTCGGATGCTGACATGGATTGTGTGTCAGTCAGTTGCGCGGAAACAGTGGTCCACACGGGGTCGGTTGCGTTTGCTGCTGTGGCATTCAAGCTCAAAGCACCTAATGTCACCGCAAGAGTGAGGGAAACGCGTCGAATCACTCGACTAAAAGATAACTGGCCGATGGAACGTGATGACATGAGGAATCCTGAGTGAAAAATTCTGCCTATTGGCGAATCAGTCAAGATGAAGATGAGAACGAATCCGCTCCCGCAACATTACTATGCCACATCCCGATTCTCACGCTTTTGAATCGCTAAACCCAAAAGCTGGCACAAGTTATCCTGCCTGCGAGCTCTGACGCTATAGCCTCATGCTCACTGGACTGGCGTTGTGCCCTTTGACCACCACGTTATGCTCGGAACGCCAAGACGATGCGCAGTAACCGCCACAAGCACACTGAAATTTTTCTCTTCAAGCGTCAGCTTGTACGTAGATCCTGTCGCTGAACTGATTTCATTACAACCGTCAGGCTCTGTTGACTGTGCTGATGTAATTAGCGCACCACAGGAGTACCACTGGTAGGAATAAGTTGGTGTCGGCGTATTCCAGGAACCCTTTTTAGCAGTCAAGGTCTTGTCTACTTTTGCAGTTCCAGTAACTTTAGGCTTTGTTGTAACTGCAAGATTCTTAGTCCACTGTGCATACAGCACAACGTTGGCATTTCCGATGATGATTTCTCCCGAACCATCCGCAGCATACGAAGTACCGTGACCATTTGCTTGCGTATTCCAACTGGTAAGTGTGTAGTTAGTTTTCACAAGTGAGCCTGAACCTTCAGGCACACTTACAGATGCGTTGGGGGCATACGGGTTACCACTATCAATTGGCACACTTCCGCTGGACGCACCATGGGCGTTGTAGGTCACATCATAAGTTAATGGTGCCGCATAATTACCACGGTAGATTGCTCCGTTCGCTGGGTAAATGGTTACAACATCCCCGCGTAGTGAAGATGCTAGGCCCTGGATACTCCCAGCAATCGTTACATCTTGGAGCGTCCATGTCTTAGCTGAGTCTGTCGAAAGCCAGATTGTGTTGTTTTGCAACGCCACAACTATACGGTGGCCGTTTGCCGAAATTGCGATGTTATAACCCGCATCTGACGGCAATTCCGTTGTTAAGGATGAAGACCACGTCCCACCAAAGTCACTCGAGAAGACAACAGACCCATGGTCGTCGCTTGCACCAATTCCACCTTGAGTAACGGCGATTGTTGATCCGTCACTTGATAATGCCATAGCCAGAACTGCATTACCCACTTGCGATCCGGAACGTTTTTTAGTCCAGTTACGCCCCTTGTCTTTAGACACGTAGATGTCTGAATAATTTGCCGCAACAATCGTTGAGCCATCTCTGGAGACAATCGCCGAAACCCATTCGCCCGGTTTTGCGGTAGTAAGTTTACTTTTCTTCCACTTAGCACCTGAATTAGTGGAAAACCACATTTCACCCGTCGCATAATCTGTGGTAAAAATTAGCTTTCCATCATCGGAGGCGGACGTCGCGTAGGGAATGATTTTCAGTGCCGATAATTTCTTCCATGTCGCACCCGAATTAGTCGAGCGCCACAGCCCACCATCATCAGTGCTGGTATTGTCCGCGAGCATCGCCTTGCCGTCGCCTAGTACCGTAACGGTCTGCCACCCTTGCGAGCCTGCAGTTCCTGGGGATTTAGTCGTCCATGTAACACCAAAATCGGTTGAAATATTTAGATGAAACCAACTGCTGACAAGAATGTGTGAACCATCGTCAGATGCCGCCATCAATTGCGTATCAGTTAGAGAAGATGGCACTGTTGTCCACACGGGGTCGGTTGCGTTGGCTGCTGTGGCATTCAAGCTCAAAGCACCTAATGTCACCGCAAGAGTGAGGGAAACGCGTCGAATCACTCGACTAAAAGCTAACTGGCCGATGGAACGTGATGACATGAGGAATCCTGACTGAATGATTGTGCCTATTGGCGAATCAGCCAAGATGAATATGAGAACCAATCCGTTGCCCAAAGAGTACTATGCGCATCAGGCAATGTCAGTCATTCGCGCAAGATTCCTGCAGTAACCCCTTTGGAATGGTTTATCGCTCAATCCTCTCGCACACGCGCTACCTTTTCGAAAAGTACCGGGCTTGGAGTACTTGTCAACAATGCGCTGGTGAACTCAAGCCGTCTTTTATGGCAACTGATACACGTAAATCGTGCTTGATCCTTGCAGGATGTAAATCCGGTTTTGGTTATCGATGTTCAACACTCGAAAGTACTTACCCATTTTGAAAGTGAGAACTGATGTGCTTTTCGGAGTTCCCTTAGACTCCACAGGAAATCTCGAAATCGTAACTGTGGACGTCGATTTCGCGGAAGAACCAGTTGATATGTAGAAACGACCTTCTGAATCAAGATGTGGCAATGACATACCGTACTTCACTGATAGTACGTTTTTAACTCTAAACTTATGAACTGGCTTTGGGTTCAAGCCGTTAGTCCCCACTGCAAACGATTCATATTCCATTGGATGTGGATTGCGATCGTGATTGAGAATACTCCAGGAGTAACACTTCGCATGATTCTCGGTATAGAAGATTCCGGCATTACTCGAAGCAAGTACCTCATTACACGATTCTTCTTTTGGAAGGTTCTTTGTAATTTTGATTCTCGACGCACTCCATTGACCAGTTGTGATATCGCAGTAGGCGTAGTTAATTCCGTCAGAGTCATTCGTATCCAGGTACGTAACGACATTCCCATACATACTCCTGAAGCCCGAATTGCCACCAGTTGAGTCGCGCGGATCAGCTAATGTGCTGCATGCATTCGGGGGATCGTCCTCATGGTTCCGATAAGACTTCTTCGATGTTGGTTCATCTGTTCCGTTAGCAGTCGCACTGTACGTGTAAATCGAGCCGAAGAAGCCGTTGTAATTGTTGTTAGACACACTAAATTGCATTGATCCATCAGATTTTTCGCTGATGTAATTCGCATCCAAGTCCCTGAGTCTGTCGGTTGGATAACCATCTGGCGTTGCCACTGTAATCACTCGATCAGGTGACGCCACTGTAATCACTCCATCTGGTGATATAGGTCCAGACGTGCCTGATTCATAGATAGAGATTGTGGGGTTTTCGTTTGCATCATGCGAACTGTATAAAACTCGGCCAGAACCAGTCACTCTCAAGTAATAAATACCCGTGTCGTCTGCAGTCGACACATTGAGCCCAGCAACATTCAGCTTCTTGATCAAAGTCGCTTTGGGGCTCGCGGCAACCGCATTCGCTCCTAACGGGGCGGCAACTGCGGCCACGCACAGCAACACAAGAGCAGGCAGGGCAAAGTCAGGGCGTAATTTCATTTAGGAATTTTAACCCACAAAAGTCAGACGAGCATCCTGATTTTGGTGCAACCGTTCAATGGCGCTTACAGACGCGACTTACGAACAGGGAGTTGTTTTCGCCAAAGTTTGTCCGGGTGCAAGCGGCTTAGGTGTCGCTGTTGCTGACCCATACGTCGTTGGTGGAGCTTTAGTAACAACACCAGTAATGATCGCAGTCTGAACAAGTTCGTGAATGTGCGCAATATTAGGATTCACGACACTGATTGTGGGTGGAACAAGTTCCAGTGACTTAAAGCTGGCGGATTTCGACTTCAGCCCAACTCTGAGTAAATCCGCCACAACATCTTGCGGAGTATCAGTACTTATGTATTGCGAACCGTTATTCGCAAGTTCCGAGTATGCACGAAACAAATCAAGTGGTTCGATTTGGCGTAACAATGACTCCTGAACTAGGCGTTGCTTGGCCATACGGTTGTAGTCGCTTGAGTCTTTTCTAGTCCTGGCATAAAGCAATGCCTGGCTACCTGTCATGTGCTGACAGCCCTTTTCGTATACCCGTCCGTATTGAGTAACGACACGAAGTGGGACATCGATATTCACACCGCCAACTGCATCAACTAGTCGCGAGAACCCGTGCATGTCGATGAGTACGTAGTAATCAATACTGATGCCTAGAGTTCCTTGCACAGCTTCGCGCATGGCTTGGATGCCAACATCTTTACCCGCGTATTTGGAGTCGGAATAGAGCGAAGAATGCCCAGTCGCATATGTGTAAATAGCGTTGATAAGGCATGTGTGGCCACAATCAAATCCATTTGGAAAAGGTTTCAACATCGGAGAATCTGCAGAGAACCGCGCTTTCTCAAGATTGCGCGGAAGTCCAATCATCATGATTCGACCCGTTTCAAAATCAATATTGACCACCGAGATACTGTCAGGCCGCAAGCCCCAACGATTCACACCGGCATCGCCACCAAGCAGCAGAATGTTGAGGCGACCGGTGAGATTTCTTTGGCTAGCAGAAGGCGCCGAAGGATCTGTGTTGTTGCCCAAGGAAGTCGCATCGATAAACAAACTGTCGATTAGTTTGCGCTGTACATTAATCCCGGTTGCTGCAGCGGCGAATCCGGCACACTGAATAGCAAGAACCGAAGCCAGAACAAATACCCCGAAAC
>Ga0194055_10004250_pt1 | contig 10785 bp, 19 predicted proteins | sample SepL449m_MetaG_FD_155482 | JGI IMG/M metagenome (GOLD analysis project Ga0194055, IMG submission 155482) | Anoxic zone freshwater microbial communities from boreal shield lake in IISD Experimental Lakes Area, Ontario, Canada - Sep2016-L442-9m | ecosystem: Environmental > Aquatic > Freshwater >... | reverse complement strand
ATAAAATAAACATGAAATTTAAACACACATTTTTTTGGCTGATCTGGACGTTAGAACTTATTTATTTATTCTTAGTCGCTTGTTTCCTATCCTTACCAATTTATTTTTTTTTATCAATCACATACAAAATATTTTTTAACCAAAAAACAATAAAATGAAATACGAAGAAGTTGAACAAATTGTAAAAAAACAAAGTCAAAATGAATGTTTTATTTATCGGTATACATCAAATTTATTTAGATTATTAGATAAAGAAAGAAATCCGATTTTAAATATTACTTTATCTCAAATGAATAAATTAGTGAAAAAAAATATTATCACTTTTAAGCACTCACTTGAAAACAATTAAATTATAAATATGAAACCAAAACACAGTTCTAAATTTGAAACCTATTTCAGCCAGGTACCAATGCAAAATTCATTTGGCAATACAATTTTGCAGCCGGGAATATGTAAGCTTGAAAGATTAAGTCATGCCCTATTTATTGCCGGTATGAAGCAAGGTTTTTTTACCAATAAGTTAAGCCTGGCAGATCTAAGGGAAAATATCAAATATTGCAGAGAAATAGCCGCCGAAATGATAGCCGATTTTGACGAATATGTACAAGATCAGTCAAAAGGTGTCCAGGAGGTCGAAATTATAAAATAAATTGATATCAACCCCATTTTTCGCACTTTTGGCAAACTGCGGTTAAGTACAACCGCAGTTGTAATGCCAAAAATAACAAATTTTACTAATGTATGACAATCCAAAACAGGCCGAAATAGTTAATAATACCGAAATTTCGTTGTCTTATTCTATATCTATTGACTGGCTCCAGGTACACGTCCAAAATAGCCACGATTTTCTACAAATAACACAGACGGCGAGGTACAAGATCCAGCGCACCGGACAAACGAAAGTTTTTTCGGATGTATTTAGTATTACCGATCTAAGAGGCAAACATATTGCAAGCTATGCAACCGGCGCAAATGAATGTATTTTAAAAGAAAATCATGGCATCTTAAAAATAGATAATCAGCAACTATATACTAATCTAAATTTGAAAGCTTTTATGATGCTTTTTTTAGAGGAACTGAAAATGAAATTTATCGGCATCACCCGGTTAGATATTTGCTTCGATTTTAATAAATTTTACAACAATGTAAAGCCGCATGATTTTATTACAGATTTTGTTACCGGGAAAATTTTAAAAATTAATCGTTCAAAATTTCGTTTAGCTGGCGAGCATGATAAAACAAATATTTTTAATTGGCTTTTTTTTGGCAGCCATACTTCAGAAGTTTGTTATAAAATTTATAACAAAACCTTAGAGCAAAAGCAATGCGAAAACAAGCCATATATTTTTGAACACTGGAAAAAAAATACCGGCTTAAATTTAGATCAGGAAGTTTGGCGGATAGAATTTACAGTTCATTCGACAACAGCAAAGCTTTGTAATGATTTTATGGATATTCCGTTTCATTCTTTGGACGTATTAAGCCGGGGAAATTATTATAATTTATTTGCTGGCTTATTCAAACATTATTTCCGCTTTGTAAAAAATAGCGGAAAAGATGAACGTAAGAGCCGAATGGATGAAATAAAACTAATCGAATTCGAAACGGTTGTCGATGGATCGTATTTTGAACTATTGAAAGAGATAAACCCGGAACGAAAAAATAGCACCAGGAGCAAAAAAATATTTATTAATGCTATGAATACGCACCGGGCCGAATTAAAGGAGTTCGATAGTGATTTTGATCTAACGAGTAAGGATATAGTCAGCAAGCTTATTGATCTGTATTGCTTGCAAACCTGGGCAAAAAATAAAGGTATAGAATTTGATGAAATGAAATATACTGAAGCTATACACGATTATAAAACCGAAATTGATTAATATGTATAATTTATATTTTTCCGAAAAATCAAATGATTTTATTTTAACTATTTGGCCGCTTAATATTTTCGAGCAAGTAGATCAGGGAGCCGTATTTATTGATCGTTTTAATACTTTGTTTCAATTAGGCCAGGCTATGGAAGCTTACAGGATAGCCACTAACTTTAAAGCAGATCAGGAACTATTTAATCTATGTTTAAATTAAAAAAGCCCAGCGGAGCCGGGCCTAAAGTCAGCCCTGGGGCCGTCTTTATTTCAATGTAAATATATGAAACCTAAATATCTTACTGCAATATTTTTTAAAGAAAACGGCCAGCCGTTCAAATACCATAACATTAAAAACAGTATTGAAAAGCGGACAAAGTTTGAGAATTTTGCCCGGAGTATGGGGGGGAAGTGGGTAAATTACTATTGTAAGGACACAAAACAGTTTATTCCGCCACAAATAACGCTTTTCTAAGTAATTTCACGAAATTATAAAAAATTACTAAAAAAATTAGTTTTCTATTGCTAATTTGTTTAGCTTTACTGTTATATTATTAAAATATAATATGAAGCCAGGCAAAATATTACTATTTGGTGTAGTTGGTTTATTTGTGTATTCGCTTATTGCGAAAGCACAAGCCGGTAAAAAATTAAACGTAATGTTTCGCACTTTGCGGATCCTCAAGCCGTCAGGTTTAAATTTGCCGACAATACAGGCAATCTTTTCTCTACAAAACCCCAGCAGCCAGCAAATAATTCTAAAAAGTATTGTTGGGGATTTATATCTAAACGGTAAGCATTTGAGCAATGTGTCCGATTTTAAGCAAATTACTATTCCAGCAAATAATGAAATAGATCTACCGATCAATATTAAAATTGGTTTGTTTGACGTATTGAGTAATATAAAAAATTTGATTAATAACAAAAAAAAATTTGCTGTAAGTTTTGAGGGCAATGTAAATGCTGAAAATATTGTTATTCCTATTAAACAGACAATAAGTGTATAATGGAAGTAAGCAAAATATTAGGTTTGTTGCCGCCATACAAAGCCCAAAAAAAGCTTAAAGTTGAAAATCAGGGAACAGACGATATAATTAGCGAAATATTACAGGCACACAAATATTTTGCAAATGATTATGATAATATAGCGGATCAGTTTTATACAGGAAATAAGCTTACAACCGCTAAGCGTGTATGGAAGTTCTTAAAAAGTAATGTTAAGTATTGTATTGAGCCAGACACACATCAAAGCGTAAAAAGTCCAGCGGCAATACTTGCAACCGGGAAATATGAGCATGGCGGAAATGACTGTAAGCATTACAGTTTGTTTGCCGCTGGTGTCCTGGATGCAATCAATCGTAAATATCCGGAAGCAAGCATCGAGTGGTTTTACCGTTTCGCAAATTATAGAATAACAGAAACGCAACCGCAGCATGTTTTTGTAGTAATGAAAATCGGAGGTACTGAAATTTGGATAGATCCGGTACTACCTACTTTCAACAATAAAAAAAGTTTTATAAATAAAATTGATAAAAAAGTGGCTTTATATCAAATAAGCGGGGCCGATATTGGAAGATCAAAAGCAAAGCAAGCAAAGCGAGCAGTAAAAAAAGCAGCCCGCAAAGCGAAGCCGAAAAAACGTATTTTATTAAAGATAGCAGCGGCACCGGCCCGTAATGCTTTTTTGGCATTGGTAGCCGTAAATTTTAAACAGTTTGCAGTTCATTTGTATAATCAAATACAAAAAGACGAAGCGAAGCTTAAAAATAAGTGGGAAAAATTAGGGGGCAATTATTCAAAATTGAAAAACACAATTTTGAAAGCCGCTAAAAAGAAAGGCCTTGGCCAGGTTGGGTTTGTTGGTTTGGCCGCTGGGATCGCGGCCGCCGTTCCAGTAATTGCAAAGCTTGCTGAGTTCTTAGGGCATGCAAAGGAAGCAATCGACCAGGGTAAGGGAATTATCACAAGCATAAGAGATAAAGCCCAGGATGCCCAGGATCAGCAGCAAGCGCCGCCAGCTTACCCGGAAGATCAGCCGGTTTATCAGCCAGCGCCGCCGGTATACCCGGAAGATCAGCCGGTATATTACCAGCCAGCTCCGCCGGTCTACCAGGAAGCTCCGCCGGTATATATGGAGCCAGCACCTACGCCGGTACCCGATAGCAGCGGAGGAGGTTTGCAAGTAAGGCCAGCGGCCCAGATCGAGGGGTTTAAAATGGGAAATTTTAAAGTTCGTGTAAGTGGTATTGGAGCCACTGACGTAGTGGAGATAAAAGAAGTGGTAAAACGTCCTAAATTATTGGTACCGGCTTTAATTGGCCTGGGTATTTTTGCTTATTCAAAATATAAAAAATGACCGCAGCACAGAAAAAAAACCGGGAACGATTTATAAAAGTCCAGGTTGAAGCAAAAAAGCTGAAGAAAAAAAACCCTAAGCTAAAACATATAGATGCTATTAAAAAAGCCTGGGCAATTTTGTTGCATGATACAAAAGCTTCAAAAAAAGTGAAAGCAATAAAAGTAATTAAAAAGCATAAAAAAATATCGGGAGTAAAAAAGCATACAGATACAAAAAGCCATAATATCAATGTTCGTGTAAGTGGTGTTCGAAATACTGATCTGTTAGAAAGTTTGAAGCATACGACTAACCAGCTTAAACATTGGCAAATTGTATTAGAAAAAGTATTAAGAGAAAAGCAAGGGAGCCCGGCGCATTTAAAACGTGTTATAAATACGGATATAAAAAGAATTAAGGCCGTAATTAAGGACGTAAAAAAGAATATATCTAACATCAAAAAGCACATTAAATAAATATTTTTTTAAAAATCAAAAACAACAAAAAATGGCAAAACGTAGAAAAACCCATACCAGGCGCAGGCATAGCCGTCGCAGTTCAATGCATGGCACCAAAGGTATGGCCGGTAATATTATTGCAATAGCCGGGGGCGCAATCGCTGCAAAGTTTATTATGAAATCTTTGGCAGGCAAACTTAATGACAAGATGCTGAACGGTGCAGTTTTGGCCGCTGGTATTTTCTTGCCAAAATTTGTTAAGTCAGATTTTGGTAAAGGCCTGGGAGCCGGTATGATCGCGGCCGGATCAGTTGGTCTTATCAATTCCTTTGGTGTTCTCAATGGCCTGGGCGAAATAGGCGAGGGCGACGGTTATCAAATGGAGTTTATTAGCGGAGATGGCGGAACAGATCGTTTAAGTGTTATATCTGAAGCAGACGGAGAGTATAACATGGAGCAAGATTATAGCAATACTTTTGCAATGGCCGGAAGCGGAGATATTAGCGTTCTGTCAGGTGTTGAGGACGGAGAAGAAGATACCTATTCACAATTTGCACCCGGTTTAATTTAATATAAAAACTGTAAGCCTTTCCAGGGGTAAAGGCAAAAAAATAAATTATATGAGTCATTCATTTAATCAAAGAGGCGTATTTAATAACGCCGTAAAGTCATTGATCGCAGCCGGACAAGATCCAGCAAAAGCAATATTATCACAAAGCTATTTAAGGCTTGAAGTAGTTGCAAACACATCAACAACCAATTACCAATTTGGTGTTTTAGTTAATGATATTGCCAAAGGAGGCAGCCAGGTACAAGCCGTAAGGCCTACTGAACAGCGCCTAAATTTGCAAGATGCTTTTTACGTAGGATCTGTACAAATGCTGATAGGTTTAGCTACATCAACAACAGATACGGCTTTCCCATTATACACATGGAACAATCCATTAGCTTTTAGCACTTCTGGAGCTTCAACCGCATTGAATAATCTTTATAACGGAGCCATGTCGCTAACCGTTAATAACAGGATCATCACGCCAGCCTGGGATCTTGCCCGTCATAAGTATGTGCCACAAACACAGCAAGGTGTTGGTGGTGGTGGTACCGGCTTTGTATTACCTACGGCAGATATGGAAAATTTGGGTATTGATTCAGCTTTCCCAGCCGAGCCTAATTGGGTATTGATCGGAAGTAAAAACAATACGTTAAACTTTAATTTACCAGCTTCAATCGGTACTTTACAAGCTTCAGCTACAACAGTATTCACGCTAATTTTGCGTGGTGTGTTAGCGCAGAACGTAACAGTAGTATCTTAATATTATTTACTTTGCCAGGATCAGCCGCTGATCCTGGCAATAAATTTATTTTATGTCCAGCACAATTAAAAAATTTCAGTTGGTTGAAGTCGTTTTACAAGGTGTAAGCGGCGGCAATCAGCAAGTACGTGTTCAGTTTCCTGATCAGCCATATTTGCGTAACCGCAAAATAATGGGCATTGATATTTATGATTATGGATCCGTAACAAATAGCCCGGCGCAAAATGCACCGGCCACAATCGCAAATTTAAAAACCGCTTTCCTTACACTATACCTGAACGATCCGGGCGCACCTACTGACCTGGGCGAATGGATCAACCTTGTACCGTTAGTAAGGTTTAATAATCAGGAAAGCCCTGGAGTGGCGACCGAAAATTTTGCACGCATGCCGTTTAATATGGTTGGTCAGTCGGTACAATGGGAGAAATGTTATATCACGTTGGCCGCACCGCTGGCTAATACTGCAAACGTTTCTTTTCTGTTCGGTATTTATTTCGAGGGATAAAAAATTGATCAATGAGAAACGACGTAATGTTCACGGGAATAGATAATATACTTTCCGGGTTTGATCGGTATAATAACGCTGTCTTTTCTGTTTGGAAAGGTAAGGATCTGTTATTTGCAAATAACGATACAGATATAAGCCAGGCCAGGGAGTTATTACATGAAAATATTGCAGCTTATGCAGCCGCCGGCAATAATGATGCTTTAAAAATTGTATTTCATCCGGAGCCCGAGCCAAAATATATCACGAATAAAACGGCAATTTGCGGTACTATATATGTAAGATGCAGCCCTATTGAAAGCATAAGCGCACAGTATTACCCAGCACCGCCGGTAGATAATGGTATCATGGCAAAGCTTAATGCAATCGAAAGCCGCCTAAATGCACTGGATGAGGAGGAGGAGGAGGATCAAGTCGAGGATAGTCAATTTGGAGATATGATGTCGGGGATCAATGAGCTCACCGCAAACCCGGTTGTAATGGCTTTTTTGGGTAATCTTTTCAAATTACCAGGACAACCGCAAGCAATCGCAGGCATACCCAGCAGCGTAGAATTTAATGCAGCAATGGAGTATTTGAGTAAAGCAGATTCAGATTTTGAAGCTGATATAATTTTGCTTGCAAAAATGGCACTGGAAAGCCCGGCTCAATTTAAGTTTGTTGTGAATATGTTGAGAAAAACCGCATAATAAAAAACTGTCTTTATTTGACCTTAGAAAATGGCTTTAAATAAACAAAACGAGAATATTCTTTTTAAAGTAGCCTTATTTGGGGCCGCTTATTTTTTATTCGCTAAGCCGATTTTAAACTTTTTGGGGATCACTAAGGGTAAGGGCCGGCAGCTTGCCGATCAGTATGGATCAGCCGTATTATCCGCATTTAACCCGGCGCTATACCAAAAATATTATTATTGGTACAATGAGAAAGCCAATAACAGAAAGTTGATAACGGTAGATATGACAACCAGGATAACCAAAAGCGCGCAAAATTTATGGGCAGCAATGGGATATTTTACGGATAATGAGGATCAAGCATTTGCTGCATTTAAAAATTTACGTTCTCAATGTGAAGTTTCAATTTTAGCCGGTTTGTTACTTAGCGCAAAGGGTAAGGATCTTTTACAATTTTTGCAGAAAGGCCAGGATATTTTGCCCGAAAATGGTTTATCAGATTCTGAAATCGAACAAATAATTACCTACGTTAGTAGGCTTCCATTAAAATAAAAAACATGGCAAAAGATAATACAATCCTATATGTAGGGCTGGCAGCCGCCGCCGCATACTACATTTATAAAAAAAATGGCAATACCCAGGTAAGTGAAACGGCAAGCAATTTTTTAACGGCACCAGGATATGATAATTCTAATTCTGTACCAGATATTACCCTGGACGCAAATAACCCGGAAGAATTACCCCAGCAAGTAACCAGGGCCAAACAGATCCTTTCCGCCGGGGATAACGTAAAAGTAGCCATAAAGACGGCCCAGGGTGTGTTACATATTTTGAAAGGCAATAAAAGAAAAACATCAACCAATACCGAAACCGTTACCGCCGATACAGACGATAGCGGCGTAGCTGATATTTTAGAGGCCGTAAACGAGGGTGTAAGAAACCCAGCGAAAGCCGGCGCACTTATTAAAAAAACTGCAAATAAGCATGCTAAAAAAGTAAAGGTGCCTAAAAAAGTGAAAGCGAAAAGAGTGGCAGTAAAGAAAAAAGCAGTTAAGAAAAAAGCAGTTAAAAAGCCTATAAAAAAACGTAGAAAATTATAAAATGGCAAGTTTTAATTCCGTTATAGCGTTATATCAAGTTTCCGGCCTTACTGAAAGTAATTGCGGGGATATTACGTTTATCAATACAGGTACACAGCCGGTAACAATAAACGCAGCTTTGCGTCTATTATCTAATCAGTCGTTTACATTTGCTGCCCAGGTAGGGGAAATTAATAAAACGGTATTTCGTTTTACTTTTGATCCTGATCCGTCTTATGTCAATAGCTTAACAGTTATCAAAAAATATTTTATTGAAAAATGAGCAGCGGAAGCGAATTTATAAGCAATGTTAGCAATAGGCATGAAGCACCGGCAATCATGACCGGCAATGAGGTAAGTTTTCCTAAGCCAGCTAACCCAGGTGCCTACGGAGTTATTTATGTGAATAATTTAACCGGCGAAGCTTTTATTTATACCCGTACCGGCTGGATACCATTTGCCGGTGGTGGTGGTGGTGGTGTAACTTCAGCAGATAATGGTTTATATATTTTTGATGCAAATACGGTACGATTAGGCACCAATCCGCTTGTAGAAGCCACTACAATCGATTTGGCTGGCTTTCTTTTATCAATCGGTAATGATGGCAATGCAGCATTAGTATTACAACCCAGCACCGGGATCAGTAGGTTGGGCGCATTTGGAGCAACCACGAATAATACTTATATAACTGTTGATGATACAATACAGGCAATAAAATTAAATGTAGATAATGCTGGTGGAGCCTTTACGAAAGGTATTGCCCTGGACGGTGTGAATGATAGTTATAAGTTTGGCAATACCAATAATGTAGCTTTTGAAATTAAAGGCGGCATTAGTAACACATTAAAAACATTTTGGACCGGGAACTTATTAGGTTTATCTTTTGATTTTAATATACATACTTATGTATTTGGGGACGTTGAAGGAACTATAGCTGATACAAGAATTACTATTAATGCTCCTACCGATAATATTACGTTTACTTCAGGCATGGGTTTTTATAATTTTATAAATGTTCCTACTTATGCAGACAATACCGCAGCCATAGCAGGGGGTTTAACTGTTGGTAATATTTATCAATTAGGCGGAACATTGGGATCAGCTTCAGTTTTGGCAATAGTGTACTAAAATTAATTTATGAAACCAGAACAAGCCTTACAAGTAATTCAAGCCGTCTTAGATGCAAGTGTTAAAGCTGGCTTATTGCCTAACTTAGCAGCCGCAGATGCAGCGGCGCAAGCCTGGGCAATACTTAAAAATATTATAGATGGAGCCAATAACAGTTAATACTTTGGATGAAGTGAAACTAAACTTATTCAGAAAATATATTTTTGAATTTGTTTTAATAGCACTTTGTTGCAGTACGATATATTTATTTCGGGAGTATGCAAATTTGGATGCGAGTGTAAAAAATTATCTTACCCAGGATCGTGTAACAATGATCCAGGTAATTAATAATAATACCCAGGCATTGAATTTAGTTGAAACAATAATAAAAAAATAGCTATGAATTTTAATGAAATCGACAAGCATGTAGAGGATAATTTGCCAGCCTTACAGGATATGCAAACAAACCCGGATACAAAGCTTCATCATGTTTTAGTAATCGTATTGCCAATTTTGCGCTTTTTATCAACCGCCTTTTTTGTTCCTGGGAAGTGGAGGGAAGCATTAAAAGTATTGGTGGCAATCGCCGAAAGCCAGGTAGATGCCTAAAACAAATAAAATAGTTATAACGGCGGCTTTATTTTTAGCCTTTATGCTTTTTTTTTTGAAAGGCAAGGCAGCGCCTAAAAAAGCAAGATCAATGAGCACTTATTTGGATATTCTAAAAAATGCCATACCAGCACATGAGGGCTTCAGTAGTGTACCGTATTGGGATTTTAAACAATGGAGTTGGGGCTATGGTTCCAGGGTGCCGGGATCAGATTCTATTAATATCGGAAAGGCAGCCGCGCTAAAAAAATACGGCAAAGTTACTGAAGCTGAAGCATTGGCGCAAATGCTGCAATATATAGATACTTTCTGGGCGCAAATAAGGCCCAAAATTAAGGTATTATTGAACGAGCAGCAGAAAGCTGCATTAATACAGTTTACCTATGCCCTTGGGCCTGGAAATGCGTTTAACTTGATAAAATACATCAATGTCAATGATCCGAATTTAAAAAATCATTGGTTAAGCTACAATAAAGTAGCCGGGAAAGTAAATAAATATACCCAGCTATTAAGGCAAAAAGAGTGGGATATGTGGAACAGCTAAGGATTTTAGCAATTTACTAAGCAAATTAGCAATTTGCATTTATCAAAATTACATACTACTTTGGCCGAATGTTTAGGCCATCAACATACATTAAAGGGGCGTTAATTTTGGTATAAGGCCGGGATATTCTTATCCTGGCTATTTTTATGCCTATTATTTTTTAAATAAAATAAACATGAAATTTAAACACACATTTTTTTGGCTGATCTGGACGTTAGAACTTATTTATTTATTCTTAGTCGCTTGTTTCCTATCCTTACCAATTTATTTTTTTTTATCAATCACATACACAATATCCA
>Ga0194055_10004246_pt1 | contig 10790 bp, 8 predicted proteins | sample SepL449m_MetaG_FD_155482 | JGI IMG/M metagenome (GOLD analysis project Ga0194055, IMG submission 155482) | Anoxic zone freshwater microbial communities from boreal shield lake in IISD Experimental Lakes Area, Ontario, Canada - Sep2016-L442-9m | ecosystem: Environmental > Aquatic > Freshwater >... | reverse complement strand
GTGTTGGCTACAACTAAAAATTTTTATGGCTGACAATACTCTTGAAGCATTTCAGATTGGCGCATCGTTGTACGACCGCGCGCAGACACAGAAGCGGATGACTGAACAGCTTCAGTTGCAGACCGCGGATCAAGTGATGCGGCAACGTCAGTCGGATCTTCAGAACAAGATTCAACAGAATGCTCTTGGCGAGGCGATGAAAGAGCAAGAAGCTCAGGTTAATGAGTTTGATTCATTTTCATCTGTATCAAAGCAGGTTTCTGATTATGTAGATAATCCAAAACCAGATGCAAAATATCCTATTATTCCGGCGTTTAAGTCCAAACAATTTAGGATTGAAGCCGACAGAATGCTAAACAATATTGAGAAGTATTCCGCTAGAGCTTATTTGCTTAAAGCTCAAGACAGAGCCGTGACCACATCTAATGTATTAAGGGCATCTACAATAAATAAAGCAATTGATGCTGGTGCATGGATTGGATTCAATGAAGATGGAAGTCCCAACATTGACGTTCCAAAAATGAACGCTTACTTTGCAAAATTAGGCACGTCAAAAATTGGACAAACCGAAGCCAGGACTGAATCACTTCTTGGAAATCTTGATGTTTCTAGGTCAAATCTGCAAAGGCTTATTTCAGAAGGCGCAAGCCAATCTGAGATTTCAAATGCAAAACTAGCATATCAAAAAGAAAAAGACGCAGCGCGGCTTGCTCTTGATCGTGATGAATTTGGATTAAAAGAAAAAGCTCTAGTTGAAAAAACCGACCTTGGACGTGAAGAGCTTAAACTAAAACAAATCAGGTCCAGTCAACTTGGAGAACAGATTGCTATCAATCGTGAAAAACTGCTTAAACCTGCAAACGCTGCACAGGTAAAGCTAAACGCTTTTGATAATACAACTGTTAATAGAATAGCAACAGATGTTGCAAACAAAGATACTATTTCACAAGCAATTGGATATGAAATTGGAATTCTTGAAGATGATGCAGTTCAAGATTATGTAAAACTTAATTCTGCCCGTTCTATCGCAAAGGTTCTTAACAGTGCAGAAGGCAAAGACGCCGTTGGTGAGGGAGAAGCAAAAAGGATTCTTGGAGCACTTGATCAATTTAGTATTTCAAGGAAGTGGGAGGGCGGAACATTGATTGGTCCAGACATGGACAGTTTTATTAAACAACTAAAAATCAAAAAGGGAGAACTTGATACTCGCGTGTTGGCCGGCAAAAAACGAGTCAACACAATCTATGAACAATATGGAATCAAATCTCCTGCTGGATCAATGATAGGTTCAGAAACAAATTCTCCAGCAACGCTTGGAGCAAATTCTATTTCAGAAATATCATTTTCATCAACGGCTGAAGCTAGGGCAAAAGGAAAGAAACCTGGTGACAGGGTAATTATAAATGGGGTTGAGGGGAATCTAAATTAACTTTATGGACGAATACGTTTTGCGGCCTAATGATCAACAGAATCAGATGAGCGATGATCAGCCATTTCCCGCTTCTGCTACATTTAGTGAATCCACTCAAAACCAACAACAGCCGCAAACTGTCGCACAGGATGATATCTATTCAGGATTTACGCCGAGCAAGCCTCAGTCTAGTGAGCCAGATATCTACGCTGGATTTACGCCGAGCAAGCCTCCTATTGGTTCTCCTGAAGCATTGAATCAAGCGGTCAAACAGTCTTCTCAAGTTGGCCAGCAACGATTCGCCTCTCAAGACCAATTGGTTCAACAGGCTGATTTTTATCTCGGAAAAGATAGTGCGCGCAAGTTCCAGAAATTTGTAGCTGGCAACTACGAGCCGCTTGCAGACGAGGATTTTACCGACAAAGAACGTCAATTCTTGGTCGATTACGATAGTAAAAGAGCAAGAAAAATTGCAGCAAGCGCAGTTCGATATGGTGGGCCTATTGTTGCTAGTTTAGCTCCTGGAGGTCAAGGCGTCGCAGCCACCACTATTGCCGGTATTGGATCTGAACTTTTGGCTCAAACACTTGAGCCTGAAAAAATGCGCGGTTACCAGATTCTTGCATCTGGTATCCCGATTCCAGCTGTTGCAAAAGCTGGAACTGGAACCGGGTTAAGGCGTGTATTGACAACCGAACTTGGAATTGCACAGCAGGCGACTCAAAGGGGGCAATTGGCGCGAGAAGCCATTGCTGGAGGAATTCAATCTGGATTGCAAGCAGGCGTTGAATCTCTTGGAGAGGATGTGAGCGGCAGTGAAATAGCATTGAGAACAGCAATCGGAACCACTTTATTTCCTGCTATTTCAACGGCAGTTCGCGGGGTAGGTGCTGGAGTAAGAACCGTTTCAGGAAAAACTTCATTTTCAAATCTTGCGTCCACATTTGCTGGAGAAATGCAGCGTCCATTTGCACAACGCGGATTGGAAATAAGGGCGCAAGAGATTGCTAAAGAACTCGGAAATGCAGCAGGAATTGATCCTGCCCTTTCGCGCCAAGTTGCTGATACGTTCTATAATCCTGCTCTTTCAGGGTCAACCCCCGAAGAGGTTTCTGATTTTAGAAATTCAATCCAGTCCATGCTAGAACAGTCTGTGATTACTGGCCGACGCTCCGGGCTTTCTGGCGATGACCTTACCCAAGCCATTGTGGGCGAACTTGAGAAGGTTTCAGGGAAGACAGGAATCAATCCATCTACTGTTGAAGCAGTTGTTCGACAAGCAGATTCACTGACCGAGCAAGCAACTCGAAAAGTTGACGAAAATCTTAAAAAAAGCGACTGGTTCAAAGACGAAAGAAATCGTCGAGTTCTTGCTTTTGCTCGACGCGCAGAGGGGCGACTTCAGATTGAGTCGCAAGATCTTCAGGACGAAATCGTTAAGTTGAGGAATCAAAGAACGCAGATTGGTTCTGAAGACCTTGGAAACAGAACCCGAATAGAGGGACAGATTGCATTGTTGCAAGAGCAACAAAAGAAAATCGAGCAGGGTTTTGATAGTCGATTCGCACAAGGGAAAGAAGCGTCTGCGTTTGAGACGGGACTTGTTGTTGGAGCCGAAGGTAATAAGCAGGTCAAAAAATTTGAAGCTGACCAAGAAGCAGGATATGGGAAAATCAGGCCAGAACTTCAATCAACAACTGTTGAAATTGATACGGGAAAAATTGATAAAGATGGGAATCCAGTACTTGAAACAAAGAGCCTGGAAGACCTTCGCAAAACACGCTCCCAAATTTACAGGCTTTTTGATTTCAACGCTCCTGTTCAACAGGGGTTTTTTGAAAGCTGGGAAAGGCTGAACAAAATAAATGACCAGATTACGACTGCGTTTGATGCCAATCCAGAACTTCGTGATGCGCTTGCTGCACAGAACAAGTCGTATCGTGAAGGAATCAAGCGATTCAAAGGAGCTTATGCCGATCGAATTCTGAGGGGAATCGGTGAAGGTGGTGGATCACCCGAAGCCGTCTCGTCCCTGCTTGGCGCTCGCGGCGGAAGCGCGCTTGCTGCATTGAAAGACATGTCTGGTGAAACATGGGAAACCGATGTTAAACCGGTTCTTTCTGATTACATCTACAACCAGATTCGAGGAAAGAATCCAGTAGAGTTCCTTAACAACTTGACCGAAGCAAAAGCCGCTCGCGGAAAACAACTATCAAAAGAAGTTGCAAACGAATTCTTTCCTGCAATCGGAGAGATTCAAGAAGTTGCGTCAAAATACAGTTCTTTGATAAACGAAGAGGCAAGTCTTAAGTCTGGATTGGCAGAGCTTGCATCAAAATCAAAAGCACTCGAAACGGATGTTGAAAAAAACATAACCGGAGCCAATCAACTCTTAAAAGAAAATCAATCCGCGATTTTAAAAGCAAAAGAGAGGCTGTTTGCTTTTCAAAAAACCAACAAGGAACGTGAGTTGAAGGGAATACTTGGTCAGCCAGAAAAAGACACCGAGTATCAACAGCAACTCATATCACTACTTGCAGACATCAAATCAAATGTAAAAAAGGGATCAGGAATAGATGATGATGTTTTGAAGCAAATAGCCTCAAGCCCGGACGCATCAAAAATGCTAAGGGATTTGAATGACTATGCTTTAAGCCAAGCCAACAAAGCCACTGATTTTGAGAGGGTTGTTTCTGCATCAATCAAGGGCGGAGAGCTTTATGGAAACATTCCGTCTGGAAACATTGTTGATTTTTTGCAGTCTAGTGGCGGAGGCGTTTCCACCATTAAGAGGGCCGAAGAGTTTACTAAACTTCTAAGAAGCAACAGGCCGGACCTTTTGGTGGATTCCCAGAACATCGTTCTTGGTAGAATTGTAAAAGAGTCTTTGATTGATGGTAAAAAATCCATAGACACAAATAAGATGAAGGCGTTGATTGCTGGCGGTGAAAAACCGGGCGAATACAACGCTTTGGTAAATCAGTTGTTTGGTCCTGGTGGAGTGGAAAAAATCAACACCATTGCCGACCAATTGACATCTGCCTCGCAAGACAAAAGTAGCCTTGTTTCAAAATCAATAATTCCTGCAATAGCATTGGGATCAGCTTATTTAATCACTGGAAATGTTGCTGCGGGGGCTGGTGCTGGCCTTGCAGGTTTTGTTGGGAGACAGGTATTGAGTAGGGCAATCGGAGATTCTGGAGAATCTGCTCTTGGTCGATTGCTCAGGTCACCAAACTACGTCAAAACTATCACTACCCCTATGGACCAGCTTTCAAAAGAGCAGATTGCTTTGTTTGATAGAAACTGGTCAAAGATGCTAAAACTGGAAACTGATAGAACAATGATGCAGATGGAAGAAAATCAGGCTGAAGAAAAACAGCTTAAAGAAATGAGTCGCAAGACCGGCAAGGAGATTTACTAACCTATGAGTGACTTCGTTGCTGACCCATTCGTTGCTCCGATACAATCTTTTGATGCAAATCGTAAGATGAAGCAGTCGCTCATTTCTCGTCGCAACAGAGTGAAGAAGAAAATCTCGGTCTATTCAGCTAAAGGATTTCCGAAGATCAAGCCATGACCTCTCTCTCAAAAAAAGGTAATACCTATCAAGGAAAGAAGGTGTCGCTCAACAAACCGTTCTACACTCCTGGCGAGCGCAAGAAGAGCGCGGTGTACGTGAAGAACGATAATGGCAATGTTGTGAAGGTAAGGTTCGGTGACCCGGATATGACCATCAAAAAGAACAATCCCGGTCGTAGAAAGAATTTCCGCGCGCGACACAACTGCTCAGAGGCAAAGGACAAGACAACGCCTAAATTTTGGAGCTGCGCCGCCTGGCAATTTTATGGATAAAATGAAACTTGGTGGTGGAGGCCGTTACGAGAAACTTATCGGCTCTCTTGAAAAGAAAGGTGTCAAAGACACTGCTGCTCTCGCGGCATCAATCGGTCGCAAAAAACTCGGCAAGGAAAAGTTCCAATCGCTTGCCGCTAAAGGTCGCCGGCGAGCGATGAGAAAAGCGTCCTGAACGCAAGCTCTGCTGTGGCTGGCACTACGCCGTTTCCGAGGAGTCGGAGTTCGTCGGTGCGATTTCCCTTTGAGACTGCTTCGATAAAGCACCCGTTCTCCCAGACCGTTTGGTCAAGAGTGGATCGCCATACTTCTTCCATCTCTGGTAGTGCTTCAGACAAAGCCCATGACCTTTCGCTTGATTCCCGCACACCTTGCATGATGCCCGTTGTTTCCACGGGGTCTTGCCCTCTTTCCAGTGCAATCTCGTATGACAACTGGCACATAGCGTAAGCAAGTTCTCGCTTGAGTTGTTCCATTGGTTCCTGTCCTTGTGATGTATTCCGAGAAGACTCGTACACTTGCATTCCGTGCAGACCCCAGCCTTGAGTTTGGTAGCCCGTTTGTAAGCACCAGACAAAGAAACAGATTCTTTGAGTGAAGCCGTCCAACTGCACTCCAGATTGCAGTACTTTCTCCTCAAGAAAACGCTGAAGTCTTCTAGTCTCCCATTGAAAACCTTCCGTTCCAGCTTGGTGCCACACTTCAAACAGAACTTCTCTGGCCCTTGTTTTCTTAAATATTGTCTCATTCCAAAACACATTACCCCCATTAGGATTGAGCGTCAAGGCTTGACCCAGAACACTGGAACATTCATCAACGTGCAAACCCACCGTGGGTTCAGTTTGCCGCATCCCATTGCCCTGGCCTCCGCATCCGGAAGCATCGACGCTAACTTCTCCCGGTTGCCTGATCCGCCCGCTAGACCCGTCGGACCTCCTGTCACACCGGATGATGCTGGTGTCGGCCATGACTGCTTCGCCCATGTCTTCACCTGCTGATCCTGCTTCGGCGTCATCGATCCGTCCGCCTGTCGATGTCCCCCTGTCGAGACTGTTGGCGTTTCCCAAGCTTTCGATGTCGCACCCACTTGATTCTGGAGATAAATCTGCTGACTGTGCGCCTGGTTCTTCTCCTCCGCTACGGATGGTGTTCTCCATTGAGATGACAACTCTGGGCGGTTCCCATGAGTATTGGGGGATTGATGGACGACTCGGCCAAGAAGTCCGTTCATTGGTACGTTCTGACAAGATTGAGCGGTTCCATCTTTCCAATCCCTCGTCGTTGCGGTTGGCAAAGATGAAGACTCGTTTGCGTTGATGAGGCGCGCCAACTTCAGCCGCGCTGAATATGCCCCACGTTGTTCTGTAACCCATTCTTCCCAAGTCTTCGATGACGTTGGACAACCCCAACGAGATATGTCCTTCGACATTTTCAAAGAAACAGATACTTGGTCGCATTGAAGCAATTCCATCTGCAATCCAAGGCCATAAATGTCTTGGGTCATCTTTTCCGGCTCGCTTGCCTGCTGAACTGAACGGCTGGCATGGGTAACCTCCAGTAAGGATATCCACTCGGTCGCGAAACGACTCCCAAGGGAAGGTTTTAAGATCCGGCCAGATAGGTGCTGGGTCCATGAGTCCCGCTTCCATTTTTGCAACCAGGTTCGCAATGGCAAACGCCTCGATCTCACAAAGAGCGACTGTTCGCAGATTTGGGATGACTCGTTTAAGTCCAAGTTCAATGCCCCCGTATCCAGCGCACAAGCCAACGTGTGTAATTGTTTTGGTAGAATCCATGTCATTGTGATGATTGTTAATACTTACTAGACTTTCCTTTCCAAGATTTCTTGCCAGCAGCTTTATCCACCTTGAAGACCTCGGGCGGAGCGTAGTGCCAGGACACGGTTCCAACTCCTCGCTGGATTATGATTGATCCGCACTTGTTCCCTTCACCATCCTTCATCCCGGATCGCTCCGACCTCTTCGCCATCCCAAGAACGAATCGCCGAGGATGATTGAACCCGATCTCCTTCATCACGATGACCTCTCTCGCCCAATTGGTCAGGTCGGATGAACCAAAGCCAGAGTAGGCCATGTCTGCCACGCTCTCGGGTTTCTCGTCCTTGCCCTTTGGCTTGGGGAAGTGATGCACCAGGACGATGATGACTCCAGTCTCGATCATGATCGGCTGAAGCAGATGGCGGGTGAAGTTCGCGCATACCTCGATGTCCGCAGGATTCCCGCCTATGTACGACAACAACGGATCGACGTACACGATGTCCACCTTTGTCTTCCGGATCATCCTGCGGAGCATTGTTGCGAAGTCTGCGCCTGTCCGCACCGTCTCGCGAAAGAACAGCATGTCGGCGCTCTTCAATCCATCGACCCAGTTCTGGGTACCAAACACCGACTGCGCCGCTCCCTTGAGGCTGTCATGCTGGTCCGCGATGTCGTTCTCAGCCTGCACGAATGCGACCTTCAACCGCCGCACAGGTTGCACGCCGAACCAATCCGAACCAATGGCCCACTTCAGTCCTTGGTAGAACACCATCGAGCTTTTGCCGCAACCGCTCTGTCCGACGAACAGGAGCGATGAACCACGCCTAAGCCATCGATCCCCGATGAGATTGTCAGGGTCGTTCTCCGGGTCGTAATCGAGGATGCTCTGGAGCGTGAACTCCTGGGGCATGTCCTGAGACTCCAAGTAGTCGGTGAACGCTTCCCAAGTGATCGACCCGACATTGATGGCCAACAACTTCTGCTCCTTGCCATCGCGCATCGCGCCGGCAAGACGAGAGAACCGACTCGCGTTCTTGTTCTTCGGGTCGATGCCAAGGGCTTCGAGGTGTCGATAAACGATGTCTCGACGCTCTGTCCATTCCGCTTTGTCCGCTGCATCGACCCTGACCCATCCATGCAGGCTCTTGCCGCCTGAATCGATGACCACGGACATCGGCAACTTGGATTCACTGAGAACGGTCCATTGTTCGTCCTTGGACTTCTCGTCCATCTCAACGAGGACATGGCGATACGCTGAGACGCCAGAATCGGATCCGCTCTCGTCGCTGCACGGATTGACTCGGACATAGGAGCCACGGCTCTCTTGGCTCGTCCACATCGAGCTGATGGGGTCCGTGAAGTGCTTGGATATCCAGTTGTCGCGGGTCAGGAACGTACCCTTCGACCCCGGCCTTCCGTTGCCAGCCTCGTCGCAGATGATGTCGTTGCAGATGCAGACCACTTCATCCGGTTCAAAGCACGTTTTGAGGAAGTCAGCGATGGAGAATCGCTTTGCAGGAACCGGAACCGGTTGCGTCGGTCTTTTGACGATGAACTTGCCGGTGGTCGATACAGGCGTGCCGCTCTGCGCGGACAAGAGCCATCCTCTCGGCTTATCGTGTGCCACCTTCGACGCCTCGACTAGCTTGTGGGCCAGTTCGTGCGGTTTCCACGGCGGAACGCATTTCGCGTTGTACTCATTGAACAACGCTTCCGCGTCTCCATGCGATAGCTCAAAGCCATGCACCAGCGACGTGGCGACGGCGAAGGTCGCTCCATGACCGTTCTGCCCGGTGACGGCTCCAGGGGTGTTCCTCAACCACGCTCTCGCGCGGTCCACATTTGATTGATTCATTCGATTCCAAGTTGTTTGCGCGCTAGTTCTCCGCTTTTGCCAAGATCGGTCTTGGCTATCTCTCGAAGAACAGAATTTGATTTCTCCAGCTTTCCGAAAAGGAGAGCAAGCTCTTTGGGTGTCATCAGGTACTTGCTCCAATGATGTATGCGTATGGAGCGCGTCTGAAACTTCGCAAAGAGCTTGCTCTGTGCATCTATGTATAGATCAGGGTGTCGCATCTATCGGCACGAACCTTGATTTGAACCTGGCACTAGTGGTGACGTGTATCTTTCGTTTTCCATCTTGGATATAAGCCACGCCGGGCCACTTCGTCTCACCTATCAGTATCTCAACATCATCTGATATGAGTTCAACTTCTACTGCGCTGTTTGCTAGGTTCCTGAATTTCATCGTCATCGAGATTGGAAATCGCGTCCGTAGAACAGGTGCCATCAGCGTCTTGCTTTGGCTTCGGCCTGCTCATCCAGCCGCGAATGATCGCATAGTCGATAAGTTTGGGTGCATCTTTCAAGAACTGTCGATGGGAGATGTCGTTTTTCATTTTGTTGTTTTTAGCGACCACCGCCGAGAGCGTGGTGAAGGATGAGCAATGCGTCTGAATTCTTGAGCGTCACGTCGAGATGTGGATACAGTTCTTGGGCCTTTGCGCGCAGCTTCCGCTTCCACTCTGCACTGGTCGCACACGATTTCCGTCCACCAAGACCAAGTGGTTCCTGCCAGATCTTCGGCTCGACCCGGTGCAGTCCGTATCCTTGAGAGTACGCTAGTCCTTGGACGATGCCGTAGTTCTCATGCAGCGTTGCAACGCTCGCAGCCGGCGTCAGCTTGCACACGAACTTTGGAACCTTCTCCACCCAGAACTGAGATTCCGCCATCTTGAATCCGATGAGGATCTGATGGATGTCGGGCAACGACTCGGGCATCGCCATCAGGATGATTCCGTCCGGTGTGTTGATGGCAAATCCGCCACCGACACCTGGATCACACGCTACGATTTGTTTTTTCATTCGCTCCTTTTAGAAACACAGCACAGTGACGTTTTCCGCCGCGATGCGTACCGCACTTTTTGTATCTCCACCTTCGCTCCATTTCTCAACTTTGACCCGGCCTTTGACGCGGACCAACGCGCCGTTGCCGATATCAAGAATCTTTTCTGCGACCTGACCCCATGATGACAACTCGAACTCGTCGTAGTCTTCATGGAACCGGCCTTCGATATCAGTCCAGTGACGAGCAATCGAGATGGATCTCCTGACCATCAATGCCCCTGTCTTTGTCTCTGTCTTTCGACTGATCGCTCGTAGCTCGCCAATCAGGTAAACCACGTTCTCGGTTGGTGTCGCGGTTGTTTCGTTCGTCGTTGATTCGCTCATTTTGTAATAAATATACAGCCAAGTTCACGGTAGCTCTTCATCCTCTTCTTAGCATGGAACGCTCCGATAGGATGGAACTTGTCTGAAAAGTCCACGATTGTCGCACAGTTTTTTGTTTCTGTTTTACGAAGCGCGCGGCTCGCCCGCTGGATGGTCTTCTGCGAAGATCGACCTCCGCTCACCATGATGAGCAGTTCGACGTTGGGAAGATCCAGTCCTTCGTCGGCCAATGATGTGGCGATCATGGTCCTGAGATTGCCGTCCTTGAACTCTTCCATGTACGAGCGCCTGTCCTTCTTCCCGATCTTGGAATGCACCAAGCGAGAGTTCGGTATGCTCGCCTCGTACTGCTCTCCAAGCGTGATGCGCGGGATCAGGATGAGCGTCTGCATGTCCAGATGGTCCAGAGCATACTGCACGGCGTACCGGTTCCTCTCCTTGTTCTGGCAGATACCGATGTCCACCAGCGATTCCCAAGCGCACATCTTCTTCAGGTCTTCATCGCTGATCCGCAT
>Ga0194055_10004244_pt1 | contig 10795 bp, 7 predicted proteins | sample SepL449m_MetaG_FD_155482 | JGI IMG/M metagenome (GOLD analysis project Ga0194055, IMG submission 155482) | Anoxic zone freshwater microbial communities from boreal shield lake in IISD Experimental Lakes Area, Ontario, Canada - Sep2016-L442-9m | ecosystem: Environmental > Aquatic > Freshwater >... | reverse complement strand
CATGAACGCTGCAAGTTCGTCCGGGCTCGGTGGGAGTCCCACCAAATCAAAATAGAGACGCCGAAGCAAGGCCTCGGGCGATGCGTCGTTTGCCGGGGATAAGTCTTCGTCCCGCAGTTTCGCAAAGATAAAACGATCGATATCGTTCCAGGCCCAATCGTTCGCAACTCCATCCTTGGTAGCCCCATCCGTCGTCGATGGTACGGCGGGATTGGAGATGGGTTGATAGGCCCACCAGGAAATGGAACTGTTCTCCTTTTCCTCACGGGCTCGCAGGTGATCCGCATCGCGACGGGGGTCGGGTGCCCCTATCCGAATCCAACGTGAAAAATCCTTCAATTCCTCCGGCGATAGTCTCTCTCCTGAATCTGCTGGAGGCATGGCCAAGTTGGAATCCTTGTGCTCGATCGCTCGATACAACAGGCTTCCGCGAATATCCCCAGGAATCACGGCCGGACCGGCGGATCCACCACGAAGGATGGCATCGCGTGAATCCAGCCTCAGCCCACCTTCCGCTAGGCCAGACTCCAGCGAGTGACACCCAAAACACTTCTCGACGAGCACTGGCCGAATCTTGCTCTCGAAAAACTGCAGGTCTTTCGCCTTCGGAGGGGCCGGCGTTTCCTGGCAAAGAGCGGGAGACGTGAAAACGAGCGTCAAAAAGACGAGCGTTAGGAAGGGAGGGGCGATCCGTGCTCGAAATAGGGTCGTAAGATCATGGACCTTCGTATCCCAGCCGATCGTTTGCATGGCAAGTCTATCCTGTTCCCCAGCGTTCAAGGAAATTCGATAAGGGTAGGCAAACCCGCTCCCACGGGCAGGGTTTCGTCAGTTTTCCAATTTTTGCGATATTTTTCCCCCCGCGTTTTCTAGTACCTCCATGGGTTGGACGAGAAAAGCATGGATTGCGAGAAAAACCGCATGGTTTACCATGACACCCCGCGCTGTCAAACCATGGAAATAGGCAGCCCTTTTCCGCCCGCAGAGTAGGATCGCGATCGCTTGGCCCTAACGCAAAACTCCAAAGCCGCGACAAACACCGGCTCAGCCCCTGCCAGCGTTTCACGCACGGAAAAAACCCGCGTTGCCATCGTTGGTATGGGAACCGTCGGGACGGGAGTCGCTCGACTCCTGCTCGATCACGGGGATCGTTTGGCTCGCCACGCTGGACGCGTGCTATGGCTCGAAAAAGCCGTCGTTCAAAACCTGTCCAAGGATCGTGGCATCGAACTTCCGACGGGTGTCCTAACCACGGATCTGCAGTCGGTTCTCGATAACCCCGAAATCCAAGTCGTGGCGCATCTCATCGGTGGAATTGAGCCCGCTCGCACCATCATGCTCCAGTTGTTGGATTCCGGAAAAGATGTTGTCACCTCGAACAAAGCTCTCCTGGCTCAGCACGGCGAAGAGCTCTTTGATCGCGCCCGATCCCTTGGCCGAACCATTGCTTTCGAAGCCAGTGTCGGTGGCGGAATCCCCATCATCGCCAACATCACGCAATGTTTTTCGGCGAACCAAATTTTGTCGTTGCGCGGGATCCTGAACGGCACCAGCAATTACATCATCACGCAAATGTCGGAAAAGGGTGAAAGCTACGCTACGGCTTTGGCCAATTCCCAGCGATTGGGATTCGCGGAAGCCGACCCCACGATGGATGTCGACGGCAGCGATGCGACTCAGAAATTGGCGATCCTCGCTCACTTGGCGTTCGGCGTTCGCATCCCTTGGAAAGAGATCCACCGTCGCGGCTTGGAAGCATTCGATCTGGACGATGTTCGCTATGCCTTCGAACTCGGTTACCGCATCCGATTGATCGCAACCGCCCGATTGTTGGGAGAAAATTTGGAACTCCATGTTTCGCCGACCTTGATCCGCATCGGCAGACCTCTGGCAGAGGTCCGCGGCGCCTACAACGCTATCTCGGTCCTGGGCGATGCCGTCGGGGACATGTTCTTTCATGGACAAGGCGCCGGGCAAATGCCCACGGCTTCCGCTGTCGTGGCCGACATGATCGATACCGCCGCCGGTCGAACCGATATCACGTTTCGCCGCTTGGAATTGTGGTCGGATCGACAATGCGAAATCGAATTGATTCCTTATCATAAGACCATCGGTCGCTACTACATGCGCTTCGTGGTTGCGGATGAACCGGGGGTCCTTTCCAAGATTACAGGCATCCTCGGTCAATACAACATTTCGATCTCGTCGATCATCCAGCATGAGCCCCAAGAGATTCAAGAACAACGCCAAGTTCCTTTGCTCATCATGACGCACGAATGCACCGAAGGAGATGCTGCGGCGGCCCATGACGAAATTCGCAAGCTACCGAGCGTTGCACCGTGCAGTTATAAACTCAGAGTGATTGAAGGCGCAAATTGAGCCTTGCGATTTCGCTCTCGAATATGCTGGCCCCGATCGTTCTCCCTGGCCCCGATCGTCCTCCCTCCAAGAACCAATCCCAACGGTAATAACCCATGAAGTACGTGATCATCATCCCCGATGGATGCGCCGATCAGCCGGTCGAAGCGCTGGGAGGAAAAACCCCTTTGCAAGCGGCTCACCTGCCCGCCATGGACGCGGTCGCGCGAGCCGGTCTCGTCGGCCAATCGGATAACGTGCCCCTTCATTTGCCTGCCGGGAGTGAAGTCGCCAACATGACTCTCTTCGGCTACGACCCCAATCGCTTTTTCACCGGTCGCGCTCCCATCGAAGCTGCCGCACAAGGAATCCAGCTTGGCCCCGACGATTGGGCTATCCGTTGCAACACGGTCACCATCCAGAACCAAACCATGGTGGACTTCACGGCCGGCCATATGTCGACCGACGAATCGCGCGAGCTACTCTCTGCGGTCCAGGCAACCGTCGCCAACCCCCAACTCGAATTCGTACCGGGGGTTAGCTATCGCAACCTAGTCCTTTATCGCGGCCGGGCAGGCGAACCTTCCCCCTTCTCGCGTGAAACGAAAACGAGTGCTCCTCACGATCTAACCGATGGCCCCGTGATCGATGACTTTCCTCGAGGACCAGGTTGCGATCTCCTTTCGGATTGGATGCAGACCAGCGCCGAGGTCCTCGAACATCATCCGGTGAACGCCGCCCGGATCGCGCGGGGCCTCCGTCCTGCCACTCACCTCTGGCTTTGGGGACTAGGAAAAACCCCATCCCTCGAAGCCTTCGAAAAACGATTTGGCTGCCGTGGTGCTATGATCACGGCCGTCGATCTCTTGCGAGGTCTAGCCGCCCTCGTCGGTTGGGATCGGATCGAAGCTCCCGGCGCTACCGGCTACCTGGATACGGACTACGCATCCAAAGGCCGCACCGCCATCGAAGCCCTCAAAAAATACGATGTCGTTTGCGTCCATATCGAAGCCCCCGACGAAGCGAGCCACGAAGGAAGAGTCGACGAAAAAATAAGAGCCCTCGAAGCCATCGATCGGGACATCGTGGGACCTGTCCACGCGGCCCTCAAGTCCTACGGCGACTACCGCATCCTCATCACTCCCGATCATCCCACTCCCGTCAGCACCAAAAAACATGCGCATGGCTGGGTCCCCTTTGCCATCTGTGGAAAAGGCATTGCTCCCAAAGGAGCCAACAGCTACGACGAAATCGCCGCAGCCGCTAGCGGCCTTCAAATCCCTCACGGTTGGGAATTGATGCCCCGATTTATTCAGCAGGACTGGTAAGCCACCACGCACGATGGCGAGGGGAATATACTGTTGGAAGAGTGCTGCCTTAACACTTCTACGTTTGAACAAGTAGTTGCACCGAAGTGGCATGTCCTTCGGCAGTCATCCGTTCTAACCCCGTCGATCCCTTTCGCTGGAGTCTGCCATGCGCTGTTTCTCGATCGCAATTCTGTTGGGCTGGATCCTAATAGCGGGTTCACTCTGCGCGGACGGGCCCGCCGATAACAAGGTCGTGGACGTGCGTCCCATCCCTCCACCTGGCATCGAGATCCCAGACGACAAACGACAGGCCTTGGAGGTGAAACTCAAGGAATTAAGAAATAAGATAGAAAGACTCCAATCGAGCAAAGATCCGGTCATTCAGGAATACCTGCCCGATGTCTTGATCTTTGAAAAGGCTGTCGCGATCGCGCTATCGGAAAATGGATTCTTTGAACCGGCTGATTTTGACCGAGCGGACGGACTACTCGATGAGGGATTGAAACGGGCTGGGTCTTTCTCTGATGTGTACTGGATCAGGCCAGGATCTAGCGTGACGGTTCGAGGGTTTCGATCCAAGCTCGACGGAAGCATCCAACCCTACGGTGTCGCGATCAATTCGAAAGCCCCACTCCCTGTGGCTCGCCACGACGTTTGGTGCCGTGGCCGAAGCGAAAAGGGACTTGAGCTTCAGTTCCTCGCGAAGCATTTGAAGAACCCAGACCCGCTACCGCAGTCCGCCTGGATCATGATTTATCCCTTTGGTCGGTACTGCAATGCAAACAAACTCGCAGGCGAAATCGATACGCTCGAAGTTATCGAACATGCGACCAAAGACTATGGTTTGGATCCAAAGCGTATCGCGATTCGTGGTTTTTCAATGGGTGGGGCCGCGGCATGGCATTTGGCCGTTCACTATCCCGATCGTTGGATCGCTGCCACGCCCGGTGCCGGCTTTTCAGAAACCCCGGACTTTTTAAAAGTCTTTCAATCGGAATCGCTTCAGCCCTATTGGTTCGAGCAAAAGCTATGGCAGTACTACGACTGCCCTGGCTGGGTTCGAAACCTGCGCATGCTCCCTACCATCGCTTACAGCGGTGAACTGGACAAACAAAAGCAAGCTGCCGATCTGATGGCGAAAGCCAGTTGGGAATTGCCCCCCAACGAACGATTCGAATTGGCGCATATCATCGCTCCTAAAACAGCCCACCAGATTACTCCCGCCGCGCGGGATGAAATCGAACGTCGATTGAAGTTGATCCCCATCCACGACAACCCAGATCGCTTTCAATTCACGACGTACACCTTGCGCTACAACCGCGCTCATTGGCTGACGATCGATGAACTTCGCGAACATTGGGTGCCCACGACGATCCGCGTTTCGCGAGGAGAAAAGGTACTGGTGCATGCCGATGCCAATGTCAAGCAATTCACATTGAATATGGATGCGAACGAACTGGACCCGAAGATCCAACGCTTGGAAGTCGTGATTGAGTCTGTGAACGAACAAGGTGAAAAACAAAGAATCAAGTGGCTGAGAGGGGATGAAGCCGTTGCGCGTCGCTCCGATCAATCTTGGGGAGCTACCTTTCGCTATGAAAACGGAGACTGGCAACTGGTTTCACCCATCGAGTCTCCCACCCAGGAGCTTAAGAAGCGGCACATGCTCCAAGGCCCCATCGACGATGCCCTGATGGCTCCTTTCCTGTTTGTCCGTCCTACGGCCGATGGCCTCTACCCGGAAACACAAGCCTGGGTGCAAAGCGAATTCGATCGGGCCGTGCGTGAATGGCACCGGCAGATGCGGGGGGATGTCCGAATCAAATCGTCGGATGAACTAAAGCCCGAGGACTTGCAAAACTATCACTTGATCCTCTGGGGTGATCCCAAAAGCAATCCAACCATCGCGCAGATCGCGGACAAACTTCCTGTTTCGTGGGCAAAGGACAACAGCGTGTTGCAAGCCGGTGATCGGAATTACGACGCGAAGTCCCACGTCCCTGTGCTGGTCTACCCGAACCCGCTGGCCCCCGATCGCTATGTGGTGCTCAATAGCAGTTTCACCTACCGCGAATACGATTACCTCAACAATGCAAGACAAGTCCCCAAGCTACCTGACTGGGCAATCATCGATATCACTACCCCACCGAATGCACGTTGGCCGGGACGCATTGCGGATGCCGATTTCTTTGACGAGCGATGGAAACTAAAACCGGATAGACCGGTGTTGCCCAAGTAGCTTTCGCAATGCGTGATGCATCAAGGCAATTTCGCGTCGCGTTCACCGCTTGCTCAATCAGCCGGAGTGCGTTAGCACCCGGTTTTCGTTGATCTTACGGTTCAACCGGACGCTAACGCGTTTCGGCTGATTTGCTCCGCGAAACGCTATCAGCCGCAGTGCGTTAGCACCCGGTTTCTTCTGATTTTCTTCGTCAATAAACGTCTACTTCCACTTCCCCTTCGCTTCAAAAAACTCCAACCACTGGAGGGTAATCGCATCGGCAATGGTTTTCCCACCGCGCAATTCCTCGGGCGATTGCCCCCAATAAAACCCGATGCAGCCTGCTGCGTGCGGTTCGGCTTGTTTTGCAAATCCTTCGAATTCAGCGATCGAACAACTCAAGGGGAAAGTCTCTTCGATGATCAGTGGCTTGCCTAACGAAAAGCCATTCAGTGTCTTGATCGCGTCTTCGAGTTTTCCCGTTTCGGGATACAGATGGACCGCAAGGAAATCGAGATCATCGACAAAGACCTCAGGGACAAAACCGGAAGTGAGGCCCGGTCGATCGAGACTCCAGTCGACCAAACCCACGGTGATCAGATGCCGTGGATCCTTGGCACGCAGGGCGGTGGTGAGTCGCTTCACCCAAGCCCGTGCGACGTCGGGCCGTGGGCGATCGGCTTGATCAATCGTGATGAATTGGACGAAGTGTTTTCCAGCGAAGGGAGGACCAAGCCAATCGCCGTCGTTTCTCTTTCCGCCAGGGACGACCGGTTCGTTCATTAGGTCGTAGCAAAAGATGGCCGGGCTTTCGGCGCACGTTTCGGCGATGGCTTCCCAAAATCGCACTTGTACATCCCAACGTCCCGGCTCATCGAGTGCGTCGTACCACGGAGGAACATCGGCTTTGTGGTAGCAGCCTAAGCCAGTCACATCCAGGTACAGGCCGACGTCTTCGGCGAGTCGGACTAGTTCTTTGAGTCGAGACAAGTTCTCAGCATTCGGTACTTCGGGCGACTCCATCAACTGATTGAGTTGCAAATGGATGCGAACGACATTCGCTCCGAGTCCTTTCATGGATCGGAAGTCTTGCTCAATCTTGTTCCATTCGGAATTCCAATAGTCTTCGATCAATCGCCCGGCGGCATCGTGGTCATAATTAAATCCCCACGGAGCAAACGGTTCATCTCGGCCTTCCAGCACAAAGCCTTTCTGATCTGGCGAAACGACGACCCAAGGGAGTTCGTAGGCCGATACAGGAAGGCATGTATAGATCAAGAGCGAAACGATCGCCGCGAATCTTAGAGAGGGTTGCATGATTCAAGTATTCTAACCTAGGTGAACCTGCCACAGTGCTCGGTTCAAGTCGGCCGCTTCAATGCCAATATCAGGACGCCGACAGTCACCAGTCCGATCGCGAACCATTCTCTCGCGGAGGGGCGCTCACCCAGGAAGGCGACCGCGAACAAGGCCACGAGGACCACACTGATCTTGTCTACGGGAGCGACTTGCGATGCGTTCCCCATTTGCAATGCTCGAAAGTAACAAAGCCACGATGCACCCGTTGCCAATGCCGACAACGTTAGGAATCCCAACGTTCGGACCGGTAACTTCATCGGATTGGACCACTTGTCGGTCTGCCAAACGATGATCGCCAAGAAGACAACGATGATCACGGTTCTCAGCAGGGTCGCAAAGTCAGGATCGACGCCGCGCAATCCGATCTTGGCAAAGATGGCTGTCATCGCCGCGAACACTGCTGATACGACTGCCCAAAAAGCCCAGTTCTGCGTGAGGTTCATGATCGAATTTCCGTAGGCGTTGAAGAGCGAAAAGCTCGAGAATAGAGTTGTGGACCACGAGAATTAGCGTCCAGGCGAATCCGTTGCAGTGGAAATATCTCACCCACGCAATCACGAATCTTCGTAGCTGAGAGGGCGGGTCGGGATCGTAAAGCTACCCGCAAGCTCCCGCTCCCGAAACCATTCGATCACACCGCTCGGAACGGGTGCGATGGCTCCGCTCCAAAGTTGATTCAAGTCCAATCGGGGGTCGAGGCCATGGACCAGTAACCTCAAATTGCGAATTGCAGAACGGGTCAAGCAATCATCGCAAAGTTGGTTGCACATCAACCGCAAGTATTTCTCGTTCGTCGATACGGCCGATTCGCCGACTTGCATGATGCGATCGCCCGGCGCGATGTCGCGCCATGAAAAATGGGGGAGCTTTGATGCGAGCTTGGCCGTGGCTAGGATCCGCTCGGGAGTGAGCGATTCCAGCAAATCGAATCGTTCAATCACAAAGTAGGTCTTTTGAAATTCACTGATGAGGTAATCGGTTGTTGCCAATCGTAGCAAGTCCCGATCGCAGGATGGATCGATCCGAATGCGGGTCGGACGAGGGGACTCGACACTGAAATGGGACTCGCCGGGTGAAGACAGGATTCCAGCGCCATAGGCTCGGGTTTGTTCTTCTTGCAAAACCAATCCAAATTCGACGGTGAACCAGTAGATGCGTTCCGCATACAATAGAAGCTCATCGCTCTTGCGCTGGATGGCAGCTTGCTTTTCAGGGTCATTGGTCCCGCTCAAACGTTGATCTCGTTCCGCATAGATCATGTTCCTTGCGATCCCGTGGTTGCGCATGACATGGGCCACGACGGGAATGGTAAAGGTAGCCACATGGCCGGCCACATCGTGCCCGATATCGGGCTCTTGCAAGTAATCCTGTTCCAAGGCGCGCATGAACGTCGTGACCGGAAAGAAACGTCGTGAATGGCATGTGAAAAATAACTCGGCAGGGATGATCATGTTGACCGTCGCCAATTGCCACTGCGTCTGCTGATAGATGCGAGCATTGAGCGAATAGAAGTCCGGAATGACGGTGCCACCGATCTCAAACGTCCGCTCCCCCGAAAGGTATTCACGACACGCGAACTGATGTTTTGTCCGCTGCTGTTCTGCAATCAAACAGGCCCAACTGAGATGTTCTTCGCGCGTGTAGCGTTCGTACTCTTGTGCGTTGCGATACTGCCTCAGATCGACGGATTCTTCACAAAGAGATCCGATACCGAATGGGACATGATTCCGCGCTAGCTCCAAATAGGGTTCGCCGAAGCGTGGGTCGATCGGAAAGGGGACGTTGAGATTCCGCACGCAGCGTTCTAACTCCGCGTAACGCTCTTCACGGGAAAGAGGTTGTACTGCCTCCCAGTCGACTCCGTGTCGGGCTGCGATGGTTCGGAAACGATCCGCTTCTAAATTCATCCATTTGCCTCATGCCGCTCGATCAACATTGCAACCGCTTCTCCGCCTCCCAAGCACAATGCCGCGATCCCTCGCCGTTTGTTGTGCCGGTGCAAGGCATGCATCAACGTGACCAAAACTCTGGCACCGCTGCAACCGATCGGATGCCCTAGGGCAATCGCTCCACCGTGGACATTGACGCGCTCCGGATCGAAGCGAAGCTCGCGGATGCAGGCTAAGGTTTGCGATGCAAAGGCTTCGTTGATTTCGATCAGATCGATGTCGGACGTTTCTGAGGTTGTTTCGCGAAGCAATTTCTCGATCGCACCTACGGGCGCGATGAAGAGGTCTTCGGGTTTTTGGCTATGAACCGACATGCCCACCACGCGGTACGCGGCCTGCGGAGGCAATTGCCTTCGGATTTCATCGTTGACGACGAGCACGCTCGCGGCACCATCGCTCAGCGAGGATGCATTGCCAGCAGTGACCGTCCCTGGCGTTTGGAATGCGGGCTTGAGACGGGCTAGTTTTTCTAGAGTGGAATCGGCCCGTGGGCCCGAGTCGCTGGAGATGGTGACCGTATCCGATATAGGAACAGGGACGATCTCATCCGTAAATGCTCCTGCTTGCTGGGCAGCGAGGGCGCGTGAATGACTGTTGAACGCCCATTGGTCCTGGTCTTCGCGGGAAATTTGGAATTGGCTGGCCACCGACTCAGCATAGACACCCATCAAGCTGCCGCTGCGAGCGCAACGCAATCCATCCCATTCGATCGAATCGATGAGAGGTTGGCTGCCGTATTTCCATCCGCCGCGACCGTTACGCAATAGATGGGGAGCAGCGCTCATGCTTTCCATGCCACCGGCCAGGATAGCGGAATGCAAATCGCATTGAATGGTGCGGGCTGCCAGCATGACCGCGAACAGACCGGAACCGCAGACCTTGTTCACCGACGCACAACCGATGGTATTGGGAAGACCGGAGGCGTGCAGGGCTTGCCGTGATGGAGCTTGTCCGACCCCGGCGCTGAGGACTTGTCCGAGGATGGCTTCACCGATATCGCCAGGGGAAATTCCCGAGGTTTCTACGGTCGCACGCAGTGCACGACTGGCCAATTGGTGTGCCGACAAGTTTGCAAAATCTCCGAGGAAACGGCCGATAGGAGTCCGTTTGCCAGCGAGCAACCAAGCTTGATTCATGTTGACGTCTTTATGGAAAAGGTAAGGGCCATGACCGACAAGCATCCATGAAATTTGGATCCGTGGCAATGCAAGACGCAAGGGTTTGCCAACTACGGAGGAGGTTCATGGACAGTCTGCGTACGATACTAACCACCTATATGCATGCGACGATGCTTCGCATTTTAGCCCGATATACTCGACTGGATACCTGATAATTCGTCCGCCATCGTCCTAGCACGGATTCATCCATCCAAGCTAACCGATTTGAGCCGTCCAATTCTGGGGTCGCTCCAGTGGGTTAGGCATCCTGCCTGACGAGAATTGTAGTCTTTCTTTCAGAGCCGCGAGCGTTACGGCTTGTTGATTTAAAGGTATTTGATCGGGAGATTGGTGGTTTTCCCCCAACCCCCGTTTGCGCTGCTCGCGCAGGGGTAGCACAGAGGGGCGTGAAGGTTGGGCGAGCTAAAGGATTGATACGGG
>Ga0194055_10004243_pt1 | contig 10799 bp, 10 predicted proteins | sample SepL449m_MetaG_FD_155482 | JGI IMG/M metagenome (GOLD analysis project Ga0194055, IMG submission 155482) | Anoxic zone freshwater microbial communities from boreal shield lake in IISD Experimental Lakes Area, Ontario, Canada - Sep2016-L442-9m | ecosystem: Environmental > Aquatic > Freshwater >... | reverse complement strand
GCTTCGGAAATTCGCGGCAGCGTGCCGGACAACTGGGTATTTAACAGCTGACCTTGACGGCCTGATCGCTAGCTAGCTTCGGCTCTCCCAACTGAAGCCGCGGATCGCAAAGATCACTCCGACCAGACCCCAGAGCAGCACGACGCCAACTGAGCCCCAAAGGGTTGAAAGCGGCGCGCCGGTGACCATCGCGGCTGACAGTCCATCAATTAGATGGGTCAGTGGCAATACGCGGGCGATCTCTCTGAGAATCGCTGGGGAGTTAGCTGTGTCGTAGAAGACCCCGCTGATGAAAATCATCGGCAGAAAGACGGCATTGACATAAGCGGGAGCGGCGTCAAAGTTCGGGATCAGGTGCGAGAAGGCGATGCCAAGCGCGCCGAAGCATGTGACGCCAATCGCAACGAAGAAGACGAGTTCCGCCCAGTTGCGGGGCCAACCAACCCCGAATACGAAGCGAGCAACAAGGATCACGATCCCAATTTGGATGGCAGCGTTGGTAACTGCGTTGGCTAGGACGCCGGTCAGATATGCAGCTGGCGGCATTGGTGTACCGCGCATCCGTTTCAGTACGCCCTGTTCGCGCAGGAAGGTCAGGTTGAAGGCAAGAGCCGAGAAGGTTGAGGCCATCACGCCCATTCCGGCAATTCCCGGGACGATTATGTCGAGGTTCGAACTGCTGCCAGAGAAAACCGCACCGAACAGCAGGAGAAGCAGGATTGGCAGTAGGAAGTTGAAGAAGGCGGCCGATGGATTGCGCCAGAACATCCTGCGCTCGATCCGGTACTGCCGCCAGGCCAGCACGGCAACTGGCTTTGATCGATTAGAGCTAACGCTCGGGTCAGTCATTGGCCAGATCCTCTTCGGCCGTTAGATCGAGGTAGACATCCTCGAGGCTCGGGCGTGCGACGCGAAGTTCATCGAGTTGCTCGCCGGCCGCGAGCGCTTCGCCGGTCAGTTGGTTGAGCAGCTCAGTTGGGTTGTCGGTCGAGCGTGTTTCAACCGTCCCATCCTTGCGGCGCCAACTGATCTGAACATCGTGTGCGGCGCCACCACCGATTTCTGCTGGTGACCCCTCAGCGACAATCCGGCCATCCTTGATGATTGCGACGCGATCTGCCAGCGCCTGTGCCTCATCGAGATAGTGAGTGGTCAGCACAATTGTTGTTCCAAGTGATCGCAGCGAGCGAATTGTCTCCCAGGCTGCCCGGCGCGCCTGCGGGTCAAAACCGGTCGTCGGTTCGTCGAGGAACAGCAGCTCAGGGTCGCCAATCAGTGCGAGCGCTAGATCCAATCGTCGCTGCTGGCCACCTGACAAAGTTCTCGTTCGGGCCGAGTCCTTGCCGCCAAGTCCGACCATCTCGATTGTTTCGCCGACATCGCGCGGGTGCGGGTAGAGGCTGGCAAAGTAATCGAGCGTTTCATGCACGGAGAGATGTCGGTAGAGGGCGCTGCTCTGCAGGACGATTCCGATTCGCTCCCGCATCTCCCGCTCTCGGCTTGATGGATCAAAGCCCAGCACGCTGACCTCGCCTGAGCTGCGGCTGCGATAGCCCTCAAGGATTTCAACGGTCGTCGTCTTGCCGGCGCCGTTCGGGCCAAGTAGGCCAAATACCTCTCCGCGACGAACCTCAAACGAGAGTCCACTGACGGCCTCGTGGGTGCCGTACGACTTGCGCAGGTCATTGACCTTGATTGCTGGGCTGCTCACAGGCTTGATATTCGCACCGACGGAGCCTCAGGGTCACGCGGGGCAGTTCAGATTCCGTCGCGGAGTTGCCCGGAGAGCTGGGTTGGCGTGATTTCAGCGCAACGATTTCGCTGTGAAAAGCAATCACGGTCAGGCAACAACCGAGTATCTGGCACTGGTTCTACTGGTAATGATCGTCCTTGCCGGGGCTACGGCTATCACCACCGGTGGAATCGGGGATTCAATTGCCGTTGCTCTTCGCAGGGGTATATGCGAGGCGGCAGCCAAGCAGTGTCCGGCCTCGTTGAACGCCGATTCGGCTCGTGATCTCGAACCGTGCACGCTTGCTAAGCGAAATGGCAGTGAAGCGCTCAAGGTTGACATTGGTGTCGTCAGGCTCGCAGCTGAGCTTGGCTTGCTGGTTGAGAACCTCGCCGATGGGCGGGTCAGAGTGTCGTTCGCCGATAGCTCAAAAATTGGCGTGGGGGCCGCGGCTGGCGCTCATATCGCGATCGGCTCACTTGGCACCAATAGCGAGGTTGGAGCAGATGCTGGGTTAGTCGTAAATGCAGGCAGGGCATGGCTGCTGCCAAGCGCAGCCGCTGCCGAGAGGTTCATTGCTAAGTACGGCTCTAGCCAGCACTTGGAGAGCGGTCTGCGCGAAGGGCTGCGTAGAGCCTGTCCGCTCTGCGGGGTGCTGCTCGACAGGCCGTCAAGGCCACCGGAAGCCGACGAGCGTTGGCTAAGTGGAGGGCTGGCTACCGGCGCCAACGCGCACCTCGCAGGCGGACCGTTTAAGGCTGGCGTTGAAGCCAGCCTTGCGGCTGCGGCCGGTCAGCGTCAGACAAGGTCAGGGACTACATGGTTCATGCGGCTCGACGACCGGATTGCTGGCAGTGTTGACGCGCTTGGTGCAGGCATCGACGGTCAGGCAAGAGTGACGGCAGTCGTGGCGCTTGAGCTTGACCGCTCGGGCAACCCGCGCGCTGTGCGGATCACCAGCGAACGGCGGATATCTACGCGACGCGGTCTACGAGTCCCAGCCGCGCTGAGGAGAATTCTTGGTGCTACAGCCGTTGGTAATGGCGAACTGATTGAAAGCGAGTCACTGCTCCAGTTGGCTTCCGATGCTGACCGAAGTGCGGCGATGGAGTTGATTGCTTCAGCGAACCACTTTGATCCGGTCGGCGGGGCTCGCGCGCTGGCCGCGATGCGCGATGCGCTCGATGCCCGTGGGATAAGGACATTGCGCCGCTGGAAAATGACGCGCAGTGGGGCGAGAGGCGGAGCGGGCGCTGGTGTTGGAGCGCGACTTGGGCTAGATGTGAACTTTGAGGACTCGCGGCAGCGGCTGGTTGGCGTGGTGTCGAGGCTCCCTGGCCTCGGCTGGCTCCAGCGCGCCGACTGCCTCGCTGCCTAGTCGCTGATTGGCTGAATACTGCTCTGCTTAGGCAGCGGCAGCACTAGCGCTAACTGGCGACTCTGGACCAGGACCGTGCCATCACTAGCCCAGAGCGTCCCGCTCTCCTCGAAATGGCCCTCATGGACAAGCAGCGACTCAAAGCTGGCATAGACCCATGGGTCCTTGTTTGCTGGCGGCAGCTGCGATCGGAAATGGATCGTCAGGTCAATTGTCGGAGCTCCATGCATGCGGCCCTTCAACGCGAAGATTGTTGGCCAAGCAGCGTCGGTCAGGAAAGCGCATGCAGCATGGTCGAGTGGCGCGTCGCCAATCATTCGCATCCAGAGATCAACAGACGCACGGCCGTCGGCCTCAGGGTTACCCGGGCCGCCGCCGGCTACGGGCCGAAAGTCGGCATGCTCCATAAATTGAGGCATCGCCCCGGCGATGTATTCCAAGCTGTTCAGCGTCTCGGCGGGGGGAACATCGGGCAGTCGCAGGCGATCGTGGCTAATCGATTCACGCGCAGCGTCGGCTGCCGCCAAACAGGTTGCGACAGTTTCACCCGCCTGAATCATTCGTATTGACAGGTTGATCATCCGCCGACCTTCGCGTTCGACCTCAACTGCGAGCTCGACCTCCCCTTCAGCTGCCGGCCTTACGAAGTGGACAGTTAGCGAGCGAAGGTTCCGCTCCGGACCGGCAGCGGTTGACGCAGCTCGCGCAAACAGTGCCGCGATCAATCCACCATGAACGCCGACAATTACACGCCAGCCAGCGGGGATAAACCCAGCAAACCTTCCGCTGGAAATTTGCTTGAGACTTGTCGCTTCGCTGAATGCGCTTTCGGCCATTGAAACCGAAAGCTACTCGTTCTAAGCCGCTACCAGTGGACTCCGCGCATCAGGTTAGCCATTGCGATCTGCTCCGTTGATGCGCGCTCGGCTGGGTCATCCTCACCCTTAGAGGCGGCCGAGTCGGGGAAGACCTTGTAGGCGGCATGCATCAGCTGATCAACGGCCTTCGGAGCCAGCGAGTATGCGATCTCACCGAAGGTGCCGAGCTTCGTGTTGATCTCCTTTGGCTTCGAACGGATTGCCTCGCAGATCAGATCGGCAGCCTCATCGGGTGAAATCGTTGGGAAGGAGTCGTAGATCTTTGTTGGAGCGATCATCGGAGTGCGAACCAGCGGCATGTGAATCGTCGTGAAGGTGACCTTCTCACCGATCGTCTCTGCCGCAACGACACGAGTAAACGCATCAAGTGCGGCCTTTGAGGCGACGTAGGCACTGAAGCGCGGTGGCCCGGTCTGGACGCCGATCGAGCTGACATTGACGATATGGCCGCGGCGTCGCTCACGCATACCTGGCAGGAGGCCAAGGATCAGTTTGACCGTTCCAAGGTAGTTGAGCTGGATTGTCCGCTCAAAGTCGTGGAAGCGATCCGATGACAGTGCAATTGAGCGTCGAATCGAGCGGCCTGCGTTGTTGATCAGAATGTCAACCGAAGCATGGTCGGCGAGCACACGCTCTACAAGGCCGTCAATTGACTCGATTTCCGAGAGGTCGGCGCTGTAGGCATAAGCCGACCCACCAGCAGCGACTATCTCATCGCGGAGCTCCTCAAGTTTGTCGAGTGAGCGGGCGACAAGCAGTGGGATTCCACCAGCCTGCGCAACTTTGAGAGCGGCGGCACGACCAATTCCACTTGACGCTCCAGTAATCAAAACTGTTCGTCCGCTTACAGCCCCTTCGAATGAGCGGTCCTTGAAAAGGTCTGGATCAAGCTGGCGCTCCCAGTAATCCCAGAGCTTCCAGGCATACGAATCTAGCTCTGGCAGTTCGATTCCTGAACCGGCGAGTGCTAGCTCGCAGTCGCGCGTGTCGAACTGCGCTGTAAAGCCAACATTGCCGACAACTGACTCTGGGATACCAAAGTCGGCGAGCACGGATTTGCGCACGCCCTTAAGGGCGGGCAGCTGCATTGCCATTGAGAAAGTCCCCTTTGGCAATGCCTCAAGCAGGGCGCTATCTACGCGCAGGGCTAGTTGCGGAGCGTGTGCTGCGCGCGCGAAGCTGTTCAGTACATCGCCCGATGCTTGCGGCTTTGGATTTGCGAGGTGGAAGGCGCGTCCATCAAGCCCATCGGCGTGCGCGATGTGGTCGATTGCGGCTGCTACCCAGTCAACGGGAACAACATTTGTGTCGCCCATCTCCGGGCCAACAAGTGGGAACCACTGGGGGAGGGTTGCCCGCGCCTTCTGGATTGCCTTGAAGAAGTAGTAGGGGCCATCGATCTTGTCCATCTCGCCATTGCGCGAGTCGCCGACAACGACCGCCGGGCGATAGACGCGCCACGGTCCGACTGTGTCGGTGCGAACGATCCTCTCGGCCTCGAACTTGGTCTGGTGGTAGGGGTGGGTGAGCGGTTGACCCTCGTCAAACATGTCCTCGCGAAAGTTGCCCTTGTGGTTGCCAGCTACGGCGACTGAGGAGATGTGGTGGAGGCGGGCGTTGAGTCGGTTGGCGAGATCAACGGTATGGCGGGTGCCTTCAACATTTGCGATTCGGTTGCGTTCCTCGTCGGCAGTCATGTCGTAGACGGCCGCGAGGTGGAAGAGGTCGGTTACCTGGTCGCTGAGTTTGTCAATGTCAGATTGAGGCAGCCCCAGTAGTGGTTGAGCTAGGTCACCTTCGACAGGAACGATTCTTTCGCCACCTGGAAGCTCCGCCGCGATGCGCTCGAGCTTCTCGAGCGATTCCGGGCGCACGAGCGCATAAACCGTCCCTTCGCGTTCGAGCAGGCGCTCGACAAGCTTGCGTCCAATGAACCCAGTTGCACCGGTAACGAAATATGTTTGCATCGCTGCCCTCCCGTTCAGCTTGCTTTGTCCGGCTGTCTCTCAGGTAGCCGGTGGGATGATGCTACCGCCGTGACGGCCCTCGCCGGTTTTAAACAACTCTGCGCCCGCTGAACCGATCTCGACAGTTGCAGCACCTCGGGTTGCTTCGAGCCTGATTCCTTCAGCCAGTGGTAGCCCCTGAGCCTCAAGCGCTGACTCGCGATCGGCGAGCAGCGTTGGCCAAGGGAACCCGGCAAGCTGTTCGGCCAACGCGAGAGCCTGCTCGAGCGCGCTGCCTGGTTTGACGGTTCGATTCGTAAGCCCGATCGAGTGGGCCTCATCGGCGTCAATCACCCTGCCGGTCAGGATCAAGTCAAGTGCCCGACCGAGGCCGACGATCCGCGGGAGCCGCTGCGTTCCACCATCTACGAGTGGCACACCGAAGCGCCGTTCCGTGCAGCCAAAGCGAGCTTCACTTGAGGCGATGCGAAGGTCACACCAAAGCGCAAGCTCTAATCCGCCAGCAACACACCAGCCCTCAATCGCGGCGATTACCGGCTTTGGCGCGATCCGTCGTGTGAACCCAAGCGGGCCGCCATCTGAGCCAATTCGACCGGCAAGGCTGGCGATGTTCTTGAGGTCGGCACCGGCACAGAACGCTTCGCTGCCAGCGCCAGTTAGAACGAGCACCTTCGCATCGTCATCAGCTAACCAGCGTTCGTATGCGGCTTCGAGCAAGTCTGCCGTCGGGCCGTCAACTGCATTGCGGCACTCAGGCCGCGAGATGGTCACCACGGCAGAAGCGCCGCGGCGTTCGTACAGGACCTGCTCGGCTACCAGCCGCCCTGCCACTCGGCGAGGTCTTTGCGGCCCTCCATGGCTTCATGAGCGGCCTCTTCACGGTTCTCCTTGCGGCGCTGAAGGATGCTAAGCACGATTGTCAGCAGAGGAAACATGATGATGATCCCAAAGCCGAAATAAGTAACCGTCAGGTCGGTGGTCGGACCATATGTTCCTTCGCCACCGTTGACGCGAGCTCCCGCGATCGGTGCAAGTACTGCCAATGCTGTGATCGCCAGAAGCGTCAGGGTTGCGAGGCGTTTGATGCGCATTAGGGCGGATGCTAGCGGACGGGCGGACGGCGCACACGGCGCCGTCCGCGTCCAGCAGCGCTAGTTAATGCCAACCTTGTTCTTCAGGAACGGAACAAGTGTCTGTGTGAACTTGTCGGTTGCTGGTCGAGCCACGAGCGGATCGAGGTGGTACTGAGCGTGATCCTTAGCCTCCACAAAGTTTGCCGTGGCAATCTTCGATCCGTTCTTGAATGAGTTTGCACCGCTAAGTACGCCGCACTTTGAACTCGAGTTCGTGAAGCTGCCGGTGCAGGTCAGGTTCGTCTCAAAGGCGTAAAGCGGAACATTTACATTCGCCCAGTGGCGAAGTTTGATCCCGCTGCCACTTTGATCAACCAGGCTGTCAGTGAAGGCCGTTTGCGTTAGACCGTTAGCTGCAGCAACATCAATTCCAAGACGCTTCGGGAAGTACCACTCGACGAAGTTGCCGCGCGGAACGTCAGTGCCGAACATCGTCTTGACATCCTTGAGGTCTGTCAGACCGCCGTCCTTCCAGCCCTGTGGCGTGTTTGGACTTGCTGGCTTCGGTGTCTTCAGCCCGCCCATGTTGAAGCGCAGCAGCGCTGCTGCGGCTGGTGATGTGTCCGCATCGAACGCAAAGCCAAGGCCGGCATCGTTAGTCAGCTTGCCTGCCGTCGTCTTGCGCGTGAAGGCGCTGAGTCCAACATTGTTGAGCAGCCCCTGAAGAGCTGATGCGCCCGTTGGGAAAGCGAGTGCGTACTTGGCTGACAGGCTTACGAAGATCCCTTGGTAGTGCGATGCAATACCTGGGAAGAGGCTTGAGAACGGCGTACCGGTTGCATTAGCTGCAATATCGGCAGTCGTCTTTGACTCCTCTGGTGCTGATCCGAACGTGCCGCGAGCGCCGCCGTCAATCAGTACAAGTCCCTTGACGCGCTGATAGCCGGGCGTGCCACCAAAGTCGGACACGGCATAGAGGTCTGTGAGTGAGCCGCCGAGCGAGTGTCCGCCCAGGACAACCTTGCCACCCTTGGGATCTGCGACTGCATGTGCTGCGGTGATGACGTCGTTGATGTCGGAGAGGGTCGTTGGGAGGCCCCAACCGCGTGCCGCTTCGACTCCTGGGCTGCCAATTGCGGGAGCAGCAAACTTCTTGCTGCCAATCCGGTTATTGAAGAAGTAGTAGCTGAGGTCCTGGGCGGGGGTGCCTGTCTCGAAGATGCTTGTGTCTTCAAGGCACTGGCTGCGACGGTCAACGCCCCAGATCTGAGTGTTTGGAAGCTTGGCGGAGAGCCTGCGACCGAGTACACGGAAGTCGCCTGATCCGCCGAGATAGCCTGGGATTAAGACAAGAACGTTCTTCGCGCTTGCAGGCCCAACCTGCAGAGTGCCTGCGTAGTTGCAGGCTGCGGGGCCCGACTTAACGGTTGTCGGATACTTGACGTAGGCCTCCCGTGGTGCAGCTGAAGCTGTGGCGGGGACGATCACTGCTGAAAGCGCTGCGAGTGATGCGAGCGGTATCCGAATCTTATTCAACGGTCTCTCCTGATTCTCATTGCGAGGCGGCCTCCCTGACCGCCCATCGGCTTTCTACGATACCTATCAATCGCTCAGATAGCGATCAACAACCAAACTTGCGACAGGCAACATTTCAAGCAAAGTCGATCGATTGACTCATTGGTTCGCTACCTTTGAGGAATGGGGATTGAGCAGCAGAAGAAAGATATGCCGCGCCGTGTTGAGTACCGCGGCGAAATCGAGCGCCTGCAGAGAGACACACTTGAGGGGCTTGAACTTGTAGTCGGTGCGCTCGACCGCTCGCTTGAGGCGCTCGCCCACCATGACATTGAGCTTGCCGACCTTGTAGTTGCTGATGATGACCAGATTGATGGCCGTTACCTGCAGATTCACCAGGGCGTGCTCTCACTCTTGGCGCGTCAAACCCCGGTGGCTGCGGACCTGAGGTTGCTCGCTGCTCTTTTGCACGTAATCCGCAACATGGAGCGGATGGGGGATCAGTGCGTGAACATTTCGAAGTTGATTCCGGTTACCGGCCACGAACCAACAACCGATCCTGAAATTCTGCGAATGGTTGAGGAGATGGGGCTCGCGGTTCGCGAGATTGTTCGTCAGGCGATGAAGGCACTTGAGCAGCAGGATCCGGCAATGGCCTTCGACCTTGCTGAGCGCGATCAGCGCGTCAACCAGTTGAACAGGTCGATCTTCCGCCGAGCGCTAGAGGTAGGTGGCGACACAGACCTCCGAGAGTGGGCGATGACAATGACCCTTGTCGGGCGCTGCCTTGAACGGGTGGGGGACAATGCGGTTGACATTGGCGAGCAGATCGCCTTCGTTTCAACCGGCGTGTTCCGCGAGTTTGCTGACGCTTCGCAGTCAGAGCGTGGCGATCCTTCGCGCGGCTAGTAGCGTTCGCCGAAATGGCACGCAAGGGAACTGAAGATCGTGGGCTACTAAAGCTCTTTGAACGGGCGGGCGCTAACGCTGAGCGGGCGGCAGCCCTCATCTCAAGGTTGCTTGTTTCGATTCCTGATTCGGAGGGGATAGCTGCGCAGATCGTTGAGGCTGAGCAGGAGGGCGACCGGATCACGCACGCAATTCTCCGCCGGCTCGATGCTCCCGGCAAGCCGCTCCGTGATGCCCGCGAGTTCCATACCTTGGCATCGGCAGTTGACGACATCGTTGACCACATTGAGGAGGCGGCCGATGCGATCGGCCGTTATCGGATTGAAGGGCCAATGGAGCAGGCGAACGAGCTTGGCCGGCTGCTTGCCGAAGCTGGCTCTGAGGTCGCTGGAGTACTTGGCGATCTGCGCCGCGGCAATGACACCGCCTCTCGGATCGTTGAACTTCATCGACTTGAAAATGAGGGTGACCGAGTCAGCAGAGAAGGGCTTGGCGCGCTGTTTGCTGGCGGAATCGACCCAATGGTCGTGATCCGCTGGAAGGATGTTTACGAGTCGCTTGAGGCTGCAGTTGACGCCTGTGAGGGTGTCGCGCATGCGCTTGAGACACTGGCGTTCCGCGGATAGGTCCGGCGGCGATGCGAAATTCCTGCAAATTCCGTGTGAACGAGTTGTGAACAAGGTAGAACAATTGACACCGATGCTCAAAACCATGTGTAGGCTTTAACTCAAATGTCCGCAACGACAAGCGCGCCAAGTAGTTCAAGTCTCGATGCACTCCCGCGACACTCGGTCGGCAACGTTCGAATCGCGCTGGTTGACCGAGACAGCGGTTTCCTAACCGTTCTCCGTCGCCGGTCAAGCACGCTCGGATGGGAGCAGCGTGAGCTGACCTCAATCCCGTCGATTGATGCGCTTGTCGAGATGCGACTGCACCTGCTGATTGTCGACATTGCCCTGCTCGGGCCGCAGTGGGCGGAAGCAATTGAGTACACGCGGGTCAACCTTCCTGAACTTGGTTTGGTTATCTGCACCGGTGCGAGTTCCGTTGGTCAGCGTGTTCGTGGCCTCCGAGCCGGTGCCGACGACTGGCTTACTAAGCCGTGCCACCCCGAGGAGCTAATCGCTCGTGGTGAGGCTGTACTGCGGCGTCGTCGTCCGGCGCGGGCGCTTGTTCGCGAGCCAGTCCTCGCCGGTGAAATTGCCGTGCGTCCCGATCAGTTCCAGGCCTTCTGCTCCGGCGAGAGTATGGATCTAACCCGCCGCGAGTTTGAACTCCTTCACCTGCTTTCGGACAATGAGGGACAGGTGATTGAACGCGATGACATCTACCAGCGCGTTTGGGGCT
>Ga0194055_10004242_pt1 | contig 10802 bp, 9 predicted proteins | sample SepL449m_MetaG_FD_155482 | JGI IMG/M metagenome (GOLD analysis project Ga0194055, IMG submission 155482) | Anoxic zone freshwater microbial communities from boreal shield lake in IISD Experimental Lakes Area, Ontario, Canada - Sep2016-L442-9m | ecosystem: Environmental > Aquatic > Freshwater >... | reverse complement strand
GAGCAACAGATCTCACCAAGCGCCTTAATTCAACTACTAGTGGTCGTGAGTTTGATCCAGCAGATCTGGAGCGTGTTACGCGAGGATTTATTGCTGCACGTACTGAAGATCGGATCGTTGACGACAAAGGTCGCAAAGTAATTGATACTGCTGCATATGATTTTTTGCGAGATGGTCGCGACGCACCCGACACAGTGAATCCGCACTTATGGCGCCATGCAACACTCAACGCACATCATGGTTTGTTTGAAGTAGCGGATGGCGTGTGGCAGGTACGCGGATACGACATTTCGAACATCACGTTTATTCGTGGCGACAAAGGTTGGGTGGTCATTGACCCTCTGACGAGCGACTTCACGGCTCGAGCATCTCTCGAACTGATTAACCAGCATGTTGGCGAACGTCCAGTTACAGGTGTGATCTATACGCATTCGCATGCAGATCATTTCGGCGGAGTACTCGGAGTCACAACGCGAGCAGATGTAGATGCCGGCAAGTGCGTCGTCATCGCACCTGAAGGTTTTTTGTATGAGGCGATTGCTGAAAACGTAATTGCTGGACCTGCAATGGGCAGGCGAGCGACGTATCAATTTGGGCCGCTCCTTCTAGCAGGTCCAGAGGGCCATGTTGATTCGGGCCTTGGCAACTCGGTTCCAACAGCAGCACCGTCATTGGTGGCGCCGACACATGACATCAAATTCACTGGCGAAGAGTTGGTTGTAGACGGTGTGCGAATTGTATTTCAGATGACTCCTGAAACCGAAGCACCAGCCGAAATGAACTTTTTCTTTCCAGACTTCGGTTGGCTGTGCATGGCGGAGAATTGCTCGCACACGATGCACAACCTCGTGCCAATTCGAGGAGCGCAAGTGCGTAATGCACTTTCTTGGTCGAAATACATCAACGAAAGCATCGAGTTGTTTGGCGCGGACACCAAGATTTTGTTTACGTCACATAACTGGCCGCGATGGGGAACTGATGATGTTCGCGAATTTCTCATCTTGCAGCGTGACCTCTATCGATGGATACATGACCAGACAATGCGTTGCGCGAATCGCGGCATGACGCCACTCGAGATCGCTGAATTTCTTGAGATGCCTGACGAGTTTTTGGCAAATGAACACACACGTGGTTTCTATGGCGACCTCGTTCATAATTCAAAGGCTGTGTATCAGCGATATCTCAGTTGGTATGACGGCAACCCGGCCAACCTCAACAAGTTGCAACCAACCGATGCTGGCAGGCGATATGTAGATCTGGCCGGGGGAATGGATGCACTGCTGACATCAGCACAAAAGTCGTTTGATGCTGGCGACTATCGCTGGGTTGCGGAACTCGTCAATCATGCGGTGTTCGCAGACCCGACCAATGTCAAGGCCCGCGAGTTGCAAGCAGACACGCTTGAGCAACTTGGGTACCAAGCGGAGTCGGCAACATTTCGCAATGCGTATCTGATGGGTGCTCAAGAATTGCGCCAAGGCCCACCGCCGCCAGTAGAGGTTGGTGCACGGGCGCGCGGAATGACGCGAGCGATGACAATCGGTCAGGTGTTTGACACGCTTGCTGTGCGGTTGATGCAAGAGCAGGTCGGTGGTCTTGCAACCACAATTAATTGGAACTTCACCGACATGGCGGGAACACCTGATCAGTCATGGGTGTTGGCACTCTCAAATAGAACGCTTTTGTCAACTCAGGGGCGTCACGACGATGCTGCCGATGCGACCATTCACATCAAAAGAGAAACATTGATAGAGGTGATTACGCAAGCCACGACCTTTATTCAAGAAATGACTGATGGGGCGATCACTGTGGATGGTGACGCAGCAGCACTCTTGAATATTTTTGGCAACCTAGAAAAGTTTGTTACAGGTTTTGCAATTGTTGAGCCCTAGCTCACGTCTTTGTTATTCGGCGAAACCATTCGCTGTCATCATCTTGCGATAGGCAAGCGCGACGCCATCAAATTTCATATGCAGTTCGCTTGTGATGTCGAATGGTACCGACTTCGGTCGTTGCGACTCAACAATTACTTTGTCTTGATTAAAAATCACGTCTTCAAAATCACGAATCACTGACGCTGGTTGATCAAAGTTGTAGTTACGACCAATCGTTAAAAACCCGCGCGAGTGATCCTTGTCGACGGGTTGCGAAACAAAGAAATAGATCATTCCACTGACCCCGCCCCAGCCGAGACGAAGCAACAACGTGAACGGTGCATGAATCTCGTACCGTGAGGTGCGCATTGGTGTGGTGGTATCGGCGTTAGCAAAGATTGGAAAATCATCAGTGTTGGGCGCTTCAGGGCGCACGATGTTGTAGTGCACAACATGGCCAGTTGTGCTCACGTCGCAGTCTGGAACAACGGGGCGATCTGGGTCTCCAAGTAATCCTGGGTGCACCCAAGGGAAGTGGCCAAAGTCGGTGAAGTTTTCGAGTTGTCGGGATGAGCCTGCATTCCAGTCGTATGGCCCGCAATTGACCCACGTCCAATTTGCATCTTCGATCTCGTTGATGCGCGGGATCTCAAATCGGGGAGTGTCGAGTGCTACCCAGACCATGCCATTGCGCTCAACGCACTGGTATACGGGAACTTTTGCTTTTGGTGGAACGCGAGATGGATCTTCTAACTGGGGAATATGTACGCAAGTGCCCGTCGCGTCATACTGCCAGCCGTGATATGGGCACATGATGTTGTCGCCCTTGACGCAGCCGCCAGAAAGTGCTGTACCGCGATGAACGCAGATATCGCTGGACGCGTGTGGGGCGCCGTTACTGTCTCGCCAGAGAACAAGTGGGGTATCAAGCAATGTTGCAGCGACAGGCTCGGTTGCTAACTCTTGTGAAAAAACAACGGGATGCCATGCGGCTCGCAGCGCGTTCATATACAAAGTCTTACATGTGACGGGCAAGTTGTAGCAACATGATTTCAGTGGGCCTGAATAGAGCAATTACGATGTCGTATAGGCGAAACGGAGCTTGATTATGAATAACGACATGATGACCAAAGTGCAAAGCGGCAAGGGTTTTATTGCGGCACTCGACCAAAGCGGTGGCAGCACGCCAAAAGCACTCAAGCTCTACGGAGTCTTGGAATCGGAATACTCGGGTGACGAGCAAATGTATGACCTCATTCATGCAATGCGCTCGCGCATCATCAAGAGTTCTGCTTTCTCTGGCGAGCGAGTGCTCGGCGCCATCTTGTTTGAGATGACGATGGACCGCTCTATTGACGGCAAGGGTGCAGCGGAATTTTTGTGGGAGAACAAGGGCGTCGTACCTTTCCTCAAGATCGACAAGGGCTTGGCCGATGAACAAGATGGTGTGCAAGTAATGAAGCCGATGCCCGAATTGGATGCGCTATTAGCAAAGGCCAAGAAGCATGGAGTATTCGGAACCAAGATGCGTTCAGTGATCAAGTTGGCAAATGAAAAAGGTATTAACGATGTCGTACGTCAGCAATTTGAAGTAGGCAAGCAGATCATTGCGGCCGGACTTGTGCCAATCATCGAACCGGAAGTCGATATCAATAGCCCACAAAAGGCCGAGGCCGAGGTGTTGTTGAATGCAGCTATTTTGTCGGAACTGAATAAGTTGAGCGCCGATCAAAACGTAATGCTTAAACTCACATTGCCAAACCACGATGGATTCTTTGCCGAGTTGGTAAAACACCCACGGGTTGTGCGGGTGGTGGCATTGTCGGGTGGTTACAGCCGTGAAGATGCCAACAAACAGTTGGCAAAGAATGCTGGAGTGATTGCGAGTTTCTCTCGCGCGTTGACAGAGGGTCTGTCGGCCAAGCAGTCTGAAGCAGAGTTTGATGCATTACTCAACTCGGCGATTCAAGGAATCTACGACGCGTCAAATACGTGAGTGCTGGTAAATGAATAACGCTCAGCAACCAGTTGAGTGGTCGGTCAAAGCCCAAAACCTGCCAGAGCACGCGCGCAATCCGATTCATACTGATGCTGGTGCGCAGGCCGCTGGTTTTCCGCGGGCGCTCGTTGCCGGCGTAACAACATATGCGTATATGACGCACCCACTGATTGTTGCTTGGGGTGAGGATTGGCTTGCACGCGGCGGTGGCGAAATTCGTTTTCGTCGGCCAGTGTTCGATCACGATGTGTTGCGGTGCGTGCCTAATGTCGATGGCGATGCGGTCTTGGTGCAAGCAATAACGAGCGAACCAGAACAACCCCGTGCGATCTTTCGCGCGGTGCGCGATGGCGGGGCAGTAGCACCGTTGCGGGAGGGCGAAGTCCTGCCATCCAAAGAATTTCAGTTGATCGACACGTTTAGTTGCGACTATGGCTCGCGTGCGGGCGACGACTTATCGTTTTTTGCCGATCGCGGACTAGTGCATCCTGCTGTATGGCCGGCTCTGGCCAACGACATTGTGTATAACTATGTTGCTCGTGGCAGTTGGGTGCATATGCGCAGCATCATTCGGCATCACGCAACGGCACCGGTAGGTGCGACTGCAGAGTTGCGCTCAGTAGTAGTAAAGCGCTTTGAGTCGCACGGCGAGCGAGCGGTGCTTGACGTGCATGTTGTGGTTAACGATCAAGTGGTTGCTTCGCTTGAGCACGAAGCCATTGTTGCCCTGCCCTAAACGATTTAATATTTACGCTTTACTCAGTGCAGATGACGCCATCTTGAAGCACGGGTAAGCCACGCGGCTCAACTGATATTGGGTGTGATCCAGTCGGGTTGCCTTCGTAGGCGTTACCTTCCAAAACAACAGCGTCACTTTGGGCGTACTGCACGATGTATGCCTTGCGCACACCATTCGAGGTATTTGGTCCGGTGAGGTGTGGGGTGAGAGATGAAAAGAACACCGCGCCACCAGCTTTGACTTCAGCGATTGCTGGTGTCGAGGGCGGAGTTTCAAAGCACTCAAATCCCAAATTTGGCACGATGTAATGCGACATGGTGCCTTGCTTGTGCAACCCAGTTACAACTTGCGGGCAACCATTTTCAATAGTTGCGCCGTTAAGAGATATCCAACAGGTGAGGTAGTGCTGGGGCTCTACAAAGAGGTAGCCGTTGTCTTGGTGCCAGGGGAACCGACGAGGCTTCTCAATCTGTTTGTACACCGTCTGATCGTGATACATGCGCACATCGGGCCCGACAAGATCGCGACATGCGGCCATGATCGTTGGGTTTTTTACAAACCTACGGATCTCGGGAATCTTGCTCGCTAGTTGTCCTGCAAAAGTAATCGCACCCTTTTCAGAAATTGCAATGCGTTCATTTGGTTGGGCTGCGAGCACTGCAACAGCCTTGGCATCTGCGGCGTCGGTAATTGCTACGAGGTCGCGTAATTCGTCTGCAGAAAAAATATCGTTGACGACCACGTAACCATCGTGATCAAACTGATCGATTTGAGCCTGTGTAAGAACGCCACTCGTGGCAGTGTGGTTCCGCCACTCAAATGTGTTGTTCCACGGGTGATTGTCCATAGGTATTATCGTGGCAGATATGGGACGCCTTGCTCGCTTCGTAGGGCTCCTTCTGGTGGGGACTGTGCTTGCCACCGTCGCGCCTGCAGAGGCGGCAACCGCGGGCGGCAAGTGCGCCAAGGCTGGTGTTGTGCAGACCACCAAGGGTGTGAAGTACAAGTGCACCAAGTCGGGCAAGGTCCTCAAATGGATCAAAGTTGCACCAACTGCCCAAAATGCAAATGCCACGACATCAAAAGGTGTCAATGGGCCAGTGGGAATTACTTCCTGGACAACCACTGTTTCACCGAATCCTGTCAAGCCAGGTGCTCAATTTACGATTACGTCAGTTATCAGTTGTGGGCCAATCATGTCGCTAACTGGTAGCCCGCACTATCCAGAAATACATGCATGGATGAATGCTCCAGGTTTTGCTGGAGCGCAATTTGGGATTCCAATATTAAGTAATGGTGGAAACACTGCAACCTTCACAGGAACCGCAACTGCACCAATGATGACTGGCGACGTCAAAGTATGGACATACGTTCGTGACTATGGGTCTCCAAATGCATGCACCGGTGACTTGAGTCGTTACAAGAATGATGATGGGGCGAATTATGTGACGCTGACTATGAGTAATTCGGCGGCAACCAATACGACTTTGGCTGGTGCCATTGCCAAAGATGGTGAAGCATGCACCAATAAAGGCGACAAATCGATACTGAGCAGCGGGTATCTCGAGTGCCGAGCAATCTCGGGAGGCTCGTATAAGTGGTTTAAGTTGTCAACGAGCCCTGCAGCAGTGTCGGTGCCCGCGGGGGGCAGTTCTCTCGATGCATGCAGACTTACCGAAGCGCGCATCAATAAGTTTCAGCCGTGGAACATCGGTTTTCCGCGTGGCACTAGTGAGAATACGCCGGCACTTCCATCAACTGGGGTATCAAACATCCAATTGATCGCCATTGACTTTTCTGATGCGGTTGGCACGGCTGAGGAATTAAATGATGTAGATAGTCAGATTTCCGAATTCAACAAATGGTTTGAGTTCACCTCGAATGGAACAAAGTCGTTTAATTGGCAGTATCCAAAGCGTTGGCTTCGTATGTCCAAACCCATTCCTGGTTATGCGCTCGTTAAGGGAGATCGTGCAACGGTCCTTCCGATGGCACAAGAGATAGTTTCTCTTGCTGATCCATTAGTTAACTTCTCAAACTCTGATTTTGTGTTTGTTCTATTTCCTAAAACTGTTCACGATCTCAATGATGGAATTGGAATGGCCAACTGGCGAGTCGAGTCTGCCGAAGGTCCAGTAAAGAATTTGTTCGGGGGTGGCGAGTACTTCTATAAAAATAACTACGACCTGTGGAGTTTCTGGATTCATGAGTGGGGTCACCCAATGGGGCTTGCGGGTCATTCGCCACGATCAAACCTCAGCATTATGGACAACCAAAATGGAAGTTCGGTCATGCTTGATGTTTGGGACTCATTTTTTGCGGGTTGGATGGGTTCGGATGAGTTGTATTGCATGCCGAGCAGTGCGACAACGCTTGAAACTCAATTGACTCCACTTGAGAGATTGCAACACGGCATGCGTGGTGTGGTTGTTCCAATTTCCGCAACAGAAGCACTTGTCGTTGAATCACACCGCGCGGAGGGCTGGGGTTCGAAGCTTGGTGCTGGAACATATGGTGTACTTGTGTATTACATCGATACAACTAAAGACACCGACCGCTCTGGAGAACAACAAGGGATTGTAAAAGAGGCATGGTCAAAATACGTAACACCAAATTCGGATACAAATCCTGATCCGAGTAACGCTTTGAACAAACTGTTACTACAGGGCGACACTGTGACTTACAAGGGGATAACGGTGACGCTCACAAAAACTGGTGACGTCGACACGGTACGGATCACTAAATAATGTTGCGCTTAGGTTGGCGATTGATGATGAACGCCTGTCATATGGTTGTGGTTTGCTCGGTTGCAGTAACGATTCTTTGCGTAGCACCAGCGAGTGCCATGGGGTCTGGCGACAAGTTTGTTGACGCGCAAGTGGGACTTACATACGGTGTGTATAAGCCAACCAACACAATCGGCCTGCGGCTACACATGTTCCAGTTGCTTGTGTGTCAACCCGGAATGGAGCAGTGGGTTGCGACGAGTTATGGATTTGGCAAGAAGAAGATTGACATCTATGAAACCAAGTCGGACGAATACTGCTCAGATGCAGGATTGTCGAAAGAGGTGGGCTCTACCACGATCAATGGTGTTACTGCCCGTGTGTTCGTGTACTGCGATCCGATGACACCAAGGGCGTATAAATCTTGTACCGCGCGCGACATTGCAAAAGTTGGTGGGTATCTATTGTTCGTACCAAACCCAAAACTGAGCTTTAAGCCCACCAAGATTCAGGTTCAGGGTATTGGAGGGGTCACCTTTCAACAGCTACGTGCTGTGGCGGCGAGCCTCGTTTAATTTTTAGAGTTTATGAAGTTGGATACGCCCAGCGCAATTCGCTCACGATGTGCTGAGCAAATTTTGGGTATGCGCTGTGCAGTGAAACACCGAATGCCGATGTGAATGCTGCGTTTCGAGCAGCGATGCATGAGGTGATGAACGTAGGCCCACCGTCACCGCATGGTTGCACAGCATCGCGGAGATTACGCAAGAACGATTCGACCTTTGCGTGACCGTAAGTGCCATAGAGGTATTGAAAGGCGAGTGCGCCAACAACGTAATTGTCGGTAGGTTCGCAATCCTTCGTGACATCTTGAAACTCGTTTTTGAGAAACCATTGTTGCCAGTACGCCTTGGAAAACTTTTGGGTTTTTGAGTAGGTGTGAGCCTGCTCAAGGTCTCTTATCTGGGCTTTCCATGCGCTGGCGAAAGATGAGGTGCTGGCTCTTCCTGAGTAGTTCCATCCGATGTAGTTGGCTTGACCTTCTCGCACCCAGCATTGCATCGGAGCCATTGATCCACGAAATAGCGATCTCTGAACAACGTGTACATATTCATGGCTCACGAGAGAGTTCCAGTGTGCATCGTTAATGGGGTATTTGTTGGGCACATAGACCATAAACACGTCGTTGCCATTCACTGCGTTGCCAGGAGCACCTCCGCCGTAAAAACCGTTTGATTCCGTTTTGGATCTTCGAAGTTTTTCGTCAAGCCAGCCGTTTGCAAGTTGTGAGGCGGGCATAACTTGCTTCATGTAGTCGTAAATGAATTGAAAGTGCTGCGTTGGTGCCGCGTACACATCCATCTTGATGCTTGGCTCACGATCGTTACTCCACATTCTCACACTTGCCAAAGTGTCGCGCTTGATTTGATTGGCGTACACGGACCGCAACTTCGGGTCGACGGTAAAGGTGACGTTTGCGGTTGCCTTTGAACCGCCCTTGGAGAAAATTGCAAAGTCTCCGAAAGCTTGAGTTGAAGTTGCCGATCCCAAATCATCAAATTTATGTACTGCCAAAACTGGTGTTGCGACACACAACAGACTAAAAGTAGCTGTAATGAGGAGAGACGTTTTCATTTTTGGCTCATGCGCAATCTACGCGACCGACTTACGCGAGCGATGTGGTCGGATCCATTTGTCGTCGATGCGAAGAGCGACAACGAGTAGAGCAACTGCAGCGATGCTGTCAAACCACCAATGATTCCCGGTTGCAGTCACTGCAAAAATAGTGAGTACGAGATGTGCCATAAAGGTCCAGCGCCACTTGCTGGTCGACGCGGCAACAATGCCAAACGAAACCAGTGCAGCCCAACCAACGTGTATCGATGGCATCGCGGCAAATTGATCAGAAACGCCAGTACCGACTGACCCATATACCGAAAGCCCATAACGAGTGGCCAGGTCGACATAGCCAAGTTCTGGCAAAAAGCGGGGAGGGGCGACCCGTAAAAAACGAATGACGAGACACGCAGCAGTCAGAATGGCCAAACTATTACGCCATCGTGAATACGCCTCACGGTGTCGCCAGAACAACCAGACCATGAAGACAATTGTTGCGGGCACGTGGGCGATGGCATAAAAAGCATTGGTCGAGCGTGCTAACCAGTCGTACTTCAGTACGAAATGTTGCAGTGAGAGTTCGGTTGGAATGTGGAGCCACTGTTGCAACCGATCAATTTGCCGAGCACGCTCAATCGCCCCAGGTGCGTGGTCGAGGGGGAGCGTCATCGCAAGGCGCCACAGTGTGTAGAGCCCTGAAATCAGTGCCAATTCTGTGCACCAAGTAATAATCGCACTTCGGACCTTGTTTTGAGAGAACTGGCGGAGCACGAAAACGGTAATAAGGCAAGCGATTGCGGTGATCGTTGCCTGATCCCAGGTCACCCACTTCATGGAGGTATTCACTGTGTAAAACCGTAATGCGTTTATTACGGTATGTAAGTGATGAGACTTCTTGAGGGCAAGGTTGCAGTCGTTACTGGTGCGGGTAGTGGTCTGGGTCGTGAATACTCAATTGCTTTTGCCCAGCACGGCGCAGCAGTGATTGTCAATGATTTTGGTGCAAGCGTGGACGGCGAACGAATGCAGTCAAACTCTGCCGATTCAGTCGTAGAAGAAATAATCTCGCTCGGCGGGAAAGCCGTGACGAATACGGCGAGCGTCGCCGACTGGGATGGTGCAAAGTCGATAATCGAAACAGCAATACAGCATTTTGGTCGTCTTGACATCGTCATCAACAACGCCGGCAACAATCGACCTTCATCGCTTGTGGATCTCACCGAACAAGACGTTGATTCGCAAATCGATGTGCACTTAAAAGGTACGTTGGCAGTCAGTCATTTTGCAGCTGCTTATTGGAATGAGGTTGGTGCGGATGCGCACCGAGCGATTGTCAATACAACTTCTGCTGCTGGCTTGCACCCGACGGCGGGTGGGGGTGTGTATGGTGCAACCAAGTCGGCAATTGCTGCTCTCACTATGAGCCACGCACAAGAACTTGCTCGTCTTGGTGTGCGCGTAAATGCAGTTGCGCCTTGTGCACGAACAAGAATGGTAAACGAATCGCCAACAGTTCTTGCGATGATGCCGAAAGTTGAAGGGTTTGATCGACATGCGCCCGAACACGTTGCGCCACTCGTGGTGTATCTAGCAAGTTCATTGTGTCGTTTCACGGGTCGAGTATTTGCTATTGAAGGCCCAGATGTGGCGATCTATCGATCATTCAGCGTTGAGCAAGATTGGACGACACACGAAGCCTGGACTCCAGAAGAATTGGCGCAAACATTTGCCGAAATTAATGAACGTTCTGACACTCAAGCATTTTTCCCAGGGGGAGTTGTGCGGCAAAGTGTTCCATCAGGAAGCGCGCTGAAGGCTCTAAACAAAGTGGTGCGCTCGGACTAGTT
>Ga0194055_10004241_pt1 | contig 10803 bp, 7 predicted proteins | sample SepL449m_MetaG_FD_155482 | JGI IMG/M metagenome (GOLD analysis project Ga0194055, IMG submission 155482) | Anoxic zone freshwater microbial communities from boreal shield lake in IISD Experimental Lakes Area, Ontario, Canada - Sep2016-L442-9m | ecosystem: Environmental > Aquatic > Freshwater >... | reverse complement strand
CGGGTGTCCAGACGGGATACCACTACAACATGAGCAAGGGCGCCGTGGTCCAGATCACGCGCACCTTGGCGATCGAACTGGCCCCGCACTCGATTACGGTCAATGCGATCTGCCCCGGCTACGTCCGAACGTCGATGACGCGCAACCTCTGGGACGACCCGGCCAAGTTTGCCCGACTCCAGGCGACGACGCCGATGCCGCGACTCGGCGAGGCCGAGGACATCGCGGGTGCCGCGTTCTTCCTCGCCTCCGACGACGCGTCCTGGATGACGGGCGTGATCATGCCCGTCGACGGCGGCTTTAGCGCGATCTAGTGGACGCATTCGCCACCGCACCATCGTTTGCGCAGGCTCGTGGAGCTGTGGCGTTTTGGGATATCGGCGAGGGCCTGCCCGTACTCGTGCTGCACGGCTTTCCCGACGCTCCGATCGGTATGACACCACTCGTTGAATGCCTCGTTGAGGCTGGCTACCGTGCGATCGTCCCTGCACTGCCCGGCTACGCACCCTCCGACGCTGTGGAGAGCTATCAGAGCGCTGCGGTTGCGAGCGACATGATTGCCGTTTTGGACACTCTCCAACTCGAGCGAATCCCGGTCGTCGGTCACGACTGGGGTGGCTGTGTCGCGCTCGACCTTGGTGCCAACCACGCCGACCGCGTCTCGCGCGTTGTCTCGCTGGCCATCCCCCACCCCGAGGGCTTTGCCGCCAGGCGCCGCGATCTGCAAGAGCAGAAGACCGCCGCCTACGCCTGGATCTTGGCCTACTCCGGTGGCGCTGCTCAACTGGCGGCAGATTCCGATTGGCTCGACCAACTGCACGAGGAGTGGTCGCCTGGGCTCCGTCGCCCCGAGTGGTCGGCGGTCAAGGAGATCCTGCAGCAACCGGGGGTTGGAGAGGCCGTCCATGGGTGGTACCGCGACGACTTCGGCGCATCGACCTCCACGGGCGACGTGCTCGTGCCGACGCTGATGCTGCATGGCGGTACCGACGGCTGTATCCGTCCAGCCTGCTTTGCCGGCTTCGACCAACGCTTCAGCGCTGGTCTCGAGCTCGAGCAGGTTGACGGCGTTGGCCACTGGCTCCACGTCGAGCAACCCGACGCTATCGCCGCGCGGATCGTGCGTTTTCTTAGCGCTGCGTAAGAAATTCGGCGAGCACGCGGGCCGCTGGGCTCGGTCGACGCACAGGTAGCAGCGCGAACCAATCTCGCGACGGCGGGCTCGGTACGACATCCAGCTGCACCAGTGAGCCAGCCGTAATCTGGTGTTCGACGGCAACCAACGGGACAACCCCAACGCCGAGCCCAACCATCGCGGCAGCGGCCACCGCACTGTTCGAACCGATCGTCGTCTTAGACGGCGTGATGTGCGCTCCCGCAAGGTACTCATCGACGAGGCGGCGCGTGCCAGAGGCCTCCTCACGTACCAACCAGATCTCATTCGAGAGGTCGCGCAGGGGAATCTGTTGCTGTTTGGCGAGCGGATGGTCTGGCGCCGCGACGATCACATGACTATTTGTCGCGATGCGCAACCCCTCGTACATCCCGTCTTCCGGGGCGCGTCCACCAATGCCGATGTCCGCTTCGCGCGAGCCGAGTAACTCAAGCACATGCTCACGGTTACCGATCTCGAGTTGGATCGGAATCTCCGGATGCGCCTCGCGGAATGCGCGCAGCAACATCGGCAAAACAAACTCCGCTGCCGTGTAGACCGCGGCAATGCGTACGGTCGCCTGTTCCTTCGCCGACGCACTGTGCGCCATCCGGGTGCCCTGCTCGAGCAGTCCGAGGGCCTCACGTGCGTGGGGCAAGAACACCTCCCCGGCTGGGCTCAGCTTCATCCCGCGACCATCGCGCTCGGTCAGCGCGACACCAACTTCGTCACTCAAGGCAGCGATACTTCCCGACACCGATGGCTGCGACACGTGCAGACGTTCGGCCGCAGCGCGTACCGAGCCATCCTCGGCGACCGCGATAAACGTCTTCAGCTGCGAGAGTGTCATAGCCATTGCCTTATGAATTAGACACTATTACCTGCTAGAAGTCCATGTGTTGGTGGCGTACCGTGTCGGGCATGCCGAATAAAGACCGCCTCCACCGTTCCGAACTTGCCGTCCCCGCCTCGAATCTCCGCATGCTGGAGAAGGCCCCCGAGTCCGGCGCCGACATCGTCTTCCTCGACCTGGAGGACGCCGTTGCCCCCGATGACAAGGTCCAGGCGCGCAAGAACGCCATCGAGGCGCTGCAGTCCCGGGACTGGTCGAAGACCGCAACGTCAGTCCGCATCAATGGCCTCGATACCTACTGGGCCTACCGCGATGTCGTCGACATCGTTGAGGCCGTTGGCAACAAACTCGACATGATTTTGATCCCGAAGGTCGGCCGTCCCTCCGACATCGAGTTTGTCGCGATGTTGCTTTCGCAGATTGAGCAAGCCTATGGCTACGACCCCATTGCCATCACCGCCTTGATCGAAACCGCACCCGGGATGGCCAATGTTGAGGCAATCGCGGAGACCTGCCCGGAGCGCCTTGAGGCACTCTCGTTTGGCGTGGCTGACTACGCAGCGTCGACACGAGCCCGTACGGTGGTGATCGGTGGTGTCACGCCGGAGTACGCGGTCCTGACCGATCCCGACGCGAGCGGCGCCCGCGAACTTCACTGGGGCGACCCCTGGCACTTTGCGCTCTCGCGCATGATCGTCGCCTGCCGAGCCAACGGGCTTCGCCCGATCGACGGACCGTTCGGCGACTTCAGCGATCCTGACGGCTACAAGATGGCGGCCCGCCGTGCCGCTGCCCTCGGCTGCGAAGGTAAGTGGGCAATCCACCCGAGTCAGATCGAGTTGGCAAACGAGATCTTCTCGCCGCTGCCCGACGAGGTCGATCGCGCTCAGCGCATCATGGTTGCCATGGCTGCGGCCGCCGCTGAGGGTCGCGGTGCCGTCTCGCTCGATGGTCGCCTGATTGACGCGGCGTCGATCAAGATGGCCGAGAACGTGATCGCACGCGTCGAGCGCCTGTCGGGGACCTGATGGCAGTGGTCGTCGGCGAACTCCAGCCCGGCACGCTCGGTGGCGACGACCGCATTCTGGAACGCCTGCTGTTTGAGGCGATTACGAACACGGAGGGCATCGAGATAGTCGAGACGGTTCTGCGTCTCCACGAACTGGCCGAACGCTCTCGTGCCGGAGATGTGGGCGCAGCTGCACTGATCCGCTCCGAAGTCGCGCAACTTGATCGACGCGCGGCAGGCGCCACGGCAAAAGCCCTTCTGATGCGCCTGCAGCTGGCTAACCTCTGCGAAGAGCGTGAGCGTGTTCGCCGCTTGCAGACCACCGGGTGGCGCCGCGCCTCACTGGAGCAGGCCATCGCCGAGCTTGGCGACCCTGAGCAGTTTCGTTCCCATCTGGACGACCTCCACGTCGAGCTCGTGCTGACCATGCATCCGTCCGACGCCACGCGCCGAGCGGTGCTACACAAACTGCACCGCCTGACCGAGCAACTGGATGCACTCGACCGCGCCCCTGGACTCGAGGCCCAGGAACGCGCACTGGCCGAGGCGCAGGAGACTGTCAGTGCGTGGTGGGCCACCGACGAGATTCGTCGCAGCCGCCCACCGGTCGAGGAAGAGATCCGGAGGACGGTCTTTCTCGTCGAGACCGCGCTCTACGACGCGGCGGCCGACGTCGCCGTCAGTGCCGAGCGGCGTCTCGGGTTCGCGCTGGAACGCGCACCACTCTCGTTCGTCCAGTGGGCAGGCGGCGACATGGACGGCAACCCGTCTGCCTCCGCCGAAACGGTGCGCTTCGCGGTCATCGAGGCTCGCCGCGCGGCGTTGCGGCTCTTGATCGACCGTGTCGTCAGCGCCTCGCGCCTCCATTCCGAGGCCGCTCGCTATACCGACGTCGCCGAGCTACTGCTTCTGATCGAGCGCGACGCAACCACGTTACCTGGCGGAAGTAGCGAGGGTGATGCCTACGCGCATGAGCCCCTGCGGCGCAAGCTTCGACTGATGCGCGAACGACTGACGTGGACGCTGCGCGCGTTAGACGAGGAGATCGATCCAGCGTGGATGTATCGCGATGCCAAGACCCTAATCGAGGACGTCGATGCCGTTCGCGCCGCCGCCCCAGGTGACACACCATCGCTCGACCGCCTCGCCTGGCAGGTGCGTATTTTCGGGCTTCACTTGCTCGAGATCGACGTACGTCTCCACGCCAAGGAATTGGGTGACGCAGTCGATGCTCTCCTCCCCGGGACCGCGGGCCTCGAGGAATCCGCACGACTTGCACATCTTGCCGCCGCACTTGCGCAACCCGTTGCGCGCACAACTGCTCCAGCTCCCGACGACCTGCGCGCCGCGCGAGCGCTCGACGAGGCGGCAGATCTCCATGCAGCCCTCGGCGCCATGCCACTGCGCTCCCTCGTTATCTCCGGCTGCGAATCGCCCACGGATGTATTGGCAGCGACGTGGCTCCTGCACCGGGCTGGTCTGCACGGAGTTCCGGTCGTACCGCTGTTCGAATCCGGCGCCTCGCTCCGCAACGCGACCGCGATCGCTGAGGCCGTGCTCGCCGTGCCCGCCATGCGGGAGCACATCGCACGTACCGGTGGTCGCCTCGAGGTCATGCTCGGTCATTCCGATGGTGGCAAGGAAGAGGGCTTTATTGCCGCGCAATGGCGCATTTGGCGCGCACAGGAAGACCTCGTCGCCGTCTGCCGGCGGCACAACATTGGGTTCCGAGCCTTTCATGGCCGTGGCGGATCGCCTGCCCGCGGTGGTGCGCCATCGGACGAAATTGCCAAGGCTCTGCCAGCGGGTGCCGCCAGTGGTGGGCTGCGCCTGACCGAACAGGGAGAGACCGCGCGCTCTAAATTGGCGCACCCCGTCCTTGCTCGTCGAGCGCTCGAGCAGGTCTTGTCTGGCGCGCTGATCGCCGCAGCCCGCGAAGGCGACGACGCCACACCGACTGCGTGGCGTGACCAGATGGAGTTGTTGGCCGATACCGCACGCGCATCGTGGCGCGGCCTGCTGGACGACCCGGCCTTCACCGACACGTTTCTCCACACCACGCCGATTACCCTCGCCGACGACCTCAAACTCGGTTCGCGTCCTGCTCGTCGGGCCGCCGGTGGCGCCGACAGCCTGCGCGCAATTCCGTGGGTAATGGCCTGGACACAGACGCGCGTGCTCGTACCCGCATGGTTTGGCTCGGGAACAGCGCTGGCCGGTGGTGACGTCGCTATTCAGCAGGCGATGTGGGCAGACTGGCCACCCTTCCGGGCGATCGTCTCGGCCCTCGAGGCCTCGCTCTTTCGCACCGACCTCTCGTTTGCGAGCGACTACCTCGCGCTGCACCCGACCGCGGAGGCCACGCGGATCTGGCAGACCATCCGCGACGAGCACGAGCGAAGCCGGGCGGCAATTCTACGCATCACCGGTGAGGACGACCTCTACGGTCGCCGACCCGAGTTACGAGAGCGTCTGGCTCATCGCAATCCGTGGATTGATCCGCTCAGCGCAATCCAGACAGAACTTCTGCAACGCCTCGCCAATGGCGATGAATCCGTGAGGCAGCCACTCTTGACGACGATGGCAGGCGTCGCCGCGGGAGTTCAGAGCGTCGGCTAGACACAATTGATCGGTTTAGGCCGATGAATTATCTCAAAAATCAATATAGAAGTTATGGAACTGGCGACGTACCATGCAGGTAGTCAACGTATGGAGATCGTTTTGAGCGCAACCGCCCCAGCACACGCAACTATCGAGAGCTTCCAGCCCCCCACACGCCTGCTCGCAGGCCCCGGCCCCTCGAATGTTGATCCGCGTGTCCTTGAGGCGATGCGCAAGCCGCTGATCAGCCACCTCGACCCTGTCTTTTGGGAGCGCCTGCTCGTGATGGCCGAGATGATCGGCACGGTCTACGGCCGCACCGATGGTGCCTCGTTCTGCCTCTCTCAGAGCGGCACGAGCGGCATGGAGGCTGGCATCCTCAACCTCGTCGCCCCCGGAGACACCGTGGTTGCAGCGAGCGCCGGATTCTTTGGCAACCGCATCCTCGAGATGTTGCGTCGCCGCGGTGCCAAGGTCGTTGAGTTGACCGCTCCGTTTGGCCAGCATGTCCCGAACGATCAAATCCTCGACGCGCTCGCCCAGAATCCCAGTGCCGTGATGGTCTGCGTGGTGTACGCCGAGACCTCGACGGGCGTCGCCCATCCGCTGCAAGAACTTGGTGAGGCAATGCGTGCGTCCAATACCGACGCGCTCCTTTACGCAGACTGTGTCACCGCAATCGGCGGCATGCCGATCGAGCTCGATGCTTGGGGCGTCGACTACGCGTACGCCTGCAGCCAAAAGTGCATCGCTGCTCCTCCAGGTCTCTCGCCCGTCTCGATTTCCTCGCGCGCAATTGAGCGCATTGGTCGCGATGGCATGCAGGTGCCGTACTCGCTCGATTTGGCCGAGCACATCAAGTACTGGATCGACCGGCCGATGGCGTACCACCACACAACTCCGAACCTGTCGTATTACGCCCTTGATGAGGCACTCCGCCTCTCCCTCGAAGAAGGCCTCGACGTTCGCTACGCACGCCACGCTGACGCCGGCGCGTACGTGCAGGCGGGGTTCCGCGAGCGCGGCTTCGATCTTCTACCCGCAGCCTCCGACCAGTTGGCACAGTTGACGGCCGTCCGCGTCCCTGAGGGTATCGACGGCAAGGCAATCCAAGGCATTCTGCTCAACACGCACAACATCGAGGTTGGCGGCGGGCTCGGACCGTTGTCGCCGCCGATCTGGCGTATCGGCATGATGGGCGTCAACGCGAATCGCGAGACCGCCGACCGCGTCTTGGCAGCGTTCGACACCGTCCTCCCCAACGGAGCGCATTAGCGATGAGCGCCGAACTACACGAAGGGCCGCTCCGCGGACTCCGTGTAATCGACCTCGCGACGGTGTTCGCGGGGCCGAGCGCTGCCCGGCGTCTCGCCGATTTCGGTGCTGATGTCATCAAGGTCGAGCGCACCGGCGGTGGCGACGGTGCTCGCAGCCTTGGCGAGTCCGACGGTGACGACGCCTATTACTGGCGCCTCGTCGGACGCAACAAGCGCCCCATCGAACTCGACCTCAAACAGGATCAAGGCCGCGAAGTCCTGCTTCGTCTCATTCGGACCGCAGATGTCTTGATCGAGAACTTTCGCCCGGGCGCACTCGAGCGACTTGGCCTTGATCCCGAGTCTGTCTTGTTGATCGAGAACCCCGGCCTAGTGATTCTGCGCGTAACCGGCTTTGGCCAGGACGGACCCTACTCGTCGCGCGCAGGCTTTGGCACGATCGCCGAGGCGATGTCAACGCTTGCGTACACGACGGGACAGGCTGATGGTCCCCCGACCCTACCCCCGGTCGCTCTCGCCGACGAGATCACCGGCGCCCTCTCTGCCTTCGCGATTTTGGCCGCCATTCGCCACCGCGATCTCACGGGCGAAGGACAGGTCATCGACGCCACGCTGCTGGATTCCATGCTTGATGTGGTCGGACCCGGCGCGGCCATTGCCCACCGCACCGGCGTCTCCGACCAGCGAATCGGTTCCCGACTCTGGTTCTCGGCCCCACGTAACGTTTATGAGTGCTCGGACGGCTGGATTTGCATGTCTGGCTCGGCCGACTCGGTTGCCAAGCGCATTCTCAAAGTCGTCGGTGGAGACGCACTCGAAAACGATCCTCGCTTCGCCACGAACGCCGATCGCATCGCAAATGTCGATGCCCTCGACGCGCTGATCAGCGCCTGGACAGGGCGGCACGCGTGGCGCGACGCAGTTCAGATTCTTGCGGACGCTGGAGCTGCTGCCGGTCCGGTCTATAGCGCCGAGCAACTGATCGCCGACGAGCACGTGATCGCCCGTGGTTCGTTGTCGCTGGTCAATAACCCGGACGGCGAAGGTGAGCTCCTGCAGTCTGCACCGACTCCGCGCCTCTCGCGCACGCCTGGCGCGGTCCGCCACGCCGGACTCGGTCGAGGTGCGAGTACCGAAGACGTTCTCAGCGAACTCGGGTATAGCCCGCGCGAGATTGCCGAGCTGAGCGATGCCGGCGTTGTCGGCGCGCTGACTGTCCGGACCTCGTAGAGAGCACCTCTACGCGCTCTGTCGGCCCTAGCGTCGCCGACCGATGCGGAAGTAGATCGGCTTACTCGGAATCGTTGCCAACGCGGTCGTCGTTCCATCCCAGGCCTTCGCCGTTAGACGCCAGACACCCTTAGGCATCGCCTTGCCCGCAATTTTGCCGGTGAACACGATGGTATTGAGTCCCGGTCGGCCGCCTTTTTTGCCGTCCTTGAACACCAGCGTAAAGACCCTCGGCTTATGCGGTCGAACCGCACGCGGCCTCACACGCGTAAACGTCAGCGTCACACGGGCGTTTTCCGAGACGCGATAGGTAATCAGTGCGTGTCGGGGAAGCGGTCGGAGCGCACGGACATAGCTCGACCTTTTGCCAACGAGGATTGCGGCAGCAGAGTACTTCAGGCGCGTCAGCCGCAGCTCTCCTGCGGTGGTGAAGCGCGCCGACACCATGCGGTTTCCGTGCATCACCAGCCGACACGTGAGCGTGGTTCCCTGGCAGGAGTTCCCCCAGCCAAGGAAATCGGCGTTTGGTGCCTCTTGTGCGTGCAGAGACAGGTCGGCACCGGGAGCAAACGCGACCCGGCAGTTCACGTTGCACGCCAAAGCGGCAGGGTCCGAAACGATCCAGCCGAGTGGCGAGCCCTCCTTCACGAGATCGAGAAAGACCTGACCTGCCGGTGGAGTCGGGGGTGTCGGTGCAGCAGCAAAGGTGGCGCCCACGGTGACGTTATCCATCGCGGCAAACGAACAGGTTGTCGACGTCGGCAGACAGCCAGCGCCGCCAGTGACAGAACCAGTCCAGCCTGCAAACACGGCGCCCGGATCGGGACGGGCGATCAGCGTCACCGTCTGTCCGGTCACAATGGGTGTCGTGCAGATCCCTGGACAGGAGATGATACCCGGGTCCGAAATGACGGTACCGAGACTCGATGGCGCAACGGTAATAGAGGCTGTCAGCGGTGGTGCAAGTTGTGGCTCAAAGACTGCCGTAACCGTGGCGGGATCCGTCAGCACAAACGTGCACGTCTCGCGTTCGGCTGCCGTGGGATCCGTGCTGTCACAGGTATTGCCTGGAGGGGCGCCGGACCAGCCGATGAACTTCGAACCGGTTTCTGGTGTCGCGTACAACGTCACCTTGGCGGGCGCCGCAATCTGCTGCACACAGGGTGTAGCTACACAGGTAAACGGCGTCGTGGCCCGGGATGTGCCGCCCATCACGCTGCCGTTGCCGTTACCACCGAGGCCGATCGTCAACGGCACGTCGCCGCTAGCCGGGCCGACGCCAGAGAAGGTCGCCTTGACCATGACGTCGACTGACATGACGACCGTGCACGTAGCAGCCTCAAGTACACAGCTGCCGGCTGCGCTCGGCGTCACTGTCAACGCCGACAGGTGTGCGCCACTGCCGACACGTGAGGACATCACGAGGTTGACGATCGAATCTGCGTCGTACGTCCCCGAACAACTCCCCGGACAATTGATCAGTGTGTTTCCGACGCTCGCGCTTCGACCGCTGGCCGAACCGGGACCGTCAAGAGCAACCTTCAGAACTTTGTCGGTACCTGGGGCGTGCCCAGCAGTGCGATCAAGCGCAAGGCTCTGGGCCCACGTCGTGCTGACAGGCGGCGCAAAGAAGGCCGGCTCGATCACACGGCCATCGAGGTCCATCCGCCCGATCAACCGTCCAAAGCTCGAAGTCCAATAGACGTAGGACGCGTCGGCAGCGATCGAGTGGGGGTATCCGATGCCCGGAACACGGATCGCTGTTGGTGGCGCAGAACCGTCGCTTGGCACCGACACGATTTGGCCACCGTTCGCCGAACTCGCCCAGAGCAGCGTGCTCCCAATGCCCGTCAAGGCAGTATGGCCGATGCTCGTGGACGGGATGAATTGCGTATCAACGTCCGTCAGGGCTACGTTTGAGCGCCCAATGCCGTATCCCGTACTCACCCAGTACACAAATGACCCGTCCGACCAAAGACCGCTCGCGGCATGGTCGAGCGTGACGCCTTCGCACGTCTTGCGTGGGTGGTGGTTACTCGACAGAGATTCGGTGACCGAAAAGCGTGCGATCGTCCTGGACCGGGCGTCAGCGACAAACAATGCGCCGTCCACAACCGAAATGGCGTGTGGCGTCTCGCAACCTCCGGTAGGCACCCTAGTGATGGGACCAGAGCCGTCAACGGGCGTACGGTAGACGTCGCGACGAAATCCCCAATGGTGGGTCGAACTATCCCACGAACGAATCGCAATCCAATAGGCGAAACCACCCGCGACAACCAACCCAAATGGCCGATGTCCAGCGTCCGTAGCGACCGCTGAGGTCGCAAACGTGTTCGTATCGGTTGCGTTTACGAGTCCCGCGGCATGCCAGTCCAGAGGGGCGGGAATTTGACTGTTGCGTACGCTCGCGGTCCAAAAGAGCGAGGGCGACGACGCCGAGGCGACAGAAACGAGTGATGCGGCACAGACGCCGACGCTCAACCAGATGATGGCGCGGCTAAGAAAGCGTGGCACCAGGCAAGATTACAGTGTCGACGCAGCCCTCATGGCGTCCCGGATCACAACGCCTTAGGGCTTTGACCGCTTCGGAACGGTCAGTATCTGCGTCTTGGACTTGGCCGCACCACCGGTCGCGGTAAAGGTGGTGGTGATCGTCAACTTCAACGATTGCTTGCGCAGG
>Ga0194055_10004239_pt1 | contig 10806 bp, 6 predicted proteins | sample SepL449m_MetaG_FD_155482 | JGI IMG/M metagenome (GOLD analysis project Ga0194055, IMG submission 155482) | Anoxic zone freshwater microbial communities from boreal shield lake in IISD Experimental Lakes Area, Ontario, Canada - Sep2016-L442-9m | ecosystem: Environmental > Aquatic > Freshwater >... | reverse complement strand
CCTTGGTCGCATCACGGCGCTAATCATGCGACCACTGATTGCCTTCCCCTATCTAGTTAGGGCGATCGCCGCCCTAGCTCTGCCCGGCCATGATCCGCGACGCTACCTCGCCCACATGCGTGCAGCTCTGCGGCCATCAGCGGGCGAAGGTCTGCGCGAGGCCGCTGAAAGGTTCAACCAGCAGCTGGGCGAGCAAGTCGCGCCCTGACTGAGACAGCTAGACCGCGGAAGACCGCCGCCTCCTCAGGCCTCACAAACCGAACCAGCAGCAGAACGACCGGAATGAGTAGGAGCGCTGCGATCCGACTCGAGAGACCAACCGCACCAGAGGTTGGCAGCAGCAGGTTGCCTACTACTGAGAGTCCGCCATACACGCCTGCGACGATCGCCAATCGCTGCCACTCAAAGCGAACCGCGAACAGCTTGCGAGTCAGGAACCAGAGAACGGCAATCATCACTAGGTAGGAACCAGCAAGCGCGATTCCTGCACCAGCAATCCCTAGAGGTCCAACCAGCAGGGCCAGCAGCAAGATGTTTGCTCCCAATCCACAGAGCGCAGCTGGGAAGTTCCGCGTTGTCACCTTGGCGCGCCCGGCGATCGCGACCATCACCTGGAACAGCCCGTAGAGCGCCCAGCCGAGCGCGACCCACGGCAAGGCCCGGTAGGCCTCGTAGTAGGAGGGCGCAGCGAGCAACCGCACTACCCACCTTCCGAGCAGTACGAGCGATGCAACAGCAAAGCCAGTGATCACCGCGTACCAAGTTGTAACCCCGGCATAGAGCCGTGCCGCTTCGCGATCGTCCTTAACCGAGTAGGCGAGCGGTGGCCATGCGTACTGAAAGCCTCTGACCAAGGCAATCATTCCGCCTGAGAGTTTGACCGCTAGCGAGTAGAGGCCAGCGGATGCCGCGCCGCCCTTGCCATGGAATAGCCACGCACGATCGATCAAGTTCAGAGCAAAGACGCTCGCATCTGCTGGCACGGTCGGCAGACCAAAGCGCAGCAGGGTTCGCAAGCCGCTGGCATCTCCGGCTCGCGCACGGAGACGATCACGCTCCCAGAACCACATCGCCAGCAGCACGACAGTCGAGGCCGCGTAATTACCGAACAGCAGCCCACTTGCCCCATCGCCTCTGAAGACCACCAACCAAATCGTCAGTGGGATTGTGATCGCAACATTGCTGATCGCAAAGATCGCGTAAGGGAACGTTCTCTCCTCGACGCGCAAGCGAGCCTGGGCTAGTTCCAAGTTCGAAAACGCCCAGAGCCCAAGCGCCGCAATACGGATTATTCCCGGGTCGTTACTGTCGAGCACCAGCTGGCTGATCGGCGCTGCCTGCATAACAACACCGAGACAGACGACCGTCGAGACTACGAGCAGAAACAGCGTTGAGTTGCGCGCAAGCTGGTCGCGAGCAGCTGCATCCCGCTGCTCGTAGTGATACCTAACAAATGCTTCACCAATCCCCAAGCGAACGACAATGCTGGCAAAGATGACTGTGGCGCCAAGCAGCTCTGCCGTTCCGTAGTCGCTGCTTGTCAGGTGGCGCGTGTAAAGCGGCAGCAACAGCAGTGCCAAGGGTTTAGACACAAGGTCAGAGACCTGATAGGCAGCCGATGTCCTCAGCAGTCTTCGCAGGTAGCCGGCCATTGACGACGACGCTACCGGGGGAGCTGGCGGCTACCGTCCTATGAATGGAAAACCGGCTTGCCGTGTTCCTGCTCCCACGGGCGCTGGACGGCTTTATTCTCGAAGACTTTGTTAGGCCGCTTGCTGACAGCCCCGATGTTGTCGTAGTTGAACCCGGGCGAATTCCGGCCGGAGCGCTAATGCGACTTCCCCGCCAGCTTGCAAACCTGATCTCGCGCTCCAAGGCTCGCAGTCTCAAGCTGCCTGGTGAGCCGGCGGCCTTTGTGATTATGCACCCGGTTCTTTGGCCGCTCGCTTCGGCGCTTCTAGACCGCTATCCATCGGCCGAACTTTGGTACGGAATTTGGGATCGCTATGACCATGCGCCCGACGCCGACCCTGCCACTCGAGAGAGAGTCGCAGCGCTACACACGGCAACCTCCGAACGGGCCGACTGGAGGTTCGCCGTATCTGGAGCCTTGGCTGCGATCGAAAGCGAAGCGGGACGCCCGACAGATGTCCTGCCGCCACCGCACGACTCCTTCCCCTGCCCCGACCCCACCAAATCGGTCGTTGCCGCCGTAATGGGCCAGCTCGGCCGGCGAACCAATTGGGCGCTGCTCAACAGTTTAGTTGAGGAAATGCCGAACCTAACGCTCCTCTTGATTGGCCAGATTTACGCCGATGAAACTCCTGACGATCCGGCGCTGACCTCAGTACTAGCAGCACCAAATACCGTCGCTCTAGGCCGACTCCCAGATGAAGCTGCGGCGCGAGTGATCGCGGTTGCAGACGTCTGCCTGCTGCCGTTCAAGAAAGACGAATTCAACGATGCTGGCCTACCGCAACGGATTCTGAAAGCGGCTCGAGTTGGCCGTATGACACTTGTGCCGCCGCTCAGCGGCGTGATGACCGAGGAGCGCGCGGTGAAGGTTTGCTCAACCGATCAGGAGTGGATCGCCGAGCTCCAATCGATTGCTGCGCTCGCTAACCATGCGGGAAGCAGAGAGCTACGCGCATGGGCGATCAGTCAGAACGAAGATCTACTGCTTGCGCCGCTACGAACACGCCTCGAAAAGCTAGGCGTTAACGCCTCACTTCGCTGATCTAAGTCAGATCAGAAAGGCGATGCGGAGCAGCGATTAATCGCGTTTCTGCGTGCCAAGTTGGTGAGGTTGTTGGCCTTGCCAGGAAGTACCGGCCCGTATGTAGCCTGAGCCTTGGCAACACATGCTTCGAGCTTGACGTTTCCAGCGATCACAAACAACATCACAACAACAAGCACGGCGACTACCGAGCGGAAGATCGCGCCGAAAGGAATTGAGGGGACGGACGCCACCTCAGTGCCTTCAACTGCCTCAACCTCATTAGCGGACTGTTCGTTGCTTGCATCCGGCTTGATCGGCAAATCGACTCCCTCAGCTTCCTTGTCTGGAAGTTTATCGGTCGAGGAGAATCCCTCGGGCAATGCATCAGGAACGGTCAGAGGCTTCTCAGGTTCTCCCATAGGTGTGGAAGGTACTACTTATGTCGGCCAGACACAACGTTACATTTGCCTTCCGCAACAATCTGCCCATCGGAAATGCTAGTAGGGCCACTCGCCTCGGCCGCCATCAAGCAGCTTCGCAATCGACCTCAGGCCTGCTACGAGCAGCACCTTGCGGGCTACGTTGACTGCAAACCAGCCAAGTTCGCGCGTTTGAGCCAGCAGATTCTCAGCCTGCTGTGCAGAGGTAAGCGAGGCTCGCTGATACTCAGCCATTGACCGTGAGCGGCCGACATAACGCCATTCGCGCGAAAGAAATAGCAGCCGTAGCTGCGCAAGCGTTACCCCAATTGCAGAGAAAGAGTCGTGAATCAACATCGTCCCAGCCGGTGTAACGCGATGCCCCCAATCACGAATATCAGCCATCGCTGGGCCATAACCATGCGCGCCATCAACATAGAGAAGGTCGATTGTCCCAACTACAGATCCATGCGCCGACTGCGATGGCAGCCGCACATGTCTAACCCGATCGGCAACCCCAGCAGAGTCGAGGCTTGCATGAAATATCTGGTGGTCGGACTCGCCCTCATCGCTAGAACCAACGATCTGAAGTGGCCCACGGTCATTGCCAGCATGTGGATCAATCGCATTGATTTCAACCGTTGAATCGGCTGCGCGGGCAAGGATTACGGCCGAGCGACCATGGTAACTACCGATCTCAACTATCCGTCCACCTGCCGGAACCGCAGAGGCACACCGCCACAGCATTTCGCCCTGGCCCTCCGTCATCCAACCCTGAACTTCGGCGACCGCAGCCCAGGCTTGATCGAATCCCCAGTCGGGCGCGGCGGCATCTGATTGTTGGCTGGCTTGAGTGATCGCTCGATCCTAGCGCCGCGGGCAAGGCAGGATCCCCGACGCAGTGGGGGATTGCAGCGCATTCATATGCCGCTGATGGCGGGACCAGCGACTAACCTCCTTGAGTTGTGGGAACACGCACCGAAGTAGCCGGCGGCCGCCGGATGTCGAGTTGGCTCGAGCGGCTTGCCGCACGCCCCGACGCTCGCTTTGTAGTTGCGATCACAGGCATAGCGCTGCTGCTGCGATTGATACTGATCATCACCGTTGAGCGCGATGGTTTTGCCTTCAACGACATGTTCTTCTACCACTCGGTGGCCTCAATGCTCGCCGACGGTAAGGGGTTCAACACGCTCGACGGTCGTCCGTTTGCTCAATGGCCGCCTGGCTACCCGCTGCTGCTGTCTTTCGTCTATCGACTGACCGGTAAGGAGCCGGTTGCAGCCGAATGCTTCAACGCCCTGCTTGGCGCCGCCGCGGTGCCACTGATTTACGCGACCGCACTTAAGGCATTTGGGTCAGTTGAAGCAAAATTCTGCGCGATAGCAATGGCGCTGCTCCCCGGGCAGATCTACTTCGCCGACACCGTCCTCTCTGAACCGCTGTTCGTGCTGCTGATCATCGCCCTGCTCTGGTTGATCGCAACACGTGAACCGACGCGCAAAACATCAATCTTCATCGGGCTCGTAATCGGATTTTCGATCCTGACCCGCGGCGAAGGGCCACTGATGCTGTTCATGCCGCTAGCCGCATGGTGGCCGAAGCTAGAGCGAAAGGTCCTGCTCGAACGAATGGCAATCATTCTCGGCGTGGCAGCGCTATGCGTCGTTCCTTGGACAATCCGTAACTACACGGTGTTTCACCAGATGATCCCGGTAAGTACCAACTTCGGTTCAACTTTCTGGGCAGCCCACAACCCGACCGCAAACGGCGAGCAGAGCTACCCCGGCCCCGCTGACCTTGCTGCCGCCGGCCCAACTTCATCTCGCGACTACCAGATCAAACAGTCTGAAGTGCTGCGCAAACAGGCCAACGACTGGATCCTCGCGCATCCCTTTGAGGACCTTGCACTCGTACCGTGGCGAATACTCGGCCTCACTAAGGGAGACTCCGGAGCGATCTACTTCTGGGTCAATAAGGTCGCCAAGGGTCCTAAACCGCTAAGCCCTGAGTGGTCAAATCGGTTAGGAGCGATCGGTGACCTTGGCTGGTACATGCTGCTGACCGCTTTCATCGCCTCAATCGCAGTCTTTGGCCGCTCAATGATGCGCAACTCCGTGCTGCGGGCGATCGCCGCCTACCTGGTGATCAGTCTGCTGCTGTTTGGCTTCATCCTCTTTGGGCAGTTCCGGTATCACATTCCGATTGAACCAATGATGGTCTTGGCAACCGCCCCACTTGTCGCTCAGTTGGCTGCGATCCGGCGTCGCCGAATTGAATCGCAGCGAGGTATCTGATGAGCACAACCGGAAAGCTCGGTGACGGTCGCGACCAGGAGCAAATCGGCCTAAAGGGCGAGCCCGAGCGCACAGACCGCGAGCAGGGGATACTCGAACGAAATGTCGCCGCCGGGATTGAACTGGTCGAGATCACCGAGATCGATTCGCCGTCGATTGCGCCTGCCCCGCAGAAGCCTCGGCCAGAACCGAAGCCGAGGACTAAGCAGGCACAGCGGAGCAGCCAAGCGTGGCTAACCGGCCGCCGAACTGAACAGCTTCTCGTTGGCATTACCGCGCTGCTCTGCTTTATGCAACGGCCGGGCCTCGTATTCACCGACTCACGAAGCGACCTGACCAGCAACCCGGGACTGTTCCTAGGACGCGTATTTGATGTCTGGTCCTCAACCTACGACCTCGGCCACGTTCAGAGCGGACAGTTCGTTGGCTATCTCTTCCCACTCGCCCCCTTCTACGCGGCCGGCGATGCAATCGGCGTTCCGACCTGGCTGGTTCAGCGGCTCTGGTTAGTGCTGATCCTTGGCTTTGGCGCGATTGGCGTATCGCGGCTGATCGCGGCGCTCTGGAATCGAAGTGACTCACTAGCGAGGCTGCTTGGTGGACTCGTCTTTGTTCTCAACCCTTATGTCGTAACGCAGATGAATCGCGGCACGATCACGCTGCTCGCGTACATGGTCGCCCCGTGGCTGATGGTCGCCGCGCACCGCGCACTGCTTGAACCACGTCGCTGGCGATGGCCGATCTTCGCTGGAATCCTTGTTGCCGCTGCTGGCGGTGGCGTAAACGCTGCCGTCCTTGCGTGGGTGGTGCTTGCACCAGTTCTGCTGATCTTCTACGAAGTGGCCGTCATCGGCCGCTCACGCAGAGCGGCGGCGGCTGCGCTCTGGCGAACCGGCATAACTGTCCTAACGCTTTCGCTCTGGTGGATCATCCCGGTCACACTCCAGAGCAAATACGGCGCTGACTTCCTCTCATTCACCGAGCAACCGGCCAGCATTTGGCAGACGAACAGTGTCTCCGAATCACTACGCCTGCTCGGGTATTGGATTAGCTACTTCACGATCGGCTTTGGCGGCAGTCGGCCTGTTGTGCCGCCAACGGTTGCCTACCTCTTCCAACCGATTTTGGTGGCGGGAAGTTTTGCTGTTCCCCTGCTTGCCTTCGCAGGACTGCCACGAATTTGGCGCAAGCCATATGTCCCATTCTTTGTGCTTCTGCTCGTTGGTGCAGCAATCGCCATGTCGGTTGGCTTCCCACCCGGTAAGCCGCTCTACCGCGCGCTCGTCAACGCCTACTACGCGGTTCCGCTGCTCCAGATCCTGCGAACGACCTACAAGGCCGCGCCGTTGCTCTCAATCGCGCTTTCTTTCCTTGTTGGAGCCGGAGGCGCGACCCTTTACAGGACGCTCAAAGGTCGTCCAGTCTGGCTGCAGCGCTCAGCATTCGGTGCCCTCTTCCTTGCCCCGGTGCTGTTTGGCTGGCCATTGATCACTGGACAGGCGATCGACAGCGGACTTGCTTACCGGGGAGTTCCCTCCTACTGGCGGCAGGCAACCAGCGACCTTGACCGGACAACGCAACCTGGTTACCGCAGCATGATCCTGCCTGGCCAGCAGTTCGGTTTCTACTCCTGGGGCGGAACCTTCGACCCGGTTGGGCCATCACTGACTGAGAGTCCGCTCGCGCAGCGCTATTCAGTCCGCTACTCAGACCCGCATAGCTCCCAGTTAATGACGGCAGTTGACAACCTCGTCCAGCAACGGCGTCTTGTACCTGGCCAGCTTGGCTCACTGCTTCGCCTGCTTGGCGTCAAGCAAGTTCTGATCAGCTCCGACGGCAAACCGACCAACTCAGGTGAAATAGATCCAGTCAGTGCGCTAGCCACGCTGCGGATTGACGGCACACTGAAGAAACCCGTGAAGACTTACGGGCCGACAGAGATGATCCCGCCGGCGATTGGCCGGGGCGGTAACGCAGCACCGTTGCCAGCAATTCGCCGCTACGCAATCGGATCGCCGAATGGGGCCGCACCTGGACTGGTTAGAGCTCACTCCAGACCGGGATCAGTTGTCGTTTCCGGTGACGCAAACGCCATCACAGAGCTCGCTGCGCTGGGCCTACTTCCTAAGCGAAGCGCGATTCTTTTCTCTGGCGACCAAACCGCTGCGACTCTTCGTGAGCGGGTCAAGGAGGGGGCGTCGCTCTACATCACTGACACCAACCGCCGCCAAACGCTGCTCGCTAGCCGCACGACCCACGACCAAGGCGCGGTCCGCTCAGAGTCTGAACAGATCGCACCGGCATTGCCGTCCTATGACGGACTGTTCGGTCCGTCGCACGACAAGCAGACGGTCGCTGTCTATACCGGCATTGACCATGTAACCAACCCAGAGGGTGCCCAGCTGCTGCTCCGCCCCGAGGCGAGGCCATTTGCTGCGATCGACGGAGACCTGCAAACGACATGGACCCCGGCTAGCTTCCTGCCAGAAGAGCGCAGGATGGAAATTGGCCTCAAGCAGCCGACCCGCATGAGCTCAATCCGGATACATCCGCATCGCGATGCCCTTGTCCAGACAAACGAAGTTGCCGTGTCGCTTAACGGCGGCCCCGAGCAACTCGTCCCCACTCCAGCCGGATGGACTCGCTTCAGCTTCCCGCCGATGGCAGTCAAGACAATTGGCGTTCGGATCACAAAGACGGCGACCTTCGGCGGAATTGACCTCGGCGGAATCGACGAAATTGAAGTACCTGGACTAAAGGCAAGCGAATGGCTTAGGTCGCCCGTCTGGCTCTCATCGGCGCTGGCCGGCAGCGACCTCTCTCGGACCCCAGTTGGGATCATCCTCTCCCGCCAGACAACATCTGACCCGTACCATGAGTCGGGAGCCTACGGCGGTCCAGTACCAACCGGCGACCCTCAGGCAACCTTCGATGCTGAGCGCGACATCCGCCGGATCGTCAGCGTTCCAGTAAGCCGTTCGTTCACGCCGAGCGGCTGGGCCAGTTCGGCACCATGGGCGCCTGATTCCAACTTTGATCGGCTCGCAGGGCTTGAACCTGGATGGACCTTCTCTGGTTCAGCAAGGTTCGAAGGGTTGCCGCTCTACCGCGCATCATCCGCTTTCGATGGAGACCGGCATACGGCTTGGATTTCAGAGAATCGCGCCGGCCTCAAATCCTGGCTTGAGTGGCGCTCCCCATACCCGACGACCTTCGATCGACTGCGGTTAGTGCCCGACTCACCGCTCTACGCGCGTGCGACGGCAATTCGTCTCAAGTTGAACGGACTCTCAACAGATGTTCTGCGAGTCGCACCAGATGGCAGCGTCAAGCTGCCGCAGCCGGTCACTACAGATAACGCGCGGATCGAGATTGTCGATGCGAAAACGCCGCACGGGATTGCTGGTCTGCGTTTGCTTCCCGCAGTTGCGATCCAGGATGTGATTGTTCCCGGTCTTGGTGCACCAGCAGTGCCACGCGCTGGCAGCTTCCAAACATCCTGCGGTGAAGTGTCAATCAGCAGCTCCGATGGATCGGTTGCAACGGCAGTAAGTGGGACGCTTGCAGAGCTTGATCGCGGCCAGCCGCTGCGTATCACGCCCTGCGGGAGCAGCCAGTCTCTCCCTATGTTCGGTGGTCCCAACACGATCGTTGCTCCCGCCGGTCCGACAATGCGCATCGATCACCTGCAGCTGAGTTCGCAGCCCGAGTCACCGCCAATCAAGCCCGTTTACGCAGCAACAGACGGTCCGAACGTCGACAAGGATGGCTTTGCGAGAGTTCACTTCGGAGGACCGGGCTGGCTGGTTCGCGGTGAGAGCATGAGCCTCGGCTGGACGGCGACCTGCGGTCCTAGACGGGCCGACCAGCGCACGCTTGGCACTCCACAGGTAGTTGATGGGTTTGCTGCCGGCTGGGAAGTCGGACCATGGTGCAAGTTTGCAAAATTCAACTTCGCACCTCAGGCTGAGGCAAATAATTCGTACTTCGCTTCGGCAGTGGCAACGATCCTATTTCTTGCCGCGCTCGCCGTCGGCGTAATGCGGACCCGCCGCAGACGTCTGGCCGGCGAGAAGGAGATGACGGCGTGGATGCCGCCTTCAGCGCCGGCTGCCGATCGCCTTGCATTTGCCAGTCGTGGATTCGCTGCTGTGGCACCGCTGCTAGCTGGCTCGCTTGCAGCAGCACTGTTTGCTTTGCGAGTTGGTCCTCCGGTCGCACTGATGGCCCTGTTCCTTGGGCTTTGGGGTGTAAATGTGCGCAGGCTCTATCTGCTAGCCCTTGCAGCGATGGCACTCGTGCCGATCGGCTACCTCGCCTTCATGCCTAAGAACGGTGGAGGCGGAAACTTCTTCTACGCAGTTCAGCTGATCGGAGCGCATTGGTTTGCCACAGCGGCAATTATTTTGGCTGCCTCCGGTGCGACATTGACGGCCCTGCGAATCCGCTGGTCAACTCACCCTCGCGCCGGACGTATCAGCGTAAGGAAGGTAGTCAGGAAGCTTCACCTGGGCGCACGACGCGCCGCAGGTGGATAACGCAGTTCCACGAGAACACCTCGCGAACTCCAGGAATTCGGCTGATGAAAGCCAGCTTCGGCCAGTAGCGGGGTTCGACGCGATCAATGATCAGATTCGGGTTGGACTCAACCCGCTTGAGGATCGTCCCAATATGAACTGGCCAGAGGCCATCGTTGATCACATTCTTCTCTGGAACGCCGTGGATTCGATCATGCAGCCAGGGACCAAAACGTGCACCAAGGTAGTGATAAGGCGCGTAGAGGTGGCCGCCCCACGGTGAATACCAGTTAGTCCAGGAAACATACGCCCAACCGCCCGGCTTCAGGACCCGAGCAATCTCGTCAATTACCTCGGGAGCGCGGGGGCAGTGCTCAAGCAGGTTTGAGCAGAGAATCGCATCAACACTCGCATCGGGAAGCGGCATGTCGGCTGCGTCTGCCACCAGCGCACCCTCGGGGGGAGCGCCTGCCAGCGCCAGCTCACCGGGATCGAGGTCAACCGGCAGAGCATCCGCACCGCGCGCGCGAAGCTCCGCCGTGTACCAGCCCGGACCGCAGCCAAGATCAATAATCCGCAGTCCATTTACCTTGCCGTGACGGGTCTCAAGTGCATCCGCGGTATCGGAGGCCATCCTGCGATAGAAGGTCTCAGGGTCGCTCTGCTCATTGCGCCAGAGCGTCCAATACTCCCGGAACCGCTGAAGTCCGGAACTACGACTGCTGTACGAGGATGTCGTCTGGGGCTGGTTCATCACACTTGTCTTTGGCTTGTAAGACTTCCGACCGGCAGGCCGCCAGCCTCCTCCTGAAGGATGTTTAGCAGCAATCGGGCCGAGCCATTCCACGAGAATTCCT
>Ga0194055_10004237_pt1 | contig 10808 bp, 7 predicted proteins | sample SepL449m_MetaG_FD_155482 | JGI IMG/M metagenome (GOLD analysis project Ga0194055, IMG submission 155482) | Anoxic zone freshwater microbial communities from boreal shield lake in IISD Experimental Lakes Area, Ontario, Canada - Sep2016-L442-9m | ecosystem: Environmental > Aquatic > Freshwater >... | reverse complement strand
CTGCAGTTCTCGCGGGCCTCATCGGAGTTCTACTGGTATTGCTCTTCTTGTTGTTGTATTACCGTCTTTTGGCCATAGTTGTTATTGGTGGATTGAGCGTGTCCGGACTTTTGTTGTGGAGCGTTATCTCGTGGTTGTCGAAGTCGAATGGATTAGCTCTGACTTTGTCAGGCGCAGCCGGCATCATTGTTTCGATTGGCGTCACTGTTGACTCGTACGTTGTGTTCTTTGAAAAGTTGAAAGATGACGTTCAGCAAGGCCGCACATTGCGCAACTCTGCAACTCGCGGTTTCGAGCGCGCTTGGAGAACAATCTTGGCTGCTGACACAGTGTCATTGATCGGCGCCGTAGTCCTGTGGTGGCTCACTGTTGGGTCTGTTCGCGGATTCGCGTTCTTCTTGGGTCTTTCCACCATGGCAGACATGATCGTGTCGTATTTCTTTACAAGGCCAGCCGTACTTCTCTTGGCGCGAACAAAATTGTTCAACAGAGGTCGCGTGCTTGGTGTTGCAAAAGTATCTAACTCAGAGGCGGTGGCGTAATGGCTGGCGGTATTTCGCGCTTGTATCGCGGTGAGACTCGAATCAATTTCTACGGTCGGCGCAATATTGGTTTCATTGCATCAGGTCTCTTGCTCATCGTGACTGTTGGCTCTTTGTTTACGCAAGGTCTCAATCTCGGAATTGACTTTAAGGGTGGAGTCGCTTTTGAGGTGCCGGTATCAGGCGCGATGTCGGAAGCCAAAGCTAAAGAGATTCTGGTTGCGAACAAGCTCAAGACTGACAACGTCAAGGTTCAAACGTTGACATCGGGAAGTACGAAGCGTGTACGTATTCAGCTGGGCGACCTGCCTAAAGCAACGCGTACCACTATTCAACAAGCACTCGCCACGGCCGCAAAGGCCACCGTCAATGATGTCAGTGTGTCGACTGTTAGTTCTACATGGGGTCGCAACATCACCACGAAAGCAATTAAAGCTTTGTTGATCTTCTTCCTTATTGTCTCGCTGTACATAGCGTGGCGATTTGAATGGCGCATGGCTTTGTCGGCGATTATTGCAATGGTGCACGACGTTGGTATCAGTGTCGGTGTGTATTCAGTTTTCAAACTTGAAGTAACTCCTGCAACCGTTGTTGCGTTTCTTACTATTCTCGGATTCTCGTTGTACGACACCATCGTTGTGTTCGACAAAGTGCATGACAATAATGAACGCTTTAGTGGCTCGAAAGTGTCGTATGGAGACATTGTCAATGTCTCCATGAACCAGGTGTTGATGCGTTCTTTGAATACGTCGATTGCGGCCCTGTTGCCAGTACTTAGCTTGCTGGTTCTTGGATCAGGAGTTTTCGGAGCAATTGCATTGCGCGAGTTCGCTTTGGCTCTTCTTGTGGGTCTCGCTACTGGTGCGTATTCATCGATCTATATTGCGAGCCCTCTTCTCGGCATTCTGAAGGAACGGTCGGACCAGTACCGATCAATGAGGGGTCAGTTGTCAATTGGCGCTGACATGAGTCACCTGATGCATACCGGTGCCCCCGTGGGCCGCCGAGCAGCCGCTAGGGCAGTATCCGAGGCTCAAGATGGGGCAGCGCCAGCGCCCCTTGCGGTGGAGACACTCCTCAGCCACCCACCGCGCCCTCGAAAGAAGTCTCGTCGCTAACCTTTGACCATGGGTACTGCCGATCGAGTTCTTCCGTGGAGGCGTCAGCAGAACGCGCCCATCGAAGAATTAGCGCCACTTCTCACTGCCTTTCGCAGTCGTCATCCGAAGGCGTCGGTGTCCATGGTGAACCGAGCATACGAAGTTGCTCGCGTTGCTCATACCAATCAAATGCGTTCTTCTGGCGAGGCATACATTAATCATCCGATTGCTGTTGCACGCATCGTTGCCGACATCGGACTCGATGAAGTCTCACTCGCAGCAGCTCTGTTGCATGACGCGGTGGAAGATACCGAAATCACAATTGAAGATGTGCAACGTAATTTTGGTGACGAAGTCGCCATGTTGGTTGACGGTGTTACAAAGTTAGAGCGATTGCAATTTGATTCGCGTGAAGCTCAACAGGCCGCAACGATGCGCAAGATGTTGGTCGCTATGGCCAAAGATATGCGTGTACTTGTAATTAAGCTTGCAGACCGTTTGCACAACATGAGAACTCTTGCCGGAGTGCCACTTGAAAAGCAACAACGAACAGCCCAAGAGACGTTAGATATTTATGCACCTCTTGCACATCGCATGGGTATGCAAGAAGTAAAACAACAACTAGAAGACTTGTCATTTGCGGCGCTGTATCCCAAACGATTTGCCGAACTTGACCACCTAGTATCCACCCGAACTCCAGAACGTGATCTGTACCTGGCAAAAGCAATTGCTGAAGTATCGGCCCGATTGTCAGAAGTACATATTGAAGCAAGTGTCACCGGGCGAGGAAAACATTTGTGGAGCATCTACGAAAAGATGGTGCAGAAAGATCGAGACTTTGACGACATCTTTGATCTTGTAGCAATTCGAATTGTGGTGGACAGTGTCCGCGATTGCTATGGCGCACTTGGTTGTTTACACGGCAAGTGGCGGCCAGTCGTTGGACGGTTCAAGGACTACATCGCGATGCCGAAATTTAATCTGTATCAGTCATTGCACACCACAGTGATTGGTCCAGGCGGGCGACCGCTTGAAGTACAAATTCGTACCCAAGAAATGCATGAGCGCGCTGAACGCGGCGTTGCAGCGCATTTTGCTTACAAAGAAGGCACGGACTCATCTGATTCTGATTGGCTGAATCGCATCATCGATTGGCAATCAGAAATTTCTGATCCTGGCGAGTTCATGGCTGACCTCAAGAACGACCTTGAACAGGAAGAAGTTTTCGTGTTTACGCCGAAGGGTCGAGTAATCACTCTTCCTATTAATTCAACTCCTGTCGACTTTGCTTATGCAGTCCATACCGAAGTGGGTCACTCGTGCGTTGGTGCTCGTGTGAATGGCAGGTTGGTGTCACTTGACTCTACGTTGGTCTCTGGAGATGCTTGTGAGATTTTCACGTCCAACGTAGAAGGCGCTGGTCCGTCCCGAGACTGGCTCGGGTTTGTGCAGTCACCACGGGCAAAAAACAAGATTAAGAATTGGTTCACTCGCGAACGACGTGAAGACATGGTCGAGTCTGGTCGAGATGACCTCACAGCTGAATTGCGCCGCGAGGGATTGCCGGTTCAACGCATCTGGACTTCTGATGCTTTCTTACAAGAACTCGAAGCTCTCAACATGACCGACATCGACACGTTGTTTGCTGCTATCGGCGAGCATCACGTTTCGGCTCGCGGATTTGCTCAGCGCATCGGACGAGCCATGCGGCGCGAAGGCAGCGATGAGCAGTTGGCAATGCCAATGCGTATGGATCTTGTTACGACCGAGAAACGAAGCGCTACGGGTATCCATGTTGAAGGTCTCGAAGATGTTCTAGTGCGGTTGTCGCGTTGTTGTACTCCAGTGCCAGGAGATGAGATTTCAGGTTTCATCACTAAGGGACGTGGTGTGAGTATCCATCGCGCAGACTGTGCCAATGCTGAATCATTAGTGGAAGGTGAACCGACCCGAATGATCGATGTTGAATGGGCTCGGACGGCACCGGGCACCATGTTTACCGTCGGAGTCGAAGTGGTTGCTCTTGACCGAAGCAAGTTGCTACGAGACGTAGCCAATGTTTTGTCAGAACAACACGTCAACATAGTGGCGTGCAGTACCCATACAGGCTCTGATCGGGTGGCAAAGATGAGATTTGAATTTGAACTAGGTGACCCGAATCACTTGGATTCAGTTTTGCGGGTTATTAAGTCGATTGATTCGGTATACGACGCATATCGCATCGTTCCTGGCGGGCAGTCCGACTAGCCTGATTGGCTGTGTCATCGTTTCAAACAAGTCCGGGAACCCGCGATATCTTGCCGCCTCATGCAGGCAGATGGCGTGCCATGGTGCAGGTCTTTGCTGACGGAGTCGAATCAGCTGGGTATCAGAACATCATTCCACCGATGTTTGAAGATCTGGGTGTGTTTCAACGTCTAGGTGATGCCACGGACGTGGTGACCAAAGAGATGTATGACTTTGTGGACAAAGGCGGCCGTCATATTGCACTGCGTCCTGAACACACAGCCAGTGTGTGTCGAGCATTCGCTCAGCATCGTCCCACGCCACCTTGGAAGGTGTGGTATTCGGGTCCGAACTTTCGCTACGAGCGTCCTCAGGCTGGCCGTTATCGGCAATTCGATCAAGTAGGTATCGAAGTCCTCGGTGTTGACGATTCGCACCTTGATGTCGAAGTCATTGCACTCGGTTGGAATTTCTATAAGGCCATTGGGCTGAGCAAAGTGTCTCTGGTCGTTAACTCGCTGGGCGATGCAGGTGACCGTGGTCGTTATGTCGAAGCACTTGGTGCATATTTCGCATCTCATAGCGACACAATGAGTGCCGAAGCACTTTCGACATTAGAGCGCAATCCGCTTCGGGTTCTGGATTCAAAGAGGCCACAAGATGCATCGGCAATTGCTGGGGCTCCAACTATCGGTGCGTTTCTTAGTACTGATGCTGCTGCTCATTTTGCGGCAGTGTGTGCAGGGCTCGACTCGTTAGATATCCCATACGTTGTCAACGAACGTCTCGTTCGCGGACTCGATTATTACCAACGCACAACGTTTGAATTTGTGTCCGGCTCTCTCGACTCTGCGCAGAATGCTGTAGGTGGCGGCGGCCGATATGACGGTCTGGTTGAAGACCTGGGTGGCCCTGCTACTCCTGGAATTGGTTTTGCGCTCGGCGTTGATCGCACATTGCTCGCGTGTGATGCAGAAGGATGCTTCGCGTACGGATTTCCTGTCTTAGATGTGTTTGTCATTGATACAACTGGCGGAAGCCATGCACTTTCCATCACCCACCAACTTCGCCAGAACGGCTTCTCTGCTGATCGCGCTTTTGAAGGGCGCAGTATGAAGTCACAAATGAAGAGCGCAGATCGAAGTGGGGCACAGGTTGCTGTGATCATTGGTGATTCTGAGGCCGAGGAATCAACGTGCACCGTGCGCAACCTCTCTACATCCGAACAAACAAATATTCCATCAATCGAACTACAGAGTCATCTGGAGTCGCTTCTTGGACCGAGACAGCCAAGGCGGCACACCCCATGAGATCCACTGCAATGCGAACACACATGTGTGGAGAGTTAGATATAGCAAGCGTCGGACAAACGGTGTCACTCTGCGGCTGGGTCGCACGCCGGCGTGAACACGGTGAGCATCTCGCTTTTGTAGACATTCGTGATCATTCTGGAATTATGCAATGCGTTGTCGACAACAATGTTGATGTCCGTAGCGAATATGTCATTCGGGTGACTGGCGTCGTGCGCGCGCGACCAGAAGGAACGATCAACTCATCGCTCACAACCGGCATGGTTGAAATTGGTGATTGTGTTGTTGAGATTCTGAACTCAGCCGAGCCACCACCGTTTCCTGTTGATGCGCGCGCAGACGATGTTGATGAGTCAATTCGTCTGAAATTCCGTTACCTCGATATCCGTCGTGAACGCATGCAAAAAAACTTGCGTGTACGTGCACAAATCAATAGTGCAATTCGTCATTCGATGGAATCAAACGGTTTTGTTGAAGTTGAAACACCTTTCCTGATGCCTTCAACTCCTGAAGGCGCTCGTGAATTTCTCGTTCCATCTCGGAAAGAACCCGGGTCTTTCTTTGCACTTCCGCAGTCTCCTCAGTTGTGGAAACAGTTGCTGATGGTGGCAGGAGTGGATAGGTACTACCAGATTGCCCGTTGCCTTCGCGATGAAGACTTGCGCGCAGATCGTCAATACGAATTTATGCAGCTCGATGCAGAGATGTCGTTTGTTTCACAAGATGACGTCTTGGAAAACATCGGACGTGCGGTAGTTGCTGCGGCCATCGCCGTAACGGGTGAAGCTCCGCCAGAGATCGAACGCATCACGTGGCACGACGCCATGAATCGATTCGGAATCGATAAGCCGGATCTTCGGTTTGCAATGGAACTCATCGAACTAACGTCACTTTTTGCAGGCACTGAATTCAAGGCATTCGCAGGGGCTCCGTGCATAAAGGGAATTTGTGTTGATGCAAAGACCTATCCAGAAGCTGCGGCATTCGGTCGAAACAAACTCGACGGTCTCACGGATCGCGCAAAGAAGATTGGCGCAAAGGGGCTCGTGTGGATGAAGGTCGGCGCAGATGGTGCACTTGACTCGCCAGTAGCGAAATTTCTGACAGATGCAGAAAAGGCGGCATTAGTGTCCGCGATGGGGGCGGCAGAAGGTGACTTGTTGTTGCTTGTCGCTGACGACTGGGATACAACCTGTGAAGTGCTCGGCCAACTCCGTAACGACATTGGTCGTCCACCAGTGCACGAAGGTCCATACAAATACGTGTGGGTCACAGAATTCCCACTGTTTATAGGCATTGACCCTGTGTCGGGCCGACCACGCCCAGGACATCACCCATTCTGTCACCCACACCCCGACGACATGTCGTTGTTTGATTCAGAACCTTTGAAGGTTCGTGCATTGGCATATGACCTTGTTCTGAATGGTTGGGAACTTGGTTCAGGTTCAATTCGTATTCACGAGCCAGAGATGCAACGTCGCGTCTTTAATCAGTTAGGTATCAGTGACGAAGAAGCAGACAAGCGTTTTGGTTTCTTCTTGCAGCCGTTCAAATACGGAGCCCCACCACATGGTGGATTCGCATTCGGTATTGATCGTCTTGCTGCAATCTTGGCTGGTGAAGAAAATATTCGCGAAGTGATTGCGTTTCCAAAGACACAAAGTGGTTCAGACCCAATGACTAACGCGCCAACACCAGTTGATGCTGCACATCTTGCTGAACTGGGTCTTCGGTTGTTGCCACCGCCAGCTTCGTCGTAGCCGTGGATTCACCTGACCTCTTTACGGCGTCAACCGAAGATCGGATTGCTGCCAGGTCGCCATTGGCGGCACGCATGCGTCCTCGGTCTCTTGACGAAGTCGTTGGTCAGAATCATTTGGTCGGACCATCAGGTCCGTTGCGCCGATTAATCGAGAGCGATCGGTTGTCGTCGATCATCGTGTGGGGTCCACCGGGAACCGGAAAAACAACTTTGGCCGAACTTGTCGCTTCAACGACCCAACGAGGCTTCGAACGCTTAAGTGCGGTGACAGCTGGCGTGAAAGATATTCGCGAAGTCATTGAGACTGCCCGACGTCGTCTCACAGTGGACGATAGGGGAACGGTTGTTTTCGTCGATGAAATTCATCGTTTCTCCACTGTGCAGCAAGATGCGTTGTTGCATGCAGTGGAAAGTGGTCTGATCACGCTCGTCGGAGCCACGACAGAGAACCCAGCCTTCTCTGTTAATCCTGCTCTTCGTAGTCGCTCGTCAGTTTTTGCGTTAAAGCCAGTTGATGCAGAGGCGATTATGGAACTGCTTCATCGTGCCGAGTTAGTGGAGGGAGTGTTGGCAGACGAAGATGCTCTTGAGTTAATTTCGCGCAGAGTCACTGGCGATGCTCGTCAAGCGCTCACTGCTTTTGAAGTGTGTTGTGCGTTAGCAACAAACGGTCGTATTGATATTTCGGCTGCTACAACAGCCCTAGATACGAGCGTGTCACGGATGGGAAGAGATGACCATTACGACGTTATTTCTGCGTTCATCAAATCAATGCGCGCTAGCGATGTAGATGTCGCGCTCCATTGGCTTGCCAGAATGTTGGAAGCAGGGGAGGACCCGCGGTTCATCGCACGACGAATGATGATCTTTGCAAGTGAAGACATTGGGTTGGCGGACAACAATTCACTAGTCATTGCAACAGCAGCAGCCCAAGTACTTGAAAGAGTCGGACTTCCTGAAGCGCAACTTAATCTGGCTCATGCAGTGATTTATTTGTCGAAGGCGCCAAAGAGTCGAGCCGTCACTGACGCTTTGTCTCGTGCTCTGTCCGATGTCCGCGAAGGTCATACAGGGCAGGCACCTCCAACAACTGTGCAGCCTCCGTCATATCTTCCTTTGGGATTAGGTCAATTGCGGTACTACCGTGAGGGCAATGAGGAAGTCCAGTAACAACTCCGATAAGAGCACGTCATGATGCGTCGTCTGTTTTGGTTTGTGTCTGGTGCAGCCGCTGGAGCAAGTCTTGTTGTATGGGTACGGCGCACCATTACGACGGTGTCAGAAAAGATGACTCCAGCCAACATCGCAGATGTCATTGCCTCTGGCGTGCGACGAGCTGTTCTCGGACTCTCTGATGCTGTGACCTCGCTCATTGAGCGATATCGCACTAGACAAACTTCTGAGTCGTCTATTTGGTCGTCACAATCGCCAGAAGTGCCACTGAATCCAGTGCGCCGTCATAACCCACCCCGTCAGCGAACGCGCCATCGCTAAGATGGGGCCTTCATGGCATCGTCAAATGGCTCCAGTATTCCGCGCTCAGCAGATGCGCTTCGCGGCGCATTCTCAGGCTATTTCGCCGACAAGGGCCACACGGTTGTTCCGTCAGCCAGTCTGATTCCACACGATCCAACGTTGCTCTTCACCGTGGCCGGAATGGTGCCGTTCAAGCCCTACTTCATGGGAGATGAAGTCGCTCCGTACAACAGGGCAGTCACGGTGCAAAAGTGCGTGCGTGCTGGTGGCAAGCACAATGACCTTGACGAAGTAGGTCGCACCAAGCGCCATCTTGTTTTCTTTGAAATGCTCGGCAACTTCAGTTTCGGGGACTACTTCAAATCTGATGCAATTCCCTGGTCATGGGAATTGGTGACAGAAGTATTTGGTTTTGATGGCGATCGTTTGTGGATCACAGTGCACGAATCTGACGATGAAGCTGAAGCAATGTGGCACGAGCAAGTGGGCGTACCCATGAATCGAATTCAGCGCCTGGGAGACAAAGACAACTTCTGGCAGGCAGGCGACACGGGACCTTGTGGGCCGTGTTCAGAGATTCATATCGATCGCGGTCCTGCTTTTGGTCCAGATGGTGGTCCAGCGACTGATCCAACTGGTGATCGGTTTATGGAGTTCTGGAACCTTGTGTTCATGCAGTACAACCAAGCTCCTGATGGTTCGCGTTCGCCGTTACCAAAACCAAGTATCGATACGGGTGCTGGTTTAGAGCGAATTCTTGCGCTCGTACAAGGTGTTGACTCTGTGTGGGAAACAGATGTCTTGTTCCCCATTATTGAACAAGCGCAGTCCACCACAGGCGCGCATTACAAAATTGGTGACTACGAAGACCGTAATAGTTTCAGTTTGCGAGTTTTGGCAGAGCATGCGCGTTCAGCAGCGATGCTCATTAACGACGGAGTATTTCCAAGTAATGAGAACCGTGGATACGTGTTGCGGCGTATTATTCGTCGCGCTGTTCGTCACGCGTATTTACTCGGAACTGAAAAACTTGTCATGCCGGCCCTGGCGAACACGGCAATTGACGTGATGGCCACTGCCTATCCCGACGTTGCGAAGAATAGAGATTTCGTTCTTGGTGTACTCACCAAAGAAGAAGAACGCTTTCGTCACACTTTGAAGACTGGTTTGTCCATCTTGGAAGACGATTTGTCGGGCGGTAATAAGAAGTTGTCCGGAAGGTCCGCATTCTTGTTGCACGACACGTACGGATTTCCTCTTGAACTGACGCAAGAAATCGCAAGTGAACGCGGAGTCGATGTTGACATCGTCGGGTTCCAGGCGGAAATGAATGAACAAAAAACTCGCGCTAAAAGTGCCCGCAAGTCGGGACGTTCTGATGCCGATCGCGTCGAGGCATACCGCGAAGTCATGGAGACTCACGGAGTAACAGAGTTCGTTGGTTATGTTCACGACTCTGCTGAGTCAACTCTGCTTGCGGTAATTGATGGTGAAGATTCATGCGTCGAGGTATTTTTGGATCACACGCCGTTCTATGCAGAGAGCGGTGGCCAGGTGGGAGACATCGGGACAATTCGAGGCGATGGTTTTGAATTATCCGTGATTGATACCAATTTTGCTTTGCCAGGACTACGTCGTCATGTGTGTCGTGTCGTTTCAGGTGAACCCACTGAAGGGGTAGCCGTCACTGCGCGAATCAATGTTGAGGCGCGCACAGCCACACGTCGTAACCACACTGGCACGCATGTATTGCACTGGGCACTTCGAACAGTCTTGGGTGAACATGTGAAGCAAGCGGGATCCCTTGTATCTCCTGATCGGTTGCGCTTTGACTTCAGTCACTATGACGCAGTGACGGCAGAAGAAATTATGAAAATTGAGACTTTGGCAAATGAACAGGTCTTGACCAATTCGCCTGTCACTGCAACTGAATCGTCAAAGGAAGAAGCGTTAGCTGCTGGCGCAATTGCTTTCTTCGGTGATAAGTACGGTGATGTTGTGCGTGTATTGAATGCGGGTGCGTCAACTGAATTGTGCGGCGGAACACACGTGTCGGCTACTGGCGATATCGGGCTCATCAAAATTATTGGTGAATCGTCAATTGGCTCCAACTTGCGTCGCATCGAAGCGGTCACCGGTGTAAATGCCGTTTCATACATGCAACGCAATGATGCCATTCTGAATGAAATATCTCAGGCTGTCGGTGTGCGCCCGGATGAAGCTGCAGCCGGAGTGACGCGCAGACTTGATGAACTAAAGGCTGCGAATGATGAGATCAAGGTGTTGCGCGGCAAGTTGTCCGTCGGACGTGCAGTTGCGCAACACCTTGATCTCATCATTCGCAGCCTTTAGTTCATCAAGTCTGCGCGTCACTCCGGCTGCAGCTTCATCT
>Ga0194055_10004236_pt1 | contig 10809 bp, 7 predicted proteins | sample SepL449m_MetaG_FD_155482 | JGI IMG/M metagenome (GOLD analysis project Ga0194055, IMG submission 155482) | Anoxic zone freshwater microbial communities from boreal shield lake in IISD Experimental Lakes Area, Ontario, Canada - Sep2016-L442-9m | ecosystem: Environmental > Aquatic > Freshwater >... | reverse complement strand
ATCTCCTTCTTATCGTTTTCTCCCCGTTCACGGGATTGCTTGAGTCGCAACTGATGCATCCGAACATCGCGCGCAGGACCAGCCAGTTGGCCGATGGCTTGTCGCGACAAATCCGGAAGATTTGCCAGTCGCTTGTCATTGAGGAGTTGTTGCTGATCGCTTTCGCTCAGCCCCAAGCGCTTCGCATCGTCAAGCAACTGTTCTTGGGTTTGTTGCAGTTCGGATTCGAGTCGCTGGATCTGCTTCTGGAGTTGAGTGATCCAGGGCCCTTGTTCAGAGGCCGCTTCGATCTTGCTCGACAGAGCCATCACATTGCGGTTCACCGGCAATTCGTCTGCGCGCTTACGTAAAGCCTTGCGTTGATCGATGATGACCTGAATTTGCTTCCGTTTATCGTCGATCTGCGATTGAATCTCGCGAAGCTTGATCAACGAATCATCCGGCAATTCGACCCGCGCGTGCAACCCTTCGAGCTTCGCCTTCAACGCATCTCGCTCGAACCAGGGATCGCGAACTTGAATCGCGGTCTCGATGGTCTTGGCCTCAAGCTCCCATTGCTCGATCCTGAGTTTGAGTTCGTCGATTTCATTTTGTTGATTGCGTCGATGGGCGGCCAACTCTCCCCATCTTCGGCCGCGAAGCGTCAATTGTTCGATTTCATCGCGCAGCTTTTCGCGACGAGCAAACATCGTTTGCATCTGCGAAGCATCCGAGTCTCCCGATACCAATTGCGTGCGGGCAGCCCTCAATTGCCGGATCACATCCACGAGCGAGACGCGGTCCAACCCGCTCGATAGTTTGTAAAGTTCGTCAGCGGCGGCCGTATCATCGAGCGTGCTCAACTCTTGCAATTCTCGCAAGCCGATCGCGAACACATTCGTAAAGATCGATTCATCGACACTCCCTAGCAACGATGTCAGTCGATGTTGGCCTTGGGTGATCCCATCACTGCTGGTCACCGTGAGTTGGCCGATCACATTCGGGTCGTTAAGTGTTGCGCGGCGAGCGATCTCATATCCACCACCCGGGCCAGTCACACGAATGGCACCTCCCGGTTTGCCACCGTAAACGGGAGGGAGATAGCGCCCGCGCCGCTCGGAAGTGAAACCATAGAACATGGTCCGAAGGAAGTTCATGAGGGTCGTCTTGCCCGCTTCGTTCGGGCCGTAAAAGACTGTCATTCCTTCGGGAAGCGAATCGACTGACAAGCCAGACCATACGCCGAACCCATCGATTTGTACGTCGCGAACTTTCATTACCGGGTCCCTCCAAATCGCCGCGTCGACGCGAGCAAATCTACTTTATGGCCTCGCAGCATATCGACCCCAAGAAGGGTCGCGCGATCCAACGCAGCGCTGGTTACCGTGGAGTTATCATCCACCAAAACATTCATCCAAGCCGAAGTGCCTGGCGTTTCCGATTCGACGATCGGTTTGAGATTTAGCTGACCACCATGCGTCTTGCGATGCTCTTGGCTGGTCCGCAGGAAATCGCCGAGAATCGTATCTTCTTCTTGCCATTTGGCCGGAAACGTTTTAGGCGACAAAACTTCGATCTCGGTTGACCAAACGCTGCAGGCGCCATGCCCATATTCGCGGCGAAGCCAAGAAAGTATCTCATCGATCGCATCCGGTCCCACCATCGACGCATTCTCTAGATCTAATTCAACGCGCCATCGAACAATCAAATGTCGCGTGCCATGTTCGGACTGTAAACGCGCGATCCGTTTGCTCATGAGTTCGCGCATGTCGCGTCCCATCGCCAGATCTTCGACGTCCAATGTTTGGGTGATGTATCGAAAAACGTCGCAATCGGTAGCGGTCAATTGTGCATCGTGATCCCCATCAACCTCGACCGTCCAATAACCGTGGGGACCGGGTTCGTCGAACGATCGCCCTTGCGTCGTTCCCGAGATCCGCATGTGAGGTGCTTCGCCATGCAACGTTTGGCGTTCATGCTCGCGGCCCAATGCCCAAAAATCGATTCGTTCACTCTGTAGGGATTCGCGGTCGGCCATGCCATGAGCCAACGCAATCACGTAAGTATCATCGGTTTCCGATTGGAATTCGGCTGCGCGAATCGACTCGCGGCCGTCGTTCGAGCGACCGATGATCGTGGCCAGCGCGGATCCGTTGCGCCGATAGACGATGGGCTCAACGTGTTTCTTCGAAAAATAGTGAACGTTGCTCGGCAAAGGGACCGCATCGGGCCAACGCTCGGGATCATCCACCGAACCACCTGCCCAAAAGACAGTGATCTTCCGCTGTGCCAAGCGCTCGAATTGGTCGAGCAAAAAGGCTGGTCCGGAAGCGCCGGTGGAAATCGGATTGAGAAGATCCCCGGACAGCAGGACAAAGTCGACGTTCTCAACGAGCGCGGCTTCGAACACCGCTTCGGCCGCCTTCCATGGCGCCTCCGTCAATGCCGACTTAAGATGTTCCGGCAAATCCGTGAGGTCTTGCATGGGACGCTCCAAGTGGAAATCCCCTGCGTGCAAAAAGCGAATCGATTCTTTCCCCATGGACCACCCTCCCTAGTGGAACTACGTAAAAAACGACAGCGGCGGCAGTCTAGTGGAATTAGACAGTTTGTGCCAATGGCGATTTGATCGGCCCCACCTACAAACTCCCAAGCATCACCAACCAAGAGACAATCTGAGTTGCTAGCATACCGCTCGGTATCCCCTCGTAGGACAGCCTTGTGTAGGACAGCCTTTCCAGGCTGTCGTCTCCAGTGGGATAGCCTTCCAGGCTGTCTTCTTCATCCCAAACCAATCCCGTCGCAACGCGCACCCAAATCGAGCACGGACATTGCCATTGCAAGCGCATAATGCATTTGCCTCAACACCAACGCAAGCCAAACAAAGGAGTTACGCCCCATCATCCCTTCGCAAACAAACCCTCCAATTACCTGTTCAAACAACCATTTCGAAATTTCCCCAATTTCGTGCAAGGAAACCAGTCTGGGTTACATTTCTAAGTGGGTCCCGAACTCGGGACGCGACATAATCCTTCGCATCATGGAGTTGCGAGCGTGAAATCCTGGCCCGACACACGACACAGTCTTATCCATCGCTTGGCCGATGCCAACGACCAAAGCGCATGGAAACACTTCGAGCAGTGCTATCAATCGGCCATTTATCGAATGGCTCGCAATCGTGGACTTCACTCCGATGAAGCCCTCGACGTGGTCCAAGAAGTCATGATGGCAGTCCATCGCTTGGCGACGCACTGGACCCCCAACGAGCGCGTCGGTAGCTTTCGAGCTTGGCTGGCCGAAACGACCCGTCGCCAAACCTTCGCATCACTCCGCTTTCGAAAGCGGGTCGGTGAAACCCTCGATCTGTCGATCGAGCCTCATTCGGCTCCAGCTCATGCGCCCGCCATCATCGATGAAGAGAGCGATTGGCTCTTTTACGAAGCGGTCGCGCAGCTCGAAAAAGCCACCAACCCCACCCATTGGATGGCCTTTTGGTTGACCAGCATCGAAGGGGTCGAACCGAACGACGTGGCCGTCCGATTGGGATTGCGGCTGGGGAGCGTGTACTCGATCAAATCGCGCATCCTAGCCAATATCAAGGACCGGGTCGCGACCCTCCGCGCGTCCATGGATGGCCAACCGAATCGAGAAAACATTGCCTCCTCCGACGACGCATCCTACTCAGGAGAACGATCATGAGATGTTCCCCCAAGAGCGGTATCCTATTTCTCCGCAATGAAATGGATGCGAGCTCTCAAATGGAGTTTGAAGAGCATCTGGAAAGCTGCGTTGCATGCAGGGAATCGTTGATGGTCGCCGCAGGAGGGGTCGAACTGGAAAACGAAGTCCGTCGCCGATTGCACAGCTCACGTGAGTTGCCATCGTGGAATCCGGATGCCTTGGAACAACTATCTCGGTCGGGCCTCTCAAGGACATCATCCCATTATTCCGATTCTGTTCCTGACGCAACGCTAGCTTCAGAATTGGCAACACTATCCCCTTCGGATGACCCAACGTCCCTCGGGCGCATCGGTTTGTTCGAAGCCAAAGCCATCCTCGGTCGAGGTGGTATGGGGACCGTTTACAAAGCCATCGATCCTGCCCTGGGGCGGACGGTCGCCATCAAAGTCCTTCGGCCTGAACTGGCATCCATTGGCTCCGCGCGTCAACGGTTTCGGCTCGAAGCCAAAGCCATGGCTTCCATCGCGCATCCGCATGTCGTTCCCATCTACGCGGTCGATGATCATCGCGGATTACCTTATCTGGCGATGGAGTATGTTCCCGGCGGGACACTCGAAGCCCGATTGCAGCAGCATGGACCTCTCGAGTTCTTGTCGATTCTTCGAATCGCTCAGCAGATCGCATCGGCTCTCGAAGCCGCGCACGAATGCGGACTGGTTCACCGGGATATCAAACCGGGCAACATTCTTCTCGATCGGGGTGTCGATCGTGTCCGGGTTACCGACTTTGGATTGGTGCGCGTTTCCGACGATGCGAGCATGACCCGCAGCGGTCTGATCGCAGGCACACCGCAGTACATGGCGCCCGAACAAGTCCGTGGCGAACCATGCGATGGCCGTACCGATTTGTTCGCACTGGGTTGTGTCATGTATGCACTTCTCGTAGGGCATCCACCTTTCCGTGCGGATTCCCCCTACGCAGCCATGCAGCGAATCGTGCACGATCAGCCTCGTCCCTTGCGAACCTTTCGTGCCGATGCCCCCGATTGGCTGGTTGCACTGGTCGACCGTCTGCTCTCTAAGAATCCAGAACACCGTTTTGCATCGGCCAGCGAAGTTGCCCACATCCTGGAATCGGAACTGGTCTACCTGCAAAACCCTGCCGGGGGTACTGCACCCGAGCGCGTATGGATGCAAGCGACCATCGCCCCAACGGACGAATCGCTAACGGTGTCTAGCGTTCTCTCGAACTGGGCATGGGCGAGGAATCCGCTTGCATGGCTGTCGATAGTACTGAGCCTCGCACTTTTGATGGGAACCATTTGGGGTGCGCAGCAAGGTTTGTTTCGTAAACAGAGTGAAACGAAATACGCTTCCGAGAAAGAGGATGTCAAAACATCCGCGTCCTCTCAGACTTCGCCATCCTCGACTCCGACCGTCAGCTCCAACGCGGCGATTCGTTCTAGCAACCCATTGCTGTGGTCTCGCGATGGCTTTAGCGAGTTGCAACAGCAAATCGAGATGGAGTCGATCCTACCCAATCAACTAGACTCCACCCCGAATGACCCGTCCTGGCTTGAGATTCAAAACCTCAAGTCCCGATTCCAACAGTTGGATCACGAATTGGCTGAACCCGACGATTGGTGATCTCAGCGAGAGATCAGACTCTTCAGTTAACCTTACCACGATTGCCTCCTTCACTTTCCATTTGGCCTTAAAGCACCCCAACTTCCTTTCCAGGAGAACTGCATATGAAACGTAAACTTCTTTGGCTCACGGCAGGCGGCCTCTCATTGACCGCAGTCGTCCTAATAGCAATGAATCGACAAGCTCTTGCTCAACAATCGGGTGCATCGACGACATCAAATGGTCTGCCGGGCCAGCAAACCCCTCAAGGAATCACGGTTTGGCCATCACCCAATGCAGCGTCAACGCCCTTGGCTTACGGTGGCCCTCCCGGCCAAACGGAATCGTATGGTGGTCTCAACACGTCGTTGGCAACGTATCCCCCAAACCAATTGCCTATTCCTGAAGGATATACTCTTCCTCCCGGAATATATGGCCCCACATCCACATTAGCTAGAGTTTCTGAAGGCTATCCCTCGAGCGTTCCACCGGCTATGGGCGTGGCTCCAACTTACAGCTCCGGCATTCGTGGCTATACTGTCACGCCCAATGCCCCTCCAGCGACCAAGGGTTATTACCAGGACGAAGCCAAGATCCAACAGCTTTTAGCCGAGTATCAATCCGCCAAGGATGATGCGAAACGTGCTGAGTTGGTGGAACAAATCACCAAGGCCGTCACCAATCAATTCGACGAAAAGCAAAAGGCTCGCGAACAAGAACTGAAGGCTCTTGAGGAACAACTGGCAAAGCTCAAAGAGAAGCACACCAAGCGGCAGCAATTGCGAAACGACATCATCGGCGATCGCGTTTCGCAGCTTGTTAATAACATCGATGGCTTGGGATGGGGGAATGAGACATCAGGTTCACTCCCTCCACTCGCCGGTGGCATCGGATTTCCTGGGATGCAAGGCCCAGGAATGCCAGGCATGGCTTGGGGGGTGCTACCGGGTTTACCCACTCCCGGCGTGCGATATCCATCGCCGATACTTCCAGGTGTGGCACCTTGGAATGCACCACCAACGGGGACTCAACCTACAACCACGGTTCCAGCGCCTCCCGCTCGCGCCCGCCAACTTCCTAGCCAGAATAATTCAACCTCTGTCGACCCAAATGGTTGGGGAGACGCGCCTAGCGTTCGAACACGGCTCCTTCGAGACGTCGCTCCGGTCCCTCCGAACGCCAGCGGCCTGAGCTATCGGAGAATGCAAACGCCATCCCAAGCCGCAGCAATTGCCCCCAGCCTCGGTGCATTGCCAGTCGCCGAAACACAGCCTCTCCCTTCTCTGGATCGACTGCCCAATCCACTCAGTGATTTGGCTGTTGAGAGCCCAGAAACCCTTGATGGAGTCGCACCTCTAGAGGCTTTGCAACCCACGGATCCGTTGATCATTGCAGAGCAACCAACGTTGGAACTTCCAGTCGCTCCTGCACTCCCATCCGCTGATCAGGCACCTGCTGTTGAATCACCAGAACTGCCGCCGGGTAGGGGGGAAAAGATCATACCCTAATCCGCGTGGATAATCCGCCGCGGCTCTCCGTCGAACGGCATTCCCGGAATCAAACTTGGTTGGGTTCCGGATGGATCCAAGGAGCTCGGTACGGTCGCCGCAATCGCGAGGTCGCTTCCGCATCCCCGACGACTTCATGCTTGACTGGGTCGAACGTCAACGTTCGCCCCAGTTCCATTGACAGATTAGCCAAGATGCATGAGGCGGTCGAAATATGACCTTGTTCAATATCCGCCACCGGTTTGCTACGCTCGGCGATCGCCTTGAGGAAGTCGAGCATGTGAACTCGGATGGCAGGCGCAACATGCTTCTCAAGATCCTTCTCGGTTTTGTCTTCTGGATACTGTTCCAATTCGTAGGTCACATCTTTGTGGATCGGTTTGGCATCTCCACCTCGCGGGATGAAGTCATAGCTCATCACGCTTAATTTGAGCGTTCCTTTTTCGCCATAAAGGGTCGCTCCCCAGGGATAGGCTGGGTCCGGAGTTTCTCCCCACGTGCGATGGGTCCAGAGGACATTGAGTTCGGGGAATTCGAACGTCGCCGACTGCGTATCGGAAATGTTGGCTTTGGAATTCTTGTCGACATAGATTCCACCCGCCGAAGAGACTTTGGTCGGCCAGCCCAATCCGAGCAACCATCGAACCGTATCGAGCATGTGGATGCACATATCGCCGACGATGCCATTACCGTACTCGTTGAATGCGCGCCACGATCTCGGGTGCACCAATTTGTTATATGGTCGCATCGGAGCCGGACCGGTCCACATGTCGTAATCAAGGTTATCGGGGGCTGTTCCGTCTGGGGGATTGTCGCGGGCCCGCATGTGGTAATAGCAATAGACCTCGGCATGCGAGATTTTTCCAAGCAACCCCGCATCGAGGATGTTCTTTTTGGCCTCGATGAGATGGGGCGTACTGCGTCGCTGTGTTCCCACCTGCACCACTCGCTGGTATTTGCGAGCTGCCGCCAACATGGCTTGGCCTTCCACCACATCGACACTGATCGGTTTTTGGACGTAGATGTCGGCACCATTTTTGACCGCTTCGATCATCGGTAACGCGTGCCAGTGATCCGGTGTCGCGATGAGGACGATATCGAGATCTTTCTCAGCCAGCATTTTTCGATAGTCCCCATACGTGCGGGGAAGCTTGTGAGACTTCTGACGCTCCTTGACCATATCGGCGGCTTCGGAGAGCATCTTGGAATCGACATCGCACAGAGAGACGACTTCGACGGGTGCGACTTGCAACAACCGGAACAAATCGGCCTTGCCATACCAACCGGTACCGATCAGACCGACCCGTTTGGTCGGGCTGTCTTGGAGGGCCGCCAAAGTGGATTGATACTGAGTGAGGGCGGCGCTACCGGCTGCCAGTCCTGTACCGAGGAAGTGTCGTCGTTGCATGGTAAATCAATGAGAGGTTAGGGAGATTCGCGTGGCCAGCGACCGCTATCCACGAAATTCGACCGAATCGCCGCGGAGTCGGTCGGACTCAGTATAGCGATCCGATCGACCGAGTGCATAACGCAGTCGATACCGACCTCCGAATCGTTCCACGGCATGAGATCGCGGCAAGGGAACCAAAAACGCAATGCTCAACCCTTTCCGCGTTGCACTAAGACACAACAACGGAGTCTTTCGCTTTCTGCATCAGGTACGCCTGTGTTCCCATGGTGGATATCGGCGTCTTTGCATTGGCCAACGGAACCTTACGGTACGAGCCATCGGGTTGCATGTCCCATGCTTGTCGGCAGTCCGCAAGGGATACGCGCAAGATATCCCACAAGCGTTCTTTCAATCCGAGATCCTTGATCGGGGCGATGGCTTCGACGCGGCGGGACAAGTTTCGTTCCATCCAATCCGCTGAGCCGATAAAGAATGCCCCTTGGGCTGGATCCTGTTTTCCGTTCGCAAAATGGAAGATGCGGGAATGCTCAAGGAATCGGCCGATCACCGAGCGGATTCGAATGTTCTCAGAATAGCCTTCAATACCAGGCTTCAAACAGCAGAAGCCTCGAATCAACAGATCGACCGAGACACCTGATTGGGATGCCTCGCATAGCTTGTCGATCATTTCCCAATCCTCGAGCTGATTCATTTTCGCTATGATTCGCGATGGCAGTCCGGAACGATGGTTTGCAATTTCGCGATCGATCAGTTCCAAAAAGCGACGGCGCATCGTGGAAGGTGAAACGAGCAGCTCTTGATAATCCCCTTTGTGCGAGTACCCAGTGAGAAAGTGAAACAAGTCAACCACGTCAGCCGTGATGGCCGGATCGCACGTGAACAAGCCTAGGTCGGTGTAGAGCTTGGCAGTACGCACATGGTAGTTCCCGGTTCCGACGTGCGCGTAGCAGCGCAGCTGATCGTCGTCCTGTCGCACGACCAGAGACAATTTCGAGTGTGTCTTCAGTCCCATGATTCCGTACACGACGTGCGCGCCGGCTCGTTCGAGTTCTGCGGCCCATTGCAAATTGCGTTGCTCGTCGAAGCGTGCGCGGACTTCAAATAGCACCGCGACTTGTTTCCCACTCTCGGCGGCCCGGACCAGCGAATCGATAAATGGAGTGTCGTCACCGATACGATAGACCGTCATTTTGATGGCTCGGACCCTCGGATCATTGGCTGCTTCATGGATAAATCTGCCCACGCTGAGATCGAAACTCTCGTAGGGATGATGGACCAGAATGTCCCCCTCTCGGATGCTCGTCCACATGTCCGTTGCAGTGGATACCAATCGAGGAGGAACGACAGGTGTCCAGTCGGGATGACGAAGATGCGATGGACCTAATCCAACCAACCTCCAAATGCTCGTGTAGTCCCGGATCGGCGAGAACTCAAAAACCTGGTACGGGGCGAGAGCAAGTTCTTGAGAAAGAAGCTCCGTGATGCGTCGATCCTCGCTGGCCTCGATCTCCAGACGTACGACTGGTTCAAACCGTCGCAATTTCAATTGATCATAGACCTGAGATTTGATGTCGGTGACTTCTTCATTGAGTTCGACCTCTGCGTCGCGAGTGATTCGGAATGCAGCCGACGTTTCTACTTCCATCCCAGGAAAGACTTGGGATAGCTGGGATCGGATCAGGGACAATGTGTTGACAAATCGATTCCCACCTCCAGGCGAATCATTCAATACGGGAATCCACCCAGATAAAGTTGGTGGGATTTTGATACGGGCAAACCGATGCGATTCCGATTTGGGATCCCTGAGCATGACACCGAGCGAGAGAGAGAGATTAGACAGGAACGGAAAAGGGTGGCTGGGGTCCACCGCCAGCGGTGTCAAAATGGGGAGCACCTCGCGACGAAAATAGGCCTCGCACTTCTGTCGGTCTTTAGGACTTAGTCCCTCCCATTCCAAGAGCTCGACCCCTTCTTTCGCCAATTCGTCGACCAACTCGTCAAACGTGTGCGATTGTTCGCCCAGCATGGGCAAAACCAGTTCTTGGATGCGCGATAGGAGATGCACTTCTTCTTCGGTTCGGTAGTCTTCAGGACGCAGACTTTTGAGAATCTCGATGCGCTTCATAAAGAACTCATCCAAATTGGTCGTGAAGATTGCCAAGAACTTCAATCGCTCCATGACTGGTAATTGAGTGTCCTTCGCCTCTGCCAGAACTCTCCGATTGAACTCGAGCCAGCCAATATCGCGATGCTGTGCGGGGTCCGTTACTTCGGAAGAAGACTGTCGATCATTCATCGCCTGAATTCCGTATCTGAAAAGTGTTTTGGAAGGTTGCCGAAATCGCGGCCATCGTATTTTTCCCACGTGGCAAACGCGCGAAAAACGATGATATCGTGAAAGAACGAACGACGGTCGCATTCAGTACAATCTTAATAAACTGCAAATCTTTCCTAACCGATACCTACTGCAGGAACGGTAAATCCACCCGCCAGGCGCGAGTCACGGTGGAGGCCATAGTCTGGGTTGAGTTTTGGGGCGCGATCGACGACCCGTTGCCCCCGCTAGGCGGTCGCCTCCCACCAAGTCCTATCCAACTCGCCGAGT
>Ga0194055_10004232_pt1 | contig 10812 bp, 1 predicted proteins | sample SepL449m_MetaG_FD_155482 | JGI IMG/M metagenome (GOLD analysis project Ga0194055, IMG submission 155482) | Anoxic zone freshwater microbial communities from boreal shield lake in IISD Experimental Lakes Area, Ontario, Canada - Sep2016-L442-9m | ecosystem: Environmental > Aquatic > Freshwater >... | reverse complement strand
CCATAAGACCGATATGTTCAGTAGTGGCCAAATAACTTGCTCCCCCGGTAAGATAAGCGTAGTCATTATAAACAGCAAAACCTGCGTAAGTATGAAAATTAGATAGGCCGCTTTGTTCTGAAACTAAGCTGTCAATAGTTCCATCAGCTTTTAAGCGAGCTATAATTATTTCGGAACTACTACCACCAATTATATATAAAAAGCCATTTTTTACGACTGAGCCATGTCCATATCTTGTTGTCGGCATAGACGTAGTTTCTGACCAGTCGTTATTGATGCGGCCATTGGCATTGATGGAGGCGAATTGAATAGTCGAGACACTGATGCCTGTAATACCTGAAGAGCCACCAATGAAATATATATAGCCATTATAGGCAGCGGCGGAAGCGTATAATCTATTCGATGATGGAGGCGAGGCTGTATACGACCAGCTACCAAGAGTTCCGTTAGAATTAATTTTGGCGAACTCAGTTGTATATGTCTCGCCAAAGAAGCTCCAACCACCAATTACATACACAAACCCATTGTACACAGTCAGCGCATGAGCATAACGACTGATGTTCATGCTTGCGGTCGCAGACCAGGTGCCGATTTCGCCAATATGCCCAGAACCTGCCGTACAACCTCCAGTAGTCGTTCCGTCACATATATAGGCAGATTGAGTGTCGCTATAAATAGTAGTACCGTCGTAGCCACCCACTATATAGATATAGCCGTTATAAACAAAAGCCTGCAGTTTTTCGCGAGCGTTCGTAAAACTTGTACCAGGATCAATAACAAAAGCACCGACTGTGCCGTCGCTACTAATTGGGGCATACCATACATCATTACACCTAAAAGTCACAACTGGCGCACAAAGTGTGTCGGAAGTTGTGTGTACGCCTCCTAGAGTATATAGGTAGCCATTATAGGCTACACTAGCACTAAACTGGCGACCAATGGTCAGGTCCGCTGAGTTGTCATAAACTGCGGTCTTTGCGCCTGCGTTTATATCAACTTTAGCTACATAGCCTTGCAGCTGGTATGAAGTAGTGGTTTGGCCGCCCATAAAGTACAGATAGCCATTGTAGGAAGCGGCGGCTCCATAAGTTTGGGGCGTGGGGAGAGTAGGAGCGGTATACCATGTGCCGACCCGGCCAGCAGTAGCACCGCAGCCCGATACACCATTATTGCTGCCTGTACATATCAAAGCGTAATGACTTGTGTCATTAATACCGCCGTTACTATCCAGACCTCCAAATACATACAGATAGCCATTGGATATGGCTGAACCGAAGAATGATTTTTGAGTTGCTAGCGTCATGTTACCCGCAGCTGTTAGGCTTCCGTCACTATTAACCGTGTAAGATTTTAAATCTCCACATACAGCCGTAGTCCCGCTACCACTACAAGAGTTGGCAAAACCTATAGATTCAGTCAATCCCCCATACGTGTACATAAATCCATCCTTAACAGAAGCGCCCAGTCCTGATCTTGGAGTACCAATAGCAACTGCTGAACTACTAATCCAAGCACCGACTGTGCCGTCAGTATTGATGCGCGCGTATTGATAATCGGCACAATAAATTGTATTGCCGTAAAAGGCATTACCACCGCAAAGCTGGTCGGAAAACGTATGTATGCCACCAAAAATATACAGATAATCACGGTATGCAACTGTGGCGTGGTCATAACGAGCTATAGAAAAAGCCGATGTCGTCGTCCAGCTTGCAATATTGCCGTTAGCAGATATAGGACCGTACTGGACGTCACTCCTATAGCCACTGCCAAAGCCGCCCGTGATATACATATAACCATTATAGGCGGCAGCGGAAAGATTAGAGCGAGCAACAGAAAAAGTAGCAGTAGTGGTAAAAAAATTACCAAGCGTGCCATCAAGGTTGATTTTGGCATATTGAGTAAGACTACTCCTAGTTGTGCAACTTGAGTAATCAGTACAGCCACCTAGGACATAGAGGTAGCCGTTATAGGCTACGGATGCGTTAAAGGCACGAGCGGGAAAGAACACACCAGTTAAGCCCCAACTACTGGTATTACCGTCTTTCAAACTTGTATACCAAGTGTCATTTTTGTAGACACCGCTGTTATTACCGCCGACCACATAAAGATAACCGTTGTAGGCTACGGATGCATGCTGGGAGCGAGCGGTTGTAAGAGCCGTAGTAGACCACCATTTACCGAGAGTGCCGTCGCTGTTGATAGATGCGAACTGGACATTACTAAAGTAACAACAACCATTATAACCTCCGAATAAATACAGATTGCCGTTGTATACCGCAACTGTTTGACCAGTGAACGTAGAGATTTCATTAGAGGTGTAAGTCCACGCTGTAATATTACCAGTACTGTTGATAGATGCGAACTGGACATAACTACTATAACCTCCGTCGAAGCCACCAATTACATAAAGATAGCCGTTGTAGGCTACGGAAGTGTGCATATAACGACCACTGACAAAACCGGCAGTGGTTGTCTGCCAGGTGCCGACATCACCACCACTATTAATAGGCGCATACTGGACATCATTATAATAAGTAACCCCGTCGAAGCCACCAATTACATAAAGATAGCCGTTGTAGGCTACGGAAGTGTGACCATAGCGAACATTACTGAAATTACCACCCGTGTCAGTAGTGAAGGTGCCGACATCACCACCACTATTAATTGGCGCATACTGGACATCATTATAATAAGTAACCCCGTCGAAGCCACCAACTACATATAGATAGCCGTTGTAGACCACAGAAGTGTGCATATAACGACCATTCGTAAAACTGTAAGGATTATGTACCCAGGTGCCGACATCACCACCACTATTAATAGGCGCATACCAGATATCATTGCAATACGCAGAAACAACGCTATTACAATCCGTATTAGTAGCTGCTTGTCTGCCACCAACTACATATAGATAGCCGTTGTAGGCGACAGCAGTATGGCCATAGCGAGCGGTCGTAAAATCACCGCCGGTGTCCTGTGTCCAAGCATCAAGAGCCCCATTCGACACCCCTCCTCTTGTGATCTGGTCTGTGGTCGCAAAGCTAGTATTACTTATGTCGCCTATACCCTGTCGGAAGTCACTAGTAGCCGTAACTATGATAGTAGGGTCGATGCTAAGAGGATATTTTTGACTAAGCAGATTACGCACTTCGAGGGTTAGAACACCTTTTTCTAGCTTATAATTTAGGTCTTCGTAATTGACTACACCACGACTATCAGTCATATACGGCTGCGGTAGAATGTATAGCAAATTATCCTTGGCCCCAACCTTACGAGCATTATCAATTAATTTCTGGCTTTTATCGTCTGAAACCGTAATATTACCAAATAAATCAGATCTTGCAGAATATATACCGACGCCGCCATTCGGCAAGAGTCGCGCTTCTAGCGAGTCAGCCAGCTTTAGATCCCAACTAAAAGATAATGTTTTTTTGGTGGGCTTGGATAACAAAATGTCCTGCTTAAGACCATTGCGCTTAAAAGTATAGCTACTGACCTCGTCGCCATTTGTCGGATAGATCACTCTACCGTCTTGATAACGACCAGCCGATTGAGGATAACGCGCCGTCATAATAACGCTGCGTTCGCCTTTATTATCGCTAAAAGTTACTCCGTCTTTTGGGTTTTTTGCAAGGCTGGCGTTATATGGTAACTTTGCAGTAGCATCACCCGCTCCAGCTGCGACTTGTTCGCTTGATGTGCCAATTTTGGCTTCCGCTGATCGACTATAGCTAAACGATTTTTTGTCTTCTTTGATGAAGGACTTGTCGACGCTAGATTTTGACAGCATTTTTGTCTCGCTAGTGGCTAACTTGTAGAGCGAATTAGTGCGCCATGTGCGGAAACTAACTCCAACAACTATAATCACCAGACTTAATGCCACGGTTAAGAACCAAGGGTCTTTAACGAATTTCGGCAGGCGAATGTTATATTTACGCTTTAAATTTATTAGCGGTTTTAGCAAATAGAAATTAACAGGTCTAACTAATGAGCTGCAGCATGATTTGAGGAATCGCCTCTGTTTGGAGAGCCGCAATTTGACTGAATAGCTACGTAGATGCCGTTTGATTTTCATTTTCAACTTTGCCACCTTGACTTCACGGCTATTCGGCCGTTCCGCCACCCCTATAAGTTTATGCTTATATTGTATAGGACTTTGCTTCTTTACAACACCCCTATAGTCAACATTTTTATGACTATTTGCATACGCCAAAAACTTGAATTACACAGTTAGGCTTTAAGCCGTCATATATTGCCTTCCAGTCATCTATTGAGACAGATTTTTCGGCATGCATAATTACAGTGGTAGATTTGTTGCGGGCGGCAGCGATCGTTCTAGGCTCATCCTGAAGCGCCAAACTACCTGGCACAGTAACATTAATGCTAGATATGGCAATTTGGCCAAATGAGCCATTAATAAACTGGTAGTTCTGGTCGGGGACAATAAATGATGAGTAAGCATCGCCTTTAGAATCCAGCTGCTGGGAAACGGTAATCTTGTTTTTGTCGGCTGTCATAGAATATAGCAAGACCGCAGCATCGTCACGAACAACCTGCAAACTATTAATATCGATAATAAACCCAGCGACAGGCTTGGCTGGGTAATACTCACGAAAACCTAGGTCATGTCTAGGATTATTGCGATTTACTTGATAGCTCCTGGCGAACATCAAAATCAGCACTACAATCACCGCGCTGACTGCGATTATTGCTTTTTTCCATGTACTTTTGCTCATTACCTAACTATATCGTTTTAAGTTGACAGTAGCTACCCTGGTTTATGGTAATTGTGCTGGTGTTAACTTCACTTGCCTGCCTTAGAGCCAGAGTACCACTACTTAAACCGTTACGATATATAACGTTAACGATTGCAAGTTGGTTGACGCTAATAGTTTGCACGCCGGCAGAAACACCACCAGTATCGTTAGCGTTAATAGGGTAATTGGCGACTGTTGCTGATGCCGAGAGTTGCGCTAAGTTGGAGCCGGACACTAATGTCGGGCTGGATGGTCCGTTCACTGTCAGCTGAATACCAATAGTATTTGCTGGAGTCTGATAGGAGATAACACAGCTTAAGAAGTAGTCTGTGCTAGCGGCAATCGGGAAGGTCAAACCGGTGACGTCGGCTAACACGTTAGTAGCATTGGTTATCTGACCGGCAGTTTTAGCAGTAACAGCTGTTAAACATTCCTTCCAGACACTGTTTTCGTAACAACGGAATTTTTTGAGGGTAGAGTTGTAGTACATACCGCCGTTTATACCAGTACCTTCAGCGCTGGACGTGTCAAGAATCAACAATGTCATTGTCGCGTCGGCCACGCCAACTGTCAGACGATTGTTAGTGCTGTCCGCAGTGAACATAGCTGTTCCGGCAGCATTCTGTACTTCAAGAGCTGAAGTAGAGTCTGTGCCTGGCTTCAATATCACTTTGCTAGCGCCACCAGCTTGAATAGTTAGATTTCCGGTAGAAGTTGACCAAGTTGATGCGGCATTGCCAGTTATAGTCAAGGCTGTTGCAGCACCTGAAGAAACCGTTAATGCGCCAGAGCCAGTATAGGATTGGCCAGCCGCTACTGTGACTGTACCAGCGGTACTGACGGCAAATTTTGTAGCTGAGCCACCAGTTTGCGCCAAGATCAAGTTACCGGTACCAGCGATAGTCTGATTAATGTATAGCAAGTTAGCGGCATTTGAGCCGCTAGTTATAGTGCTTTGATCTTCTATTTTTAGAACATTACCGCTCAAGGCGAAGGAAGTACCGGTCAGGTTACGGATAACATTAAAGTCAGATGAGCTGTAAGCGCCGGCTGGTGTATATGTCTTATCGAAGTTAAGAGCGTCAGTTGCTCCGCCAAGCGAGATAGTAACGTTACCATTACCACTACCGAGCTGTGATAATCCACCAGATGAGGCCGCAAAAACAGCCGTACTGGTAGCATCGGTATAGCTGACACCAGCATATCCAGCACCACTCGTGCCGTATACTTTTAAGGTTTTGGTCGACGAATCAAATGCTAGAGCGTTAGTGGCAGAAGCATCTTGGATCAATAAACCAGTAGAGGTTATGCCGAAGTAAGTGGCGGTAGCGGCATTGTTCTTGATGGAGAATAGGTTACCGGATACTGGAGTTGTGCCGTCAACGATATTAATTCCTCCGAAGGCATTGGTCAGGGTTATGGATGGGCTGGCGCCGGCTGATTGAGTGTATGCTCCTTGCAGACTAGTTGGGGTGGACGTACCACAGTCTTTCCATGCACCGTTCTCATAACATCGGAACTTGCCTAGGCTAGAGTTGTAGTACATACCACCGTTTGAACCGCTAGGATCAGATGCGTCTGTCTTGGTATCAAGTATCAACAGCGTGCCAGTTGTGTCACTAGCACCCACCGACACATAAGAACTACTCTGAAGATTGATTGCTCCCGATAGCGAATTACCGATGTTTATAGCTCCTGTAGATGTGCCAGTATTAATGTTGGTGTTGAAGTTGGAAGAACCTGTTGAGTTAAGCGACACAACTCCGCCAGTTACCGTAGCGCCAAGGTTTGCACTAAAGGCCTGGGACACCGTAAGCGCACCGGCATTCGTTGTCGTAATTCCAGAACGACCCTCGCTTATGGCATTCGTATTGGATGTGGTGCCTATCGCTAAAGTGCCGGCCGTGGCTCGTTCTAGACTTGGAGCAATCACTCCACCATCAGCCTGAGTCGTACTTGAAGTATTCAAAGTACCAGTTATTGTCACGCCAGGTGTTGTTGAATTTATAGCGAGTATGTTTGTACCAGCTGCATTTTGAACCTGAAGCGAAGTAGTCGAATCTGATGAGTTCTTTATTACTAGGCCTGTAGCGTTAAAGTTTAGGAAGCCAGAACTGGACAGTCTGCCGTCACTAAGTGTTGTAGTTCCTACGCCAGTGACTACTCCACCCAAGAAATATCCTTGGAAGAATTCATTTGACTGACTAGTATAATCGGTCGAAGTTGCTCCAATATTTTGAACAGTATATTTAGTCACGGTGGCTGAATTATCAAAGCTGACGGCCGGACTGACAGTTACGCTAGCGGCGCTACCTCCGCTGACGATGCGAGTATAGTAATCTTGTCCTGCGTTATCGATTAGTACAACGTCATTATTAGTGAAGCTGGTCGTGGCAGTGAAGGTCAAGGTCGTAGTATTACTGCCTGTACCACTTGTTGTAGCGGTAGTTGCGGACGAGGCGCCACCGGCAACGAGATTTCCACCGTCGGTAACTGCTAACACAGTTGTAGCGTTATCCTTAAAAGTAAGTATATTGCCAGTGCTGGTGGAGTTCGACACTGTTAGAGCATCACCAGTTGTAAGGCCGGTAATTGTAGTTGAGCCAGTTAGCCCTATTGTTGAAGCGCTCTGGACGCTAACCACACCAGCTAAGCTGTTGCCTATGCTAACAGCTCCAGTAGAAGTACCGCTATTGATATTGGTATTGAAGTTGCTGTTACTGTTTAGGTTAATAACTGCTCCGCTCACACTCAAACCGAGAGCTCCCTGTAATAGACCAGCACCGGCATCAACACCTACAGACGTAACAGCACCAGCGTTAGTAACGTTAAAGTTTGTTGAGTTGATCAACTTAGTGAAACTACCTGTAAACGTCAAGGCGTTGACAGCCGTTCCCGCTGAATTAGTTAGATTTAGCAAGTTAGTGGTCGTGCCAGAGCCGTTACGGCTAACTAAAAGACCGTCAGTTTGAGTTCCAGAAGTGTTAGTGGCAGTGATAGCTGCAACATTAGAGGCGGTGGTCGAAGAGTTTACGACTGTTAATGCAGATGCAGCAGCAGTTTGTGCTACAGCTAAAGCGGTCGCCGCAGTACCGCTATTCGTACCATTAACCGTCAAAGCTACTACGCCACTCGAGGTTGGCTGAATATTGTTCTGAGCGGTAGAAACTGGAACTTGCTGCAAGAATGAACCACTAAGTGGTGCAGCTTGATAACCAGAACATACCGCATTATCAGTACAAATATTGGCGTTTGCAGTTATAGCTGGAATTGTTAGAGTGTAATTACTTGTGTTTGGTGTTGTTGGTCCAGCGACAGTAAGCGTACCAACTCCACCGGAACCCTTGAAGATTAATGAACCGCTGGTTGTGCCAGATAGTCCAAGAGTTGTGGCTGCTCGGAAAGTGTTGCCGGCGGTGAAAATATTAGCCTGATTTAAATAAGCGACATTAGTTAGTGTGCCGGCGAAGTTGATGTCGGTACCGTTAAGCTGAAAAACTCCTGAGGTAGTATTGATGTTTCCAGAACCAGTATAGCTAGTACCCCCACTAATTGATCCTGACAGAGACAAACTAGTAACACTACTTAGTGCCCCGGAATTAACGACAAGGCCGTTAATAGTGTTAATGGCCGTTGCCCCACTAATTGCTCCAGAGAATGTTGCGGTATTACCCGTGAAGGTGGTAGTGCTGGCCGTACCAATTGTACCGGTAGTAGTAATGGTGTCAGAGCCGTTATCTATAATGCCAAAGCCAGAAGTGATTGATCCGGAGTTTAATGCACCAGTAGAGGTTATATTTCCCTGAACAGCTGTAGGTAATGTCTGGCTAAGCGCAGGCACACTAGTACCGTCGGTTATTAGAACACTGTTGGCAGCCGATGCAGTGGCCTGAACAGCGCTACTACCATTACCGTAAAGAATTCCGTTACTAGTAAGGCTACCAACGCCTAGACCACCACGTCCAACCGCTAATGTGCCTGTCCAGCCGAGTGTTAGTACATTAGAGGCTAATACTCCAGTAACGTTAGTGTCGTTAGTAACCCCAGACAATCCACTACCTGCAGGAGTACCATTAACACGCCATAGACTAGCGGCCGAATCATAAATCAACGAAATAGTGCTACCAATTGGTAGATTTACGTCAGCACCAGAACCAGTGCTAATCTGATTACCAGCAGCTGAGGTAGTTAAGTTGCTCAATATCGCAGTGGCTGAGCCGGCGTTTATTAATGTCAGGATACGGCCATCTACGCCACCGCTAAAGCCGGTGATGGTTTGTGCACTAATGCCAGTTAGCCGATAAAGACTAGCAGCACCCAAGTTTACGTCGCTAGTCACGCCGGTCGCGGCATAGTCAGTTCCCTTTTGTGTAGATAGCGAACCCCCGTTTGTCACAACTAGTCCAGCTTGGCCGGTTACAAGACCAGAGAATGTTGGATTATTTACTACAGTTAAGCTGTTACAAGTTCCACCGCTACCGATAGTTATGGCATTGCCGGTACCAGATAAGTTGCCTGTTCCACTAGGGCAAGTAAAGGTTACATTGCCTTGTGCAGCCGTGTTCGAGCCTGAGCCATAAATAGTTGCCAAGCCTATACTGCCGGCACCGTTAGTAACAGTTATGCCGGTACCGCTGAGTCCAGCCAGTGTGTAGTTAGTGCCGTTACCTACCAATAGTTGACCATTTGTTGGAGTGGTGGCTAATGCCGTACCGCCGTTGGCAACTGGCAATTGACCAGTGAAGCTAACATCACCGCTTGCGCTAAGACTAATATTACCGCTTGCGCTGACAGCTAGTGTGCCACCAGCATTAGGTATGGTAATAACTTGATTGCCAGTAAGAGTGCTGGTCTGGAAGGTACTACCGAATGCCGAGCTACCGTCGCGTACAACTAATTTACCTGCAGCCGTTCCAGTACCTAACGTTAACCCTGTTGCAGTCGTAACATTTAGGCCGGCAAAGCTAGGATTAGCCGAACTGTTTATATTTTGGATAGTGTTGACTGCACCAGATGATATAGAGAAGTTAGTTGAGTTAAAGCTAGCGATACCCTTAGTTGATGTAGTTGCGTCGTCGATAGTTATCGTACCTGACGAACCGCTAGAATTGGCAACTGTCAAAACTCCAATTTGGCCATCTACGCTAGTAACACCACCACCAGCTCCGCCAGTACAGGCAGTAAAGCTTAATACGCCAAATCCATCACTAGTCAAACAGTCACCTACTACACCATCTGTCGTAGGTAATGTAAGGGTGATATTACTACCAGTAGCGCCACTTTGCAGATTCAAAGTATTGCTGTTAGTTGAGTTATTGAATACGATCTTACCGCTAGTAGTACTAGCTACACCTAAGCTTAGGCCAGATGAACCTTGCAAGACTGCTGAGCCAGCAACAGTTATGACCGTGCCGCTCTCGCTCATAATCGAATCAACTAACGAGTAGGTGCCATTAAATTTAGGCAGTGCTCCAATTGTGCCGCCAGATGTTGTTACACCACCGCCAGTACCCACACAATTGCCTGCTGTTGTACAAATTGTATAACTTCCAGTGGCAGCAGAACGGTCAAAATTGTACGCCACTCCACCGGTAGGCGTTCCAGAAAATCCTATTGTTGTAGAAAAACCACCACCTGTGGCAGTAATTATGGAGCTAGCATTACCCTGCAGCGTAAAGGCCTGACCAGTATCACCAATAGTCAAAGCACTAGTCGGAGTGATGGTGTTGAGTCCGGTGGCGGAAGCTAGTGCTGAGGTGCTGGTGATGTCACTGTTAGCACCAGATGCAGCAGCACCTAGATTTGTGCGTGCTCCATTGGCTGTTGTGGAACCTGTTCCGCCTTGACCAACAGATAGTGCAGTGGTAAGTCCGCTCAGGCTGGTGATGTCGGAGTTAGCACCAGATGCAGCAGCACCTAGATTTGTGCGTGCTCCGTTGGCAGTAGAAGAGTTCGTACCGCCATTAGCGATTGGTAATAGTCCAGTGAAGGTAATATTTCCCAGGGAGTCGAGAGCGATGTTACCGTTGGCGCTAACAGCGACAGTACCACTAGC
>Ga0194055_10004228_pt1 | contig 10816 bp, 12 predicted proteins | sample SepL449m_MetaG_FD_155482 | JGI IMG/M metagenome (GOLD analysis project Ga0194055, IMG submission 155482) | Anoxic zone freshwater microbial communities from boreal shield lake in IISD Experimental Lakes Area, Ontario, Canada - Sep2016-L442-9m | ecosystem: Environmental > Aquatic > Freshwater >... | reverse complement strand
CCCATGAACGAAAGCGCGGGCATGCGCGCGTGCAACTGGTGCAACCCTTTTCGCCATGCGTGCAGTTATCGATGCCGAGTTCTTCTTCAAGATGAAACGGTTTGTAGTTGCCCTCTTCATGCTTGTAACCAATGACTTCGTGTGGGCAAGAAATAACACAGCCGGCACAACCAGTGCATAGGCCAGTGTTAATGACTTCTTCGTAGAGCTCTTTCCATTGATGGGTCCAGCGCTCGGTTCCGGTTGGGGCATTTTCAGTAACGGTCACGTCACGACTCTACGCCATATATAGCGCTCGGTTCTAGGTAGGGCTACTGGAAAGAACGAACGATCTTGTCTATTTCGTTGCTGGCAAGTTTGCGGCCATGACGATCGGAGATTTCAAATTTGTTTTCCACTACCGCATGATCGGTGCTGATGTAGGCGTGGTGAATCACCATTTTGAGGTCAGCGAGTGTGGCCGTGATATCTCTCAGCAGTCCGGTTCGGTCTGGTCCACTTACCGTAAGCACGGAGTGCCAAGGGTGGGCACTGTTGTCAATAACTGCATGCAATGCAAGACGCTGTCCGGATACCTTTACGCGACGACCGCCAAGTGCATTGGTAACAGCATTTGTTACCTCTGCGTGATTTGGGGGAGTTGACGATTGAACGGTGAAGATGTCGAGTACTGCACCATCGCCCCATGTGGCGATATCTGCACCAAGCACATTTAAGTTGAGCGAGGAAAGCGCGCTAGATAGTCGCGCCAACAATGCAGTGCGATCGCGACACGCAATATTGATCAACCAAATATCGGATTTGTCGGTTGCGTGAACGGCAACTCGGGCTTGTCCAGGACGTGGCGATGGCTCCACGAGTTCTGCATGTTGCACCATCTGTTCCGGTGAATGGCTGAGTGCATAACTTGCCGGAGCATGGGTGATTCGTGAGCGAACCGAGGAGTTTGATGTAAGAGCGAGTGCGGCATTAACTCGCGTTTCAAGAAGTGAGTTTGATGTTGAGTCGACAAGGTCGGGATGCGCGAGGAATTCTTGAACTTCAGAAACCACTTCAATAAGTGCCATGTAACTGGTGTCGTTGAAATCGCTTCGTGCAACGCACAACTGGCGACATTGTTCCACGATTCGTGGATTCTTGAGGTGCGTTGCAATTTGGCTGAGTAAACGACTGTTGATGTTGAGTGGCTCTGTGCTGACAACCGATCGAAGCAGAGACGCACCATCAACGATTAGCTCAATGTTTGACATCATGGTGAGATCAAGACCAAGTCGACGAATTGCTGCAAGACCATCTGCTCCCGAACGCGAAATGTCGTGTGCAAATGCGGCAAGCACTAATTCATCGCCTTCAATAGAAGTTGACGAAGCTTGAGAGACAACGGCTTCAACAGTTGGAAAATTCAAGGCATGCGTTGGGTCAAGTTCGGTCGAATCACTTGCACGAGCAGACATGGCTTCTGCTAGTTCGGGGAGTGCGCGTTGCACCATTCCAATGGTGTCGAGCAGTCGCCACGAGCGAGCGTTTCCGTAACGAAGCACATTTAGCAAGCGAACAACCGACTCGTTTTCCCAACTAAGTGTGGCGTTTCGATGCATGGCGAACCAGTCCAGAAGTCGTGCACTTGGTCGAGCATCTGCAGCAAGCAGTGCGGAATCAAGGCCAATTTCAACGAGCAGTCGTACTGGTGGTATTTCGTGCAATTCAATGATTCCGTTTTGAGCGTCAACCCAACCATTGGCAGGTCGCTCGGCATGTTCGACGTCTTCTACAACAACCGATTCCTTCCCAAGCCTCCAACGGAGGAGTGGAGGTGCGAGCAATGTGGTGAGCAGAACCACGAACAGAATTGATCCGTACAACTGCTCGCTCAGTGCGCCTACCTTTAAGCCGATCGTTGCAAAGATGAGTCCAACTTCGCCGCGAGGCAACATACCGAATCCGATAACCAACTTGTCGCTCTTTGTGCCAAATGCACCGACTGCTGCAGCAATCTTGCCAAAAATGGCCACTGCAGAAAGTAATAGTGCAATTGCAAGCACGCGAGCATCAAACATGACTGAAAGATCAGTTGTAATACCGATATATAAAAAGAAAACGGGAACAAATATTTGACCAAGTGATGCAACATCTCGCTCCACTCGTTCGCTGGCGCTAATTCTGCGCAGTGCAAGTCCTGCTACGAACGCTCCAATGATTGGCGCCAGGTGTGCTTTGTCTGCAAGCACCGAAAAGGCAAGTGCAACACCAATTGCGGTTACCGAAATAGTGGCTGTTGAGCGACTGTGCTTAGTAATGGTTGCAAATATTTTTGGAAACGTTGCGAACCCAATTACCGAAGTGAGCATTAAGAATCCAACAGCCAAACCGATTGTGGTTGCGATGGTGCCAATGCTCACCGAACCTTGTTCCACAATTCGCGTAACGACGGTGAGAATGATGAGACCAAGTACGTCGTCAACAACGGCTGCACCCAACACTGTGCGTGCTTCAACAGTTGCCAATGCTCGCAAGTCTCCAAACACACGAGCAGTGATTCCAATGCTGGTAGCTGTTAGTGCGGCTCCAATAAACAGGGACGTATTAGTTGACTCACCGATGAGTAAACCAACGCCAACTCCAAGAGCCATTGGCAGTGCAACGCCGATGATGGCAACAAGCGTTGATGCACGACCAACGCTGCGCAATTCGGCAACGTCAGTTTCTAGGCCTACTTGAATTAAAAGAAAAATGACTCCAAATTCGGCAAGGACAAACAGCATGTCGCTTCCAGAAACCAGTCCGAACACAGACGGGCCGATCAAAATACCCGCTGCAATTTCACCGATGACGGCTGGAATATGAATTCGATCCGATACTTCTGCGGCCAATTTGGCCACAAGCAAAATAATGGACAAATCAAGGAGTACACGGCCAAGGTTCACTCCTTCCAGGGCGGCGGAAACCATAGCCATCATGGATCTGAGGTTACGTGGCGTATGTAACGGCTCTGTGAACACAGCACAGCGATGATGTTTCTCGACATGGACGCAACAGGTCGCTAGCGGGCAGAATAGGGAGATGTTGACTTACACCCCTGAAGCTGAAGCGTTCCGTGTTGAAGTAAAGGCCTGGCTCACCGAGAACCTGCCAAAGGGCTGGTTCAACGAAGGCTTCGAAATGACAAACGACGAGCGCAAGAAGTTCAACCTTGAATGGCCAAGCAAGTTGTTCGCTGGCGGTTGGATCTGTGCAACCTGGCCAACTGAATACGGCGGCAAAGGTTTAAACACATTGCAAGGTGTGGTGCTTGCAGAAGAGTTCGCTAACGCAAAGGCACCGATGCGCGCTGACTTCTTTGGAGACACGCTTGTTGGTCCAACATTGTTGCAGTGGGGTACTGAAGAACAGAAGAAAGAATTCTTGCCACAAATTTTGAGCGGCAAAATGCGCTGGTGCCAAGGGTTCAGCGAACCAAACAGTGGTAGCGACCTTGCAAGCTTGAAGACTACGGCAGTACTTGACGGTGATGAGTGGGTCATCAATGGCCAAAAAGTCTGGACAACACAGGGCCACCACGCTGACTATTGCTTCTTACTTACACGTACCGATTCAAATGCTCCGAAGCACGCCGGAATTTCGTACCTGTTGGTTCCAATGCGCCAGCCTGGTGTTGAGGTGCGTGGCATTGTGCAGCCAGACGGAACCGCAGAGTTCTGCGAAGTGTTCTTTACTAACGCACGTTGCCCGAAGGACAACGTTGTTGGCGGTATTAACAATGGCTGGAAGGTTGCAAACTCCACGCTCGCATTCGAACGTGGCATGAGCGCAACTACTGGTTACCGCCGATTCGAAGAGGAATACCGAATCATGTTGGCAGCTGCAAAGGAAAACGGAGCGATTAAAGAAGACTCCATTCGTCAGCGCCTCATGAAGTACTACTCCAAGTATCAGATTCTTCGATACAACGGACTTCGCTCGCTAGGTGCAACTCTTGAAGGTAAAAAAGATATGGGCGTAATTGCGCTTGGTGCAACAAACAAGATGTATTGGACGGAAATGCACAAGGAAGCAATGGAACTGGCACTCGATATTTTCGGCGCGCATTCCATGTTGATTGATAACGGTCCAACAGAGGCCGGCTGGCCAGGTGCGCAACGCGATAAGCGTCGCGAGGGGTACCCGGTGAGCCCAATGATGTCGGCGTTCTTCTTCTCGCGCTCCGAAACCATTTGGGGTGGAACAAGCCAGATTCAACGAAACATTGTTGGTGAACGAGTACTCGGATTACCAAAAGAACCAAAGGGTGCGGACGAAAAGTAGACATGAAATTTCAGCATGCGGTGAAATCAGGATTCAGTAACTATGCAAATTTCAAGGGCCGAGCATCGCGCAGCGAATTTTGGTGGTGGACGTTGTTCACCGTGATTATTTCCTCGGCAGTTTCTGGCTATTCGGCACTCGACTCACTTGTTACTGCAGGGTTTCTACTTCCAACTATCGCCATGGGTTGTCGTCGCATGCACGACCTTGGTCGACGTGGTTGGTGGCAATTGATTCCTATCGTCAGTTTTATTTTTGCTTGCCAGAAAAGCTCGGAAGAAATGAATCAGTACGGCCCGCCGCCGGCACCAACAACGCTCTAGAGGTATTCAGGTACTCGTCGCTGATACACCTGTGAGATCAGCGGTGAAGAAATAATGAAGTCGGCAGATGCGCGGTTGCATGCAACGGGAATGTTCCACACTGCTGCAATACGCAACAAGGCCTTGATGTCCGGGTCGTGTGGCTGAGGCTCAAGTGGGTCCCAGAAAAACATCATGATGTCAATTCGCCCTTCGGCAATTCGTCCACCAAGTTGCTGATCACCTCCTAAAGGCCCACTTTTTAAGCGCTCTACTTCAAGGCCCGTATGTTCGGCGATTATTCGACCCGTCGTTCCCGTGCCAACAAGAGTGTGCTGCGCAAGTTCTGCTTGGTGGGCCTTTGCCCATTCGAGCATTTCATCTTTCATATTGTCGTGCGCAACTAGTGCAATGCGCTTTTTAGCAGGACTTTCAATATCGGTCATCACGGTGGCTGTCATGTTTATGAGCCTTACATGTTTTTGGCTTGGACTATGTTTATAGAAATGAAGCCTGTTGAAACAGTGCGTAACGAATTGGTGGTTGATTCACCAGTCGGAATGCTTCGATTGAGCGCGTCAGAAAAGGGTCTCATTGCCATTGATGTGAAGGCAAAATACAGCAAAGAAGCAACAAAACCGAATGGTCGTGCACAGGAGATTCTTGCCGAAACCCGGAAACAGTTGACACAATATTTTGCGGGCGATCGGAAGAAATTTGATATTCCTCTTGACCTGCGTGGAACACCATTTCAAGTGAAGGCGTGGAAGACATTGACACGCATTCCTTTTGGAAAAACTATTTCATATGGCGAACAAGCAAAAGCAATGCGCAACGGGAAAGCATTCCGAGCCGTTGGCTCAGCGAATGGAAAGAATCCGATACCGATTATTGTTCCGTGTCACCGGGTGATTGCAAGTGACGGTGGTCTTGGTGGCTATTCGCTTGGCCTGAAAATGAAACGTCAGCTCATGAAGCTTGAAGGAATTAGTGCGGCTGGGTAAAGCCGAAACACTCGCGTAAGTATTCATCTCGAAGTGCCTCTGCAGGTGCTCCAAGCGAAACAACACGTTGTGCCAAGAGCATCACCAAATTTGCAGATTCGGCGTCGGCGAGTTCGTGAGTTGCGAGCACCACAGTTACGCCACGTGCTCGCTCTGTAGCAATGAGATCGGCAACCGCTTTGCGGCCGTTGAGGTCGAGGCCGGCCGTAGGTTCATCCAGAAGCAGAACCTCTGCCTGACGTGCAAGAACTTGTGCAAGATGCGTGCGCTGTTGTTGGCCGCCTGACAAATCGCGAATCGGCTCGTTGGCTCTACTGTCAATTCCAGTTCGCTTCATCGATTCCAAAACGATTATGCGGTCGGCGTCTGTTGAGCGCTTGAACAAACCGAGGTGTGCATATCGACCCATAGCAACGACATCTTGCACGCACAGTGGAAGAGTGTGCGAAGAAACAGGGTGCTGTGGCAAGTATGCAACTCGTGTGGGAAGTTTCCCTGGTGTTGATCCAAGCAGAGTTATTTCTCCGTGCATTGGTTCAATGAGCCCTGCAAGAGTTTTCAGCAATGTGGATTTTCCTGAACCGTTTGTTCCAATGAGCACGAGAAGTTCGCCCGGTTGCAAATTGAGCGAGATGTTGTCGACAACAGGGCGTTTGCCGTAACCAACAGCAAGTGAGGAAGCGTGAATTGAAGTCATTACACGTGTATCTCGCCGTGAACATGTGGGTGTTCATGATCGTGGTGGTCATGGCCGCGTGATTTACGAATTTCCTTTGCTGTTGCCGATATTGCAAAGATGACGACAGCAGTAAGCACGATGCTTGCGCCTGCCGCTAGGTCGTAGTGGTAGCTGACGAGCAGACCTATATATGTAGACAGCGAGCCGACGAGTGCGGCAATCAGCATCATGGACTCAATTCGACGAGCGAACAACGAGCCAGTGGCTGCTGGGGCAATGAGCATTCCCAGCACTAGCAGGGTGCCAACGGTTTGGAAACTGGCGATCACCGTAAGGGCCACCATGGTGAGCATCACATTGTGGAACAAACGAGCGGAGAACCCAGAGGTTCGGGCCAGGCCGTCATCGACCGACAACAGCAGGAATGGTCGGCGACTGACGAAAGCAATTGCTCCAACTATCACGAGTGCAATGAACTGCCATGCCAAGTCAGTTGTGGTGATGCCAAGCAGTTCGCCGAACAAAATGTGAGCAAGGTCGCCAACAAATGAAGATGAGCGCGAAGTGATCATGACGCCGAGTGCCAGCATGCCAACGAAGAGCAAACCAATTGCGGTATCGCCAGAAAGTCTGAATTGACGTGACACCACGCTGACGCCACCCATCATGACCGCAGCGCCAACTGCTGCACCGATGATTCCTGAAAAACCGAGCAACATCGCAGTTGCAATTCCGGGGAGCACGCCGTGTGCCAGTGCGTCACCAACAAATGCCAAACCGCGCAATACAACAAACGTTCCTGCAATGGCGCATGTGCAAGCCACCAAGATTCCGCCAAACAACGCAAGCCTCATGAACTCGTTGTTTGCGAACGGGTCAATGAGGTAGTTCATTTCAATGCATCAACAATCTGGTTTGCAAGGTTGAGCATGAACTCACGGTAGTTCGCAGCATCATGCAAGTAGTGCGTGCTCAGTGTTACTGCTTTGATATTGAGTTCATTCGCCAATTGGTCGGCAACATTCTGTGGAGTTCCTAGACCAGTAAAAATTGCTTTCACATTGTTGGCTACTGCAAGATCTTTCAACACTGCAAGTTGCTTTGCCGTTCCTTCGGAAGTGGTGGATAAACCGGGAATGATTGCACCGATTATTTTGCATCCGTAGTGATCGGCGAAATATCCCAACTCATCGTGTCCTGTCACTAACACGCATGAATTAATGGCGCTCATGGTTGCGCTCACATCTTTATCAAGTTGTGTCAGTTGATTCGACTCTGTTGTGGGATCAAGGGATAATCCAGTGGCTGCATTGATCGCATCAGTCAATGAGGGGAGTGCTTGAATGAAATTGTTTGGTGACAGCCACAAATGCGGGTCAGCAACAACATGTTCGCCTTCGACTGTTCGCTGTGCAATGTTGTTGCCCACTCGGTATTGCATAACGCCGTTTGATTCGGCAGTAGCCAGAACTTCAAGTAAGCCTTCCTCGAAATCGAGCCCATTCGAAACAACAATGCTGGCGTTGTTGATGGTTTCGATGTCGCGCGCCGATGGTTGAAACTCGTGGGGGTCTTGGCCATCCGGAATGAGCACAGTGACCGTGGCGGAATCGCCAACTAAGTCGCTAACAACAGAGCCGAGAACCGAATACGAGACCACGATGTTTGGCCGTGCGTTTGAGGCGGGTTTTGCCGAGGTGCAAGCCGCAATCAGAACAATGAATCCTGCGCACAGTAATGCGCTTTTGGGAATCATTCTCATTCCGCCACTCTAGCGATAATGAGAATGATTCTCAACTAAGAAGTAGGCGTTATGCACCAATCATTTGGTTGATCATGGTGGTCAAGTCGTCCATGGACACCTCACCGCTTGCACGCTTAAATACGTTTCCCTTTGCGTCAACAAGCACGAAGTATGGGTAACCCGAAAGACCGAATGCATTTGCAGCTGCCTTGTCCTTTGAGTCGGCGATCACTGGCCATAGTGCTGGGAATTGTTCGCGAGCGAGCCATGCCGATGGTGGGTAGTTCGGGTTGTTTGGGTCGGTACCGGTTGCAACAGCAATCACGTCAATTCCAGTTGGGGTCTTGCCATCTTTTTCCCATTGCACAAGTAGTGGTACTTCGCGCTGGCAGTGAGGGCACCAGTGCGCAAGGAACAACACCAACATTGGTGTTCCGGTTCCCTCTGTAGTGATTGGAGTTCCCGTGAAACCTTTGCCGGCAATTACGGGTGCGGGCATTCCAATTGCTGCGTCGGGTGCAGTCGACGTTGAGTCAAAAGCAGGAAGCGCATTGCCGGTGACGGTGATGTCGCTGAACTCGGAAACTACTCCTGTAGTCGTATTTGATTTTGATCCACTTGATGAGATGGCAATGATTGCCGCACCAGCGATAACGACTGCGATGATTGCGCCAATAATGAATTTGCCGCGACTTGATGATGAATTACTCATGACTGCTCCGTTTGTGTGTTGGGAAGGGTGGTGAATACGAGAACTGCAAGAAATCCGGTGAATGCCATGAATGGCAGTGTGACGAACCCGAAGTGTTGAAACCATACAAATTCGCAAGGTACATCTACATCGCATACGCCAGTGTCCAGACTGTGGATGCGTTCAAGCAACCAGTGATACGTAGAGATGGTTAATCCAATTGATGCGAGGGGTACTGCATAACGCCAGATCTTTTTGTCTTTAATGATGACTGCAATGATCAGCAGAATCGCCAGCGGGTACATCATCGTGCGCTGGTACCAGCACAGTTTGCATGGCTTGTAGTGAACTATTTCAGAGAAGTACAAACTGCCAAGCATGCAAGTTGTGACTACAGCCGCGGCTAATGGTCGCGCGTATGGGGCAAAACCGTCCAAGATTGTGCGGGCGATTGAAAAATGTTTGGCAAAGATTCGAGCCTTCAAAATAATGAGGGTGCCAATGAGCAATGCAACGCTCAGCAGCGAAAAGAAAAGTTCAAAGGTCTCGTTGTTCATAAGCAATAACAGTGTAGAGAAGTCCCCATATTGAAGGCTCGTCATACCCCCTGAAAGCGGGCAGAATAGAGGGGTGACAACATTTAAAGAGCGCATCAAGGCAGATATCACCGAGGCAATGAGGGCACGAGAAGAAGCGAAGCTTTCAACGTTGCGCATGGTGCTGTCGGCAATTCAAAATGCTGAAGTTGCTGGCGATGAAGCAATTGTCTTGACCGACGATCAGGCAATCAAAGTGTTGCAAAGTGAAGCAAAGAAGCGAGCAGAATCTGCGCAAATTTATGCAGACGCAGGCCGCACAGAAGCGGCTGCAAAAGAGCGCGCAGAACTGTTGGTAATTGAGGCTTACTTGCCGGCGGCAATGAGCGACGACGAAGTTGCGGCAATTGTTACTGACGAAATTGCCAAGGCTGCTGCTGCTGGACAAACAGGTGGCAAGGCAATGGGCGCAGTGGTGAAAGCAGTTCGCGATCGTGTTGGCTCTGGTGCCGACGGCGGAAAAATTGCAGCGCTGGTGAAATCAGCGCTTGGCTGATGCCGTTGCGCCCTCGATAGGAATCGAACCTACGACCTGCGGTTCCGGAAGCCTTAGGTTCATCGCGTTATTCCCTTACTGGGTATGGGCGTTCTGTAAAGCCATTTTTCTGACCAACCTCTGACCAAAGTTATCGATCAAGCTGCCCGACAGTACCCAATAGATATAAGGCTTTCCCGACGGTACACGACGGCGAGTGTGATGGCAACGCTCCTCGGCACAGTGCAATAGGTCAGTGATTCTGCTGACCTAACCAGAAGGAGAAAGTATGCGACAGTCCAAGTGGCTGAAGCTCGTTGAAGTGCTGGAGCAGATCGGAGTTTCGCGATCGACGTTTGACATGTGGCGTGCAGCCGGCAATGCGCCACCAACCTATGTTCTGCCAAGTGGCCAACTTCGCTACAGGCAGGCCGAAGTTGACGAGTGGCTTGAGAGTCGAGTGGAGTACAACGGGAAAGGTGCTGCATAGTGGCACGCAAACCCGGCCCCCAAGTAGAGGTGTACGACCTAAAGGAACGTCCCGACAAGAAGAAGAAGTTCGTAGTTGCTTGGCGAGTTGGCAAGAGCCAACCTCGTCGATCATTTTCGACAAAGAAAGAAGCCGATCTATTCAGGTCGCAGCTGATGTCAGCTAAGTCAGATGGCGAACGGTTTAGCCCGACGACATATTTGCCAGAGAGTTGGAATGATAAGTCCAGCACTTTATTGGCTGATGCTGTTTACAAGTGGTTCAGACAGAACTACACATCATGGGCTCCCAAGACACGCAGATCGGCTGCCGAGCCATTGTGTGAGCTATTGATGCTGATGGTCAAAGACCCAAAGAAGGCACTTCCTGCATCAACTTTGACTTCCCTAACTCCTCAACAATCGATGCGCCGACAGATTATGGATTGGTTGTCCTCACCACCGCAGACTGCAAAGACTCCACTTTGGTTAGTCAAAAACACGCTACCCATGGTGGAAATCACCAAGCCGAAATGCGCTGATGCAGATGCTCGG
>Ga0194055_10004227_pt1 | contig 10817 bp, 11 predicted proteins | sample SepL449m_MetaG_FD_155482 | JGI IMG/M metagenome (GOLD analysis project Ga0194055, IMG submission 155482) | Anoxic zone freshwater microbial communities from boreal shield lake in IISD Experimental Lakes Area, Ontario, Canada - Sep2016-L442-9m | ecosystem: Environmental > Aquatic > Freshwater >... | reverse complement strand
GCGGTGCTCGATTTGCCACTCTTCGGTCATTGCGTGCACCGATGCCATGATCTGATCACGGGTGCGGGCCTTTCCTGAATCGTCGTTTAATAGTCCGACTGGATTTGGTGCTCCCGAAATGTGACGACGGATCATGGCCGCAAAATTACGTTCAATCAATGCAAGGTGCACGAAGTGATCGATCGCAGTCCACATATTGGAGGGGTCGTGTTCGCTTGGGGTTAGTGGCCGGCGCAACTGCTCATCAGTTAATTCGGACATGGCCTTCAACAACCACACGCGGTCATTATTGAGCACTGTCTCGATCTCAATACGGTTCAATGTTCACGCCCTTCATCAAAGATCGCGACTACTTGGCCTCGGGAATGAATGACCCAAGCAAGAGCGGCGACATATTCGGCTTCATATCGCTAACAATAGCGACGAGACGCAAACCAAGGACCGACTCACCACCCTGATATCCAAGCACCTACGATAGAAAAATGTCTGAACTCTTTGACTTTGCCCAAAAAATTGCCTTAGTTGCCGGTGGAACTGGAGGACTCGGCGCTCCTATTGCCGCTGAACTTCGTGCCCGAGGATGCATCGTCACCACTGTTTCGCGTACCACTATCTCCGATCCGACACATATTTCGGCAGACCTTCGTTCACCTGACGAAATATCGGCCGTCGTGAAGTCAATCGTTGAGCGACATGGGGCTCTTGACATCGTGGTCAATGCCATGGGAGTTGTTGCATTCGGAACTGTTGACGCAACTTCAATTGACACCATTGAAGAATTGTTCTTAACCAATACTTTTGCGCATATCTTTTTAATGAAAGAAGCACTCAGGTGCGCTCGACAAGGTTCGGTGCTCATCGGCATTTCTGGCGTTATTGCCGAACAAAACTTGCCCGGCATCGCAGCGTATGGATCTTCAAAAGCTGCAATACGTTCTTTTAACGAAGCGCTGACTCGCGAGGCTCGTCGATCTGGAGTACGCGTGATTGATGCCCGACCACCTCACACAGAGACCGGTTTATCATCTCGCGCAATCGCTGGAGATCCGCCCAAAATGCCAGCAGGTCTTGACCCCATCAAGGTTGCTCAACGAATTGTCCAGGCAATAGCCGACGGAGAAACCGACCTGCCATCAACTGTCTTTTCAGAATAGTCAGTCGACTGACTGAAGAGATTTGTCGGCACGGCTATACTGCCACCACAACAATGAGCCGACAATCATCGGCAAGAACCAAGTGAGAAATCGGTACAAGAGCGTGGTTCCGGTCGCGTCAATCCCGCTGACACCCGCTCGTTCAAGCAAAGCAATGAGACCTAACTCGGCGATGCCAGCTCCGCCTGGTATTGGCGAGAGAGCGATGACAACACGAACTAAAGAGAACGCTACAAGAGCTTCCGAAAAAGTAAGTCCAGACACCCCAAACACGACAGAGGCCGTCCACATGCAACAGAATCCCGCAGCCAATGTTGCGATAGATGTCGCAAAGATAACGCCCCAGCGAAGACGCAGTAGCTCGATCAGTCCCGCGCGCATTTCTTCAAAAAATGCAGTCGGCTGGGACCGTTCAATGAATGCCTGAGTTCTGACAAACCGTGGCGAAACTTTTCGTGCCAGCAGGAGCCTTAACCACGAGCCGAATCGACCCAACAGAGAAAAAAGAAACGGTGACCGTAACGCCGCCCACCAAAAAGCACCAGAAAATATAACGATCAATACGCCAGCGACTACGGCCAAAATCTCGGTTGATGTTGCCTTACCCACCAATACGGGAATCGCAAGAACAACAACCGGAAGACTCCACGTTGAAAATGCAGGAACAACCGCAGTGGCAACGATCGAAGTCGCGATGTTGGACTGAGGCATACCCCATCTCGTGAACATATGAATACGCGTTCCAGTTCCGACTAATCCGCCACCGATCGCGATTCCGTATCCAGCGGCCAGCGCCGTTTGATCTGCCGAGATCGCCTGGCGCAGATTGATACCCGGAGAACACGCGGCAAGAAATGCGCCTCGAGCCACAATCATGACCGCTGCTGCGAGCGCAAGAGGGAAAAGCGAGACAAGAGGAAGATCGATGAGTCGCTGCCAGATATCTAACAAAACAGAACGCTGCACCACCGCAAGCGAAACAACTATTGCCAGGATGAAAAGGCCGCCGATCGCTTTGCGCATGGCCAAAAACGGTATCTGCTTGAGCCAAAATGACGATGCGACTTTCGGCTCACGACGCGAAGACTCGGTGGCGGTTGTTCGGCAGTCAAAGGAGATAGAAACCCGACCGACGAAGGGTGCAAGTAGCGATGAAATTCGACCGAACTCGCCTGAAGTTTCACCCATCAGGCATGAAAATGGCGACTCAGGTTCGTGATCCTGACCTTGCCCACTAGGCTGGCGAACGAAATATGCGGGTGTAGCTCAATGGCTAGAGTTCCAGCCTTCCAAGCTGGCTATGCGGGTTCGATTCCCGTCACCCGCTCCATAGTTAGCAAAAGGACCCCGAGCTTGCGAGGGGTCCTTTTGCTAACTATGCACTGGTCACTCGAATCGGGAGGAGCGCAGCGACGGCTCCCGTCACAGGTCATACTTGAGTGTGAGCCGCATCATCGTTGGAATTCTTGGTACAGCCATTGTTGCAATTTACGCTGTCAGTTCTCGTCGCTTGGTCGCCACAGATACACAGTGGTATCGCTCACTCGTCAAACCGGCGTGGCAACCACCCCGCATCGTTATTGGTCTCATCTGGCCCTACAACTTCGCAATGCTCATCACTGCAACATGGGTTGTGGCCAGTCACCTCTCAAACACTCAACATCTTGTCTGGCTGACGTCGCTCACGCTGAGCGTATTGGCCTCTCTCGCATGGGCATGGTTATTTTTTAATCCACACGCATTGTTCGCGTCAGGTATCGCACTCGTGTTCGCCACGCTGTTTGCTATCCCACTTCTCGTGATCTCGTTTAGCGCGTCTCCCGTGCTCGGCTTTGCGTTCGTGCCATATCAACTCTGGTTAGTTCTCGCCACGTCTATCGCTTTCGGTTTTTCCGCGCAATAAAGACGTCCGTCACGCGTACTGCTTCAGAAAATCCTTGACGCTCATCTCATAGATGTCTTCGGGCCCGTCTTCGTCATCAATCTGTTGACCCACATGCGCAAAACCGAATTTGCGAACTAAACCCACTGAAGCTTCGTTATTCGGATCAACCGTATAGCGAAACTTCAACACGCCCGATTGCGAAGCCGCCCAAAGCCACATTCCCAACAACGCCTCGTAGCCAAAACCTTGGCGCCAGAAGTTTTCATGAACCCCTAAGCCAATTTCGAGCATTCCATTTTCATCGGGCGCACCATGAAAACTCAGACTGCCAACAATCTCTCGCGTTTCACGCAACACCATCCAACGCACGAACCATTTGTTGACTTCTGGGTTCGCTTTCACTTGCGGGACTCGCCATTTCAAAGGTGAATGACCATCTATCAACACCCGATACGGATTCGTGAAATCAACCTTGTTATAAATCGACAGGTTTTCGGGGTCTTCGTACAGTGTCACTAAATCGCTCGCCGAAATGTGATGTAGATCTAATCGTTCACCAACAATGACCAACTCAGAAACGTGTGACAAATCCACGATCAGATCGTACTCAGTACACATTCACGACTTGAACTGCGACAACGCTCCTGCAAGACCAGCAAGTGTTGCCGGCACCATCCAACCATCAACGACAACTACCTCACCAGCACGTGAATCGTTCCGGCAGCATGCGGCAAATAGTTCATCGCGAGCGAGCACCGATGAACCTTCCGGCAACTCAGACAGAGCGTCACGCGCATGGTCAACAGCCTCGGGAGAAATGCCCATAACCGATGTACCAAAATCAATCATCACGTCGTCAATCAATGATTTCCACGGGCCCGCAAATGCCAACTCGTCAACTTCTAACTCAACTACGGGCAAACGAACCGTGGTTAAAGGTTCTCTTTGCACAGCCGCATTCATGTCTGCAGGGTCGGCACCACACGCTGCCAACAATGCAGCAAGTCCAGTCATGCCAGCGGTGCGTTCAAATAACTCGCGCCGATGCATTACAAGCGTTCCTTCAATGTGCGGGCCAAGCGCACCGCTAATGCCACAATTGTCAACGTGGGATTCGAGAATCCAGCAGCAGGAAAAGCCGAACCACCAACTGCATACAAATTGTCAATCGCGTGGCATTTGAGATTGGCGTCAACAATTCCGTGATCGGGGCTTTCGTGCATGCGCGCGCCGCCAAGGTGATGCCCACCACCCTCCATCGTCACAAACTCGGCAGGATCACCAAATGTCACCGGACCAAAGCCGACCTTCATCAGTTCTTTGGCTACTAGTTCAAGCGAAGTTTTGATGTCTGCAACATCTTGATCGTTCACTCGCCAATCGAGTCGGGCCCGCTTCGAACCCAAGTCATCTTTGGCGGAAATCAATGAAATTCGACTCTCGGCATTCCAACGTTGCTCGGTGCGAGCGTATAGACCGATCACGTGTGACGACTTACCTTTCAACACCGATGGTCGCGACGATTCCCACAACTTCCGCAATGCTTCTCCATGAAGTGACTCTTCAGGAATTGATTCAAGTGGTTCCATGGTGAATGACGTGTTAATCATTCCTCGTTCGGCGGCGAATTCTTCGTTGAGGCCCAACCCAATTTTAAACTGTGTTTTGTCGACATCGAGTGGGTAATCGGTAAAGCCAACTAAGTCTTCGGGCGCGTGATCGCCGCACAACACTGCACCAACAGCACCATGAGGATGTTCTAGAAAACCTCGACCCAAAGTGTCGCTTTGACGCAGACCTTTAACGTCATCAGCAGCAACTAACAATTGGCGAGTGTTTTCGATACCACCGCAAGCCAAAACAAAACAATCGGCTGTTATTTCAAAATCAACTCCGAGATCATTCTTGATATGAAGTTTGCGAGCATTCGCAACTCCATCTACTTCTTCAAACGCAAAGCCTTGGCAGTTCGCACCAAAGTAAATTGGAAGTTCAGAATCTTGCAATCGAGGACGGTAGTAACCGCCAAACCGAAGTTCTTTCGGGAATCGCCACACTGGCGTCGCCAACACGTCGTTACTTGGAAGCAAATTCCTCACACCAAGCCCGTCAAGCAATTCATTCGCCTCAAACACATCTCGACCAAGCGTGCAAATTTCTAAGGCGTCTTGATAGTCATCTTCAAGATCAGCACGAGCAAATGGCCAACCTTCGCCGAGATCATTCGTGCGTGATCCAAAGACGTTTTCTTCAATACGTCGGCACCAGCCAATCCAGTGATTGGTTGTGCCTCCGAGATAGCGCAGTCGCCACACGTCGAGCTCGGGATAAGTAAATCCGGGACCTGCTGTGACTTCGCCCTTGTAGCGGTCTTGCGATAATTCGGTGAAATCGCGATAACCACCTTCAAGAATGACAACCGATAGGCCCGACTTTTCTAATTCAAGGGCCAGAGTGATACCCGCAGCCCCCGCGCCAATCACCGCGACATCGCAGCGCGGCAATACTTTGCGATTGGACTTAGCGAGATCAATAAACACTGCTCGTATTCATAACAGCATGAAGCGAGCAATCACAATTTAAGAACTCCTTTTGGTCGACGCCAACGATTACCGTAAGAGCGATGGTCCACCAACCCACTGCTCTGATTCGCCGTCCCAGTCCGCGACTCGACGAAGGTCTCGTGACCCATATTGAACGAAAACCAGTTGATTATGACCTGGCTCTGAAGCAATGGGCCAACTACGTCGAAGCTTTGCGACTCTGCAAGTGGAACATCGTCGAAGTTCCGGCCGCTGACGATTGCCCCGACAGTGTGTTTATTGAAGATGCACTGGTGATGTACAAAGGTACGGCCATCATCACCCGGCCCGGCAGCGACTCGCGCAAACCTGAGATCATTGACGTTGAAAAGGTTGTAGCCGAACTCGGTCACCCGGTCACCCGCATCACCGAACCCGGAACACTTGATGGCGGCGACGTCCTCAAAGTTGATGACACGATTTACGTGGGTCTTGGCGGTCGCACAAACGCTAACGGGATTGCCCAATTCGCTGCGATCGTCGAACCACTTGGCGCAAAAGTTGTTGCGGTGCCGATCACCAAGGTTCTGCACCTCAAGTCGGCGGTCACCGCGTTGCCCTCTGGCGAAATCATTGGCTTTGAAGATTTCGTTGATGACCCCAGCATTTTCCCCGACTTCATCGCAGTACCCGAAGAATCAGGTTCGCATGTCGTCATCGTCGGAGAAAAGCGATTGTTGATGGCGGCCGATGCGCCCGAAACCGCCGAGACTTTGCGCGATATGGGTTACTTCGTCATTGAGGTTGATATCAGCGAGTTCATCAAACTCGAAGGCTGTGTTACTTGCTTGTCGGTGCGTATCCGCTGACTTCGCCAAGTTCGCGCATCATGTCGTGAAAAACCAACAAGGGCTCTTCCCATTTGGGGCTCAGAAGTCCTTCTGAATAAACGCCCGACTCAAGATTGCGCTGCACCGCTTCACAGATACGCACATCTTCTTCAGCAACCGTTTCATTCATTGCATGAATTCGTTCAAGATCGGGCGCACCAGGTTCAAAGAAGTACTCAAAGTACAAATCAATTTCGTTGTGGCCACGCGGCAACCACCTCTCGACAGCCCAGCCGCCAGGAACAACATTGAAGGCAAACGTTGGGTATAGCCAACCGAACATGCCAAAGACACTGTCGCCACGGGGCGGCATGACATGAACATTCCAACGACGATCATCGCCCAAGATCACCGAATAATTTGATGCATCGGCGTCGCGGGCCATTTCGGGGTGCACCAAAGGAACGTGGTAACCCTCGAGGAAATTATCTGCATAGGTTTTCCAGTTGCACTTCACGCGACGAATTGTTCGTGAGTGAAAGACCAGCTTCTCTAAGGGAAGATCTATGAGTGCAGTCGGAAATTGATCAAGCCAATCAATGAGTGAGCAGTTACTGGTATCAAGGGCAACAAAAATCATTCCACGGAATGAATCAACGAGAATGGCCTCGCGCGTTCCTCTGCTCAACAAAGCAGTAGCAACCAAGTTCGCCGACGAGCGAACTATTTCAATGTCGATCTCGGCGACTGACTCATGCAGCACATCACCAACATTTGGGATGTCACTGTCGTATCCAACATGAACCCACGAATCACCGAAAACCGTTTGGCGTTCGCTGGCATACACAGCTGGGTCAATATACCAATCGGCAGACAACGTCGAATTGGTACTCATGTTTCAACACTACTTGCGTTGGGCCATGTACCTAGCCGTGGCGTCGCGACTTTCTGGATCACGCATGGCATAAACCAGCATGTCGGCATCACCAGCACTGCGCCCAGTGCCGGCAATCTCTTCCATTACTGCATTGACCTGTTGTTTTGTCGAATGGAGTGAATACAAAGTCTTCGAAGCAAGATTCTGTGCCAATTCAGTCACAGTGGCCTCTAAATCGCTAGCAGCGACAACTTGATTGATGAATCCGATCGATTTCGCTTCATCCGCCCCAAATGGTCGGCAGGTCAAAACCAATTCTTTGGTGAGAGCTGGACCTATTTCGCGCACCAAACGTGGAATGCCACCCCATGCCAACGGAATACCTAAATCAACTTCAGGAATGGTGAAAGTTGTTTCGGTTGTTGCAACTCGTAAATCGCATGCTGCAACGAACACCACTCCTCCACCGACGCAGTGGCCGTGCACAGCAGCAATCGTTAGCTGTGGGACATCAGTCAATGCATTAGTTGCAAGTCGACCAAGATCGGCAGCCTGTCGAGGAGATTCGCCAGCACTTGCCGATGAAAAATCGTTGAGGTCAAATCCAGCACAGAATGATCGTCCGGCACCTGAAACAATGATCACGCGAATGTCTTCACGAAGTTTGAGCCACGCACCAAGTTGAACAATCTCACTCATCAACTGTCGTGACAAAGCATTGAGCTTCTCTGGTCGATTGAGAGTGACCCGACCAATGCGGCCATCAACTTCGACCTTCAACGTTTCGAAGTGCGGTTGTTCAATCATTAGAGAACTCGACGAACCGCTTGGATTCTGTCAACACTGGGCAAAGAAGAGATACGGATTAAGCCACCGGTGTACGGAGCTTCAATCCACTGGGTCGCACTAATCGCGATACCAACGTGGCTGATTTGTGTCGGGTTCCTACTTGAGAAAGTGAACACCAAATCACCTGCTTGAACTCCGGTCAAGCGCCAGTCAACTGCGCTGCCGAGTTTTGACTGCGCAAGGCTTTGGTGTGGCAATGAAACTTTGACTTGGCCATAGGCCGCCATCGTGAGACCCGAACAGTCATACGACGTCGGGCCAGCCTTTCCAAATTCATACGGTTTGCCAACTTGAGCCTTCGCGAAGTCAAGGACAACTTGAAGACGTGAGGGTGTTGCTGGTGTCGACGATGCCACTGTCACTTTTGCACCTTCGGGCAATTTCACAACCTGACCGGGCAGGATCACACTGGTCTTGGTGAAACCGTTCACGGCCAATAACGCCGCAAATGTAACTTTGGCCTTCGAAGCAATACCGCTTAACGAGTCATTTTTAGCAACGGTGTATGTCGAACCGCCGACAACGCTTGGCACTGCGACTGCAGGAGCAACATTTGATGCGGCTACGACAGCTACTGCTGCGTCGGGAAGCACGATGACTTGGCCGGGCAAGATCACACTGGTTGCCTGAAAGCCATTTACGTCCAGCAAATCATTGAATTTCACTTTTGTTTTGCTGGCGATTCCAGTCAACGAATCATTCTTTGCAACAACGTAGGTCAAACCAGTTGTCGCGGATGCCGATGACGAACTCGTTGTCTTCTTATTCGACTCAGCAAGGGCGCCAGGAACACCGACAACACCAAGCATGATTGCCGAGCACAATGACACTGCAAGTGTCTTACTCATTATTTTCATGCTTCGCTTCACGGGTTTTTGTATCGGACCCGTTCGCAAAGAACTTGAATTATTACTGCAAAATCACACTGTGAGCAGGCTTTATAGCCCGCAGATAACTAGTCACGAATCTTGCGATCCATATTTTCGTGATAGATCGCGATCTTAAATTCGCGTTCTGAAAGAATCTGCTGGTTAAAAGCGCTCGATTTTTTGGTTCGAGTCATTTGGTCGTAGACAGAAATGTCTTCGCCCACGACACCCTTCAGAACTTCCCAATGCGCCATGGTCTTTTTGTAATAAGACGCATACTCCGGATCGTTCATATCTCCCGGGTAAATGAGTTCCCAGCACAGAAATTTTGTGCGATCGACTCCCAAAGGAATGGGCTGGAAGACCTGAAGGTGTTCGGGGTTGCAATTAAACACTGTGTTCGGGAAAACCACATAATGACATATTGAATTGCGATGGTGATCGTACTTCTCGCTGCTCAATTCATCAAGTGATACGGGCCGCGGCACGAAGCACATGAAGTTGTCGCCCGTGACATGAAATGACGCAAAGCGCGTGGCTTTGGTGAACTCTGGTGGCGAATGGTGCAGTTCGGTGACGTGATAAATCTCGTTGAATCCATCAACGATCGCCTTGTAGTTAATGGGCACGTCCCACTCAAGAACTTCATGCAAGATCATGTCTTCCATCTTGAAAGCACCAAGATCGTTCGAGATGTCAGGACCAATTGACTCGAGCAACGGAACAGCCTTGTCTGGTCCAGCCAAGTTGATCCAGATCCATCCGCCCCACTCTCCTACTGCAACCGGAATAGCGCCGATGTCAGTGACATGGTCATTGCCAAAATCTTCGCGCTCGGGGATTCCGACGAGTTTGCCCTTGGTGTCGTATACCCAGCCGTGATACGGGCACGAAAAACGGCGAGCGCCGCAACCAGTTTTCTCCGCAACAATTGCTGGCCCACGATGGCGACACACATTATGAAAGGCAGAAAGTGATTCATCGGCTTGGCGAACAACCACGATGGATTCATCGTGACCTTCATAAGTGATCCAGTCGCCTGAACTCTGCACTTGTTCGCTGCGTCCAGCAAGCATCCAATGGCGACCAAGTACTCGCTCACGTTCAAGTTCAAAACGAGTCGGATCGCGATACACACTCGCGTCCATGACGCTTGGGCCGTATTCGGGAAGCGCCTTGACCGACGGACCTAAACGAGCTGGCAATTCTCCTCGAACTGGAATATGAACCACGGTGACCTCGTTTCCCTGCTCTATTTCTACCAAAAATACCGAGGTGGTGACGACTGCTACAACCATTCTCAGAGTGTTATGCCAACATATGAGGGTGGCGTTCTCAAACAGAGTCGTGCGACTTCACGGGGTGTACGACGCCTCAGGAACAATCGTCGGAGAAATCTCGTATTTTCTCCGGCGAACCTTCATGAACCAACATTGCTCACTTTGCGATATCACCCATTCAACGTTTACGCGTCGGCCATCCTGGGACTCTTGTGTTGCTGATCTTGGATGTGAGTTCCGACTCCACCACCGAAACGATGCTCCAGCATCGGTCACTGCAACACCTGGATATATGGCGCCCTGTGTCATCTGTGAATATGAAGATGGTTCACTCAAATTGCTCCTGAATGCACATGAACTTGCTTCGTGTGAAAACTCCCCCGAACAGTTAATGAAAATCATTACAGAAATTCTTAGCGCCAACCCAGAAACGTCGTCACCGCTATGAAAGTCATCGCTGGCATGAGCGACCGGATTCCCTTGAATGACATTGGTCGCTACGCCCAACATGTCGAAGCCCTCGGTTACGACATGTTGCATATTCCCGAAAC
>Ga0194055_10004225_pt1 | contig 10821 bp, 10 predicted proteins | sample SepL449m_MetaG_FD_155482 | JGI IMG/M metagenome (GOLD analysis project Ga0194055, IMG submission 155482) | Anoxic zone freshwater microbial communities from boreal shield lake in IISD Experimental Lakes Area, Ontario, Canada - Sep2016-L442-9m | ecosystem: Environmental > Aquatic > Freshwater >... | reverse complement strand
TCATGGTTCCGATGAGTCTTGTAGACACCCCCCAGCTGGTGGCGTAAACATATTCTCGTTTGCCTTCCGCACTCTGGTATTGCACATCAAATGCCTTGGCAAAGTTTTGACCGAGATGGTGAGATGTTCCAGCTTGAATCGCCTTGCGATCTTGAGTCATGGCTTCGATACAGTACGAATGGCTCGCACCGGCAAACTTTTCACTCTCCGACTTAAGACCCCGGATAACTGGAATTGCCATCCACTCTTCGGAGAACTTCGCGTACACATCGTGAAGAATTGTCAGAGCTTCTGCATCAGCTTCTTCAAAAGTGGCATGAGCCGTATGCCCTTCCTGCCATAGAAATTCCGCAGTCCGCAGAAATAGCCGAGTTCGTAGCTCCCACCTCATGACATTTGCCCATTGGTTCACGAGAATTGGCAAATCACGGTAACTCTGAATCCACTTCTTATAAGTGTTCCAAATGATCGTTTCGCTGGTTGGGCGAATAATCAGGGGCTCTTCCAGTTCTGCCTCAGGATCTGGAATAAGACCCTTTCCATCAGGTCCTTTCGTAAGTCGGTGATGGGTTACAACCGCACATTCTTTTGCAAAACCTTCAACATGGTCAGCCTCTTTATCGAAGAACGACTTAGGGATAAGCAACGGAAAGTAAGCGTTTTGATGACCGGTTTCCTTGATCATGTCGTCGAGAGCACGCTGCATAAGCTCCCAAAGCGCATAACCGTGTGGCGGAATAACCATGCATCCTCGGACCGGCGAATAGTCTGCCAGGTCTGCTTTGACGACCAGTTCGTTGTACCAATCGGCGTAGTTTGTTTCGCGGGACGGAATGCCTAAATTACTGCTCACATAAGAATTTTGACAGATTCAAATTAATTAGGAACCGTTTATTTGCGTTGGACGTTAAATACATTAGAAGACTCCCGCTGAGAGTCAGCATGAAACTCCCATAACCCTCGCGGCGGTCACTCTACCCAAGAAGTGACCGCCAATTTTTTTCTGTCGATCTTTTAGCACCGTTAATTCGTCAAACTAATTACAAATGATTCAACGTTGGCTACCTCTTTCCATCCTACTATTAGCGTCTTGTGCTCCGGCTGAGGGCCGAGGTCCCGGTCGATATGTAGAAAAACTGAGACAGTTTGAAGTTGATCGGGACTATATTCTTCGGATACCAAAAGGATATAAAGCCGGAACTCCCACTCCCCTTGTTTTTGCGCTTCATGGTTTAAGCGGTAATATGGACTATTTTTCTTCGTCAACCAAGATCGAAGAAGTTGCCGACAAAGAAGGTTTCATTTGTGTCATTCCCAACGGTGCTCCTTCGAATTTTCGGGGTTGGAATACCGGCTTCTTTGCGATGGCGGGATCGAAGGATGATGTTGGATTCATCGGTTCAATTCTCGACAAAGTAGAAAAAGAATTCACGACCGACAAGAAGAGAACATTTGTTTTTGGACATTCAAACGGAGCGATGATGTCTTATTATTTGGGCGGGGTGATGTCAGATCGGTTTGTTGCCGTCGCGGGTATCGCAGGAACGATTGGTATTCCGAGATCTACTTCTGCAGTTAAGGAAGTCCCAACCCCCAAAAATCCGATTTCAGTTTTAATGATTCATGGGCAAAAGGACAAAATGGTTTCCTATAAGCCTGGAGATGAAGCGATGTTGCAATGTACTGGCGCAGAAGATGGCGCTAAATGGTGGGCTAAGCAAGCCTTTTGTGAGGACAAGCCAATGGTGAGTGACTTCGTCAAGGATTTTGCAACTTTGACATCGTACGGCAAAGGCAAAGATGGCACCGAAGTTCAGCTAATCTCGACCTTCAAAGGGACTCATGATGTACCAGGGGCGTACTCAGGAAATGGAAGAGAGTCTGCCAGTGGGGTCGATGCAATCGCTGAAATTTGGAAGTTCTTTAAGAACCATCCGCGAAAGTAGAGTCGAAAACTAAGCTTTAGCCGATTCCTCGGAGTTCTCACGTGGCGTCGAATGCAATGGATCATTTGGCACGATTCGGATCTTAATGATCCGCTTGCCATCTGTCTCAACAATGTTGAATTGATAGCTATCGTGAGCTAACCATTCACCAAGTTTAGGCTGACGTCCGCACAGACCAAAGACAAAACCGCCAATCGTATCAAAGTCTTCGCTTTCAAAGTTTGAGCCAATCTCGTCGTTGACATCGTCAAGGTGGGTTTTACCATCGACCAGGAAGCCTTCGAGTGATTCAGAGAACTCTGGATGCTCGTCATCGTGCTCATCTTGAATCTCTCCCACGAGCTCTTCGATGATGTCCTCAATCGTCACGATTCCCGATGTGCCGCCGTATTCGTCCTTGATGACCGCAAGTTGAGACTTTGAAACCCGCATCTCGGCAAGCAAGTCATCAATACTCTTATTCTCAGTTACATACAACGGTGGTCGCATCAGTGAACTAATATTTACCGGCTTACCACGAAGCATCGCAAGAAACAGGTCCTTGGCATGGATAATCCCAACGATGTCATCATCGCTTCCTTCAAAAATTGGAATTCGAGAGTGACCAGATTCTTGAATAAGCTCAACCAAGTCGTAGGGATTAATATCTATCGGAACAGCGTCAAGATCGGTGCGTGGCGTCATGATCTCCCGAGCAACCGTATCAGAGAACTCCAACACGCTATGAATGAGTTCGGTTTCATCCGACTCCATTTCCCCTGTCTCACCCGCGGAATCGACTAAGGACCGAATCTCCTCTTCCATCAACTTGCTTTGCCTGAGGGTTACCGAGCCACCTGCCGGGCGTGCAAATAGGTTTGCCAATCCCACAAACATTTTCGCAAGACCAAACAGCAGTTTCTTGCTTAGGGCTACTAGCGGACTAGCCGCACGTCGTTCACCGGGGGAGGGGTCGCTCATTCTGTTTTCTATTTACTCTACCGAAAAAAACTACTTTGGAAATGACGAGAAGACGAGCAATCCCACAATGACACCTACCGCCGCTCCTATCGAAAGCTCACCTATCGAATGGAATTTTGCTTCATATCGGCTTTGGGCGATGATTCCAGCTAACAATATTGCCAAACCTCCCGCAAGTGCGTTGGTCGACAAGATAATGGCGCAGGTGGCAAAAAAGAATCCTAGAGCTGCATGTCCACTCACAAGTCCGCCTTGCAATATCTGCCCTCGCTTTCCAAGGCCCTTACCAATAATAACTGCAAGCAGGCAGAGGAAGAAGCCAAGGATGATTCTTAATGGTGGCCCGATTGCAGGCGCCTCGGAACTAAGTTTAACTTGAAGAGTTTCCCATCGATTCTCACCCAGAATGAGCATTGCACCAACCACGAGGGCAATCATTGTCGTGATTAACACGGCTCCAGCGGCAATGTCCTTGGCAAACTTAGCCAAGGGATTATAATTTGGGCTGACAAGGTCAACGACGGCTTCAATGGCTGAGTTAAACATCTCCGCGACCACAACCAATGAGATCGTGAAGAGGAGAACAAGCATTTCGCGTAGCCCAAGATTCACAAAAAGGCCAAGCAGGATCACCACGAAAACGACATAAAGGTGGAACCTCATGTGCCGTTGAGTTTTAAATGTGAAGATGATTCCGTTCAGAGCGTCTTTAAATGGCTCGAAAACGTTGCGCTTACCGCTCATTGATGTTCAATTTCCTGATGAAGTATAGACGTCCATTCGCCATCAATTGGAATCCCAATTTGCTTACCAACCTCATTCATTTTTTCTTGCATTGCGAATCGATCCTGATCTTCGATGTCATCATATCCCACCAGATGCAAACAGCCGTGCACCAAAAGGGCAGCTAATTCGTTGTCCAGGGGTACATTTCGCATGCGGGCCTGATCCATTGCGTAGGGAATGCAGATCGCAATGTCGCCTAATGGAAGCGGATCATCCAACCCGGAAGGGAAGGTAAGTACATCGGTATTCTCTGAGCAATCTCGAAACCTGGTATTCAGTTGAATCATTTCTGAGGAATCGACTAGCCGCACAGCAATGGCGCGCGAAACCTTGAGAGCGTCAACAACCGAGAAATAGATCGAGCTTAAGTCTTTCAAATCAACATCGATTGATGTCGCGTTAAAAAGGGGACTTTCTTTCATGAATGAAAAAGGGAGCCTGAGCTCCCTGAAGTCCATCTCCCGATTAGTTTCGGGTGGTTCGGCGGCGAGCTTGGCGTCTGCGTTTCTCGCTTGGCTTCTCGTAGTGTGAGTGCTCTTTGAGTTCTCTTAGAACGCCACTTTGCTGTAGCTTCATATTAAACTTCTTAAGCGCACTATCAATTGACTCATTTGGTTGAACAAAAACGTAGATCAAAGAAAACTCCTTTAAGACACAAGAGGATACCCCATTGGCATCCAGAACTACAAAAAAATCGAGCCTAGAATTAACTCTAGGCTCGACTGAATTGGTGTAAAGCTCAGAAAGAGTCCTTACCAAGTCGTATAGGAAGTGCCATCGCTGGCAGTTCCAGTATTGTTTGCAGAAACCTTTCCGGTTGTCGCACCGGTCGTTATGTAACCCATCGCACCTGCATTTGTTGGATCCGTGGGTATTGCTTGAAGGTATGGACCACGCCAATCCGTAGCGGTAATTGTCTTGGCACCACCCGTAGCGTCTAATCCACCGGTAGGTGCGGCTGTGGCAGCCAGGTCAGCGGCGGTAGCAGGAAGTGCTCCGGTATCTGCCCTAAAGAGATCGATTGCATCACGAGTAAGTCGCAAATTGCCTCTCAAAGCAGCTTCTTTACTTCTCAAACTTGAGTTAGAAAACTTTGGGATTGCAATTGCGGCCAGTACCGCAATGATGATGATAACGATAAGAAGTTCTACCAGTGTAAAACCCTTCTTAAAACCTTTACTGAGTCGAATATTTTTCATAAGCCTCACTACTTCTTCTTATTTCGGTGACAAAAAATCGATTCCTCAGGTATTTGCAAAAAAACTTTCGTTTATTTGATGTTTTCGATGACCGAATAAATTGGAGAGATGATCGAAACGGTGATTGAGCCTACAATTACGCCCATCGAAACGATCATCAGGGGTTCAATAATGGACACCAGCGCCTTTAATTTAGCGTCAATTTCCTTTTCCATAGACGAGCAAATGACTTCCAACAGTTGGGACAATCTTCCCGTTTTTTCGCCTACCGCAATCATTTGGGTAATTTGCTTTGGAAAAGCTTTTGTTTTCTCAATTGCCTCGTACATGGAGCTTCCATGTTCAATAGAGTCCCTCGCATTAAGGAGGGCCTTCGTGATGTCGGTGTGACCCGCGACTCGGGCTCCCTGTTCGAGGGCAGATAATAACTGAACGTTTGAAGTCGATAGCGCCGCAATAGTTTGCAGCGACCTTGCGATGGCCAGTCTTTTCAAAAGATCGCCAAGCACTGGAACACGATTCAGCGCTTTCGTCAATACAGCTTTAACGGCGTCAATTCTTAGTAGGAATATTGTGCCAACGATCACCCCTCCCATAATCAAAAGGGCTCCGACTGGGTTGCTACGAATGTAGTTCCCAGAATCCAACATGAGCTTCGTGGTAGCGGGCAAATTGCTCTTCATTTGAGAAAAGACTTGGCCGAATCGAGGCATGACGAAAACAATAAGGACCAAGATTGTAATGATCGAAACTCCGAGCATCACACATGGATACATCATCGCGTTCGTGATCTTTTTTCGAAGATCAGCAACTCGTCCTAAGTAATTTGCACCGTTCCTCAAGGCTTGGTCAAACTTTCCACCGGTTTCGGCAACTCGAACCATATCGGTGATGATCGGTGGAAACATATTGGGGGCCATTCTTAATGATTGCGAAAGCCCTTGTCCACCAACAACGCCGTCCCTTACTGCCATCAGTGAATCACGAATAACCGGTGTTCTGGCGCTATAGATAACGGCATCCAGAGCCTCTACAAATGGAACGCCTGTCTCTGCCATGATCGCCAGATTGCTCAAAATGTCAGAGGAGTCTTGGGCCGAAACTTTCTTTCGGATGAGCTTGGACCTTGTGTCAACATATTCAACTTTCTTAAAGCCTTTTGCACCCGCAGAAGGCACCAAGACGTGAATTGAAATATCCTGAAGAAAGAGTTTCTTTTCGGCTTCGTCTAGTGACGCAGCGTTAACTTGCCCTTCAATTTTTGTGCCCCGGCTGTCGACACCCTTATAAGCATAAGAGACCATTAGATATTTTCCGCGGTTACCCGCAAGACCTCCTCAACCGTCGTCACTCCAGAAAGCACCTTTTCCGAGGCATCCATTCTCAGCGTCACGAGACCCCCTTCAACTGCGACTTTTTGAATTTCTGAGGCATGCTTTCCGGTCAAAACCATCCTTCTCAATTCGGAGGTCATTTCAAGACATTCGTAAATGCCTATTCGGCCCCGATATCCGGTCTTCGTGCAATGCTCACAGCCCCTTCCGCGAACGTAAATATGCTGTGGGTCAAGAGCTAGACGACGGATGTTCTCTGGATCTGGTCGATACTCTTCTAGGCATTTTGGACAATTGGTTCTTACCAAACGCTGGGCAATTGAACAGGAAACTGAGCCACCGAGAAGGAATGGCTCTATTCCCATATCAAGGAGCCTTGTGATCGCACTCGATGCATCATTGGCGTGAAGAGAGCTTAGAACTAAGTGACCAGTCAGGGCCGCTTCAGTAGCAATAGAAGCCGTTTCGCCATCTCGGATTTCTCCAACAAGAATGACGTCTGGATCCTGACGCAGCATTGACCGAAGACCAGCCGCAAACGTAACTCCAGCGCGCACATTTAAGTTGCCCTGAGTGATGCCTTCCATTTGGTATTCGACGGGATCCTCGATGGTAATGATGTTTCGATAAATCGAATTGAGGTGGTGAAGCGCAGCGTAAAGCGTTGTCGTCTTTCCAGAACCCGTTGGCCCAGTAACAAGGATGAGACCCTGAGGTTCCTCAAGCTTAGAAATGAGTGTTTTATGCGCGGTTGAATGGATTCCTAGCCTGGAAAGGTTAATCATTGCCGCATTCTTATCGAGAATTCGGATAACCACGGTTTCGCCATAAACGCTTGGATAAGTTGAAACACGAAAGTCAAACTCCCCTTGCGGCGCGAGAAGCGTACAGCGACCATCCTGTGGAGCTCGGCGTTCTGCAATATCCAACCCTGCCATCAGCTTGATTCTCGAAGTTAGCGGAAGCTGAAGATCTTTAGGTATGACCATAATCTCCTGCAACAAACCGTCGATTCGCACCCGAACACGAACTTTTCGCTGATATGGCTCAATATGGACGTCCGATGCCCGCATTCCTATCGCTCGAACTAACAAAGCATTTGCGAGTTTGACAACGGGGGCACCGTCGCCAATTTCCTTTAACTCGACAATGTTGATTGGGTCGAGTTCTTCTTCTTCAACCGCTTGTAGCTGAACATTGTCAGTGTCAACACCACGAACTGCTTCGCCGAGGATTTCGCCCAGGTCGTCATAAGCACCAAAAGCCCTGAAAATTGATTCCCGAATGTCAGATTCGGTGGCAATCAAAGGGTCAATATCGCGACCAGTCAGATTGGTAAGTTCGTCAAGTGCTGAAAGGTTTAGCGGATCAACCATTGCAACCGAAGCAGAGACTTCAGTTACTTCAACCGGAATGACGAGTAATCGAACGGCCACAGAATGTGGAATGATCGTCGATGAAAACTGGTCAGGCTCAAGTACGGCAAGATCAATGAATGGGACTCCCATTTGAAGCCCCATGCACTTCAACTTCTGTTTTTCGGTGATCCTCTTGAGTCGGATAAGTAAGTCGCCAAGTGGCTCCGTCGTATCCTCACGACGCTCCAGGATTTCGTTGAGTTCTTCGCGGGTAACGAAGCCCTCTTCGACAAAAATCTCACTTAGCGGCTTGTCAATATTCATTGTTTGATGATGTGAGGCGTAATGCTAATCAACAATTGCGAGGCATTCTTTTGAGTCTTTCGACTCTTGAACAACTCTCCGAAAAATGGAATTTGGCTAAGGTAAGGCACCTTTTGAAGGTTTACGATCTCTTCATCTCGAAGCAATCCGCCCATGAGCATGGTTTGGCCGTCCTTCAAATGCAACATTGATTTGGTTTCCCGAGTAGCAATTTGAGGGTAACTTCCACCGTTTAACTGTAGGAACCCAAGGATCGAGGAGACCTGAGCATTGAGCGCAAGTGAAACTGTTCCATCCTCCGAAATATCCGTCGCAACCAGAAGTGAGATACCCACGTTTTGCTCCTCCGTAGAGTAGATAAACTGACCATTAGATGTAGTCCCCGTTACAACCGGGAACCGACGCTTTTCGCCGATGAGAATTGAACCCAACTCGCCGTCCATGACACTGATGTTCGGGGATGCCAGGAGTTTCGCCTTGCTGGCTTGCTCAAGAGCGTGGATGGTGCCAACGAAGGAGAGCCCAGTTCGACTGAACGTACCAACATTTGCATTACCGTTTACCGCCTCAGTGAGCGTCGTTTGGCCAAGATCCCAAGTAACGCCAGCATCACGCAAGGCATCGTTTGAAACATCATGAACTGTAACCGTAATTTCAACCTGCTTTCGCGGAATGTCCATCAATTGCAAGGTGAGAATTGCGTCTTGAACCGCGGCAATCGGTCCGGTTAGCAAAACTTGTTTAGCCCGCGATTCAACGGTGGATGTTGCCGTCGAAGAGCTAGTGCTACTCGACAACCCGCTAGCGCCGCCACTTGCTCCGAGGTTCGGTAGCAAAGTGTTTGGCAAAGCAACTACATTTACTTTTAAAGTTGCGAAATACTCTTTAAGGGCATTCACTACTTGAACCGCACCCTGATACTTGAGTGTGTGAATTCTTTTGACTGCTTCTTCCACCGCAGGAGTTGGCGGCACAGGATTTGATGTACCGTTTGTTTTAGTTGAGTCGGGAACTTCCGGCTTCACAACATTGCCATATTCGAGATCATATTCTTTAGGATAAGCACCCTTGAGGGTAACTTCGTCTGCCATAACCACCGCGTTCTTGACCCGGATAGTTCTTAGTCCCGCAAGCATCGCAAGATGCTTGAGTGCTTCGCTGATCGGCATCTGAGAAACATTGATCGTAACCTTTTGATTTGGTTTTGAAAGGAGAACAACATTAGCGCCTGTTTGCTTAGATATCACGGAAACAACGGTTTCAATTGCCGTTGCCGACAAGTTTAGATTGACCAGCTTTTGGGTCCATGGCAAAACTGGTTGTGGTGCCTCTGGTGCAAAAGTTGCAGCTGCGGTCTGAATCGCCGCGGGAGTATTTGGTTCCGTAATGTCCAAGCTCGATTGAACAAGCTGAGGCATAAAATCAAAGGTGTGGCTCTTAAATGGTGAGTTATCGAGCAACCTAATATGACTCTGATACTTACTTACCAAGTACGGTTGAGGCTGCCCTTTGAATTTTGATTGAGTGGCCTTTGGAGCCCCAGTCTTTCGTGAGACGGCAGGCTGTTTTGCCAAGAGTCCCTGCAAGAACCGAGGATCCAGGCCCTTTAAAGGCATTGCCGAATAGAACCATATAAACATTAAATTTTTGTCTCCTGACCGATCAAAATCGTTTTCACTACTTTTCCTTTTCTAATTCTTATCTTTTGGCCCGAGATGGATTCAACCGTATAACCCAAACCAAGGGAATCACCTACGTTCACGCTGAAACTCTTGCCCTTAAACGTAACGACCGCCATTGGGCTTCCCGCTTCGACAAACCCGTCATATCGGGCAGTTGGGAAATCAACTTTTGGAAGCGGATTTTGCTTTGGCTTTGACTCGTCAACCTTATTCGGATCTATTTCTCCTTTGGGTAGTGGGTCACTGTTCGTACCTGAGTTGTTATCAGCTCCATCAACAACTCCGGTCACTTCTGCCGTCGGATTTTCGTTCGTTCGGGAGTAACTCTCTCCGGTGATCTTAGGAGGTTGCTTCGATGTTTCAAACGACTTTGTCTTTTCCGGTACAAATGGCTTTTCAAACGCATCTCGCTTTATGGGTGTCGAGTTGTCAACCTGTATTTGATCATTAGAATTACCACTGGCCGGTACTGGCGCAGGGAGATGTTGGTCTTGAGCCTGTGCGTCTGCCCTAACTGGTGCACCACCTGCTTCCTTGATCACCAATGGTTGATTGCTACCGCCCTTGGCAAGAGTTCCAAATGCCGTTTTGCCGAGCATCCCGAGGGCAATAAATGCGCCAATTCCAAGTCCTATTGCTTGCTTCTTATCGCCTACTTTCATCGACCCACTTCCTGTTTCAAAATTTGGACAACTACTTTCGCAGAAATCTTTGATGCTCCATCATTACTTATCGGAGTAATTTCGATTGACGAGAGTTCTAAGGGAGTGGAAATCATTGCCAACCCTCGAGTAAAGGCCATGACATTGGAAAGAGAACCTAAAACCTGAAAGGACATCGCCATTTGTTTCCAACCCTTTTCATCTGGTCCAGCCTTATATCGAGTCACAAACGGAACCGTATCATCCGTCGAATTCCTTTCCTGCAACTCGCAATGATGTTCATTGGCGAGACGGTCCATTGATGCCTGAACAATATTAATTTCCTTCTTGTTCTTGGATGTGTATTTGACTCGCTTGGACTTATCGATGGTCTCGGTAAGGGTCATAATTTCTTGCTTTGCCAAAACTGACTTTGAAGAGGCTTCAACTTGTTGGAAGTGAGTTAATCCCGTGCTCAAAAGCAAGGCAACGCTTGTAAAGAGCACAATTGAGCCGGCAACAAGAATTGACCGTTCAAGAGTCCGCAAAGAGTCAGAGTTAATGAGCGCGTTACTTTTCATGGTTATAGAC
>Ga0194055_10004224_pt1 | contig 10823 bp, 5 predicted proteins | sample SepL449m_MetaG_FD_155482 | JGI IMG/M metagenome (GOLD analysis project Ga0194055, IMG submission 155482) | Anoxic zone freshwater microbial communities from boreal shield lake in IISD Experimental Lakes Area, Ontario, Canada - Sep2016-L442-9m | ecosystem: Environmental > Aquatic > Freshwater >... | reverse complement strand
ATTGGCGAGCATCAATACTAGGGAAAATTATGTAGCCGAGTAATTGGCCTGGCTTACCGCCGCCGCTGCCGCCTGGGATTGACTCAGAGGAAAGCAGATCACCGGCTGTTCCATCACTGTTCGCTGTTTTAGCCAGCTCGCCATCCGGAATCAATTTCACTGAGCTGCCTGCTTGTTTAAGCACCGACTCGGTAATACCCGCCCAGCCTTCTTCGCTAGCTAAACTTGCATTATTGTTCAGTTCCGCTAGTAGCCGGGTTTGATCAGCAGCGAACTCAATGCGAATCAGCCTTAAAGTAATTGATCCTTTACGGATAGCAATATCTAAATTGCGCGCGTATAAGGCTGGGGCGAGAGCCTGCTGCGCTGAAGCTTCTTTGATTTGGCCGGCATTAATAACGGTGGCGGCGCCATAAGAGCCTTGCTGCTCAGCAGTAAAATCGTTATTGCCGTCCATCACTCCGCCATACTGCCAGGACATGTAGCCGGATACGTCAACTAGGCCGCTGGCCGGGGCGGACACTCCAGCAGGGAACTCAATCATGATAGGCAAGGGTTGTCCGCCCGCAAATAGTCCATCGCATTGCGGCGCAGTATCTTCGCCGCCCAGTAAGGCGGTCAGCTGATCGGCGCTTCCAGTAGCCGGATAAGCAGGATAATATGTGCGCCCTGTGGAGCGATCAGTGTACTGTAGAGCACCAAAGGGCTCACTGTCTTTCGGCACGATGGCAGCCGTGAAATGCAGGGGCTTGGCGCGAGAGCTCGGGTAGCTTGTGAAGAACATGCAGTAGTCAAGATTGTTCTTGAAACCACTGGCCTGCTGATTCCATTGCTTTAGCTGATCACCCTTTAAAGGAAACTGATAGCCAGCAGGCACCGGAGCTGGCTCAGTTAAAGGGACGCCACCACTATCAACTTTGGCTGGCGGCTTAGCTGACGAAGGCGTGAAAAACAGTACATAGATCAAGCCAGTTGACAGGATAGCTATTACTGCTACCGCGATCTTTCCTGCTTTAGTTAAAGCCAGCATCAGCTAAGTGTGCCTTCTGCAATGAGCTGCATCATTATTTCTGGCTTTAAAGCCCGCCGGCGCTTTGTACTGCAACTGCTCCGCCGCCAAATGAGCTTTTTGATCCTTGTGGCTGATCAGGATTGTAATCCCGGTTAATTGTTTCGCGTGCCGGCAGCTCATCTTTGCGGTTCGGTAAATTAGGCGCCGGCAAAATAAACTTGTTGCTGTTCACTGCACTTGGATCAGCTTTCCAAGCATTGAAAGGAACTTCTACAATGTGGATGGCGCCTCGCAGCAGCTGAGGATTGAAAGCTAAAATAGCTAACCCTATTACGGCAATAGCGATCTGGAAGAAGCCTCTCATAATGATCGCTCCGAAGCGGCTTGCATAGTGCTTAAAGCTTGCAGGGAAGTATCAAGAGCATGACGGTCAACTGGCTGGCCGTACTGCAAACGGCTTAGAGCAGCATCCACTGCTACTTGATTAACTTGCGGCAATGACAAACCTTTCATGGCTTCCCCTAATTGCAGCAGGTCTTCTTCTTGTAGGCCATGCGGATAGCCGCTTAATAGCTCATTTAGATAAGCGGAAATAGCTGAGGCAGAAGGTAGGCGCAATCTAATAATGCTTTGCAGGCCGCGGATTTCGCTCAAGCTTTCCTGATCGCGTCCCACTACCACAACCGGGCAGGAAGCAGAATAATATTCTAGGCAAGTTTCGATGTCTTGCTGCGTGTAAGCGGAAGCAGGATCAATCATTACTAGCATTCCTGGCTGAGGCTTATAAGCTTGCTGATCTTGCTGAGTGCTGGCATACACAGCTTTCAGGCCCCGCAAATCAGCTAATCCCAAAGCAGCTTGAGTTTTGCCGCTTAAAGCAGGACCAGAAATGCCGATTGCAGCTCCTGATACGGCAGCCTGAGATGACAAGGCAGATTCCAGCATCTCGCGTCTTTTAGGGCCGGCATTAATTCGCCCCCAAGCGCCAGAGACAGGAACTTCCAGTCGCGCCGCTAAAGGCCCTGGAGCATCCCATGTAAAAGCACTATCAGTTTCTTCTCGGTAAAGTTTACGCATATAAGCATAGTTTACATGCTGCTGAGCTGGATGCCAGTTTTAGTGGCAGCTAATTTGTGGCGCCGGCGGAGAGGCTTTCCGGCTGAACATCCGAATCAGGCTGGCAAGGCGAACTGCTACTACTAGCAGGCGAGTTATTGTCAGTGGAGGCAGAGACAGAATCAAAAGTCCAGAAATCATTTTTCAGTCGCCAATCAATACTAAGACTGAGGCTTTTAGCGGCCTGAGTAGAGTCACTGGAAGGAGCTAAAGCAGAAGAAGCTATGGTGGTAGCCACCAGATCCTGCCTGCCTGGCTTCTGATTCGGGTCGGCCTGCGGGCGACAATACAGCACTACGTCTGTTTTGCCGCTTAGCTTGCTGCCTTTTAATAAAGGCCGTAGGCCGACCATCTGGTCGGTGAAGGCCGCCCAGGCAGCAGGCTGCATTTTGGCTTCCCGTGCTGTAGCCTGCCAATCCCCTTTCAAAACATCAGCCAGGAATAAACGGCTTTGCTTATGCAGCAGCAGATAAGTAGCGTCATTAATGGGTGGCTGCTTGTAATAAGTATCCACCTTCAAAATTGAATCACCGGCTGGATCAGGATTCACCAAAGCGGAAGCAGGACGGCTTTCATAAGCAGGCCGCTCCTCAGGCTTACCAGTTAAAGTAATTATGCAAGCGATGATGGAGCCGATCACCAGCAATGAGCATAAGCCCACTACTAAGAAAACATAGAATTTGTCGGAGCGCGGCATCATGTCCTATAACACTACACCGACCAGCATCTCAGGCTAGCTTTTGCGCTGCTAATTAAAGAATCTGACTTAATGTTTGTGCGGCAGCCCGAGTCACTTTCCACTCTCCGTCACTTGCTTTCAGCAGCAGAGCATAGGAGCGTAGATAGCGAACATCACGCATGATCAGACCAGGGCCGAAAGTAGCTACTTCTCCGAGCATTGTCACATAAGCAGTATCGCCATTGTAACGGCGCACTACTAAAGTCGGGGCGGGAGTGTAGCCATCATATTGCAGATGCCAGCCCACATTGCCGCCTGGGGCTATAGCTTCATTTTGAAAACTGTCTTTGCGTTCAGCTACGGCAGGCAAGGCGTCAGCTTCCACATAAGGCGCTAGGCTGGATCGATAAGCAGCAAGAGAAGTCGAGGTATCAAAAGTTTCCCAGCGCCGTAAGAACTGATCACTGGTTTTAGTTAAAGCAGCCCGAACTGGTAATGAGACCTGGATTCCAGCTGGACGCGGCGGGCCATCTTCAGGTCGGCCTTGTTCGTCGGGCTTTTCCAGATTCCTCGTGGAACGAAGCTGGTTTTCATAAATAAGCATTGGCGCTTCAGTGGCCAGCTCCGAAGCATAATCCTTAGGCAAAGCATTATCTTTGTAAAGGATACGGCTTTCATCGCCTGATCCCACAACAGTAGTTTTGCTGCTCTCGGCTGCTGACTTCATAATTTTCGGCATCACAAACTTAGCGCCCACACCAATCAGCAAAAACACTATCAGTAGGGCAGCCATAGTCCATTTGGCAAACCGTAAGACAGCTGGCAGATACAGCTTGTTGAATTGTTCTAAAATCCAGGAGCCCATAACTTAACTTACCCGTGAACTGCTTTCCAGGCGCGCTGAAGAAGAGCTTTCATGGCTGGAGCGGTCTGACGTCCTGAAGGCTGGCCATTGCGATCACAGAAACCAATTTCCAAATGAGGGCCAGTGGAAATGCCTACTTTGCCAGCGCCAACCTCGCCAATAATGGCTCCTGCTTTCACCCTGGTTCCATCTTTAACAGCATGGCCTGGACCAGCATGGCCATAGTAAATACATTTGCCACTATCCATGCAAAGGATGGGGGTCGATGGACCGAAGCCATTGATGCCGTGTTTCACTACTGTGCCGGGCCCCATGGCCATAAGGATAGTGTGTCCGTCGGCAGTGATGTCGACGCCTTGGTCCAAAATCCAGTTGGACGCCAGCTTAGGTAGTGGGAACGCCAGCTTGCCCCCCACACAAGAATCAACTGTTCTATTACCAGCAAACTTACCGTAAGGCCCAGAAGCGGGGCAGCCTCCGCCATCCGAAGATGATGAGCCGGAAGAGGCGGCGTTGCCGGCGGTCGCAGATTCACTTAGCCAAACCTTGATGCTGGGCGGCATAGTATTGCCAGCCTCCGGATACCAGCGGGCATGGAAATGATTATGGTGGCTAGCGTTAGCGCCCAGCCCACCCGGATCTCCGGGGGTGCCTCCGTAAGCCCAGCCCACTGGGGCGTCATTCCAAAAGCTTTTCAATTTCCTGACATCACTAGCATTGCTTTTCCGTATTGCTTTGCGATCAGTAATAATTGCTTTCTGCACTTTAACGTCATCGAAGTAGATGGTTGGAGCTCCGGCACGTAGAAAGAATTTCGCTAACTGAATAGCCTGCGAGCGGTTGTAGTCTGTTCCGGCTGGAGTGTTACCGCCCGGGAAAGAAGTGACGCCAACTACTGTGGTGTCATTGTCGCCGCCGTTTTGATGACTTAGATGTCCGCTTACCGCCCAGGCAGGATCTTTCAGCCCAGAGCCCCAATCATTGACCTGCATTAGCTCTTTCCATTTAGTTTTATATTGCGGATAGCAAGACTCGAACTGCTGTAATACCGCCCTAGTAGCAGTAATAGCGTCCTTGCGCCCCCAAGTAGGAGTGGCAGTGTTGTAAACCTTGTTGACTGTCTTGTTCTTAATGTAGGTCTTATCAGTCAAAGGCTTTAAAGAGAGGTCTGGCAGCGAATTAGCTTTGCAGCCGCCAGTCAAATATTTCCCGGCCCCGGCTGGCTCATCGGCACCCTTGATTTTGCGATACAGATAAGCGATGCATTCCACATACACTGACTGCGATTTACAGACATTCTTGTCAATAATATGATTACGAGCCTGAATAGCCACACTAGTATTGTCATCCATCAGCTTGGTCATGCCAGTAGTGTCATAGCCCATGCCGCGCGCCATGCTGGCCACTTTGGAGAGCATGCCACGGTCAGTAGTTAGGGCCCGCGCTGCCTTAGCAGGATTATCAGCCCCACCTAAGGCATACAGAGAGCGGGCATTTGAGAAAACAGCATCCACTGGATCAGAAGCTGAGAATTCCCCGTCGCCTAAAGCATCAGTTTCATAGCCAGGCTTATAAGCTGAGAAATCACCTGCTTCGCAGCCGAAATTGGAATACACTCCGGCGTAAGCTGCCAGTAGCTGCCATGGCACACTGAAAGCGCTGGCCGCTGAATAAATGATTCCTGCCTGACGGCCAGTCATGTAAGAAGCATCGCAGGCGCGGCCAGATGAACTAATTTTCCCAAGACCGGTGTTAAAAGAAGGGAAAGATGATTTAAGCGGCGCGACAGGAGCATGCACCCAGTCAGCAGAAGGTAGCTTACTGTTTGACTTAGCTAAGTATTTCAAAGGTGGCACGCTCTTAGGGCGGAATGATTTAGGCGGCTTAGTGTCACGCTCCGCGGCCTGCTTAGCTTTCTGAGCCGGGGTGCCAGCACTGCCTCCTGCCCCTAGCTGATTGACGTTATCGGGGCGCTTCTTACCAAGATAACTAGCGCGCCACACACCAGTAAAGGAAGGAAACCCGCTATTGCCGGTTTTGTAACCAAACTCTTGCGCTAAGGTAGCGTTAATGTCAAGATGGCCCGGCGCGCCAGGGCCGACATCACTTTGCATGACCACCATGCTTTTGCCTTTCGGATCAGTGATCTCCCAATAGCCACAAACTGTAGCTCCTGAGTCAGCTAAACTTTCCACCCTAATCGCCACTCCCGGGTAACGGTTGGAAGCGTACTTACGGTCAGATTGCTTCTCAATACTTCCAGCGCCCCCTTCACAAGCCGGATTATTCCTGTCGTTCGGATCAGCTAAAACAATATTTCCTTCGCGAGGAATTTCGCCTTTCTTATTATGATAACTAGCGCCATATTGACTGGCGCCGGAATAAATCGTTAACTTTCCAGTGCGATCAACATAGATCTCTCCTTCAGTACCTCTGATTTTAAGGTTCTTCGGCATAGGGGCTGAGCCGCCGCATCCTTTGGCGCCTTCCAGCATAAGCTTAGCGTATTGTTTACTACCGGCAGCGTTGACATGGATGCGCTCCGGATCTCCAGGCAGAATGTAACGAGCTGCTTTCTTATCCCATCTAGGAACAATCAAATTAGAATACTTATCAGTGGCCTTAGTTAAAGCTTTAACGTGCTTAGGGCCGTTAGCGTAAACAGTAGGCCAAACCACGCAACGATCCTTGCCGGCTATTTTCATAACCTGCTTAATTTGTCCCGGCAAAGCGGCCACTCCAGCTGAATCAACGCCGTTAGCTCCTAAAGCAAAAACAATGGTGGCAGGCAGCTTACTTTTATCGGCTTTTAGGTTCTCAATTCCAGTCGTGACTTGCCTGCCTACTTCAGCATCAATAGTTGACACCCGGTCTTTGAAGACTTGCTTAATCTGTGAGCGAGCTCCGTCAGTTAAAGAGTCCCCTTCGAAATACACTGGCCCATTGCCTCCGCTAGAGCCTGGCGTGCCAGGATGATCTGCCGGCTTAATTTGCGGATCGACTGTGCCTTGCAGCGCCGCATCCCAAGTATCTCCGCGGGCCCCGCGGCGACTCAGCCAGTCCGCTAAAGCAAAGATTGAGTCGACCGGGTCACAGGTGTCGGACTGGCCGTCGGGGACGAACGAAACATCAACAGCAGCATTACCAGAACTGCCGCTTACAGCTAAGCCTTTCAGAAGCTTTTTTGCCTGCGGTATCTTGCCTTGATAATAAGAGTCGAGGCTATGATCGCCTGGCATTTTAGCGACTTCAAAGCGGGTTGCTAAGAAGTTGCCCCAATCCTTCTCCGGTCCGGGCCCAGAAGGCAGGAGACTGTAATACTGATCGACTGCCCATTTCATTTGAATGCGAGCATCTTTGCGATGGCCGGGATAGTTAGCTTCTTTCTGATACATCTGGAAGATACCGGCTGCCCCAATCGAGTTAATGTTGTTCATTTCCATTCCTGACTCAGCTAGTGAAGAAGCGACGAGGAGCACTGGGGGGATTTTGAACTGTAAAGCAATTTTGCCTATCCACTGAGCACGCTCCTTTTCGGAGGCGCTATCCCCTGGCCATTTAGGCAGCGAATTGATATCGACTTTAGGGGTGGCGTGCTTGCCACTCAAGATGACGCCCCCACCACTCGATAGATCTGAGCCCACTACGATATTGCCGTCGACATCTACTGGCACTGGGCAGCCTTGCGGCGCGCCTGGCACAGTGTTGGGGTACGGGCCTGAGTTCCAATCCAGGGGGACGCCGCCCCAGTCCGCCCCAACCGCATTCCATTCGCCAGCGCTTAAAGGAATCCAGCCAGCTCGATTGCGGCGTAAAGTATTCACTTGCTGCCATTCTGAAGCAACTTTAGCGGAAGCCTCCAAAGCGGCTTGTGCTTGTTCTCTGACCTTATCTGGCTCTTTGACGGTGAATAATCGTTTAACAATAGCACTGTCTTTAAGTTGGCTGTCAGTCATATAAGGCAAATCGCCGGCCATGTCACACAAAGGACTGATGTCATGAGTGGCGGTGGCTTGCAAGCCGCAAGCTTCTTTGCGCTTACTAGATGGAACTAAGCTTTTCAGCACCAGCATGTCTTCAGAATATTTCGCATCAATATTTAGTCGCGCCTGCTTCTGCTTAGAATTAAGTGGCTTAGCGCCATACGAAGTGTCATTCCAGTTAATGGCTGCCAGTACTTCCCAAGGCACATTAAATTGAGTGCCGGCAGCTTGATAAATAGGAATCAGCCATTTCGGAACCAGGCTTTGAGTTTCCTTATCTTTTTTAGGGTCAAGACAGAATTGATGTTTGCCGTCTTTGGAGTTAGGCCCAACATCATTCGGGTCGCCTGACACGGCCTCACTGTTCAAAGAGCCAAGATAGTCGGGCCAGTTAGCGCAGCTTAAGGCAGCGCGGAATGGCTCTTCCAGCCCCTGGTTTTTAAAGCTTTGCAAGAGCCCGTCTTCGGTTTTTCCGGTCGTAGGGTTGGTTGCCGTGCCATACAAGGAGCACATCATATCCAGAAAATCATTAGCAGCATTGATGCCTTGATTGAGCAAGTCAACTGGTCCTGCTAAGCCTTTAGCGGCATTAACGCCAATTGTGCCGACCACTGGAACATCTGCGATCCCTTCCTCAACTATACTTACGGCGCCATCTAAAGCGCCGGAAGCAAATCCGGTTATGTCCCCTAGCGCCCCGCGTAGCCAGCCTGTAGCTTCATTACAAGCTACAGCAGTCAGAGCATTCGTTAAGTATTGCACGCCTGGCAAGTCAAATAGTTTACTGGCAAATAAATTCATTACTCCCAGCATCATCATCAAAGGCAACGAGATCAGAAAAAGAGCTATCAGGCATACAAACAGAATGATCAGAATGATCATCAAGCTTCCTTTTCCGCTTTGGCCGCGGATATGGGCGTTAATGTTAATCATGATTCCTTGTGCTTGTCCGCGCTGATCACGCCGCCGCTGCCAGCGAGCTAGCTCTCGTTTATACAGACGAGCCCGGGCCAGAGCAGGAGCTTGTTGCAGCTTCAGTCGTCTTCTAGCTATTGCGCGGCGGCGGCGGCGTTCCGCCAGCATTCGATGTTCGCGCTGCGAGCGCTGCAGATCCCGATGAGCAAGCCATCGCAGTCGTAGAGTATGCAATTTGCCCATATTCCTTATTCTGCGTGAAAGTGGCCGTAAGACAAGGACCTTGGGGGTTTAAAGGCAGGAAAACTCTATGGTCGAGGCGGTCGAGCAGCCGGCGGCTTAAAAGACGCATCATTTGAGCCCGACAGAGGCTTAGGAGGCCCGTTGCGCCTTAATGCTTCTCTTACTGGCAGTTCTCCCCCTATTTGGCTTGTAGCGGCCGGAGGATTAAGCTGCGGGCGCCTCATAACGCCTCTCTGAGGCTCTTGTTCGCTGTCAGACATGGCTGGGGCAGGTAAAGCTAGTTTTCCCCCTGACAAGGTCAAATGAGGGCTTTCGCCTTCCAATCTTCTTCTTTGCGCCTCAATTTGCGCTACTTCAGCTGGATTAGTGGTGATCATAGAATGCTCATAAGGAGATGCGGTGCGCATTGAAAGCCAAACCCGGTCATTCATAGCGAACACCATTCCTTCGCCAGTGTCCCGGGTGGCAAGCAAATCAACTTCCTGATCATCTAAGCCCATTAAGTCTTGCAGCATCTCTAAAGCTCGCCGCTTAAGACGCATCACAATCTGCATCGATGAATTATCAAAAATTGCTCTGCCTTGCGGGCGGTCGGGGCGAAGGAAGTCTTCTGGGCTTTGCGAAATAACTGTGCAGGCCACATTGAACTTGCGGGCGCGGCGCAATAAGTCTTCTAAGAATTGAGCTGATTCAGGTGAGCGCATCATGACGTGAGCTTCATCAATGTAAAGGAAGCGAGGCTGACCGCTCAGCATCTGCTGACGATTCATAACCGTGTTCCAGAGAAAGTCCAATACGGTGTGCATCCCTAGCCGCATTAGCTGCTCATCTTTAGTTAGTTCACGAATGTTGAAAACAACCATTTGGGCGCGCAAATCAACAGTTGTTTTCTGGTCGAATAAGCCGGCGAACATACCGCCAGCGCAGTAAGGGCCCAGGGCAGCAACTACTGGCCGCAGCATGGCCTGGATTTGCGCATCATGCTCATAGTCATCCAGATGGCGCTGCACCCGGGCCCGGAAGTCTGAGAAGACCGGCATTCTTTCTGAGCTGCAATAACCTCCGTCACGTTCCGGGATTTGTGTGCGCGGATCTTGCGTGTAGCCGAAATCGGCGTACATGGCGCGAAGTAAAGCTTCTAGGATTTGTACTTGTTCAGCGTTCAGGCCGTAACCTTCGCCACCCGGGTTCATCATTGAGCCAACCAGTTTCAAAGCACTCATAATTTTAGAAGTCAGTTGATCTTCGATGCCGTCAGCGATAGCTGAGAAATCAAGCGCGTTAATGCGGTCCGACGACGAAGGCGACACAGTAATGAATTGTCCGCCTACCTGCTCGCACATTCTTTCAAATTCTCCTTCTGGATCAATCACCATCACCGGATGATTGCGCATCAAAGCCCGCAGGCCCTCTAGCTTAATGGCGTAACTCTTACCGGAGCCGGAAGCACCAAGAACTAAAGCATGCGGGCTTTGCAGCTGGAAGCGATCCAGGATAACGTTACTATTTGTCATCTGGTTAACTCCATACCAGATGCCGGAAGGGTGAGACAGATCAGCGTTAGCTAACGGAAAAGTGTACATGGCAGCATGAGTGTGCATGTTACGAGTAGTGTATGAATCAGAAATATAGTTACGGCCGAAAGGCATTACGCTAAGCATGGCGTCGCGCTGGCGCAAAGTGGCGCAGCGCATGTTGCCGCCCCGGGCCGCTAATGTTTTTTCAACTTGCTGAGTTAATTCATTTAGCTCGCGTAAGCTAGTGGCGCGAATCATGACTTGTAAGCTGACTTGGAAAGGCTTGGTCTCACCTCTTTGCAGCATGTTCTGCAATTCCATGGCGTCTTCTAGCCTTTGCATGCGCTCAAAGTCAGGGGCGTTGCCTTCCATGGCGTCTTTGTCAATTTCAGCTGATTCGCGGGCACTTTTGCCGCGCAGCTTATTCAGTAGTGGCTTCATGGGAAGCGGCTGATAATAAATTGAGATGTCCATAGCGCGCGGCCATTGGAAG
>Ga0194055_10004223_pt1 | contig 10823 bp, 10 predicted proteins | sample SepL449m_MetaG_FD_155482 | JGI IMG/M metagenome (GOLD analysis project Ga0194055, IMG submission 155482) | Anoxic zone freshwater microbial communities from boreal shield lake in IISD Experimental Lakes Area, Ontario, Canada - Sep2016-L442-9m | ecosystem: Environmental > Aquatic > Freshwater >... | reverse complement strand
TCGCCAAGGTTGCCGCCGAGCAGACGCCGAAGCCACTACCTGCGACGCTCCCGCTTTTGATTGCCCAGGGCACTGCCGACACGGTGATCCCACCCGAGTCGAATGCCGCACTTCAAGAGACGTGGTGCGCAGCCGGGTCGAACCTGACGATGATGTGGATGGGTGGGGTCGGCCATGTCGCCGCCGGCACGACGGCTGCTCCGACGATCGTCCCTTGGCTGCGAGCGCTCTTCGACGGAGCCGCGCCCACACCGCAGTGCAGCGGCGTGCCGCCCGTGGCCGTTCCTGCCACGACGCTTAAGGAAGCACTGCTGCTCGTTCGTTAGGTCACACCGAGCAGCAGTGCTGCTTCGAGTGTGGCGCCCACCGTCAGCGCCGCGAGATGGCTCTCCTCGTCGAGGATCTCGTGGATCGTGCGCGTCATCACGCCACCGGCAAGCAAAGCGACGAGGCCCGCGACGACCACGGGTGGAGCCTCCCAGCCGATGCCGAGGGCATATCCAACGGCGATTGCGCCAGCCAGCACGAGACCACCCCGCGGGGAATTCAGTTTCATGGTCATGCCATGTGCATTGAGAGCAATGTGGAGTCCAATCGCGAGCGTGAAGAGCACGATGGGACCGATGTCTGTGTCGTCACGGACCGCCAGGAGGTAGCCAACGATCACGGCGGAAATCGCCGGTTGCACCATTCGTACTCCCGGGTGGGGCGTCATGCCGTGGAAGCCATCCTGAAGACCACGAAGAAACAGGGTGCCGATGATGCCGATCAGGACGAGTAAATACGCGTGTAATTCGGCGTAGGGCAGTCGGCCTTCGGTGGAGCGTCGGACGATCTCGGCGCCGATTGCGATTTCGGGCAGGAGATGAACGACGACATAGGCGATGCCGATACCTGCGCCTGCAGCCAACACAGACTTAGGCCAGCGACGGCCAAGCAGGCGTGGCTCAGCAGCAATAATGCAGCTGAGCGCGATCACGATGGCGGCGACGAGAGTCACAACGAAAGTGTGACGGTACCGTCCCCGGCTAAGAACGTAGGGCAGTATGAGAGGCGTGCGCAGGATCGAAAAAGAGGGGTGCGCGGCCCCAAAGCGAACCCGTCAGCGGATGCGACTGAACGCCAGTATCGTGGCTCGACTCGTGGTCGCGGCGTGTCTACTTGTCGGTGCGATGGCAATCGTTGACTCTCGCAGTGTCGAGGCACAGGCACAGTCAGTGCCACCACGACCACAGTCACTCGGCTCGTTCTGGATCACCTATTACTGGTTTGCGCCGGAGAGCTGGTTTACGGCCAAGAAAATGGTGGCGCCAGGTCTCACCGTCGCCTACCGCGAAGACTTTCTCTACTCCGCGCGCGGCGTAGCGATGCAAGGTACCGGCACGGGTGATGATGGCGTTTTACTGCATTGGCGGAGTGGCGCTGGTGCCTGGATCAATAAAGATGGTGCCGAGACAAAAACTTCTGCAGGGGGCTTTACGAATGGGTCGCCCTTTGCGCGCCCAGGTGGTTGCGTCTGGTGGGCTACGGACACAACGGGCGTGCCAAACCTCGCCACGACCGATAACACGCGGCCAACGTTTCCTAATGACGACGGAACCTGGCAGAACCCACCACTCGTCAATCCGGCGGCGTACAAGGTCGTCTGCAATAAGGCTGCCGTTGCCGCGGGACAGCCCGACGATCTCAACTACCGTGGCTACCCAGACACGTTTGGTGTCGGTGTTGGCACGAGCGTCACGCCGTGGCATTCGATAGCTACCGATACCTCGGTCATTCCCAAGGGCACCACGATTTATATCGACGCGCTCAAAGACACGCCTTCCAAAGGCTGTTTTTCCGCAGATGACACGGGTGGTGCGATCATCGGAAATCACATCGACGTACTGATTCCACCGGACAAGTCACTGATCTTGCCGGCCAAGGGCGACCTTACGTTGGTACCAAAGGGTGTCGACTGTCCACCACCGGTCGCATTGGCTCCAGGACCACTTGGCAATCTCAACCTGTCGTATCTAATTCTGGCCGGCGAGAAGAATGCGATGGCGACGAAAAACGCCATCGGGGGACTGAAAAATCAGACCGCACGAGAGGACTTTCTCTACGGCACGAATGGTGTGGTGGCACGGTCGGTCGGCGTGACGCGTAAAGGCAAGACGATCGTGGCGCTCGGCGGCGGCTGGTGGGTCAATGCGTTTGGCAAGAAGACCACCCAACTCACCGATGGCAATTGGTCGAAGGGTGCACCGGTCTGGCGGGATGGCGGTTGGCGTACGAAACGCGGTCGACCGACCTATAAGAAACGGAACGGCAGCTGGTCGGCGGGGAAGGGAGTGCGTTATCTCACGTACCACGATCGCTTTGCCTATTCCAAGAAGGGCGAGTTTGTTCCGTGGAAGACGGTAACGTCGTCGAAGGCCACTGCACCGCTCGGAACTCTGTTGGCGCTCGATACCGTCCCAACCGCTCCGTGTCTCGTGGTTAACCGCCTTGTCGACACGCTGCCCGCAGCCACCATTCAGGTGGTTGTGCCTGCGGGAACAGACCCCGCCTCGCTACCGACTCTCAGCCCAGCGACCGTGCTCGCTGCCACAGCCGGTTCTACAACCGGCTGTCCCTAGTCGCGGCAAACGCAACCGAGGCCTACGTCGCGTTAGCGGATCGGCGACTTCTGCAGCTTCTTTGCTGCCGCGACCCACGCGTTGAATGACGGCTTCTTCGCGCCCGTCTCCTTGCGTAGACCCGTCGTGTACCAGGCGCCGTTTCGCGGCGCCTCGTCCTGGACCAGGAACCAGGCGGCCCGCTCTACCTGAGGGAGTGATTTGAGCTTCTGGAAGGCCTGCGTAACGAACGTTGACTGCTGCTTGAGTGTCGCCACGTTCTTGCTGACACCAGGAGCGGCAGTCGGGATCCCAAACTCGGTGATCCAGATCGGGTACTTGTGGTGGAAAATCTCGTTCGCGAGCGTAATGAACGTCTGGAAATTACCAACGCCAATGAAGCTCGGATTCGTCGTGCTCTCGTTTTCGCCGTCATGAATGCCGGCACTTGGATTGCGGTTGTACGGATGCATCGAGAGAACGTCGAACGTAGCTCCAGCGGCCTTCATGCCGCGCATAAAGTCGACGGGCGTCAGACCATTCGAACTGCCCTGCTTATACATGGCGCCAGCGACGAAGGTTGGCTTGAAGTGCACGGCCTTCTTGACCTCTGAGCGAAGCGCGGTCAGCAGCTTGACGTAGTTGCGGGGAGAGACAGCGACACCATTGCTGTACTGGGGACGGAAGGCGAAGTAGGCGTTCGGCTCCGTCCAGGTCTCCCACGCGCGGACACGAGGGAGAGGTGTCGTTTGGCCCGGCGGAATGTAGGTTCCCGAGTAGCGTGTTGCACAGGCAAAAACAAATGCTCGCCACATCGTAAGGTTCGGCATTTGCGTGGCGCGGGCCTGATGCGACTTCGTGGATGACGCCCAGTTGGGTGTCTTCCAGAGCGTAAACATGATGCGGTCCTGTAAACCGTGGGCTTTTGCATCGCGGATGAATTGGTCAGTCGGGCCAAAGTTATACGCCGGGTCTTCGGGGTCGCGTGGATTCTTTGGCTGCTTCGACGCAATCTCGCTCCACTGCATATCCCAGCGCATAAAGCCCACGTGCAGAGTGACGGAGTCGTTCCAAAAGGCACCGGGGTCGGAGCCGACGTACGCGTTGTCTAAAAACCCGACGGCAAGTGTGCTCTTGGCGCTGGCAGCCGCGGGTACCGCGAGCACCGCTACGCACGCGGCCGAGAGGAGAACAAGCCGCAGAGACGAGAAACGCAGTGGCAGGGTTCGCATAGTTCAGCCTTCCGTTTACGACTCGTGTTCTCGGCAACCGTTCACGTTGCAAACGACCTAATGAATTGTCGACTTTTTGATTTGCGCCACAGCCGATTGCCACGACCCGTACGACGGCTTCTCAGCTCCCGTCATAAGCCGTAGCCCCGTCGTGTACCAGGCGCCGATCGTTGGCTCGTTGTCCTTGATCAAGAACCACATGATGTGGTCGACTTGTGGCAACTGTTTGAAGCGCAAGATCGATTCGTAGGCAAATCGCGCCTGCTGTTTAAAGCTCGCGACGTATTGGTTCTTGCCGGGCGAGGGCGTGTTCCAACCGAACTCTGTCACCCAGATTGGGTACTTCTTACCGAAGATCTGGTTCGACAACGTGATGAAGGTCTGGAAATTACCGACACCAATAAAATTCGGGTTCGTTTTGCTCTGATCGAGACCATCGTTGAGGCCCAAGCGAGGCGTGTTGTTGTACGGATGAATCGAGAGCACGTTGAACGTTGCGTGGGCGGCCTTCATGCCGCGCAGGAAGTTGATCGGCGAGACACCGCCGGGGCCACCCTGCTTGTACAGCGCTCCAGCCACAAACGTGTGTTTGGAGCTGACTTTGCTGACCTCGCCCTTCAACGCATTGAGCAATTTGACGTAATTGGCAGGCGAGACCACTTTGCCACCGACCTTCTGAGGGCGAAAGGCAAAGCTCGCATTCGGTTCGTTCCACGTTTCCCAATTGACGTTGGCTGGTAGGGGCGTAGTCTCACCGGGGGGGATATACGTGCCCGAATAGCGCGTTGCGCAGGCGAACACAAAATCTTTCCACGCCGTCAGGTTTGGCATCTGTGTGGCCTTGGCGGACTTTGCCTTCGTGGCCCAGCCTGGAGTCTTCCAAAGGGTAAACATCACCTTGTTTTGCAGGCCATGATCCGCTGCGGAGCGCATGAACTGATCGGTCGCACCGAAGTCGTACGCAGGGTCGGCGGGGTCGCGGGGATTGGTCGGCTTGGTCGGCGCTATCTCGCTCCACTGCACGTCCCAGCGCATGAAACCAACGTTGAGCGCGACGGCATCGGACCAAAAAGCGGTTGGTTGCGCACCGGCATAGGCATTGTCGAGAAAACCGACGGACAGGTTCTTATTGGCACTGGCAACCGTGGGGATCGCGAGCAACGCGACACACGCGACGAGCGTAAGCAGAATTCGACGTGTGTAGTTTGGGCGCAGCGGCATACGGAGAAAACCTCGTGGTCGGGAACAACTCCGCCAATCGTGCCACACCTGTTCCGGTGAATTACGACAATTTCACCGTTCGCACCGCTATTGGTACGGTTTTGTGCGATGGAACCCCTTTCCCGCCCAGCAGTGATCGTTGCCGACATGCTCGTCGACTTCATCACCGGTGCCCTCGCCAACCCGCCGTCGCAGGCAATCATCGGTCCACTCGCGGCATTGCTTGCGGGCGCGCGCGAGCGTGGCTGGCCTGTCTGTTACGTCAACGATGCGCATCTTCCGGGTGACGTCGAAGAGCGCCTCTGGGGCCCGCATGCGCTGGCCGGCACACCGGGTGCGCAGGTGATTCTCGAGCTGGCGCCACAGCCTGGCGATGTCCAGTTCGCGAAGCGGTACTACTCAGGGTTTCATCAGACGGGGCTCGATATGTACCTTCGTCAACGTGATGTGGAGACCGTGATCGTGACGGGGCAGCATGCACACATCTGCGTGCAGCACACCGCTGGCGATGCGTTTATAGCGGGGTATCGCGTGATCTTGGCTACGGACGGGATCACCGCATTTACACCGGCAGACAATGCGACCGGCCTCGCCTACGCCGAGCAGATGTACGGCGCACGTCCGCTGACGAACGCCGAAATCCTCGCGACTCCCATCACCCCAGGAACGTAGCGAGATGGGCAACGTCGTTGTCGTTGGCTCGGTCAACGTCGACTTCGTCGTGACCGTTGATCAGCTCCCACAGGCGGGGCAGACCGTCTCGGGCGGGTCCTTCGAACGCTTTGGTGGAGGGAAGGGTGCAAACCAGGCCGTGGCGGCTGCGCGAGCGGGCGCACACGTCGAACTGGTCGGGTGTGTCGGTGCGGATACGGACGGTGTAGCCGCCCTCGCTGAACTCGCGGCCGATGGAGTGGACACGACGAATGTGCGCCAGACCGAACAGGCCGCGACCGGCGTCGCGTTGATTACGGTCGACTCCCGCGGCGGAAACCAGATCGCTGTGGCCCCGGGTGCAAATCGCCTCGTCGCGGATTTTCCCCATTCGATTCTTCGTGGAGACGCTGGGGTGGTGCTGTTGTCCTTTGAGGCACCGGACGCTGTCCTCTGTCAGGCGGCTGAGGCTGCCGTGGCTGCCGGCTGGAGCGTGGTTGTCAATCCCGCACCGGCACGTCCACTCGCACCCCGCCTGCTTGCCTGTCATCCGATCCTCGTGCCGAATGAGCATGAGGCCACGGAGCTGACGGGCGAAGCCGACCTCGAACGCGCAGCGGAGCACCTCCGGCAGTTGACGGGCACCACAGTCGTCGTCACGCTTGGAGCCGAGGGGGCGTTGCTGTGCGACCAAGCCGGTCTGCACCGGATCGCTGCACCAACGGTTGATGCTGTTGATACGACCGGAGCGGGTGATTGTCTGTGCGGCACACTCGCCGCAGGAATCGCTCAGGCACTCCCGCTCGCCGAGGCACTGGCCATCGCCGTGACGGCCGCCTCACAGAGCACATTGACGCGCGGCGCTAGATAACCGTGAAGCTCTGCGAGCGGACCGAGTTTACCCCGTAACCGCGACTGTTCCACGGGATCGAATCCGGCTGCGAAGTACCCTTGCGATCTGTGGCACGGGATCGCACCGTGTGGGTGCCAGGGGTGAGCTCGAGCGTGTACATGAATTGTGTTGGCGCGTGAATGCCGGGACCTGGTTCTGTGCGGACGCGCTCCCACGGACCATCATCGATCTGGACTTCGACCGGGCCAATCCCCCCGACGCCACCCCAAGCGGTACCCGTGATCGTCACCAAGCCAGTGGGGATCGTGTCGAACTCGGCGGGCGAGGTGACCAGCGAGTGCACAGGCATCTGAGTGAGTTCGCGTCCGGGCCCTTCTTCGTCGACTTCCTTAATGCGGTAGTCGACGGCCTGGAAGAAGCCGTCAAATTCGTGGCTGACAAACTCGATGCGGCTGAGCCACTTGATCGAGGAGACGGCGTACCATCCGGGGACGACCACGCGGAGTGGCGCACCATGTTCGGGTGCCAGCCCTTGGCCGTTCATTGACCAGGCGAGGATGATCTCGCGCACGACCGGATCGCGCAACGGTATCGCGCGCGCAAAGGCCTCTGGGGTGTCGCGTCCGTCGACCTCTCCCGTGTCTGCTCCGCTGAAGACGATATGGGTTGCCTCGGGAAGGGGACGGACGATTTCGAAGAGGTCTGCCAGCTGTGCGCCCGCCCAGCGCGCATGGCTCATGGCGCCAAGCTGCCAGGGCACGCCCGTCGCCGGTGGGTCGAGTTCCATTCGGCGGTGACCCGCGCATTCGAGAGTGACGTGCGTCGAGATCTGTGACAGCTTGCGGACGTCGTTGAGCGTCCACCGCACCGACCGTGCAACGAGGCCAGTGACCTCGACCACGTGCAGGTCTGGGTCGAGCTGTGGCACACCGAAGTGGCTGCGCAGAAAGTGCTCACCGGCCGGCATCGTGTCGCGTCCCAGTGACGCGAGCGGAGCAGGATGGCAGTCGGGACTCAGTGCAGGCGATACGTGATTCATCTAGGCCTCAGATCGTAGAGCGCGAACGAGACCAACAGCCAAAAACGCTGCAGGCCAGACGATCAGCGCGACGATGGCGATGGCGATGCTGGTGTCGCCGCCATCGGTCACGCGCGTAAGGGCGTTATCGAGCAACCACGGCTTGACGCTCGGTGCTGCGAGCGTGATCAGGTTGAAGAGGCTGATGCCGATCAGGTTGAGCCCGAGTGCGACGGCGATCGCGCCACCCGTCGAGCGAATGGCGACACCGATGCCGTAGGCAATCAAGGCGTAGATACCGACGTTGAGGATGAGGCTCAAGAGCAGTCGCCCGCCGTCGCTGGCCGTGACACCCGGTGCGCCAGCGTGGGGTAGAACAAGCGCGCCGATCAAGAGCAGCACGAACGCTGGGAGGGCTACACCGACCGCGACGATCGCCAGCACGGGGATGCGGGTCACGTAAAGCCGCAGGCGGGAAAAGCCGGTCAAGAGGATGTAGCGCAGCGTGCCGCTGGTGACATCTTCTGCGCCGAACATGGCGCCGATCACGGTGCCGAAGATGACGGAGACAATGCCGATGATTGAGACGAACGAAAAGAACTCTTCGCCACCAACCGTCGGGTGTGCAGCGGGATTGTGAGAATGAAGAAAGAGTCGTACGCCGGCGAGAACCAACACGATCGCGATGGGCACGATGACGCTCGTCAGAATCAGCCCGCGTCGGGCGAGCATGCGGCGCAGGTCGGCTTGAGCGACAGCGATCATGCCTCACCTGCCTCGTGGACGAGCGACAGGTAGCGCTCTTCGAGCGACTCCTCACGAGGCTCAAGGCGGCTGACGGCAAGTCCGGCCTCGACGAGTATGCGATTGACGCCGGCGCGTGTCTCGGGCGAATCTGGCGAGAGCTGCACGGAGAGTGTGCCGCTCGTGGAGCGCGTGACGGCCGTGACGGTCGGCAAGGTTTGGAGCACCGACTCTGCACGCGGCGCATCGTCGCACTCGACCGTCAACTCGCGTCCGCCGGCAGCGAGCAGGTCAGCCAGCGTTCCCGACGTGATCACACGGCCCTGATTGACGATTGCCAGGTCGTCGCAGATTTTCTCGATTTCGTCGAGTAGGTGCGATGAGACAAAGACCGCGCGACCGTCTTGTTCGACCAGCGAGCGGATTAGGACACGGAACTCGGCAACACCATCGGGGTCAAGCCCGTTGGTGGGCTCATCCAAGACGAGTACCTCGGGGTCAGAGAGCAGCGCGCGCGCCACGCCGAGCCGCTGACGCATTCCGAGCGAGTACGCAGACACCTTGTCGCCAGCGCGCTCGTCAAGACCCACGCGGGAGAGCAAGGCTGGCACGCGTGTGATCGCGTCATCTCCAACGTACGCTGCCCACAGCTCGAGGTTCTGTTTCCCACTCAGGTAGCCGTAGAAGCGTGGCTCCTCGACGATCGCGCCGACGCGGGCAAGTGCAGCTGCAGGGTCACTGGCGATATCGAAACCACGCACCGTGATCGTGCCGCTGGTGGGGCGGGCAAGTCCGAGTATGCAGCGAATCAGCGTTGTCTTGCCGGCACCATTCGGGCCAAGAAAGCCAAAGCAGCGACCGGGTTCGACGGTCAGCGTCACATCATTAAGCGCTGTGCGATTGCCAAAGGTGCGCGTCACGCCCTGGCAGCGGATGATCGGGTCAGCCATTCGTGGCAGCGTGACAGATGCGACCGCGGTACGCGGGTCGTGCCTAGGGCTTCGGCTTGTCGGACGGGCGGTCGATGACAAACTCGGTTAGGCCACGCCCGGCCTCGATCTCTTGCAGGTCGTGTTCGGCCGTCTCGAGGTAGCCTCGTAGGGCCTGCTCGAGCCCTTTGCCTTCCCGCAGTAAGGCAATCGTCTCTTCGACGCTCAACTCTGCCTCGCCCAGCTTTTCGGCAATTACCTCAAGGCGCTCAAGGCCCTTCTCAAACGACACGTGCTGTGGCTTGGTCATGCGTCTGTCTCCGTCTCGTCGGGGTGGACCTGCTCGATGGTTGCATCGATCAGACCGCCCTTCAACTGAATGGTCACATCTTGGCCGGTAGCGAGACTCTGCCGGTCACGGACGAGCTCGCCGGTCGGTAGACGAACGAGCGCGAACCCACGCTCGCGCCAATCGCGCGCCCGCACGAGGTTGACGGCGCCGGTGAGTGCTGTCGAGCCGAGTTGGATCTGATGGCGGAGGTCGCTCGTGGCGCGTTGGAGGCGTTCCCGCGGGACATTAAGCGATGGTGGCCGTGGTACGGCTTGCAGTATTCGTGCCAGCGTCGTGCTGCTCGCAACGATCCGTTCGCGCGGCGCTGTGACGGTAACCGCGATCGCATGTGACAGCGCCTGACCGGCAAGGTCGATGCGCCCAACGCGGGCAATCAACGCGGCCTGTCCAGCCGGACGCATCGCGCTGCGGTCGATCTGGGCTTCGGCTGCAGCCAGCAGACCCCAGGCGATGCCCGCCATCTCCGTCACGCGCCGGTCGATGCGTTCGAAAAGCTCGGACGCGCTCGGGACGACACGCTCAGCGGCACGTGCGGGCACCTCTGCGGCAGCGCTGGCAACGTGGTCGCAATTTGGCCGCTGCTTGGTGTGGCCAATCGACGTGACGACGGGCGTGCCGAGGGCGGCAATGGCACGGCAGAGGCGTTCGTCGGAGAACGGCAGCAGGTCCTCGACGCTGCCGCCGCCGCGGGCAAGGATGATCACATCGACATCGGGCTCCATGTCGAGTCGCGCCAACGCATCGATCAATTCGGGAACGGCATTGACTCCCTGGACGAGCGAATACGACACGGCGATGCGGGTGGGTGGAAAGCGATCGCGCAGTGCCCGCACAACATCTGCCTCGGCATCCGAATTGCGTCCCGTGACGAGACCGACGCGCCGGGGGAAGCGGGGAATCGGGGGCTTGCGTTCAGGGTCGGTCAGGCCGTCTGCCACCAAACGTGCGAGCGTCTCGTGGACCCGCGCCAACAACTCGCCTTCGCCCGCGGCGCGAATTGCGTTGACATCGAGCGAGACGGTCCCATTCTTGGCGTAGACGCGAATTTTCGAATAGCGCGCCTGGATGAGCTGCCCTTCGTGCGGCAACTCGGCGATGCGATCAGCGTTGCTCTTCCAAATCACGCATTTCACCAGCGCCTCGCCATCCGTCAGATCAAGGTAGACATGGCCTGACGACGCACGGAAGCATTTCTGGACTTCGGCCTCGACGACACCGCCACC
>Ga0194055_10004222_pt1 | contig 10823 bp, 13 predicted proteins | sample SepL449m_MetaG_FD_155482 | JGI IMG/M metagenome (GOLD analysis project Ga0194055, IMG submission 155482) | Anoxic zone freshwater microbial communities from boreal shield lake in IISD Experimental Lakes Area, Ontario, Canada - Sep2016-L442-9m | ecosystem: Environmental > Aquatic > Freshwater >... | reverse complement strand
ATTTGAAATGATTCCACGCGGGCGCTTCTTAACATCAAGGGGATTAACTTCAGGAACTACTAGGGGAACGTCGACATCCATGCGAAATGCCCCGGAGTTATCGACAACGACTGCGCCACGTGATGCGGCGATTGGTGCCCATTCAGCTGAAATCTCATCGGGGACGTCGAACATTGCAACATCAATGCCGTCAAAACTCTCAGGCGTTAGTGCAACAACTGTTAACTCTTCGCCGCGACACATGAGCTTCTTGCCAGCGCTTCGCGCCGACGCGATTAATCGAATCTCTCCCCAAACATCTGGGCGCTCAGACAAAATTCCGAGCATGACGGTTCCAACCGCCCCAGTTGCACCAACAACTGCAAGTGATGGTTTGCTCATCGACCAGAGCCCCCATAAACAACGGCTTCACTCTGATCGGCATCTAAGCCAAAGGCTGTGTGGGCAGCTTTAACGCCACGCTCTACATCAGCTTCTCTGCAAATTATCGAGATACGGATTTCAGAGGTTGAAATCATTTCGATATTTACTCCAGCCTCTGAAAGGGCGGCAAAAAAAGTTGCAGTTACACCTGGGTGTGAGCGCATTCCAGCCCCGACTAATGAAAGTTTTCCAATTTGATCGTCGTATTGAATAGACGCAAAACCGACTTCACCTTGAAGCTTCTGCAAGATTGCAGTTGCATCAGCGCCTTCATCTTTCGGTAAAGTAAATGAGATATCAGTTAAGCCAGTTGCAGCTGCGGAAACATTTTGGACGATCATGTCAATATTAATGTCGCCATCGGCAATTGCCTGAAAGATGCGAGCAGCAACGCCAGTGCGGTCGGGCACTCCTACAACCGTGATCTTTGCTTCACTCTTATCGTGGGCGATTCCTGAGATAATTGCTTGTTCCATGGCTCCTCCTTCAGGGTGATCTTTGACCACCCAGGTTCCTTCGTTGCTTGAAAAAGATGAACGTACGTGAATAGGTAAGTTGTAACGACGCGCGTATTCAACACAGCGCAAGTGCAAAACTTTTGCACCGCTTGCTGCCAGTTCTAACATTTCATCATAAGTAACTGTTTTTAATTTGGTTGCCGTTGGCACGACGCGCGGATCGGCGCTGTAAACCCCATCGACATCGGTATAAATTTCACAGACATCAGCATCTAAAGCAGCAGCGAGCGCAACTGCAGTTGTGTCACTGCCACCGCGACCAAGCGTTGTTACATCTTTTGTATCTTGCGAAATTCCTTGAAACCCGGCAACGATTGCAATCGCGCCTTCTTTTAACGCTTCCTGAATTCGTCCCGGTGTCACATCGATGATGCGGGCACGGCCATGTGTCGATGTTGTAATCACGCCAGCTTGACTGCCGGTGAATGAGCGGGCTTCATGACCTAAATTTGTAATTGCCATTGCAAGCAGCGCCATAGAAATCCGCTCGCCCGCCGTTAGCAACATATCTAACTCGCGCCCCGATGGGATTGGCGTTATCTGTTTTGCTAAATCGATGAGCTCATCGGTCGTATCGCCCATCGCCGAAACTACGACGACGACCTGATTTCCATCGCGTTTTGCCGCCACAATTCGATTGGCTACACGCTTCATCCCCTCGGCATCGGCTACCGAAGATCCGCCGTATTTCTGAACAATGAGTCCCATGTGTTAATGGTGGCCTATGGGATTAAATGGCGCGAACCCTTTTTCTGATTTTCTTACTATGTGAGACGGAACCAGTACCACATTGTGGGATTAAACGCTACGGCGACCTTCAAATGCCCGTCCGAGCGTAACTTCGTCGGCATATTCCAAATCTCCGCCTACTGGCAGACCTGAGGCCAGACGAGAGGTCTTGATGTTGAGTGGCTTAATCAAGCGAGCCAAATAGGTAGCCGTAGCCTCTCCCTCAAGGTTTGGATCCGTTGCCAAAATAACTTCAACAATTTCCGGGTCGCTCAAACGCGCCATTAATTCACGGATACGTAACTGCTCGGGACCGATTCCATCGATTGGAGAAATTGCGCCACCGAGTACATGGTACTTACCGCGAAATTCACGAGTGCGCTCGATTGCTATCACATCTTTACTCTCTTCGACAACACAAATCGATGTGTTATCCCGCCTTGGGTCACGACAGATGCGACACTCATCTTCTTCGGAAACATTGCCGCACGTTGTACAAAACTTTACGCGCTCTTTTACTGTGCGAATCGAATCGACAAGGGCGGCAGCGATTTCAGGTTCAGATTGCAGAATATGAAAAGCAATTCGTTGGGCCGACTTAGGACCAATTCCTGGCAGTCGACCTAGAGCATCAATCAGATCTTGAATTGCGCCTTCGTACATTCCTGACATCTAGTTACTTCTCAATCACTTTTGCGCCGAGTTCTTGCGCTAATAGTGCGGCCCCTGAAAGCAAAACTTTATCGCTTGGTGCCTCAGACGTTCGCGTCTCGCGTGCAGCCGGAGTATTTGTATCAATCGATGGATCTACAACACATTCGATTTTTCGATCAATACCAACTACATCTACAAAAGCTTTACGCAGAATTTCATCCGACTCTGATCGCACAAATGAATCGCGTGCACCGGCGTTCACGATTCCAATTGTGATTGCTTTGTCATCAACGGCTAAAACTTGTGCAGATGCACTCAGCAGTGACCACGTAAGTCTGCGGCGCTTCTTTACATCTTCAATAACGTCAGGCCATGCGCGGCGAAGGGCTGCGATGTCAAAGGCTCCATGCTGCGAGGTTGGAGGCTGAACAGCAGCAGGTTTCGCTTCTTCAACTTTAGAGTGAGTGACTTCAGAAGGCGCATGAGTGGAGCCTGTATTCTCTTTTGGCTCCACGGTGCGAGCCTCTGAAGGACGAACGGTAGACATTGGGGCTAAGTTTTCTGCACGCTCTAAGCGCTCAATACGCGACAACATTCCAGATTCACTCGAGTCACCGATGGGCAAAAGTATGCGCCCACAAATGAGTTCAAGCATTAATCGCGGCGCAGTGGCACCACGCATCTGGGTCAGGCCCTCTGCGGCAATATCAGCTGCGCGAGAGAGATTGGCTGCGCCGATATGTGCGGCCTGATTAGTCATTCGCTCCATCTGATCATCGGGCATATCGCGCAAAATCGAATTATTTGTTGAGTCTTTCAGGGCATCGACAATCATTAAGTCGCGGATTCGCTCTAATAAATCGCCCGTAAATCGGCGTGGGTCATGGCCTGATTCGATAACACGATCGATTGTTCTAAACAGCGTTGCACCATCATGGGCTGCAATTGCATCAATGGCATCGTCTAGTAGTGCGCCATCGGTAAAGCCAAGTAATTGAATTGCGATGTCATAACTCACGCCATCGCTACCTGCACCGGCAAGTAGTTGGCCAAGCACAGATAATGCATCGCGAACTGAACCACCTGATGCGCGAACCACTAGCGGGATTACGCCTTTAGCAACGCTTACGCCCTCGAGGTTACAAATTTTTTCTAAATGGGCTGCCAAGATTCCAGGTGGAACTAAACGGAATGGATAGTGATGTGTGCGCGAGCGGATAGTTGCAATTAACTTATCCGGCTCAGTTGTTGCAAAAATAAAAATAACGTGGGGAGGTGGCTCTTCCACAACTTTTAAAAGTGCGTTAGCTGCACCAGGTCCGAGTTGATGCGCCTCATCAATAATATAAATTTTGTAACGCCCTTGCACTGGTGCAAAGAAAGCTTTATCGCGTAAATCGCGCGCATCATCGACTAAGCCATGCGTCGCAGCATCCAGTTCAATAACATCTAACGAACCCGGACCATTCGCAACTAAATCTTTGCAAGATTGGCACTCACCACATGGATTAGGTGTTGGACCTTTTTCACAGTTGAGCGAGCGCGCCATGATTCGTGCACTCGATGTTTTTCCGCAACCGCGTGGGCCTGAAAATAAATATGCATGGTGTGTGCGATCGCCAGTTAGCGCATTCGATAGTGGAACGGTTACGTGTTCCTGGCCAATTACGTCGGCAAATACGGATGGGCGATACTTACGGTACAAAGCTAAAGACATCGCCGCTCTCCTCTATTCCTACTCATCTGCGCCTTAATTTAAAGGACCCCTCGTACACCCGCCAGAGCGTACCTACCCTTGCTGCATTCCTGCCCTGGGGGAGTTCAGTACGGTAACGCCGTACGAGGGATCTGGCGTAATCATAGTTATACCCACCGATAGAGTGCTCCCCTCGGGAGGATTCGCATAGCGGCCGAGTGCGCACGCTTGGAAAGCGTGTATAGGGCAACCTATCGAGGGTTCAAATCCCTCATCCTCCGCTCGTTTCACTCGCTTCGGCTGATGCACTCATTTTTGCTTTCGGTGGTTTAGCTGGAACTAGTGCCAAATGCGGAAACCACAAGTTCGGACATCCTCCGCCAGGTGGATTCCTTTATCCTTTATTTGTTGTGGATTTCTCATGGTGAAGGGGTGGTTGATTGAATGGCCGAGGTTGACCCAAATGACAACTCCATCAAGAGCTACACCGTACGTCACCATAAATTCGACCCAGAAACAAACCACTTCCGGTGGTTCAATTTAAAGACTTTCGACAATGAAACTGAGATGGTTCAACTAATGAATCAAATTTTCGATGACATTGAGCGTCGTTTACTAATCGGCGATGCTAACCCGAAAGAACAAGTTGCTGGGACTATCAATGAGTCTGGTGCCAGCATGAAAACACGAGGCTCGGCGGAATTCCAAATACAGGAGTAGTTACCTGTGGATAAGTTTATTCAAAGCTTTAAGGTTTAAACCACCATGAGGTATGAAATCAAACTCACACCTTGTAAATCTTATGCCCGCTTTAATGGTTGCAGTATTCCTTTTTTCATCCATAAATACTCCAAGCTATTCTGCATCTCCCCCGCCAGCACCACGGTTGCCAAAAGCAAGTTGCCGTATTGAAGTCGGTGATGCGCATATTTCAACATCAATATTGAAGCACCAAGGGGTGCGTGTGGTGAAGGTAAATGCGAACTCAATTTGTAATCTCCGGCAGTATCAAGTCACTCTAACCCTTGAAATTTACAAAATCGGGCAATTCTCTGATTACTTCATGCATCGTGCAGAAACAGATCCCTCCTCGCCAAGTTCAAGTGGGTTCATTGTAAGTATTCAAGACGCAAAGGTAGCGTGCATTAATTCGATCCCAAGTTCCTATTTCGGAATCGTCTATTCAAAAGCACTAATCCAAGGTAAGTGGCACTATGCGGGCAGGACTCGAAGCGTTCATATTGTGAAATTAAACTGTGGGAACTAATAATTGGCAACCAATAAAGCCCTATGATTCCTGAGGAGGATTCGCATAGTGGCCGAGTGCGCGCGTCTCGAACACGCGTAGACGAAAGTCTCGAGGGTTCAAATCCCTCATCCTCCGCCAGATGGATTCCTTTACCCTTTATTTGTTGTGGACTTCTCAAGCTGAAAGGTTGCTTGGTTAGATGGATGAGATCGGCCCAAATGACACGACGATAACAATCTACACAAAGTGCCAAAGCAAATTCGGTCCGGAAACTAACAACATCCTTTCGTCCGACATTAAGGCCTTTAATAATGACGAGTAAATGTGTGATTTCTTAAAAGAAATGTGGGCGGGACTTGGGGGTCATCGCTCAAACAATGCCATGCTTCCAAAAGAGCAAATCACAAGTAAATTTTACTAAATACTTTTTCTAAGCGATGACAACGGTTGCGCGCATAGTACTGCTAGATATTAACTCCTAAAAATCCATATCTGTGCCACGCTTTGTGGGAATAGACATCTTGGAAGTTTTAGTTTTTTGTACCTTCTGGATCGATATATTTTTCAATAATTAATCCTTCCAATCCAATTCGAGAGGTTGGTTGAGATTGAGCTCGAAGGAATTGGAACCGTCCCTTGGACATTGAAGTACCCGTACTCGGCATCGCATATTTACGCGCTTCATCATTTTCTCGCTGCAATATTTCAAACTCCTTTGGAGTAATTGAACTAGGTGAAGAGTCGATTCGGAAAATTTTCCTAATTAAATTAAAAATCCTCATATAAAATCCTTTCAGTACTAAAATTGCCACAACTTAAATTTTATTCATAATTTAGAATATTGATGAACGCCTTTGAAATATTGTTTCAATAAGAAGTACCTTTTTCGTGCACTTCCCTTATCGAGTTCGCGACAACATATAAAAACCTTTTCCGCCGCCATTACCGCCGCCATTACCGCCGCCGCCATCGATTACACTGCTCACGCACGGCCAAACCCCACTAGTTGGACATTCTGGACTTGCTTTACTTTCCACAGGAATTGTCAATGTAAAGAGCGTCATAGAACCAATTAATGTTAAGCGCAAGAAATTTTTCATTGTAACCTTTCAATAACGTATTGAGTTCTGATTGAATCAATTCAATCACTCTTCACATCAAAGTCAAGTGTTATCAAAACTAACAGAAATTCCTTATATAAATACTGAGGTTTTCAGTACCAGAGTTCGTGGCACGCATTTCCTCTATTAATTCATTTAAGAGGGCTCAACAGCATCCCGCATTTTAAAATGGATTCACTCATCCAATGAATGACGAGGTTTTGTGCAGAGTTTATTAAAAGAAAGGCGGCAAATTGCTCCTACACACTGTGTCCCTCGGGAGGATTCGCATAGCGGCCGAGTGCGCACGCTTGGAAAGCGTGTATAGGGCAACCTATCGAGGGTTCAAATCCCTCATCCTCCGCCATTTTCGACCGGGAATTACTCTTCGTTACCTTGCGGTCGAAAAATATCGACGGCGGGTAATTGGCCTTTCTAACTAACGTGGCCCTATGAGTAAATCAAATCCTGAAGAGGAAAAGCAACTTAATGGCCCGGGTTGGACGTCATATCAGCCAATTCCTGATGACTGGGATGAAGATGAATTTACACGCAGTCAATATTTTAATCTCCCTAAATTGAATCCATTAAGTCGTTTGAAAAAGTGGTGCGCAAAAAAGTTATACGAGAATAGGTATTCAAAAATGATAAGGGTTAAAACTAAACATTATTTTGATTTTGGAGATGGCGATTACGGGCATTTGAACCACGAAGAAATGTACTTGGCCCGCGCTGCATATCTTTTGAAACATCGCTGGATCCAATTGAATTTTGGTTGTTTTATTGTTGAATACTCAATTCTCAATGGATATGGCAACTTCCGTTATTCACATAATGACGGCATTGAATTTCATAAACATTCTGAAACACGACTGAGTAAACATCATCAGCTCGATCTCGAAATCCTGACAACTTTCTTTATTGAAGCCGAAGAGCACTTGTATGCCTCGACTAAAGACCGTAAGCCGACTTATTACCCTCTTAATCTCTTGTTTTAGTCAGTGGAAATAAGTTGGCCCTGTTCAATCAGAAAAGGCCCTTAAAATTTACAGCCGTATTTGAAAATTTCTTGGGAGAATCGGCATGGTGGCCAGAACCCGCTCATGACTAATCTCGCCTGGGATTTCAACATTGGCCGACTGATTTTCATGCCTGCTCTCAACCCTAACTGCGAGTAAAATCTTGGATTCAGACTCTTCGCGCGTTCGGACAGTCTTCTGTTTATTCATGACATCATGGTTAAATGACTCTTCGCCCCCAAAGCCTTAATATAACGACCAAACTCTTATGAGTAGCTCCCTAAAATTTTCAGATGGTCGTGCTCTCGAGTACATCGATAATGGAGTTTCATCCAAATCAGCATTGATCTTTCATCACGGAACCCCTGGCGTTATGGGTGTTTGGAACACATGGCTAACGGCTGCAGCTGAACAAAGTACTCGCGCTATTGCATTCACTCGCCCTGGTTATGCAAGTAGCGACAGAAAAACAGGACGCACAGTTATTGAAGCGAATGACGATCTCGAGGAATTACTAAACCAATTAGAAGTCGATAACTTTGTCTCGGTCGGCTGGTCAGGAGGCGGTCCATACGCCATGGCTTCAGGTCTTTTAGAAAGATGCACTGCGGTTCACTTGATCGCAAGCGTTTCCCCTTTTGATGTTAAGGATTTTGATTGGTTCCAAGATCAAAGTTCTCAAAGTGTTGAAGAGGCAAAGATTTCTTCCGAAAGCCTCGAGGCCTCCATCTCTTACAAGGAGAATTACTACACAGAAATTCGTGACCTAACTACGGAACAGGTTTTAAGCTTCCAAATCAAGCGTGCAACCTTCAAGTCATTTGAGAATGATTACATTGCTTTTGCCGAGGATGTAAGAATTGGACTTCGCGATGCCTTGACCCCAAGCGTCGTGGGATTTGCCGAAGATGAATTCGCCTTTCTTACAAATTGGGGATTCGACGTTCAAGGTATTCAAGTTCCGGTAGGCATTTGGCAAGGCCTCGACGATGAGAGCGTGTCACCTCATATGGCTAAATGGTTGAATGAAAATATCTTTAACTCAACGTTGAAACTTTTTGAAAGCCAAAATCATGCCAGCATCATGGTTGAAAAACGTAAAGAAATTCTAAATGCAGCTTCGCGCGCTTTAAAGCCCTATGATTCCAGAGGAGGATTCGCATAGTGGCCGAGTGCGCGCGTCTCGAACACGCGTAGACGAAAGTCTCGAGGGTTCAAATCCCTCATCCTCCGCTCTTTCTATTGGCGCAGGCTTATTCTCATCCCATGGCAACTAAAGATCGCAGCGGATACCTTACCTGGAAGCATGGAAGAACTTGGTTTCGCGTAATCGGAGACCTTAAATCTCGACGTATTCCCATTGTTGTATTGCACGGGGGTCCAGGCAGTGCACACAACGGCGTTCTGACGATTGCAAAATTGTTGAGCGCTACAGGCCGTCCCATAATTGTTTATGACCAAATTGGTTGTGGTAAATCGACATCTCTAAAGTCAAAGCCAGCCGAGTTTTGGACGATGGAACTGTTCGAAGAAGAGTTATCAAGAGTTATAAAACATGTCAAAATTGAGAAACGTTACATTCTTGCTGGCGGTTCTTGGGGTGGGATGTTGGCGCTGAATTACGCAGTCAAGAAACCTAAAGGCTTAAAGGGTTTAATCATTGCTAACTCGCTTCCATCTAGTCGTATGTGGATTCAAGAAACTCGTAAATTAGTTGCAAAATTACCAGCAAAACATCGCAATGCAATTTATAAGTATGAGAAGTTAGGGAGGTTCAGCAACAAGGAATATTTAGCGGCAAACACTGAGTTTGCAAAACGTCACATTCGACAGATTCCTCAGCTCGATGACAATGCGCCTAAGCGAAAATTTGGTAAACATGTTTATGAAGCGATGTGGGGACCTACTGAATTTACAGTACAAGGCTCGCTTAAGGATTGGTCGGTAGAGAAGGAGCTCCATCGCATTAAAGTGCCAACTTTTCTTATAAATGGCGAAAGAGATGAAGCAACCCCGACAATGCAGCGATTTATGAAGAATCGCATTAAAGGAGCGCAGTACTACTGCATTAAAGGAGCGGCGCACACGGCTTATGCTGAAGCACCACTTGAGTGGATGCAGGCAACCGAGAAGTGGCTAACCTCCAAAAAGCTTTAGTCAGATGTTGGGACATCCTCCGCACCATCCAATGATTAGGTTAACCCTAATCACACCCAAGGCGATGCTTATTAATTTGGTGGAATGTTTCAACCAATTCCAAAGCCCCTTATTCCGGCTGTGATCAAAGCCAGGGTCCCAGTCTGGCTGTTAGTGGTGGCGCTAGCTACTCAATTTGCAATTAATAGTACAAATAAACCAAGTGAACCCAACTGCAGAATGAATGTGCAAAGAGTGCACCAATCAACTTATTCACTTGAATTTCAAAAATTAAGTGAGGCAAAACTCAAAATAAGTACTCTCTGTGATGTGCCCCAGACATATACGTCACTCACGGTTAAATTTGAAGAGGTTTTACCGAATCGTGGCAACAAGGTTGCAAAAGTCATTTCGAACATAATCGCATAGTTGATGTATCGGGTGTCTCTGACAAACCCAACCCCTTGAACTGTCGAATTAGTGCAAAATAGGGTCATGAGTTTTTATGAAGAACTTCTCACTCTTGGACAACACTTACACGAACGCGAGCGGCTGGCTTTATATAGATTTCTTTTTGAAACTAAGATGGAACTTTACAAGTCTGACGCTATTGAACTCATGAAGTCGCAAGATTTAAAACGTTCTATCGCCAATGGTGAAATTCTCTATTCTTTGAATGGAAACGTTGTCAGCTATGCTGCACGAAAGAACGGATCTTCGGAGTTTCAAGAAAATCTACGCGAGGTAAACCTCAGCGAAATTTCAAGATTCCGAATTAGAAAGCTTATTAAATTCTTTGCCCAGAGCGAGGTTGAAGTCATTTGGAACTACCCTCTTCAGGGTCGAAACCCCCAAGAAGCAGGAAGTTACTGCATCCTCTCCTACCCATACTTTGACCTGCGATATTTTTCGAATGGTAGGGGACGCATTATTGGCCTAGTGAATAAATTGAAAATCGATGACACGGATCTAAGGAAAAAGCTAAAGGCATCTTGAAAAACGTAACGAAATTCTTACAAGGCTACGAATGTCTTACAACTTTTAGATTTCAACGCCTATGTATTTAGTTTGTAAGAACTCATGAATCCCATCGAAGCCACCTTCGCGGCCGAGCCCGGATTGCTTCACGCCACCAAATGGTGCCGGCGGATCTGAAATGAATTAAAGTTTAATTCTAAATCTCCTTATTCACTTAGTCTTGTAGCCCACAGGGCAGGCTGGTCTGACTGCGGTCACTTTTTTGACGAGTTTTCCTTTAATACAGGTAATCGTAATTTTCTTCACTGCGGTGGCTTTAGC
>Ga0194055_10004221_pt1 | contig 10825 bp, 10 predicted proteins | sample SepL449m_MetaG_FD_155482 | JGI IMG/M metagenome (GOLD analysis project Ga0194055, IMG submission 155482) | Anoxic zone freshwater microbial communities from boreal shield lake in IISD Experimental Lakes Area, Ontario, Canada - Sep2016-L442-9m | ecosystem: Environmental > Aquatic > Freshwater >... | reverse complement strand
TGGCGGCCGCAAGCTGCCGTGGTAATCGGGCCTCCTCGCTGCTGCGCGGCAGGCGACAGCGCCATTCGGTCGGTCGACTAGCGAGACGTGTACCCGCCATCGACCACCAACGCGTGCCCGGTCACGAACGATGATTGCTCGGAGATTAGGAAAAGAGCGGCGTCTGCCTGCTCGGCGGTAGTCGCCAGTCGCCCGATGGGGTGACTCGATTCTAGTGACGCTCGCAGCGCCACTGGGTCTTCTGCAGCGTTGAGCCACTGCTCCGTGAATGGTGTCTCGGTTCCGCCTGGGCACAGCGCGTTGACGCGAATGCCATCGGGAGCCAGTTCCAGCGCGAGGCTCTTACTGAAGCTGATTGCGGCAGCTTTTGTGATGCCATATGCCACTGAGTTCGGAGCGCCAACGATTCCAAATGTGGAGCCGAGGTTCACGATTGAGCCCCCGCTGGCAGCTCGCAGCAGCGGGATCGCGCTCCGTGTCGTCAGAAACATCCCCGTTACGTTGATATTGAGTATTTCGTCCCACTTCACTAGCGGCATCTCCTCAACAGGCCCAGACGTAGTTATGCCAGCATTATTGACCAGGCCGTCCAGCCTTCCGCGCCGCTGGATGATGTCGTTGAACCACGCTTCCACGGCGATCTCGTCTGTGACGTCGCAGCAGGTGTACATTGCCGTTCCGCCGCTCTCTTCGACGGAGCTTTCGACTGCAGCTCCTTGCTGGCGACCTCGGCTGCAGAATTCTACAACCGCGCCTTCGTTGGCGAAGAGTCTTACGATCGCCTCGCCGATTCCGCTTGCGCCGCCGGTAACTGCAATGACTTTTCGATCCAGTCTTAACATGTGTCCCCTCGATCGTATTCGAAACCTAGCGGCGTCTTAGGATGCCGAGCGCGCACCGTCGACTGGAATAATCGCACCGGTGAGGTGGTCTGGTGCGTCGAGTAGAAGCCATGCCCCAACTCTGGCGACTTCGCGTGGCTCGGCTAAACAGCCGGCCGGGATCCGAGCAGTCGTCGTGTCAGGTTGGCCCGCGTCGGTCTGGGTTTCCGCTAAACGCCTAAGCATTGTCGTATTCATCCCGCCCGGGGACAGCATGTTCACTCGCACTCCTCGGTCGGCGTACTCGACGGCCGCTGCGCGGGTTAGACCGAGCACGGCGTGCTTGGACGCGCAATAGGCAGCCATCCGCGCTTCGCCTTGGTGAGACAGGATCGATCCAGTGTTGACAATCGATCCGCCGCTGCCGGCAAGTAGGTATCGAATCCCAATCTGTGTACCCAGCCAGGCCGTGCGGACATTAGCCCTCATTACGCTTTCAAAGATCGCGATTGTCGTGTCCCGGATATCAGTCAGGTCACCCTGGATCCCCGTTATGTTGAAGACTCCGTCGACTCGTCCGAACGACTTAACGGCCACCTCGAACGCTCCGTTGAGGTCGGCGGGTTCGGCGGCGTCTCCCGACGCGACTGCAAGGCGCTCGCGCGAAGCGGCGTGCACTTCGACTTGGCGCGCCAATCCCGACTGGTCCTGGTCAAATGCGAGCACCGCCACGTCTTGGCGGAGCAACTCTGAGACGACCTCAGTCCCCAGCGCGCCAGCCGCACCGAGCACGACGAAGCCACGCGTCACTTGTCGGCCCCGAGGGCGGCTTCTGCCGCTGCCGTGCCGGCTCGGGCTCGGGCGGTCCGCCGTAGACGCAGTCCGGGAGCGCTGATCAGAGCGACAACCACGAGCAGTGCGCCGGTGACCATCTGCGAGAGTGAGTCCGACGCGTTAAGGACGACCAAGCCTTCTTCAAGGATCGACAATGCGGCCACTCCAGCTGCCACGCCAAGCACGGTGCCGCGCCCGCCCTCGAGGCGGACGCCGCCTAATACCGAAGCTGTAACCGCGAAGATCAGTGGACTCAGAGCGAAGTTTGGCGAGGTACCAGCCAACGCATAGCCTTGAAGTGCCCCTGCTAGGGCAGCGAGCGCGGAGGAGAAGGCAAGAGTTGCGACGAGGTACTTGCTCACGGGGACTCCGCTGGCGCGTGCGGCCCGTCGGTCACCGCCGATAGCTCTCAGGCTCGAACCAATCTTCGTGAAGTGCGCGACCACGCCGATAGCCGCGAAGACCAGCAGCACAATCAAGCTGTGTACCGACAGAACCATGCCTACTGGCGTGTCGAGATCCTGCACGGCAGTGAAGTTGTCGTAAGGAATGCTCTTTGAGTTTGTGAGGATGTACGTAAGTCCTGACAAGATCAGGTAGCCACCGAGTGTCACCGGAACCGAGCTGATCCGCAGACGTGCAACGATCCCCCCTTGAAGTGCGCCAAAGACGAGCGCCGCGGCTACTGCGACTGCGACGCCGACATACGGGTCTGACTCGCCAGTGAGGACTGCCAGAGTGCCGCCCAAACCAAACATTGCCGGCACCGAGAGGTCAAATTCGCCAGCGACCATTGTGAGAGCAATTGCGAGCGCGACGAGCCCGTAGGTCCCAACTTGCTGAAAGACATCGTATCCGTTCGCAGTCGTGATTGGTCTGCCTGTGATCTCCGAAAGGCAGACAAAGGCTACGAGCATCAGAACAATCGCGCCAAGCGGCAAGAGCAGGCCTTGGCTGGCGATACGTTCTCGGGCATTTGCAAAAGAGCTCATGCGGTCTTCGCGCTCGAATCAGCTAGGCGTACGATCACTACGGCTAACACGACGAGAGTCCCCTTGACGGCGATCTGGAGGCCGGTGCTGTAACCGCGGACCAATGCGAGGTCAGTAATTGCGGCGATGGCGACCGCGCCGATCGCAGCCCGGACAGGTGACCCGCGGCCACCGAATACGGCGTTGCCTCCAATCAGTGCGGCGGCGATCGCATCGTAGGTGTTTGTGCCAACGAGGCTGACCTGCGCGCTCTGTGTTTCAGTCGCGAGTAGAATTCCCGCGACCCCCGCGAGCGCGCCAGCGACAGAGAAGGCCTTGACGGTTAGTGCCGCTTCCGCCAGTCCGCCCGCTCGTGCACCCTCACGGCTGTCACCGAGTAGATAGATCTCCCTTCCGGTTCGAGTCCGCCTCATGTAAAGCTGCGCGCAGATTGTTACGGCGAGGAAGATGATCACCGCGACTGGAATGCCGCCGACTACGCTGGTCAGGAAGTCCTGACCGTGTTCGGCGCGAGGCGCGTAAAGAACCTTCCCGTGGCTGAGGCTGATAGCGGCACCTTCGATTAATCCAGCTGCCGCGATCGTGACGATGATTGGATTGGCCCGCCATAAGCCCACAGCGGCTCCTTGCGCTGCGTTTAAGAGCACACCGGCGGCGATCGCAACAGCTGCTGCCACCTCGATACCTAAGCGCAGACTAGCCATGAAAGCCATTCCTGACGCGGCCGCGGACGACGCGAGCGACAATGAGAACAGGTTCCCGCTAATCATCACGATTGCTTGACCAACTGCCAGTGTTCCGACTACGGCTGCGGATAGCAGAATTGCTCGCGCACCGTCACTGGAGATGAAACCCGGGGTAGTGAGCGCGAGTATGCAGAAGCCAACCAATCCGAGTGTCACAGCGAACCCCGCGGGACTCAGCTTCACCCGACCGCGCCGATCCTCGTTGGGAGCGGGGGGGATCCAGACGTCTTACTTTCGGGGCGGGGCTCAGCCATCGATTATCACGTCCTCTTGCGGATTATCCGCGCGACGCGTCGTGGCGGCCAAGAGCTCGCCAGAAGTCATCTCAGCGGCTGATCGGGTGCTCGTCACGGCGCCATCTTGCATGCAGACGACGCGGTCTGCGAGCGACAGCACTTCGTCCTCGTCGCCCGATGCGAACACAACAGCCGTTCCCTGAGCCGATGCGCTGCGTATGAGGTCGTGAATAGCGGCACGGCCGCCGACGTCGACGCCCCGGGTCGGCTCGTCGAGGATCAGAAGCTTGCTTGGCACCTGTCCCAGGTTGCGTCCAATGAACACTTTCTGCTGGTTTCCTCCGCTCAGCTCGGCAACCGACCCGTCTGAGGAGCCGCCGGTAACTGAGACCGTCTTCGCCAGCTCACCCGCGCATCTGCGGAGGGAAGAGAGAATTACCACGCCGATGCGACTGAGCGCTCCGAGCCGGGTCGCGGTGAGGTTTTCGCTTATCGAACGGCTCAGAAAGAGACCTTCATCGCGCCTGCTGTTTGAGAGGAAGAAGATGCCGAAACGTGGCCCTTGCCGCGGGTTAGTGATCCGGTGCATTCGACCATCGAGCTCTATTGACACCGATGCAGAAGCGTTAAGTCCTGCGAGCGTACGGAGAGTGTCGCTGGCTCCCGAGCCAACCTGCCCGGCGACGCCAATGATCTCGCCCGGCGAGATGTTGAGACTGAAGTCTGCTAGGCGACTGTGGTTGGTATAGGTCAGGTTGATCCGAACGTCGCGAGAGCCGCCTGTCGGCATCGCGTCAAATCGCTCCTCGTGCGCGGCTGATGTTTCCCGATCGGTAGCGCCACTGTCGCCCACGATCAGACGTGCCAGTTCAACGGTGGTCAATGCTGAAACAGGGCGTTCTGCAACCTGTTCGCCGTCGCGAAGGACCGTGACCCTGTCGCAGAGATCGATCACCTCGTCGAGGCGGTGGGAGACGTATAGAACGCTGTGTCCAGAAACTGCGAGACTACGCAGCGCCTCAAAGATCACCGCGCTGTCGCCGCCGCTGAGAGAGGCGGTCGGTTCGTCGAGGATTAGGCAGCGAGCATCACGGTCTAAGAGGCGAGCTACCTCAAGAAGCTGGCGCTGGGCCATCGAAAGATACTCAGCCCTGGTGGACATCGAGATTTCGCCCAGGCCGGCCCTGGCAAGGACCTTCTCGAAGCCCTTGCGCCTCCGACGGCGCTTGACGAACAGGCTAGCCCGCGCGTCCCCTAGTGCCAAGTTCTCTTCAACGGTTAGGGCCGGCACGATGCTAAGCTCTTGGTCAACAAAGCCAATACGAGCAAGCTGGGCGTCCTTCGGAGTAGTAAAGTCGACTTCTCTGCCGTCAACTGAGACGATCCCTCGGTCCGGCTTTACTTGACCGGTGAGCACCTTGACTAGCGTGCTCTTGCCGGCGCCATTCTGACCGCAGAGGCCGTGGATTTCGCCAGCTTTGATCGTAAGCGACACGCCGCGAAGAGCTTCGGTTGACCCGAAGCTCTTCGCAATGTCGTCAACGCGGATAACTACGTCTCCGAGCTCTGCTTGACCTTTCTCAGGTATCACAGATTAATCCGGGTCGAACAGCGTGTCGTTCTTGTCCCTAGTACGTGCAGGTCTTGAGATAGTCCTTGGCGTTTTCGGGAGTAATCTTCACTGGCGTAAACTGGATCAACTTCGCCAGCGTCTTGCCGTTGAAGTAGTCCACCACGCTGTTGACGAGGAGATCTGCTTGCTCCTGTGGAACCTGGGTGGCATCGCCAGCCAGGATCCCGTCGATTACGGCCTGAACCCCAGGGCCCGTGCAGTTACTGCCAACAACGACAAGGTTTCCCGGCTTCGTGCCAGCGGTCACGCCAGCCTGCTTGGCCGCGGAAACTATTCCGAGCGCCATGTAGTCAGCTGTTCCGTAAGCACCCTGAATGCCGCCCGATGACTTGTACTTGGCAAGCAGCGAGTTGGCAATCTGGCCTGACTTTCCTGGATCCCAGTTTGAGTCCTCTGTCGCAACAACCTTGTACTCTGGGTGCTTCGCCATCACAGCGTTGAATGCTGCAATCCGCTGCTGAACTATCGTCATCGAGTTGGTCCCGGTTATGTGCATGACGTTGCCGGACTTGTAGCCAGCCTTCTGCAGCCCCGCGACTAGCGTCTCGCCAGCGAAGGTCCCCAGAAGCGTGTTGTTGGCCATTACCGTGCTGATGATCGATGAACTAGCCCCAGCTGCTGCCGGAGAGTTGAACACGATCACTTTGATCCCAGCGGCCGAAGCACGCTTGATCTGCGGGACGATCGCGTTCGCGTCGTCCGGAGCCACGAGCAGGATGTCCGGCTTGAGGGCGATAGCTTGGTTCATGTGCTTCGCTTGAATCACCGCGTCATCGGGGTCGGGAAGAGTGGCGAGCATCTTGATGCCGTTCTTCTCGAGGCCATCAACGATGCCCTTGTTTGCTGCGGCGCCCCACGGGGTGTTATCGCCGAATGTCACGAGGACCGCTGTCTTGCCGCTCGGCCCGCCGCTTCCTGCGGCTGCTGTGCTCGTTGAGCTGTCTGTCGACGAGCTGCCGCATGCGCCAAGAATTAGAACTGCTGGCGCTAGCAACGCGATCGTCATCCGTCGCAACGCGCCGGACCCCTTGCTCCTCGAATGCTTGATCATTATCTCTCCTCTTTTGGTTGATTTGCTCTGTCAGCGAAGCTGACATCACACTTGGATCCGCCGAGACATATTTGCCTTAGGCCCTTGACGGGCGTCCTTCCCATGCGACGTCAAGGCTCAGGAGCGAAGGAACGACTAGGTTCCGGACGTACTCACTTAGATCTGCCCCTTCTGAAAGTCTCAGTTGCGGGATCCTCTCGCTCAGTCGCTCGAGCGCAATCTTGGCCTCGAGTCGGGCCAGTGGCGCTCCGAGGCAGAAGTGGCGCCACTTGCCCAGGGAGAGGTGCTCGCTAAGCGCCTCACGGTGGATGTTGAAAGTGTCGGCGTCTTTGAACACTTCTTCATCGCGGTTCGCGGACACGATGTGAATGAGAATCTGGGAGCCTTCAGGTATGTCAACTCCGTTGATAACTGTGTCGCACGTCGCTGTCCGACGCATGCCTGTAACTGAGTTCCTGAACCGCAGTGTCTCTTCGACGGCCGCTGGAATCAGAGACCGATCTTCGACGATCTGATCCCACTGATCATTCTTGAGTAGCAGGTATACGGCGTGGCCGATGATTGTCGCGGTTGTGTCGCTCCCTGCTGCCACGAAGCCAGCGATCATTGCGACTATCTCGCGATCCGACAGAGACTGCTCACCGTCATCTGATTTGGCGTTGATCAACGCGGTCGTTATGTCGTCGCCAGGGTTGTTGCGCTTATTGTCGATCAGCTCACGGATCCAACGGTCAAAGTCAACCATCTTCGCCGAGTACTCGCGGATGATCACAGGGTCGAGGTTTGGTCCTGAATAAGCGAGGACGTGAGCGTCGTTCGTCCACGCGCGAAACCGAACCGCGTCCTCGCGAGTGCAGCCGATCACGGAAGCGATCGACCAAGTAACGATTAGCTCCGCGTACTCGCCCATCAAGTCGGCTGATCGCTGCCCATCGAGGCGATCGATCAGCTCGTCGCAGACGCCGCGGATGGCTGGCGCCTGCGCTTTCACCTGCCTCGGTGTAGTGGCCTTCTGTGCGAGCTTTCGGATCCGCGTGTGTGCGGGCGGGTCGGTTGTAACCAACGTACCTTCGAGCGGGTGGCCCTCCTTCAGGTCGTCAGCGAGATCGCCTGGTGGAGGCCAAACGCGAATCATGTCGCGCGACGAGAACGTCGCGATGTCGCGCAGTACATCGAGAGCATCCTCGTGTCTAGTTACGCACCAGAGGTCGTACTCTGGCATGTAGAAGACCGGCGACGTCTCTCGCGCCTTGGCCATCCATCCGAACTGGGCGTCGGTGTCGCAAGGGTCAAAACCCGGCAGCATTGGGCACTGTGGGTGGGCCGACGGCGCCGAATTTGGCGCCTCTGACGCTGCGGGCGCCACCCTATCGGGCCTGTCGGTATGCCGCTGCGATCTGCACCAGACTGCCGGGCGACGTCTTTATCGCGAGTGAGCGGGGTTGGGGGCATCGGAAAAGCCTCAGATTCAGCATCGGCTGACCTTACCGCCGTAAAGTAATGCTTGTCAAACGCGTAGTGCGGCTGTTCGGTCGGGTAGTGCGCTTAACCTCGCTGCTTAGTTCGGCCGATCTCCCAACTTGCTTGGAGCGGCACTCCGCCTTCAGCCTCCGGGCTGGAGGTCGCGCTGGGTTGCTGTCGGCGTCGTGATCGCGTGCACAGCGCGTCCGCGGACGCCGGGCGGTCGTGTCCGAGATGTCAGGCTTCGTGCGATGCGCGGTCAAACCGAACGATCGTGATTCCTGAATTCTTTTCTGAGAAGTAGACGAAACCTCGGCGGTCGACGATGACGTCCTCGACCTGAGTTACAAGCGTCTCAGGAAGCGGCCCGAAGCGCGCCGCTGGGTCGTCGGGGATGTAGTAACCGGCAACCTGAGGCGTCATATGGTCGCGCAGATCAAAGATCTGCAGGCCAGCGTTGAAGTATGAGGTGTAGATGTAGCCGTCGAAAGGCATCAGCGCCGGGTGGCCTTGGGGTTGGTGTTGATTATGGGGACCAAACCGTCCCCCTCTACTGGCAAAAGTCGTCGGGTAGCCCGCTGGTTCCAGCGGCGACGGGAAGAGTGATACGAGTATCGGATTAGCCGGCTCGCTGACATCGACTACGCCGATGAAATTAACTGGCTCCGCGCGGTTCTCTCTGAGTGCTTCGCTGTTGATTACGACCAGCGACGTTCCCTCAATTGGGACCGCGGAATGGACGGCAATCGAACTGCCCAGCGGCGGCGACACCGGTAAATGGCCAACCATCTGCGGGTCAGCGGGGTTCGAAGCGTCAAGGATCACTAGTCCTGCTCTGGACCACGGGCAGTACAGCAGCCCGTCTCGCCCCGGATAAGCAGCACCGTGGAGCGACATTGAGTAGTGGAGCTGGCCCCCGGATTCGAAGGGCCGTCCGGAGCTTGCTGCCCTGATGTCGTGAACCGAGAGCTTCTCGCCTGCTTGCGTGTGTTGGCCAGGCCACCACCAGGATCCGACAAGCTCCGGTCGCATTGGCACAGACAGGTCGAGACAGCCGAGAATATGCCCGTCAAAACCAGGCCGCGCTGTCGCGATGTAGGCCATGTCCGAGCCATCGAAGTAGTTCCGGTGAGTACCGCTTGACCCCGATTGCCACTGGCCGATCCGCGACGGCTCGGTCGGGGTGCTGACGTCCCATAGGATCAGCCCCTCGCTGGCTTGCGGCAGGTCTTCAACGGTTGTGTCTCCCCAGCCTGGAGCGACGTGTTCGAGGGCTGTGAGCATCCGGTGTCCCGCAACCTGGATTTGGATTGTCCACGTGTTCGGGGGGCCCTCAAGCCAGCGGATCAGTTGAGGGTCGGTTGGGTCGGTTACGTCGAGTACTGACCAGCCAGAATGCCAGAGCGAACCAGTGAAGAGATAAAAACGGTCATTGATCTCTTGGATCGCAAGCTTGAATGCCGGGCGACCGTCTAAGTCGTGGGATCCGACGAAGTCGACGTTCTGCGAATAGGGCAAGTTCTATACCGCGCCCAGCGCATCGGCCTGGCCATCGGGGCGGTTCGCGCGCCTATACATTGCCTTCCCCCTTCGGCGCGAATGATGCAGCCCACGCAGCTTCGAAGCCTGCCTTCCCCAGCCGGGCAACCTCTTGTGGCGGGAGATTCCAGACCGAGTCCTCGTACTTGTCGCCGAAGCGGCCGTCATCGGAGAAGATCTCCAAGTCATACCAACCGTCGAAGCCGCCCTCGCGGAGCGCCCGGAATAGGTCCGCTAACGGGATGATGCCGTCGCCCGGAACGACACGGTCCTGCCAGCTTCGCGTTGGAGATCGGTAGTCGGAGATTTGGACGCCAGAGACGCGAGGAGCTATCTCGCTAGTCAGCTGCACGATGTCGGGAGTTGAATCCCACAGGTGCCAGACGTCGTAGCAAATACCGACCTCCGGAACTTCTGCCTCATCAAGAAATGCGATTCCATCCTCAATCCCAAACACGAGCGACCAGTCGTTCGGGTCAGAGAAGCGGAACGGCTCGAACGCGAGACGCACATCGCACTCGCGCGCACATGCTGCGACCTCTCGCATCGCCTCGAGCGCGAACTTCCGCGCCTCTTGTGCGTCCAGCTCACCGGTAGGCCCGGTCAGGCAAAATATCGCTTCTGGGCGGAGCTCTGCGAGACGCCTCACGCCCTCGCACATCGCGGCGCTGCGCGAGCGCGGGTCCTCGGGTCCTTCGGTGAATGGTCCCGGTAGGAATGTCATTACAGCGGGGACACAAATTGTCGGAATAATCTCCGCCTCTGCGAGCTGGAGCTTCACTGCGTCGAGCGAGCCAGCCCCAAGCATCTTGCGCTCATCGATGCCTAAGCCGCGGATTCCCTCGGCTCTCGCAATCGCGATGTCATGCTCAATGCTGGTGTCCGGGAAAGCAAGCCCACAGAGCGAGAACAGTGGTTCTGAGATGGAGTTAGACATGGTCCGGAGTGTGTTTGATCAATGCTTGGTGTTCCGGCGGCGACTATACACAGCTTTGAGAGTGGTGCCGAAGATCTAGGGCCGGCACTTGGTAGTCGCCAGAACTCGCGCGCTCAGAGAACCACTGTCGTCGGGCTTGGCTCGACTCAGGGTCCAGTCTCCGATCACGAACTGCGCTTCGGAGCATCTGTGTGCTGTTGGCTGTGCGCGGTTAGGGTTGCCGGTATGACCACCACATCGGTCCTCGCTGTCGTCGCAGGAACACTTGGTATCGCGATGGGTGCCGCACCGTTGCTGCAGGCATCACGGGCCCATAGGCGCCGCAGCTCTGCCGACGTCAGCATGCCGTTTCTTTGCCTCTTGTGGCTCGGAGCTGCCGCGTGGTTGGCCTATGGCGTTGCGCTCACGAATTGGCCGATGATCGTGGCCAACTCGGTTGGCGTGACCGCGTGCACGATGGCGATCAGCGTCAGTCACTACTGGCGAAATGGCGAGGTGGTCGAAGGCGACTGAAGTGGCGGCCGCATTGGCAGCATTCGCGCGACGGCTTGCCCGGATAGATCACGCAACCACCA
>Ga0194055_10004219_pt1 | contig 10827 bp, 9 predicted proteins | sample SepL449m_MetaG_FD_155482 | JGI IMG/M metagenome (GOLD analysis project Ga0194055, IMG submission 155482) | Anoxic zone freshwater microbial communities from boreal shield lake in IISD Experimental Lakes Area, Ontario, Canada - Sep2016-L442-9m | ecosystem: Environmental > Aquatic > Freshwater >... | reverse complement strand
CACCCTGAGCAGCTCGGGCCGGCTCGACGAGTTCAACATCGTCGAGATCCGCAAGAGCCTCGACGATGCGACGAAGGCGCTCGACCGGTTCGACAGCCTGACGAAGAATGCCTCGGCGATCGAGAACTCGGTGGCCAAGATCAAGCAGGATGCCCTGGCCATTCGGTCCGTCATCACCGAGAGCCTCGGTGCCGCTCAGCTGGCGATGTCGATCGAGTCGAACCTCGAGGAGCTCGGTGGCTTCCACCCCCTAGCCCTCGAGGAGCCCGACGGCGAGGTCGACGAGCTCCGCGAGGACGACTCAGAGACCTGATCACCGGCCGATCCGGCCATCACCTGTCACAGCCGACCTCTATCCTGACCGAGCGCTGCCAACAAGGGCAGTCGCACGACCGACGGCGATCTCGCCCCTCCTCTTCATCGAGGAGGGGCGTTTTCTATGCCTGAGAACAGGTGAGGGGAACAACATGATGACGACGGACACAGCTTCGATCGACGGTGCAGGCTCGGCCTGGCGGCTCTTCGACCGAGACCAGATCGAGATCCTCCGAGGGGTCGAGGTCTCGGCCTCCTCTGGTGACGCAGCGGTCGAGGCGGCGGTGCTCCGTTCAGTGGTCGACCTGCTGATGGAGGACAGCGAGCTGAGCCTGTCCGCAGTCGTGCCGGGCCTCGCCGGCTGCGGGGTGTGGATGGCTGCACCACTCGAGATCGTCCCCACTGGGATCGAGCACCTCACCGAGCGCACCTGCGAACTCCTCGGTGGTCTCGGAATCTCGACCTGGGGCGAGGTGCTCCGCATCATGGCCGATGATCTCCTCGACATCGAGGGCCTGGGGTTCAACGCGCTGGTGGGCATCGTGGCGGCGGTGCTGGGGTCCGCCTGGCTCCTCGGCGCCGACGAAGGCGATGGCTACGCCGACGACAGTGCGGCGAGGGCATTGGAGGAGCAGGAGCAGATCCGCGACCTGGTGTTCGAGGCGATGGCCGCATCTCATGCCTGGGTCGACCTCTTCACAGAGGACCTAGGCCACGAGCCGGGGGCCACGGATCGCGCGCCCGGGGAGGGCCCGGTCTTCGGCCTCGGCGGAAACCTGCCGCTGGCCTCGCTCTTCCCCGAGCTCAGCCGCGTGGCGAACTTCACCTCCAGTCCGGTGACCTGGTGCCCTCAGGGCATCGAGGCGATCAGCGCCGCCACCGCGCGGCTGCTCGAAGACCTCAGGGTGTGGTCGTGGGGAGACGTGATGGCGATGCACCCGTCCGAGCTGGCCGAGAGCCCATGGTGGGGGCCATCTGAGGTGGCGGACCTGCTGCGTCTCATGATCGAGGTGGCGAGCGCCCTCGACGAGCCCAATGGGCTGGAGCGGTGAGGTCACGGGCCTGACATCGACATGCGGACCAGGACCCTGGTGGACGTCGTGACCATGGGCTTCGGCCTCGTCGGCCTCATCCCGATGTGCCTGCGGTGGAGCTCCATCGATGAGGCCACCTCGAACCGACTCCTGCTGTTCGCCCGCGGCATCTCCACCGGCCTGCTCTCGCGTAACGCCCTCGAGGTACTCGCCCCGGCGGTCTTTGACTTCGCCGATGAGCTCGGCCGGTCGGTCGAGCTCATCGGCGTGACCGTCGACGACTTCGTCAGCCTCGACGATGACGATGGCTGGGACTGCGGCGATGAAGTGATCAGGATGGCGGGGGACTGCCTCGACGATCTGGCCCCGCCCGGCGCGCTCCGCTGCCGGTGGAGCGCCTATCGGACGGCGATGCTGGCGGTCGGCGGTGGGATCCACCCTGACCACCTGTCCGAGGAGCTCGCCCAGCGGATTCGGGCCTCGGGAGTGGCACTCGGGAAGCGGCCCATCACGGTGACCTGCCGGGTCCGACCCTGGGGCCCGGCACTGAGACCGATCTCGTGCAGGCGGCGGCGCTCATGCTTGATTTGAGGCCTTCCGAGGTCGAGTCCGTCGGGGAATGAGCATCGCCTTGCGTGCTAGGAGGGTCCAGTTGCAGGGGTCTCTCTCAGCCAGCGTCCGGGTGCACCGTCGACACGAGGTTGAGGCGGAGCGCGATCTCCTTGAGCTCGATTGGAGAGCTCGCGACGTCCCAGACGAGATCGAAGGCTGCATCATCCTCCAGCGAGGGAGCGAACCCGTTGAGATCGCAGAAGATGACAGTGCAGAGCCACGCCAGACGCTCGTTGCCATCGACGAGCGGGTGGTTGTTCGTCAGGGAGTGGAGCAGTGCGGCGGCCTTGAGGGCAAGCGTCGGATAGGCATCCTCGCCGAAGGAGCTCGATCGCGGTCGGTTCATCGCGGAATCGAGCAGCCCGAGATCCCTCACCGGTCCGATGTCGAGTCGCCGGATGATCGCGATGGCGTCGTCAAGGTCGAGATACTCGATGCCCGTCATGCACTGCCGAGCCGATCGAGCACATCACCCCATCGGTCGATCATCCGCTCCGCCGACCCGCCAACACGAGTGGCGTGGCCGGCACGCTCGTAGCGCTCGATGACCGAGCGGTGCACGACCTCCTGTCGGGAGATCCCCTCGGCGGAGGCGAGGGCGTCGAGGGCCGCCTCGAGCTGGTCATCGGTGCGTACGGTGAATGCCATGGCGGGATGGTACCAGACTGGTATCACCTTGGCACCGCACTGATGCTGTCGACTGAGCCTTACGAGCCGATCGCTGAGGTCAGGCGGGTGGCTGTTCGGTCGGCCTCAGGGTCCGAGACCACGAGGCGGGAGAACTCGCCACCCGACAGCGTGATCACCACCGCCGGACCGCGACCCCGCACCACGCAGAAGTCCTTCCGCCCCTTCGAGCGCGTGGTCCCGATCATCAGCACCCGCGGGATCCCCGTTCCTGGGGCTCGGATCCCTCGAAGCGCCGTCCAGGCGTCATCGACGGCGTGGACCTCGACGACCTCGCCGAGCCGCACCTCGACGTCCCGGTGTAGGCCGGCCAGCCGCTCGAGTCGCGACAGCGAGAGCCGCAACATGCTGTCGTCAACCTCGAGGTGCGCCATTGGAACGAGGCTAACGAATGAGGCCGCTGGCACCGTGTTGTGCCCTGCGTCGCCGAGCTTCGCGGGTGGGTGGGGCGCCACGAGCCCTGGGCTGGCCTAGGGTGGAGGAGTCGTCCCGACTCTGGGACGGCACCGTTGAGTCGCTTCTCGCCCGTCGTTCCTGACGCTGTGCCTGCTGCCACACCAGCGGACATCCAGCTAGGAGAACCATGACGGACACCCGTCCCACCCCCACCGCCCCTGCCGACGCGTCGGTCGACGAGACGGCCACCGGCCCGAGCTTCGCCGAGCTCGGCGTCCCCGCTGCCCTGACCCGGCTGCTCGCCGAGGACGGCGTCAGCTCGCCGTTCCCGATCCAGGCCGCCACGCTGCCGGACTCGCTCGCTGGGCGCGACGTCCTCGGCCGCGGCCGGACCGGCTCGGGCAAGACCTTGGCCTTCGCCCTGCCGGTGTTGACCCGTCTGTCGCAGAGCGGATCGACCCGGCAGCCGAAGCGCCCCCGGGCGCTGATCCTGGCTCCGACCCGTGAGCTCGCCCTGCAGATCGAGACGGCGCTCAAGCCGCTGGCCGAGGCGCTCGACCTGCGCACCATGTCAATCTTCGGCGGGGTCGGCCAGAACCCCCAGGTCACCAAGCTCAGCCGTGGGGTTGACATCGTCGTCGCCTGTCCCGGTCGCCTCGAGGATCTGATCGCACAGGGCCACGCCCGACTCGACGCGGTGGAGATCACCGTGCTCGACGAGGCCGACCACATGGCTGATCTCGGGTTCCTGCCCGGAGTGAAGCGCATCATGGACAAGACCCCCGAAGACGGCCAGCGCATGCTGTTCTCGGCCACGCTCGACAATGGCATCGACGTCCTCGTACGCCGCTACCTGACGAACCCGGTCACCCACAGCGTGGACTCCGAGCAGTCACCAGTCGGCACCATGGACCACCATGTCTTCCACGTCACCGCCGCCGACCGCCTGCCGGTCCTCGTCGACCTGACCTCGGCACCCGGTCGCACCATCGTGTTCACCCGGACCAAGTACCGAGCCAAGACGCTGACCAAGCAGTTGATCAGCTCGGGCGTCCCTGCCGTCGAGATGCACGGCAACCTGTCGCAGAACGTCCGGGTGCGAAACCTCGCCGCCTTCTCCGAGGGCCGAGCGGTGGCGCTCGTGGCCACTGATATCGCCGCTCGTGGTATCCACGTCGACGAGGTGACCCTGGTCATCCACGCCGACCCACCCACCGAGCACAAGGCATACCTTCACCGCTCCGGCCGGACTGCCCGAGCGGGGAACGAGGGCACGGTCGTGACCATCGCCACCGAGGCTGAGCGTCGAGAGGTCAGCCAGCTGACCCGAAAGGCGGGAATCAACCCCACGGTGACAGTGGTGCGAGCCGGTGACCGGATCCTTGCCGAGGCCCCTGGTGACCGGACGGTGCTCAGCGCCGAAGAGATCACGGCAGCCCTGGCCTTCCCTGAGCCCAGTGCCGGTGGCGGTGGTGGTGGTGGTGGCCAGCGTCGCTCAAGTAGTGGTGGAGCTGGCGGCGGTGGTGCAAACCGCAGCGGCCGACGCTCTGGCGGCGGCGGAGCGGGCCGAGGGGCTGGTTCCGGTGGTGGTCGGTCGCGAAGTGGCTCTGGCGCCCGAGGCGCCTCGGCCGGCGGCCAACGTTCGGCATCGTCGAGCGGTGGTGGCCAGCGACGCAGCGGTGCTAGCCGGTCGCGCTAGAGCCCTGACATGGGTCCTTCGATGATCTCGAGGTGGGCGAGATGCGGGTTGTGAACGGAGCGCTCACCCCCGGTCGTCGAGGTCGTACTCGGCCACCACATACGGGTGGTCAGGGTCGTAGGTGGTGAGCGGGACGGGGTCTGCCACCCGGCCGGCTGGTCGGATCTCGGTGCCGACGATCCCGAGCCGCTCGTCGCCGAGTGCGCAGCGGTACCCGTCGGCGAGGGCCTCGAGGCGGGCGACGACCTCAGGGAGCTCGTCGCTGACGTCTGTGGTCTCCGCCACGTCGGTCTCGAGGTCATAGAGCTCAAGGATCGCCGCACCGCCTCGTGCGACGTGGAGCTTGAAGCGATGGTCACGCACGGCCTCGAGGTCGTTGCCCCGGTAGTAGGCGAGGTCGGTGCGCGGTGAGGTGGTCAGGTCGTCGAGCAGCACGTCGGCCACGTCGATGCCGTCGATGATCCGGTCGTCGGGTACCTCGCCACCGCAGAGCCTCGCCAGGGTGGGATAGAGGTCCATGGCGCTGAGCAGTGCGTCGGACACCCGTCCTGGTGCGACGGTGCCGGTCCAGCGCACGATGGCCGGGACCCGCAGGCCGCCCTCGAAGGTCGTGCCCTTCGTCCCTCGCAGGGGGGCGTTGGATCCGCCCACTGGCCCCATGTGGCCCCAGGGCGGGGCCACGTCGCCCAGCGAGCCATTGTCCGAGGTGAAGATCACAATGGTCGACTCGTCGAGGCCGAGCTCGGCCAGGGCGTCCATGAGTACGCCGGTAGCCCAGTCGATGGACTCGACGGCCGCCCCGTAGGCGCCGTTGCGCGAGGCGGCGAGCCGCTCGTCGGTGACGTAGATCGGCAGATGCACATAGAGATGGGCGAGGTAGAGGAAGAACGGCGTCCCCTCGCCTGCGGCGGCGTGGAGGAACTCGAGCGACTCGGCCACATAGCGGCCGGTGAGCGAGACCTGGTCCGGCTGCTGCTCGATCACCTCCTCCCCGCGCAGCAGCGGGAGAGGAGGGAGGAATTCGAGGATGCTCGGGGTGTTGGCCTGTCGGCCCATGTCGTTCGAGTAGGGCAGGCCGAAGTAGTCGTCGAAGCCGTGGTTGGTGGGCAGGAACCCGGGCTGGTCGCCGCAGTGCCACTTGCCCACCATCTTGGTGACGTAGCCCGCGTCTCGCAGGACCCGGGCCAGGCTGATCTCGGTGTCGGGGAGCCCGATGCCCATCCCGGGGAACAGCACGGCTTGGCCGTCAAACGATCCGAAGCCGATGCGCGGCGGGTAGCAGCCGGTCAGCAGGGCCGCCCGCGACGGGGAGCACACGGCCGAGGCCATGTAGAGCGACGTCAAGCGGGTGCCCTCGGCGGCCAGGCGGTCGATGGCCGGGGTGGCATTGCGCGTCGAGCCGTAGCATCCGAGATCGCCGAAACCCAGGTCGTCGCAGTTGATCAGCAGGACGTTGGGCGTTGTCGGCACCGCAGGCACCCTGTGACCGTACCCGGGTTGCTCAGCGCGTGGAGGGCTCGCCGGGCAGGGTAAACAGCGGCTGCCAAGGCGACAGCGACGAGTTCACGGCTGATGGATCGGGTGGTGCCCCAACGGCGTAGTACTTCGACACATAGGGCAGGCCGTTGAACAGCACCTTCGAGCCTTGCGGGTAGGCCAGGGCGGCGCTCCACTCCGGGTAGGTGCCGAGCGGAAGCGTTGTCGTCGTCGGTGCCGCGTCGGTGCTGAGCACCGGGCCGATGAGCTGCCAGGCCGTCTGGTACTGGAACTGCACCGGCGAATCGGGCGGCTGGCCTTGGGTCGACCACTTGGCCTGGTAGACGTCGCCGTTCCAGGTCACCTTGTACTTGGCCGGGTAGATGTTGGTCGACCCCCAGGCCGGGTAGGGCACCTTTGCCGGTTGCGCGCTTGGCAGCGTGGTCTCGGCGGGCTGGTCGAAGGCCTTGATGGCTGGGGCGCCCGGCGGCTGGCCCTTGGTCGTCGACAAGATGCGTGAGAAGGCGAGATCGGACTGCGCCACGCCACTGCAGGTGTTCGACAGCACACCGACCCGGGAGAAGTTTGCCCCGCATTGGTAGTCGCGGTTGAGCGACCACATCGAGATCCGATCGATACCCGTCGTGTTGGCGAAGTCCACGAGGCCGTGAGCGTCGTCGATCGTGATGACCTCATTGCCCACGTCGTTCTGGCCGATCATGACGGTGGCGCCCATGTGGTCCCAGATCTGCGCGGCATTGAGCGTGATCCCGTGGGCGGTGAAGGCCGAGGCGAGCTGGCCGTGGGCCGCGTTGAGGGCATCCTTGGTCCAGGCCAGCATGTCGGGCTTTGGACCCGTGCCGCTGCCCATATCCATGGTCATGAGGTTGAGGCCCGAGAGGCTCACGTGGTGGGCGAGCATGATGTCCACCGCCCGCAGGGCATCGGCCCCGAGGCCGTCGGTGGTCACCGGGACGGTCAGCCATACCGGGAGCGGGCCGCCACCGGGGGCCTTGATGGCCCGCTGGACCTGGGCGATGGCCACGGCGCGTCGCTCCATGGCGGACTGGTCGCTCAGGTTCTCCGCCTCGAGGTCGAAGTCCATGCCGGCTACCTTGTAGCGGCGCACGACGGTCTCATAGGTCGCGGCGAGCTGAGCGGCATTGCGGCAGCTGATGGCGAGCTCGGTGTTCTTGGCCCCTCCGAAGGAGGCGAAGACCGAGCCGCCCTCAAGGCGGACTTGGTTGGTCCGGCGGTCGAGGTCAAGGTTGGCCGCGGCCTGGTCGAGGGTGTAGGCCCCACCCCAGCTCGGTGTGCAGGTCGTGTCCGGAAGGGCCACCACGAAGCCGAGGTACATCTGCGAGGCGAGGTTTAGCGCCGGGTCCTGGAACTGGTAGCTCGGTGACAGCGTGACGTCGACATAGGGGGCGAACCAGGGCGTGGCCCGAATGCCGGTCACGGTGGCCACCTTGCGAACCGTGGCCACCACGCCGGCGACCAGTGCGAGCGCCACCACCAAGGCGATGGTCACGCGCACGGCGGAGAGCCTGGCTCGCTCGTCGTCGGGGTTCTCGTCCTCTTGGCCGCTCCACTCATAGGACTGCGGGTCGAGGGTGCCGAGCGAGGGGTCGAAGTCGTCGGTCGCGTCGATCTGACGGGTGGTGTCGTCGAGAACTTTGTGGGGTGCGTCGTGATCCATTGCGCCGTCCGTCGTACCGACCGGAGGTCGGCCGCAAGGTCAATCCTACCCGGGCTCGCTTCGAAGATCGCAGCGCGGTCCGGTACCCTTGGGGTTCTGATGACCGCTGCAGACCCTTTTGGCGCGCTCGGCGCCACCGCGACCACGACCGAGGACGGCGCAGCACCTCCTCGCCGCCAGCTCGGAGGTGATCGCCGCACCGAGCCCCTCCCGCCCGTCGCCGCTCCCGCCCCAGAGTCGACCGTGGCATTGGGCCGGCTGGCCGTGTTCATCACGGTGGCCGCCTGGATCGCCTTCATCGCCACGACCATCGCCCAGCAGTTCTTCGTCGGCGCGGCGAGCACGCTGCGCTTCAAGTACGAGGCTGTCCTCTACATGGTCGTGGTCACCTTCCTGACCATCTCGGCCATCAGCTACCTCACGGCCCGCCTTGGCTACTACATCCGCATCCGCGGCCATCGTCGGGTGCCGCGGGCCGCCATCGATGAGTTCCTCGCCACCACCGACGAGACCCTCACGGTGCTCGTGCCCTCCTACCAAGAAGAGGCGCGCGTCATCCGGATGACATTGCTGTCAGCCGCCCTGCAGGAGTTCCCCGACCTCGATGTCGTCCTGCTCATCGATGACCCGCCCGTGCCACGCACACAGCGAGGCCGTCGGCTGCTGGCCGAGTCCCAGGCGCTCCCGGTCTCGCTCGAGGCCATGCTGGCCGAGCCCTATGCCGAGCTCGAGCGCCGTATCGCACCGCTCCTCGCCTCAGGACCGACGTCCTCGACAGAGGCGATCAGCACGCTGGTCGGGGCCTACCGCTGGTCCGCCCGCTGGCTCGACCAGCTCGCCGCCGCCCAGCCTGTGGTCGACCACATCGACACCTTCTTCGCCACCCAGGTGCTCGGGGGGCTATCGCGCGACCTGACCACCACCGCCCTTGCCCTTGAGCAGGCCTCGGCAGCCGGTGCGGACCTCGATCCGGTCCGCCTGCACCAGCTCGCCCAGCGCCCGCTCAACATCTTCCGCTGCCAGCTGCGCTCCTTCGAGCGCAAGTGCTTCGACTCGCTCTCCCACGAACCCAACAAGGCGATGAACCTCAACAGCTACCTCGGCCTGATGGGTGGGGCCTACATGATCGAGGACTCCTCAACCGGACGGGTGCTCGCCCCCACCGGCGACCCGGAGGCAGCGGACCTCGTGGTGCGCAACCCCGACTTCGTCCTCACCCTCGATGCCGACAGCGTCCTGCTATCGGAGTACTGCGGCCGGCTGGTCTACCTGATGGGCCTCGAGGCCAACCGGGACGTGGCCATCGCCCAGACCCCCTACAGCGCATACCCCGGCTCGGCCACTCGGCTCGAGCGCATCGCCGGGGCCAGCACCGATCTGCAGTTCATCGTCCACCAGGGCCTCACTCACCACGACGCCACCTTCTGGGTGGGTGCGAACGCCGTGCTGCGCAAGCGAGCCCTCGACGACATCGACGTGACCAGCCAACAGGGCAACTGGACCATCCACCGCTACATCTCGGACCGGACCGTCATCGAGGACACCGAGTCGACCATCTCGCTCGGCACCAAGGGCTGGCATCTCTACAACTACCCTGAGCGACTGAGTTACTCGGCTACCCCACCAGACTTCGGCTCGCTCACTGTCCAGCGTCGCCGTTGGGCCGACGGTGGCCTCATCATTGCGCCCAAGCTTCTGCGCCATGCGCGCCGGCGCGACGACAACGGGGATCGGCGCAGTGCCGGGGAGACCTTCCTCCGGCTGAACTACATGGCCTCAATCGCCTGGTCCACCATCTGCCTGCTGTTCCTGCTGGCTTACCCATTCAACTACCAGCTGCTGAGCCCCGTCGTCGTCGTCGTGGCGCTTCCCTACTTCGTCATGATGGCGGTCGACCTGCAACACACCGGCTACAAGCGGACCGACGTGTTCCGGGTCTACGGTTTCAACCTGATTTTGATCCCGGTGAACCTCGCCGGCGTGGTGAACTCGCTTCAGCAGGCCATCACCGGCGAGAAGGTGCCGTTCAAGCGCACACCGAAGATCTCCAAGCGCACGCCGACCTCGCTGCTCTTCGTGCTCACGCCCTACCTTCTCGTGGGCCTGGCCATCTTCACCATCTGGCATGACTACACCCACCACCTCTGGGTGAACTTCGGCTTCGCCGCCTTCAATGCCGTGCTGGCGGCGTACGCCATCATTGCCTTCATGGGCCTGGCGAATTCGCTCGTCGACATCTGGATCGGCGTGGTGGCCAAGCTCTACAAGACGCCCAAGGCCTCGACGCCTCGACGCTCAGGCCCACGCTCATCCAACCCCGAGCCCGCCGCGTCGAGCGACTGGGAGTCGGTCCTCCACTACGGTGCCTCCGGTGCGAACTCGCAGCCGCTCTCGACCGACGACTGATGTGTCGAGGATCCGGCCGCGGTGGTGACCGGATCCTCGCTCTGGGCTAACTAGCCAGCGGACCGTCCGGAGCCTGTGCAGTCGTGGTTCGACATGCCGGCTCGGAAGCCCCGCTGGACGTTCGAGCAGCCGACGACGTTGTCCTGAGCGCCGTCCTGGATCCAGATGGCATAGCCGCGGGCCGGGCCCGTCAGGTTGTTGTCCTCGAAGGTGTTGCGCTGGCCCCACCCGGGCACGAGGTTGAGCACCTGGAACCCGGCGTCGCGCGAGACCGAACCGGTGTTGCCCGTCACGCGCCAGTCGTTGCCCTTGACCTGCAGCCAGGCGTTCGACTCGGTGGAGCCCACGCCGGAGAAGTGGTTGCCCTGGATGAGTCCGCCGGTGGTGCCCTCCTTGATGTCGATGTTCTGGGCTGTGATGCCGTCGCCGAAGGTGTTGCCCACCAGGCGGTTCCGGTCGGAGTGGTCAGGCTCGCACGCGGTGTACTGGCACCAGTTCTCGGT
>Ga0194055_10004218_pt1 | contig 10828 bp, 8 predicted proteins | sample SepL449m_MetaG_FD_155482 | JGI IMG/M metagenome (GOLD analysis project Ga0194055, IMG submission 155482) | Anoxic zone freshwater microbial communities from boreal shield lake in IISD Experimental Lakes Area, Ontario, Canada - Sep2016-L442-9m | ecosystem: Environmental > Aquatic > Freshwater >... | reverse complement strand
TGCAATCGACTTTGATGGTTTTGCTTTCGCCAACTCTTTCAAATTCATTTTCTTGCAGAACTCTAAGAAGTTTAACCTGAAGCTTGGGGCTCATACTCGAGATTTCATCGAGAAAGATGGTTCCGCCGTGGGCTGCTTCAAAGCGTCCGGTTTTATTTTCTACTGCGCCAGTGAATGCGCCTTTAATATGACCGAATAATTCACTTTCGAGAAGGCTTTCGTTCAGTGCGCCACAATTAACACGAACATATGGCCCATCATTCCGTTTTGAAAGAAGATGAACTGCACGAGCGATGAGTTCTTTGCCTGTGCCTGTTTCACCGATAATCAGAACCGTTGCTTGAGTAGGTGCGACCTTTTTGACAAGGCCGTAAACTTCTTGCATGGCCTGAGATTGGCCGACAATGTCGGTCAATGGCGCATTAGCACCTTTGTCGGCGTTATAAATGCCGCGGCTCATCCTATTTGCCTCTCTGTCCTTGCTAGTCCTTAGTGTCTATTAAACAGAAAAGAGAGTGAAAAGCCTAGTAAGATTAGGGAATGTTGGTTAAATGTTTTGGAGGGGGGCTTGAAGCCCTTTTTTTGCAAGGAGTACAGCAAGGCTTTCTGAGGATAATCGCGGATCATCCAAAATAAGGGTTTCCATCTCCGTATTAACAAAAGCAATCATATCTTCACCGCTCCAACCAGCATTAAGAAGCTTGGGTTCTATCATTTGAACAAAGTTTTGGCGGATTTTATCGGTCAACCTAGAGACATTGCTTTCATGAATACCCAGAAAAGAAGCAGCCTCTCGTTGGGTCAGACGGTATCGAACTCTGAGCCCGAGCAAAAGTTTTTCCTGATCGGAAAGCGTTTCAAGCCATTCTTGAGCAGCTAGGCGAAATTCTTGATGCCAGTGCTCATCAGAAATCTCAGGCGCATGCCAATACATCTCATCCGCCTCGTCGTCACCTAACGGTTTATCGTGTTTGTTCTGCCTTAATTTCGTCAGATTGGAGTTGTGAAAAACCCTGATTAGCCAAGGGATGAGCGGCCTTCTGCCATCGTATTTTTCGAGAACAGAACCGGAAGTTTCTTTCTCGCCGGTAAGTAGGAAACCCCAAAACTCTGCAACGGTATCTTCCTGCCTAGCGGTATCCCCAGGGAAAAGCCTTGCAGCGCGAGATCGTAATGCATCTACAAGAAGTTGGTCATGCCTCCCGGTTTTGGACGCAAATAAAGTTTCCCAAGCGGTGCTTAATCCTTCGATACAAGATGAGTTCAGATAGAAATCGAGGAAGTGAATCCCCTCGAGAAGTGATTTTTCAGGAAGGCCTTTAGCCTTGCATTTGGCATTAAAGAGTTCTTTGCATCGTTGCAGATGGAACGCAAGTTTTTCGTGCTGTAAATTAATGCGAGGAAGATGCACGCCACAGAAAGCCCGAACCATCCTGGCTTCTTTTTCGTTACCATTTGAAAGCTTTGTTGTACCCGATTCCATTCTTTAGCCTCGATTGATGAATACCAATAACTCAATGCGTGAGCTTTCTGTTTCAGGCGTTGCTTCAAGACCCGGATAAGTCTTGTCCCCTAAGCCAATCGGGCTAACCTTGCGCCTTGAAAACCATCCATTTTTATGAATGGCATGGCTGTTTTTTAAGTAATCTGTAACTGTTTCTGATTGTTGCCTTGTTAATAGTCGGAGGGTTTCTTTATCGGTTGTCCCTGCAGCCATTATCCCCGCAATTACAATATCACTATCTTTGGGAAATCCCATCAACCATTCGGATGCCTTGTCGAGAATTTTTTTTCCCTCGATACTTAAGATAGCACTCCCGGGTTCAAAAATACCAGAACTATTAATGGTCTTTCGTTTCATGTCAGCATTTGATCGCACAATCATCTGCATCGGGTCTTCAATATATCCACGAACAATAGGCATTTTCTTAAGCGCATCCGCATCTTGTTGGAAAGCTTGCATGGTTTGCTGGCTTTGGTTGGCGAGTTGCACCAAAGAATCATAAAGCTTGGTATCTTGGGTTAGCTTTCCCAATGAACCTTCACCCTTGCGGATTTTACCAAGCATATCGGATACCTCAGCCAAGATGTCTGAAATCTCTGGGTTGTGCTTGCTCGCGAGTAAATCTTGGTTCTCGGCACTTAAAGAGGCTGAAGAACCCGGGAAGAGTTCTAAAACCTTAGCCCCCAGCAGACCCTCAGACGCAATGGAAACAACCGCATCTTTTCGGATTAGCTTTTTATACGATCCTTGGATTTTCAAGCCAATAACCACAGCAGCACCTGGGTTTTCTGGTGCTTTGATGGATACGACCTCCCCTGCATCCATCCCTTGGATTCGAACCCGGGTGCCAACATCTACACCACGAATATCCAGAAAAGATGTTTTTAAATTAAGGGAATCTTTGCCATACCATCCCCGTGATCCGATCGAGAAAAAGGCGGTTGCAAAAAGAACCAATCCTGCAAGCATGGTGCAGCTTAGTATGAGTAGTTGCCTAGGGTTTAATGCTCGAGTCATGATTTTCCAAATGTCAAAGATATATTTCATCAGCGTACATTGTAAACGAATTGAACTGTTTGCGGCGAGAAATATTTTAAATGTAATATGTTTCTTTAGCTTAAAGAAAGTTTAATTAATTCTTGCTTTTACTTGAGCTTAGTAATATCTTTATATTAGTATCTTCCTCGTATCTTCCTCGTATCTTCCTCGTATCTTCCTCGTATCTTCCTCGTATCTTCCTCGTATCTTCCTCGTATCTCTTAGATAGTAAAAAGGTGTTATCTATGTCTGTGTTGCTTAAAATAAAGTGTGATTTTTGTGAAAACTTAATGTCAGTTAAAGAAGATCTAGTTGGTAAAAAAGTAAAGTGTCCAAAATGTGCCACTGTGATCGAAGTTATGGCTCCCGATGTCGAATCTCCGGAAGAACCAGAACCAGAACCAGAACCTAAAGCAGAAGCGGGCGGTGGTGGTGGTTTTCATATGACACGAATGTTGTTTGCACCGACTTTTAAGCGAAAAGCTAGTCCTAAGGCGAAAAAAGCCGTGGTAGTCAAAGATAAAACTCCACTTTTTATTGGCGCTGGACTTGTGTTCTTTACCTTGATTGTCATTCTTTTGGTTGTTTGGCTGGTTGTATTAAAAAAGCCAAAAGCTGGTGCTATTGCACCAAAAGCAACGACTGGCGTACCTGCTATACCTGTCAAATAATCGTTAAAACACTTTTAATTTCGAATGATTAAGGTTGCATCAATTTGGGATTTGATACAACCTATTGCCGGTGTAAATCGCCAACCGACAACTTATTGGCAGAGTCAATTAAGATCGGATTTTAGTTCGTTAATCAAGCATTTTTTCAGGATAATTGTTTTTCGAAACCTTATTTTGGATGTGAATAGTTGCCTCTTAAGAATTCAAATTTTTTAAGGAAAGACTTGCGTATTAACTATAAAAATACAGTAAGATGATTTCGCTAGTGATATTGGATAAAGTCCATTTAAACGCGGAAGTTCCTAGGAGAGTTGAACAATGGCAGGCGAATTCAAACAGCAATGCCCAAGTTGCGAAGCGATGGTATCTATTAAGGATGAAACCTTGGTAGGTAAAAAGACAGAGTGCACGAAATGTAAGTTCCGCTTTTTGGTAGAGGCTCCTTCGAAAGGCAAGCCCGCAGATGATAAAAAAGCACCCCCAGTAAAATCAAAAGCCGCTGGTAAAGAAGCAGCAGCCAAGGCCAAGCAAGAAATAAAGAAAGCGGAATCAGGTCAAAAAGGGCCTAGTAAAGCCGGTGCTAAGAATAAGCAAATGCTTATCATTGGTGGCGCTGTAGGGGGTGTTGCACTTGTAGCTATTGTTGCAGCTATGTTTTTGTTTTCTGGTGGGGATGATAGTTCAAAGTCTAAACCATCTGCTCAACGACCGATGCAGCGCCCAGTCGCCCCGAATGGCCCAAATGAAAAACCTGAAGAAAATCCCGAAGAAAAGCCAAAAGAAGAAGAAAAAGCCCCTCCAACTGTTGCAAAAAGCGAATCCGTTGACCCGGATGTTTCTGCGCGTTTGCCCAGCGATAGTAAGCTTGTTGCAAGTATTCAAATGAAAGATTTTTTTGATAGCATTCTTGCCAAGGTTCTTTTTAATACTCCCGGGGCATTTAATCAGAAAGACTTTACAAAAACATTTGGAATCTCGATCGAACAAATTGAACAAATTATGCTTGCGAGAAGTAGCACACTCCCCGATTTTAATCCATTGAAGAAGAATTGGAAAATGGCCATCGTACGGTCCAAAGAACCCTTCAAGAGGGCCCACCTTGAGAAAAGTATCTCTCTTACTCAGGAAGCTATGATCGAGGGCTTGCAGTGGAGTAAAATCTCTGGCCAGCTTGATTCTTTAAGCTCTTTGATGCTTGGTTTCGATACCAATGAGAAATTATCCTTTTTTCTGGCCGATAGCAAAACGATCGTCATTGCTTCGGAGGATAAAATGATGGATTACCTGAAAAAAGATAAAGGTAAACCCAAGAAGATAGCAAACGCAGCCCCGCCAGAGGCACCAAAGCCAAATACTACCATCCCAGGTCCTGGATCCCCGATGCCCATGCCGGGTTCGCCGATGCCACCTGGATCACCACCGATGCCGATACCGATGCCAGGTTCGCCGATGCCTCCTGGATCACCACCAATGCCGATGCCAGGTTCGCCGATGCCTAATGCACAACCGGTTGATCCAAATGCCGCTTCTGCACCTAGTGCTCCGCCTGTAACTTCAACTGGGAATCATTTTGAAACCTTGCCTTTACGATTCGCTAAAGTGATGCAAAAAAGTAGCGCAGGTATCATGGTGGTAGGTGTAGATTTGGGTGAATTAACTGCGGTTATTCCGGTTATTTCCGCTTCTTTAAGCAATTTTAAAACAGCAGGGGGAGCACCAATTCCACCAGATGTTGTGAATCAGTTGAAGACTTTGTCCAAGCTTGAATATGCGGTAATGGAGCTTGCTAAAATGGACCCCGACTCGCAGAGTTTTTCTGTAATGGCAGTTAGCCGAGATCGTAAAGTTGGGTCTGATTTTGCAAAACTTGCTTTTCCGTTGATTAAGAGAATGCCCCTTGCATTAAAAGCAGCCAAATTAGAAATAAGTGTTGATACCGAAGATAAAACGGGTGGTGATCCTTCTACTCCCGTTAATCCTGGTATTTCTACTCCTGGTTCAATAGCTGGAGCAATACCTGGTTCAGCAGGTGCGAGCGAAATTATTAAAGAGGGCGCCAACGGTATGATAAAAGCCACTGCATTTTATGACCCGCAAACAGGCAATATGGTGATGGGGTTTTTAAGCCAATTGCACATCCCTCCTGCAATGTTTAAGTCTAATGAAGTAGCTCTCGGAGAATTCCTCGTAACCTTGAAAAACAGTTTCGAAACCAAATTGATTGGCAAAAGTGCCGACCCTATTTCCAAGGCAATCATGGGGTATGTAAACGATAAAAAAGCATTTCCTCGAGGTACTGCGGAAGAAGCAACCAACAATAAGAAGTTTGGATTGAAAATGGCGCCCGACAAAAGAGTAGGGTGGATTGTGGAATTACTACCTTACTTTTCTAATGGCGATTACGTTAGTTTTGCGAAATTAGTGGATAAAGGCAAATCTTGGAGCGATCCGAAAAACCATCAGGTTGCGCGAATGTTCATCCCCGATCTTTTGTACGCAACACCTCCTGAAGGAGCTTCTGTTTCCAGCGATGCTAATCAATTTGGGATTACAAATTTCGTAGGGGTTTCAGGGGTTGGGTTTGCTTCCGGAGATTATTCTGCCGACAATAAGAAATCAGGGATTTTTGGTTATGATCGCATTACGAAAATCGAAGATATCAAGGATGGCCCTGCAAATACCATCGCTCTTCTGCTTATAAAGCAAAACAAGAATCACCCGTGGATAGCAGGCGGTGGTGCAAGTATCGCAGGAATTTCTGAAGGCCCTGATGCCTTGGCCCCTTTCTTGATCCTTGAAAAAACCAATCGGAATAAAGAGAAAGAGGTCACCGGGATTGCGATCATGGCTGATGGTAAAATTCGTGAAATCTCCAACAAGATCTCACCAGAAATCTTTAGAGCTATGTGCACCATTGATGGAGGTGAGAAAATCGACAACCTCGATGCGATTGCACCTATCGTCAAATAATATGGTTAAGAAGCGTTAAAGCGTGGGGGTAAATCCCTTCACGCTTTAATGTTTTCTAACACATTAAAAACTAGAGTCGTGTAATTCGATAATTCGGATGATCAGGCGTGAAGAGTTCTGGAAGCAATCTTGCTCCAAGGCCTGCTCGAGCAGGCAATGCAATATGCCCTTTTTTAACTTTAATTGGCTCATCTATCAACAGTGGATAAAGGGTTTTTATGTGGGCCCTAACTGTTTCTTGATAAGTCACATTGGTACAGGATGCTGAAATTTGCAATCCAGAAAGCAGAGTTAGCGGGCCGGTACAATCATGCATCAGTGCAGGTACATTAAACACTTGGGCAAATTCCGCAGCCCTTCGAGTTTCACTAATTCCACCAACCCAAGTAGGATCTATCATCACATAATCTGCAGCTTTTTGAATGAGCACCAGACGATACTCTTCGCGGCTAACCAACATTTCGCTTACTGCGATTGGAACTTGTGCCCGATTGCGAAAATCTGCAATGGTATCAACGCAGTCAGGCCGAATTATATCTTCCATCCAAAGCGGTTTAATCTCGCGCATTGATTCAGCAATTCGCAATGCAGCGGGCAGGGAAAAGAACCCATGGCCATCGAGCATCAGTTCAATTTTAAGGCCGACCCTGTTGCGGATATCGTGCAAGGGTTTTAATGCCTGTTCCAGATCGGGCCAAGAAATCCGATGCCCACCCGACTTTAAATAAACTTGATCAAGAGACCAAGTTTTCATCGCGGTGTAACCTTCAGAAAGAAGTTCTTCTGCAAGATCTGCAGCGTGATAAACGCTATTGTAATTGTCCTCAAGAGGGCCTGGTTTGCCGATGTCGCCATGGCCTGGCCAACCTTGAGCATCAGGGGAACCTTTAGGCCTACGCCCATAAGAAGGCCCACCACAACTATTGTAAACGGGGATAAGGTCACGAACTGGGCCACCCAAAAGTTTCCATATGGGTTGTTTAGTAAGTTGCCCTAGGATATCCCAAAGTGCGAGGTCTATAGCAGAGATCGCCCGAAGTTCACATCCGCGCGCTCCAAATGCGGAAGTCCGTTCATAAAGAAAACGCCAATGGCTTTCAATCGCAGTGGCATCCGCACCTAGTAATCTCCGCGCCATCCAGTCGTGCAAAGTAACTGCAACAGCGTGTGGAATATAGTAGGACTCGCCATGCCCGATCACGGGGGTGCCATCAACAGTTCCTGCATCGGTGTGGATACGCAGAAGTACCAACCCTGCCATGATGTCGTGTGGGATAAGAGTTTCTATCGCGACAATTCTGGGGCCGTTGCGAAAAGCGTGCTGTTGAGTAGGCCCAGATGCGCGGACAATATAATCTGAATGGTCAGATTGTTTGTTGGAAGTACTCAAGCGCATTCCCCTTGGATTGAGGTTCGAATTGTTCTATGCAATAACAACTCGAGCCCCAGTCTATGTTTTTGACTAATGTCGTTAAGCCTGTTTGGGCTGTAACTTTGCAGGGATGCTTATGGTTTTGGAAGCCATTCTGCTGCTTAGCCAGTATTGCCTAGGGAGAAGACCAACGCCAATAAGCCCAAGTTGGCTGAGCCAAAAAGCGGTTAGCCCCCAAGCGAGTTGATCATTAAAACCATAGGCATGAAGGCCAACACCAAGTTGGTTGGTGCCAAACCATGACCAACCAGTGACCATGTTTCCAGCGATTGCTAAGAGTGCAACCCCACGGTTTTTAGCCATGCCTCCCCAGCGGGCATGAAGAATGATTGCGTTCCAAATCACGATAAGGAGAGCGCCATTTTCTTTGGGGTCCCAGCCCCAGAAACGACCCCAGGATTGATCAGCCCAAATGCCCCCCAGCACCGTTCCTACAAAACTGAAAAGCATTGCAAAACAAACCACACCGTAAATCATTTGCGTCAGAGATTTGTCGCGTTCAGGGGTAAGTGTGGTGGTTACCAAGCCCATAATCACATAGATAATGCCTAGAAAACCTGCAACAAATGTTGCGGTGTAACCCAGTGTTACGCAAGTAACATGCGTTGCGAGCCAGAAATTGGTGTCGAGAACTGCTTGCATCATTTCTAAAGTGTCGCCTTCAGCAGAAAGATGCTGGGCGATTAAAAGAGTCAATGAACCTGTGACAGATCCAACAATATTACCAATGCCATTTTTGTAAACAGCTTCAAGCATGATGCAGCCAAGAACGCAGCCCCAGCCAATGAAAATTGCAGAGGAATAAAGGTTGGTGACAGGTGGCCTGCCTTGGATATGCATTCTTGAACCAAGCGCCCAAGTATGAACAAGAAGAGTGAGTATGCAGAGCCAGAATGCGGTTTTGTTGAGAGTTACAGGCGCAGTAACCCATGCAAAGCAAGAAATCAAAAAGACGAATAGGTAAACGACAATGCAATGATAAAAAGGTGCGAAGTGATTAAAGAACACTTCGAAACCTGAGATTTCAGATTGTACGGGCAATTCCTTGGTGATTAGATCGCGGTATTCTACAAGCGCCTTGTTGAAATTTAGAGGCTCATTTTTAAGGTAGGACAGAAGCATCTCACCGAACTTGCTTACAGTGGGATTCATGCCAGCGTTTGGGTCAGCTTGGTTGGCGTTGCGTGATTCAAGTGCGGCCTGCATGAAAGGTTTCCAATCTTCGCCCTTGCCCGCGGGAATCACCAAGGGTGTCTGTAAGGATGCGATTTCCATGTAAGATTGCAAGTGATGAGCTAGCTGTAAAACGCTTTTGTCAAATGCATCTTTCTTTGCATTTTCTTTTTGATCTGCAGCTTTTCCTGCTTTTTCGAGTTCACCAATTTGAGGTGCGAATTCTTCGATCGAGTAACGCAACCCGGGTCTTGGTTGTAAAGCCAAAAGGCCAAGGAGTTGATCGTTTTCGATGCGAAACACTTTGTGTTTTTCAGCAATATGATTTTCTGAAAATTTGCTAGTCATAACATCGAGCAACCAACGCACTGCAGGTTGCCTTTTGTCTATTTCATATTCTTTACTTTTATCAGGTTTGAATGTTTGAAAACCATCATTCATCACCATGAGTGAAACGCGTGCGAAGGTATCCATGGGTTTAACGCGCCCACGGTCTACAATAGGCAGCTTTGCAAATTCTTGAATGTGGAATCCTTCCACAGGGTCTGAAGGTTGTGCAGCTTGAAAGTAAAAATAGGTGAATCCAAGAATTACTGCAATTGCTGGAATGATGGGGTTAGATTTATGCATTGGAAATTGCCCTCTTCTTGAGGAAAGTATTAAGATGCATGCCAAAATGAAGGAGCATGCCAAACGAGACAACCAAACAGGAAAGGTAGGGCATAATCCATCCTGGATTTCTGACAACTTGAAGGATGGTTCCTTTATCGTTTGGAAGGAATCCAGATTGATAGAAAGTTTCGCCATCATAACGAAGCGGGTTATTCATGGAAATTAGTGTTTCCCTGTTTTCGTTAAGGCTTTCGTTGGAGAGTTTGATTTTGCTAGAGAAGTTTTTGGGGGTATTGGTGCCCAAATAGCGTTCGTGTTTGAATTCGATGAGTTCCATAGAGAAAGGTTTGTAAGATCGTTTAAACCTAAGTGCCATCTCTGTTTTGGTTCCATCTTCCGTAATAACCGATTGCGTTGGTTTTAAAGAGGAAAGTGAAAGCCATATGGAGGCAAGATAAGTGCCTACGCTTTTGCCTGTTTTTTTATCGATCAAATTGATGTATGCGGAAGGCAGGTCGATTTTTTGATCTTTATCGGTACCTGAGGCCTCGTTTTTTTCGTTGGCCCGAATTCTAACACCATCCCCAACGTTAGCGAGATTGACACCGCCCTCGGTTTTTTCAGGGTCGATTTCTTCGACCGAGGAATTATTCATGTACTTGATGATTTCGATGTCGAAAGGAAGAAGTGGGGTAGAAATCTTTCCTCCGGTTCTAAGAAGATGGTTTGGGATTACTACTACTTTTTCTTTTTTAGGAATCGACAAGTCGGAAAAAGCAAGTTCAGGGCCATTGACTTTTCCCATGAATCCAGATGTTTCTTTGAGTTCAAGATAATTGGTTACGCCTCCTTGTTCGATCGTCATGTTTCCTTCTACTGCGAAGATGCCGGTGATTAATTCACCCAGCATTAAAAGGATAATCCCTGCATGAATGGAAATGATACCAATGCGTTTGGTTGAAAATTTAAATCTAACTGCATGGGCAGCTAATAAATTTGCAAGCATGAGCCCGCCTATAGTCCAACCGCCCGGGAAAGGAAAAGAGCCAGGCCATTGTGCAGTAGGAGAAACCCAGCGGAAGGTTTGGCAAAATCGGGCGAAAACTTGATTGGGGATGAACACATAAAAGGATCGGAAGTAATCGCTTACCGCAGTCCAGATTGGGTTATCAACTTGAGCCAGAGTGCCTGCAAAAACTAAGACCAGTGAAAGCACAAATAACACCACAGTTAATTGTAGTGAAGCAAGTGGCTTCAAAAGCTTCAAGAGGTTGAACTGAGAATTTTTGTTAGGGTTGTTTTTGTTTGGTTCGGTTTCGCTCATTATTTTGCTCCATCTGCAAATTGAAGAGAAGATACAAAGCTTTCGAAACTTTGCTTCTGCATTTTAACAACCGTATTTGGACCCTTCATCTTCACAAACCATGT
>Ga0194055_10004217_pt1 | contig 10828 bp, 9 predicted proteins | sample SepL449m_MetaG_FD_155482 | JGI IMG/M metagenome (GOLD analysis project Ga0194055, IMG submission 155482) | Anoxic zone freshwater microbial communities from boreal shield lake in IISD Experimental Lakes Area, Ontario, Canada - Sep2016-L442-9m | ecosystem: Environmental > Aquatic > Freshwater >... | reverse complement strand
TCGTCACGATCGTTGGCATCTACCAGATCTCCGACGCGATTCAGTCGGTGAGCCTGGGCGCCCTGCGAGGACTCGTCGACAACCGCGTGCCAATGATCGCCAACGCGATCTGCTACTGGTTGCTGAGCATCCCGACGGTCTATTTCTTGGCCTTCACGGCCGGCTGGGGGGCGGCGGGCGTATGGCTCGGGTATCTGCCGTGGATGATTTTGACTGGCCTCTTTTTTCTATGGAGATTCCTAACAATCACATCTACGCCATAGCCATCGTCGTAGCCATTTTTGGTGGCAGCCACCATTTATTTGAGGATGGATGCTGTGATTTCGATCGTGCTGCGGCCCGCGTACATGCCAGTTTCTGGTTCGCGGTCTTCTGCAATCGCATCCACTAGATCGGCCGCTGAACGCCGGCCCCATCCGGCCCGTTCCGCCGCCCGGTCCACGTCGTTGACCGGGGTGAAGGACAGCCCTTCTGGCCCAATGGGCTGCCATGGAAAATCCTTGTCCATCCGCCACAGCGGAGCGTTTCGGAAATAGGCGTGCGGTCCGTGATCGGGGCGGATGTGAATCGCCCCCTTTGTTCCAACCACAGTGAGACCGCAATTTGGCTGCTTGAGACCAGCATTGCGGACGCTGGCAAAGAAGCCGATCGGACCGTCGGACAGCCCAAACATTGCGTGAACGCTGTCGCCAGCAATCCGGCCAATGCCCTCCGGACCCTCGACGAAATCGGCTGGCACGACTGGACGACCGCCCAGCGTGACGCTTGACTCGCACCACTGCAGCGCACCCCCAAGATCCACAATCATGTCCAGAATGTGGCAGCCCAGAACCCACAGATCTTCACTCCCGCCCCGTGCGTCTTCCTTGCCTCGGCCTCGCAGTTCCAGCACTTTTCCGATCCGACCGTCTTCAATGAGATCGCGAGCCGCAGCATAGGAAGGCGAATGCCTGTTGACAAATGCCAACGCCAGCTTTGTATTTGATTTTGTACAGGCCGCAATCACAGCATCGGCCTCTTTGAGGGTGCGCACAAATGGCTTCTCCATAAAGATTCCTCTGACTCCCGCCTCGGCCGCCGCAATCGCCATCTCGGCGTGGCAGTCAATCTCTCGCATACAGATGGCAACGATGTCGGGCTTCACTTCGGCCAGCATGGTGCGCCAGTCCCGAAATGCCGTTCCGGGCACCGATGCATCCAGCTTGTTGCGAACAACAGCCTTCGCCAGCCCTTCGGCCGAGTCGTCAGCGAGGGCCACAAGCTCGGTGCCTGCAACACCGGCCCACAGCTCGTCGATAGCGTGGCCCCAGTCACCTCGGCCCGTTCGTCCAATCGCTGCCACTCGTAAAAGTTTCATCGTGATTCACCCTTTCTGCCACATCGTAACCTTTGAGACTCCATCCAAAAACATCTGAACGGCCGAGGCGATGAGCACCATCCCCATCAGCCGCTCGATTGCCATCAGCCCCTTGTTGCCAAGAAAATCGCTGATCTTGCTGCCCGCAAGAAGGATTGCGGCCGATGCCAGCCATGCCACGGAGATTGCCAGCAGCCAGTCGAACTGCCGAACTGGATCTTGGCTCGTCATGAGCAGGACAGTGGCCAGGGCTGACGGGCCGGCCACATAGGGAATCGCCAGCGGCACCACAAACGGCTCGCCTTCAATCTGTTCGCTGAGCGTGCCATGCGTGGCTGGAAATACCATCTTAATCGCGATGAGGAAAAGCACGATCCCTCCGGCAATCGTCAGGGCGGGCTCGGAAATCACAAGCATCGCAAGAAATGGCCTGCCCACAAAGAGAAATCCAACGAGTAGGCCGTAGGCTATCACCAACTCCCGACCCACCACCAAAAGCCGCCGCGATCGGTCGACCGACTTGAGGGCCGTCAGAAACAGCGGGATGTTCCCAATCGGGTCCATGACGAAGAACAACAAAATAGCGGCAGAAGCTGCAGTCATGGGTATGATTCTACTCCACGGGATATCCAACCCAATAGCAACGAGACTCCGCGTGCGTCACGCGTGGATCGCCACACGGATTCGCAACCCTTGACGCAGACGATTGGAACAATGCCGCCTCACCCTCCAGAGCACAGCCACGAGCAGTCGCACACTCATGCGCACGCCTACTCCCTTCAGACGTTTGATCGGGCAATGGCTCTCGGCGTGAGTTTGAACGGGGCATTCGTGATCGCAGAGATTACTGCGGGGATCCTGGCCGGTTCGCTGTCGCTGGTGGCCGATGCCGGCCACAATGCCGGCGATGTGATCGGCTTGCTGTTGGCGTGGGGAGCCAACTGGCTGGCCAGACGACCGCCGACACCACGGTACACCTGGGGCTTGCGTCGCTCGACGATCTACGCGGCGATTGCCAACGCCACTCTTTTATTAACGGCCTGTGGCGTGATCCTCTGGGAAGCCTTCCATCGGCTGTGGGCTCCCGAACCGGTTGCAGGCATCGTGGTGATCGTGGTGGCTGCGATCGGCGTCGCAATCAATACCCTCACGGCGATGCTCTTCATGCGAGGGAGCAAGCACGACGCCAATATCCGTGGAGCCTATCTCCACATGGCGGCCGATGCGGCCGTGTCGGCTGGCGTCGTGCTGGCTGGACTTCTGATTGCTGCGACCGGCTTGGATTGGATTGATCCGGTGGTGTCGATCGCGATCACACTGGCGATTATCGCGAGCACGTGGGGGCTCTTTCGCGAGAGTATCGACTTAGCCCTCGACGCCGTACCCAAGGGCATCGATTCCGAGAGCGTGCGCAGCCTGCTCACAGGAATTCCGGGTGTGGCCGATGTCCACGACATGCATATTTGGAATGCCAGCACATCTGAGATTTCACTGACAGTTCACCTCGTCGTGCCCGACATCGAACGGCACGAAAGCGTGCTCCTGCAATCGTTGCAAGAGCTTCGCAGTCACTGTGGCGTCGCTCACACGACGATTCAGATCGAGTGCAGCCACGCTCACTGCACGTGCTAGCGCGATCCTCGCACTGCTGCGCGGGCGATGCCCAGAAGCATGCGATGAAAGATCACCTCGTGCAGTGGCCATAAGGCATACCAGTAGAGCAGGCCGCCGAGTCCCTTGGGATCGAAGATCGCCGTCTGGTGAATCGTTACATCACCATCGCGAGGCACCACTTCAAACTCCAGCCAACCGCGACCAGGCATCTTCATCTCTGCCACCAAACGCAAACGCCTTGGGGGCTCGTATGCTTCCACCCTCCAGCAGTCCAGGGAGTCGCCCACTCGCAGACGATCTGGATCTCGCCGTCCGCGAGACATGCCAGGCCCTCCAATGGCCAAATCTATCCAACCGCGGAATCTCCAGAGCCAGTTGCACGCATACCAGCCGTGGACGCCGCCGATCCGCTCAATGGCTGCAAACGCACGCTCCGGCTCCAGCGACACCACGACCTGCCGATGATCCACGAGGCGTGGGCCATCCTGCCGCCCGCCGTAGCGATGCGGGAGCGCTTCGGCATCGGCCAGATCGGCCCAGCGTTTTCCAGCAAAGAAAGAGTCTTCGTAGGTCATGGCTTCTCGGACGGCATCGACCACTCCACGGGGATGGAGAGGAAATTCGTGCAACGCCGCATCGCTTACGACCACCGTTGGATTCTTTAAGCCGTCGATCAACTTTCTGCCAACTTTTGAATATCGGGGTGCCACAAGCGTGAGCCACAGACTGGACAGGCGGGGCGTGAGCACCGGCACAGGGATCATGAAACGCGTTAATCCTCGCTGACGGGCGTACTCGTGCATGATAGCGCCGTACGAGACTCTGTCTGGCCCACCGATTTCAAAAATCCGAGCCGCCGCCGCCGGCAGATCGATGGCCGCCGCTAAATAAGCCACCACATCGGCACTCGCGATGGGCTGCGTGGGGGTGCTCACCCATGCCGGACACACCATCACAGGCAGCCGCTCCACGAGCGTGCGCACCAGATCGAACGAAAAACTGCCGGCACCAATAATGATAGAAGCCCGAAATTCAATCACATCCAGACCGCTGGCGCGGAGGATTGCGCCCACTTCCTGTCGGCTGCGGAGGTGGGCGGAGAGCGTGATATCGTCGACGCCTAACCCACCCAGATACACGATCCGTTTCACGCCGGCGGCCTTGGCTGCCTGCGCAAACCGCTCGGCTGCAAGCCGATCGGACCGCTCAAAATCGACGCCACTCTCCATCGAGTGCACCAGCCAATAGGCGGTGTCGATGCCCTCGCAGGCACGGGCGAGCGTTGCCGGATCGGCAGCATCTCCCACACAGATTTCGGTTGTGGCCGCTGTTTTTCCGGCCAGTTTTTGCGGCCGCCTCGCGAGGCATCGCACGGCGTGGCCGCGACGCTCCAGTTCGTGAAGGAGACTCCCTCCCACATAGCCAGTCGCCCCTGTGAGAAGAATATTCATGCGTGGAATACGTTCCGAACAGTGTGAGAATCTGGGCAGGACGAAGACGCGGGCCGATTACGGGGTATCGACTTCAAACGCCCGGTCCATGAGAGTCGGGTCGCCTGTTTGTAAGCCGTAGAGAAACCACCGCACGCGCTGCTCGCTCGAGCCGTGGGTGAAGGCATCGGGCACAATATACCCCTGCGACTGCTTCTGAATCCGATCGTCGCCAATCGCGGCGGCCGCGTTAACGGCCTCGCGGATGTCGTCTTCGTCGACGATGCCGGCATACCGTGCCACATGATGGGCCCAGACGCCAGCTAGGAAGTCGGCTTGCAATTCCATACGGACGGAGAGCTTGTTGTAATCTCGCTCGGAGAGCCGAGGCCGCATCGACTGCACTTTGTTGCTGATTCCAAGTTGGTTCTGAACGTGGTGGCCAATCTCGTGCGCGATGACATACGCCTGCGCAAAATCGCCTGGAGCACCAAACCGTCGCTTGAGTTCTTCGTAGAACGCCAGGTCGATATACACCTTCTTATCGAGCGGGCAATAAAATGGTCCCGCTGCAGCACTGGCAAAACCGCACGCGCTTTTCACCTGCCCGGTGAAAAGGACGAGCGTGGGTTCGGCGTAGCGACTGCCAAATGCCTTGGGGAAAAGATTGCCCCACACATCTTCATTGTCGGCAACAACCACGCGAATAAATTGCGACATCGCATCGTTGCTAGGCTGTGCAGGTGCCTGCTGCGCTTGGTCGGGCGGCCCGGCGAGCTCTGGCGCAATCTGTGCGATCTGCTGTGGATCGACTCCCAGAAACATGAGCGCCACAATCAAAAGAATCGATAGTAATCCACCGCCAACGAGCATCGGCGCTGCCCCTGACTGGCGACGATCCTCGACATTGTCGCTCTGGCGACGGCCTTCCCAGCGCATGGACGTGCTCTCCGAAAAATAGGGAATGGTGAACCGATTGACACACGCCAATACCGTAGCAAAAAACTCGCCTCGATACCCGTCCGACGACTAGTCTTCGGGCAGCGGCTGCCCCTTGGTTTCCGGTAAAAACGCCAAGGCAACCAGCCCCACCAGAAAGATCACGCTCATATACGAACAGGCATTCCGAAAGGCCATAAGCTTGGCCTCGGGCGTAATGGCCCCGGCCTTGAGCATGGCCTGCAGGCTGCCCAGCGTAAAGGGGCCACTGGCCGCCAGAAATCGCCCCACGTTGTAGCAAAAGCTGGTGCCCGTACTCCGCAAGCTGGTTGGGAAAAGTTCGGGTAAGTAAATCGCAAAGCCCGCAAAAAGGCTGAGCTGACAGGCTCCCATAATCGCACTCATCCAGATGTCGCCGCGACCGTTAAACATTTGAAAGTAGCCGACTGTAGCCACCATCGCCGCTACAAATCCGATCGCAAAGGCTGGCTTGCGGCCAATGCTCTGCGCCACACGCGTAAAGAGCAAGCAGCCAAAAAAAGCGCCAATGTTTTGAACGATTGAATTCACGCCGATCCAAAACGTTCGATGGCCGGCGATGTCTCTTTCAGGCACGCCGTCAGCCAGGAGCGACCTTGCCATAACGTCGCCCACCAATTCGGGACTAAAAAACCCGATGCCCCACAGGCCAATCACGCCAGACACGCACAGCATCATCCCAGCCAGCGCGCGGCCACGCCAGCGAATATCCCCGAGAAGCGCACCGTACGATCCAAATTTCAATCCAATAGCCTTGCCAGCGGCCCTCGCCTGCACCCATTTTTCTGGCTCCTTGAGCCTGAACTGAATAAAGACGCATAGAAAAGCCGGAATCGAACCGAACAAAAACATATATTTCCACGCCGTGCCAGGCTCGATTGTTCGAATCGCCTCCAGATGGCCCAACGACATGCTCACCACTCCGGCAGTGATATTGCCCACGGCCGAGAGCGCCTGCAAGAGACCAAGCGCGCCGGTACGGGCTCGATCCGGTAGCGTGTCTGCAACGAGGGCGACGGCCAACCCGAAGACACCCCCCACACCTAAGCCGGTGAGAAAACGGAAGATAGCAAAATCAATCCAGCCCCTCGAAAAGGCGGAAAGCCCCGTGCAGACCGAATAGATGAGCACCGTCACCGCAAGCATTTTCGCCCGGCCGAGACGATCCCCAAGAGATCCGAAAATGAGGCCGCCCATCGCCCACCCCGCCACAAAGATGCTCGTGGCATAGCCACCGTACATAATCGGGTCCATCCCTGGCGGGAGCAGCGATTTCATCGCTGAGCTGCGCGCGAGCAAAAAGAGTTGCTGATCGAGGCAGTCGAAGAGCCACGCCAGCGACGCGACGGTAAAGACAAACCAGTGGTACGTGGTGAGGCCTTGGTACCACACTCCTAGAGATGCTTCTGAAGATGCCGTCGACGAGGATAATTGGCTGCGGGGAAAATCGGCCATGGGGTGTTGGTTTCCGTTGTCGTTGGTCAATGCCGGTTGGTGTACGGCTCGTTCGGCGGATTAGCCTCGATCGGATTCGATGCGTTGCATGTACGCAATGCTCTCGCGGGCGAGACGTTCGGGCCCAGGGGCATAGTCGAACACCTCAACGCTCACCCAACCGGCATAGCGAACTTCGTTGAGCGCCTCAAAAATCGGTGCGTAATCGATCGCACCGAATCCTGGTCCCTGCAGGTTGACATCGTTGGCGTGGAAGTGTTCGATGTGGCTGGCACTGGCCAGAATGACTTGTGGGATCGGCTCCTGCTCGCTGGACATCGCCTTGACATCCAGCAGTAACCTCACGTGCGGCGAGCCGATGGAGTCGATCAAACTGCGGGTTTCGGCGGCGGTCGTGAGCACGTCCGTTTCAGCCGGAGTCAGTGGCTCCAACGCCACGACGGTATCGGTGGCTTCCAGAACGGGAATCAATTTTGAAAACACTTCGTGCAGGTGCTGCGTGGCTGCTTCGAGCGAGACCCCCGGCATGAGGCTGCGCTGACTTGGCGAACCAAACACAAGCACGCGACCCCCGAGATCGGCGCAGAGTCTTGCTAACTGACCCAGATAATCGACCGTGTGCCGCCGTACTTCTGGGTCGGGATGGGCGACGTGAAAGTCTGTCTTGGCCAAAAGCCAGTGCAGGCCAACGCAGTCGAGACCTGAGCGGGCAATGGTGCGGCGGATCTCGCTGCGCATCGCCTCCGGCACATCCGTGGCACGCGAGGCCAACGTGAATGGAGCAATCTCAATCCCGGTGTAGCCACACGCAGCTGCGAAATCACAGGCCTTGGCCAACGGCCAATCCACAAACGTTTCATTGCAGATGGAATAATTCATAGTTGGTGTTGAGCACTGTCAGCTCAGGAAAGAGGGATCAATTGGAATGGGACGGTAGAGTATCACGGATTCCGTACGCGTGCCGCCTTGCCGGTGCGGGCCGACTCATAGCAGGCCTCTACAATCGCTACGGCTTTGCGCCCTTCCAGACCGTCCAGCGGAGGGGTCCGACCAGCCTTGATGGCGTCGAGAAAATCGATGAAATTGCGAGTGTGGCAAGCGTAGTTGATCGCCATGGGATCAGCCGCACCGCCCGAGGTGCTGCTAACACCGGCAAACCGACTGCGGGTGGCTTCGTCGTGGTCGGCAGTTGTGCGAAATTGCCAACTTAGGAGTTGCTCCTCCAATATCTCGGCTGTGCCGTCGCAGCCACCAAAAAGAAATCGTCGCAACTGTCCCGGATAGAGACTCGTCGCGGCCAACAACTGTCCCACAGCCCCGTTTTTGAAACGCAGAACAGCGACGCAAGTGTCTTCCACTTCCAACCGCTCGGCAGCATGCGATCGGATGGCCGTGAGCGAGAAAACGCTCTCCACAGGATTTTCTCCCGGCGCAAGGCCAGGAATCGTAGCCCCAACGATCCACTGCAGAGCATCCACGCCATGGATTGACTGGTTCATCAGTGCACCACCGCCATCAAGTAATTTCGTGCCCTGCCATCGGCCCTCTCCGTAATATGCATCGTCTCGCCACCAAGGCACGTAGCTCGCTGCGATAGCCATCGGGCCAAAGCGACCAGCCGCCGCCGCGTCACGGACCGTGCGTACCACTGGATTAAAACGCTGTGGGAAAATCGTGCCCAGCGCCACGCCCGCCTTCTGTGTGGCCGCCAGCATTCGGTCTATTCGCTTGAGCGATATCTCCAGCGGCTTCTCACAGATCACTGGCACGCGCCGTCTGACCGCGGCCATAACTGCTTCGAGATGGCTGCCGGAGGGAGTGGCCACGGTGACAAAGTCGGGCTTTTCCCGACGCAGCATCCGAGCGTTGTCGTCGTACCACGTGCAACCAAACTCCGCGGCAAAAGCTCTGCCCTTCTCCTCGGTGCGGCACGACGCAGCAACCAGATTCACGCCCTCAATATCGGCCAGAGCCCGCGCGTGCAGCCTTGCGATCGCACCGATTCCTATAATTGCAGCCCGCATGCAAACGCACTCCTCATTGTTGGCTCGAGACCCGTGCTCAGGCAGGAATGGGCTGCGTGAGCCAGACGGAATAAGCCCAGCGGATTGTGCGCGATGCAAGCCTCTTTCCAAAGGAGACCCTCTTTTTCAGGTATCGCCAGCAGGGCCGCCATCAGGAGGCTGCGAAAGAGCGAGGCGATGCCGAGCCATCAGCCATGAAGGGACTTCGTGGGACTCAGACCCTTACTTCCACCGATAGAACCAATCAAACCAGCGATCCCAGAGCGGGTGGGCGTGTGGGAAGTGGCAGCCGTCATGGCTCCCGGTGCGTGGTGCGCACGGGCCGCTGTAGATCGGTCCACCTGACGGCACTCCCCGCACTCCCACAAGGTCGTAGGGTTGCGACGGCATGCTGGGATGGCACGGCGGCCGCGGCACGCACGCCGGGAGTGCGCGGGGCTCACCGCAATCGTGCAAATATTCCGCGCCCGTCACCCAGTCGGCGAACGTGTCGGTTCGAGCGGGAAGCATCTCGGCCAAAATCTCTTCGGCTTCTCGGCCTGTCTTGGCAGGATCGATCTTGGGTGTGTTCTGCAGCGGATCTGGAAAAAGATCGGCGGGGGAACGTTCGTTTGGCTGCAGGCGGCGTCGCTGCTGGCGGCCATCGATAGCCGACGATTCAGATTGCCTTGTAGAAAGCTCATCGTCTTCGCCCAGATCGCTGCGGGCAGTATCAAAAGGCCCCGACGATTCGGCGGGCGAGTCTGCAGCCGAGGAAGGCATGAACCCGGGGTCGCCCGGAGTGTCGATGCCCGCGAGTTGGACTGGGGGTTGGACTGCTAAACGCGGTGCAATCGCTTGGAGCATAAACACTCGCGGCACACGGCGAGGTACTGTGGATGGCAGCGAGGACGCGGTGGCATCGCTGCTGTGCCCGTGACCATCAGCGGCCGTGACAGCGATCCCACCATTGGCAGCAAACAGGCCAATGGCCAGCAATGGCGACAGAAAGGACAGAAAGACTGAACGCTCGAATGCCCTACGCCCAAAGCATTCATGCCCACGCTGCGGTATCATCTCTTTGCCCCTCCCGTTGAACCAATCGGCTTCCGTACGAGATGGGCTGAAGCTGTCTTTTTGAAAGTGCCCATCGCGTGGAAAGCAGGGCAGGCTTGGCGAGCAGGGCAAACACCACTTGCAAAGGGACGCCATGCGGTGTCTAGCCGGCTGTTGTCGTTCACGATCCATTCCCCCTGTTGCTTATACGCTCCCCAATGTCCATGCACCTTCCCAATCCAGTTGAGCTCGTCGATTCGCTGACCGCGGCGGGTTCACTCGCGGTGATTGTCTCCACTGGCGGCGGTTCTCTGGGCATCGCACACCTGCTCACAACACCTGGCGCAAGCGGAATTGTTCTTGAAGCGATTGTGCCGTATGCCCGACAAGCGGTGGACCATTTGCTCGGCGGGCCGCAGCAAACCTATTGCTCGAGTCGCACCGCTAGGCGACTGGCCATGACAGCCTGGCAACGGGCATGCACGCTCAACGCCCCACCTGAGCGAGCCGTTGGCGTGGCTGTGACGGCCAGTTTGGTGTCGCGTATTCCGAAGCGAGGCGAGCACCGCATCGTCGTGGCAGTGCAAACATTCAAAGCCACCAGCGTGGCTTCAGTTGTGCTCCAGAAAAACACGCGGTCTCGCCTCGAGGAAGAGGAGATCGCAGCGGCACTCTTCCTGGAGCAGTTCATGGAAGCGTGTTGCGAAACCTCTCGCCAGCCAATCGCTGGCGGCCGCAGCGTGGCTCATCGACTGCGGGCCAACGAGCCTGTGGAACGCCAGCGAGAGGAAGCCATACCTGCGTGGCAAGATGTACTCGTCGGCACGCGGCGAGCGGTCAAGATGGAGCGGGGTACCGAAAACGCTGTTGGTCCTCTAGGCAATGCGACAACCCGGCGGCTGCTCTTCCCTGGCTCATTCGACCCACTGCACGAG
>Ga0194055_10004216_pt1 | contig 10829 bp, 9 predicted proteins | sample SepL449m_MetaG_FD_155482 | JGI IMG/M metagenome (GOLD analysis project Ga0194055, IMG submission 155482) | Anoxic zone freshwater microbial communities from boreal shield lake in IISD Experimental Lakes Area, Ontario, Canada - Sep2016-L442-9m | ecosystem: Environmental > Aquatic > Freshwater >... | reverse complement strand
CCGCCAAGGGGCTCTCTGGTCAGAAGGGCCTGCGGCTCTCCTGCCAGATCGCCTGCGATGGCGACATGACCGTGAAGGCGACGAGCCGGCTGGCCGGCTCAGGCCGCATCGACGCCGGGAAGCGGCCCGCCGACGCGATCGAGCCACCGGCCGAGTGGGTGTGAGGAGATCGCGGACCAAAGATATGAGGCCCGCAACTCGTCAATTCCCGCCACCGGCATCCGACGATGAACGTCCTTCGGCGCCGGTGATCTGTCGTCTGGCCACACGGAAGCCGACGTTCGTGCTGGCAAGCGTAGGGAACGCGACGACGCGAATCGCGCTGGCCGCGAGCAGCGGGCTGCTTGCCCAATGACCACCACGCACCATGCGAAATGCACCGGTGTTCGGCCCCCGCGGATCGGGGCCGGAGCCATACTGTCCGAACCAGTCCCAGCACCAGTGTGAGGCGTTGCCGGCCATGTCGAAGAGTCCGTAGCCGTTTGCCGGAAAGCTGCCGACGGGACTGGTGCAGACCTCCCCCACAGCGGCGAATTTCGGATGGTAGCCGGCGTTGTTTCCGCTCTTGTCGAACGGCATGTCCGCCGCCGCCTTGCCGCCGAGGTAGTTGGCCTGGTCATGGGAAATCGTGTCGCCCCAGGGAAAGCGTTTTCCCACCAGGCCCCCGCGGGCGGCCACTTCCCATTCCGCCTCGGTCGGTAGCCGATACCCGTCAGCCTGCCAGTCGCAGCTCACGTCGGCGGGAGTGCCCTGGCGATAGACTTCGCCGCCGGCCTTGTAGCACGGCGTGAGGTCATCCTTCTCGCTGGCCGCGTTGCACCATTTCACCACGTCGTACCACGTGACAGAGTGCACCGGATGGTCGCCCGCCCGGCCTTCTCCGCGAGGCAGATCGGTGTACCCGTGAGAGGTGGCCCACGAGCGGACGGAGTCCCACTGCGCCTTCGTCGTCAGGGTCACCGCGACGCGAAATCCGCCGAGCGTCACCTTTTGAACGGGCGACCAGCTGAAATCGTTGTCGCCACTGGCGTTGCCACGGCCATATGTGCCGCCAGGAATGGTAACGAACCGCAACGCTTCGGCAGGAGTCGAGACCACGGACGCTTCCGCCGCGGACTTTTTCCCACCTGCGGAGGCATCGGGCCGCGGGACGGCGGGCCTTCTTCTCCAGGTCGCGTTGATCTTTCGCTCTCTCCTCACGCCGGCGCTCATCTCGTACATGGTGCCGCCCGCGTGCTGCTCTGCCAGCTTGCCGCGGACGGCAAACTCGTCGAACTTCTCCGGATCGACGAGCACGATCGCCCGACCGTCACCGAAGCTCACCTGAGCGTGCGCGACGCCCCCGAACTTGACGAGCGTCTCGTGGAAGGCGAGCGCACAGGCCGCGCAATCGAGCCCCTCGAGCGGTATCTCGACGTATTGAAGCGTTTCGGGTGGAGACGAGGGCACAGCGGTGAACACGCTTTGCCAGCTCGGGTATCGCGGATACTTCCGCTGCGAGGCTTCTTTCACCTTCCCATTGAATAACGACAGAATCTTCTCGGCCGTCGCCGCTTTCGCGTTTGGCCCCAGAGCCACGACGGGATCGAATTCGAACGTCGCCTCGCCGCTCAGGGAGTCGACTTCCAAGACCTTGATGGCCGGAAGTTCCGCCTTCCACAGGCCGCGCAGTTCTTCCTCCCGCTCCGGGCAGAACAATCCCCGGATCCTGTATGTCACCATCAGCGGCTTGCCGGGCTTCTCGTCGCCCCTGCTCACCACGGCCGGGGTGGCAACAACGCCAAACAAGAGCACGACGATAGCCAGGAAATGGTGCCAGCCACCAAATCTGGGCAAGCTACGCAAAGGAGTCACTCATCTTCTCCAAATTTGGTGGCTGGCACCATTTCAACTTTTCATCTGTCAGGGGGTTTGGAACAGTTTGCTGCCGACGATCTCGCGGATGAGCGTGTGGAGTCCGCCGCCCGCCGCGGCGGTCCGGCTCACGATCCCGGCGACTGCGTCCCGGTCGGCGAACGCGATGTCCCGGCCCGTGCCATAGACGAGGAACTGGCGGGCCATATTCGTGAGTAGCTGGTCTTTATCACTGGCGATAAGGCTTTGAAACTCCCGCACATCGCGGAAGCTGCGGCCATCCAGGAGCGTGCCTGACGGATCGACCTCAGGCCCGGTCTTGAAGTCGCCGCTGATGCCGAGCTTGGTGAAGGCGATCGGGATGGGAGGCCGCTCACCAGTCCCTTCGCGCGTCGCCCGATACCACGTCCTCTCTCCGCCGATCACGTCGAACGATTCGAGCGCAAACCCCGCCGGGTCGAACTTCGCATGGCAGCCCGCGCAGGCCTGGTTGTCACGGTGGAGCTTGAGTTGCTCCCGGATCGTCGTCGCCCCGCGCACGTCTGGTTCCACCGCGGGCACCGCCTCAGGAGGTGGCTCCGGAGGTCGGCCCAGCAGCCGGCTCATCACGAATGCTCCACGCGGTACCGGCGACGTCACCGTGCCATTCGCCGTGATCTTGAGGAGCGAACCCTGTGTCAGGAACGGGCCCCGCGGACTGTCCGGCGGCAGCGACACGCGGCGGATCTTCGTGCCTTCCACGCCGTCGATTCCATAGTGCATGGCCAGCCGCCCGTTGAGCATCGCAAAGTCCGACTTCACCAGGTGCGTCGCGTCGAGATCGCGGTCGATCAGCTCGCGGAAATAGGCCCGGGTCTCCTCGACCATCGAATCCTGCAGGTATTTCTGAAACTCGGGGTAGAGCCCCCTGTCGATGTCGTTCATCCCGATCGTCCGCAGCTTCAGCCACTGTCCGAGAAAATCCTCCACGAACCGTCGCGACCGCTCGTCGGCCAGCATCCGCTCCACCTCCTCGGCGAGGATCCGCGGCTCGCGCAGCGTGCCGGCCGCCGCAAGGTCCCGCAGCCGCTCGTCGGGCATTGAATTCCAGAGGAAATAGGAGAGCCGGTTGGCCACCGCATACTGGTCGATGACATCTCCCGACGCAGGAGCCGGCTCCACGTGGTAGAGGAAGTCAGGCGAGCAGAGCGCGAGGCGGTAGGCCCACCGCATCGCCGTCTCGAAGCAGTCGCCGGCCTCCAGCCGCGCCGCCACCTGAGCGACATACTCCTGTCGCGCCTCGTCTGGCACCGGTCGCCGGAACGCCCGCGGCAGGAAGTCAGCCAGCAGTCGATCCGCGTCGTCGAGCGGCCGGTCGCTGCGCACGGTCCACAAGCCCTTGACGGGATCTGGCTTGTTGTCAGCCTGGTGCGCGCAGAACCGCGGGGGCGACACCCGCTTCGGCGGCCGCACGCCGGGATGATCGGCGGGCTTGAATTCGACCAGCGGCAGGTCTCCGAACAGCCGCACATGGCTTTTCGGGGGCCATGACTCGTAGAGCGGGCCTTCGATCTCGACATAGTCGCAGGCGATGCCGGGCACCGTGCATGCCATGATCCCGCCTGGGTTCCGGTTGTTGAACGGCGTTCGCAATGTCTCCGTGCCGAAGCTGATCGTGTCGCTCAGATTGAACCAGGTGGTGACCTCGTGCACCTGCTCGTCGATCGACGGGGCATCGAAATAGCCGATCAGGTCGCTGGGATGCCCGCCTCCCGTGTCACTCGTGAGATGCACGGTCATCAGCCGCGCCACTTCGGTGCCCCGGGCCGGCAGGATCTTGCCCTTGTCCCACATAAAACCCCACAGCGACGTCCGAACGCGATACTTCGCCGGGTAGATCGCCACGAACTGCAAAAAGTACGGCTGAAAATCATTGCCCTGATGGAACACGCCAACCGTGCCGGCCTGTTCAAAGTTGAGCTTCGAGTGGCACTCAGCCTCGATGATATGCCCAAAGCCGTTGGGAGCAGGAAAGAGGGGATCGGGCCGCTTGCTATCGAGCAAGACACAGTCACCGTCAACGAGCATTCGCCAACAGGGCTCGGCGAGTGACATCCGCTGCGTCTTGACCGCCGGCGCCGTCGGCTGGGTCGCGATCGCAACGTCGAGCACGGCATCCGCCGCCGCCATGGAGGCCCCCATGTTGACGTGCGAGATGTCCAGGGCGTCAGCGTTCTTGTCGAAGCCGTGGGCCGAGCCATCGGGCGGCAGCAGCTCCTTCACCATGATGCCCGGCAGGTCGAACAGATCGCGGACCGTGCTTTCATACTCCGCCCGCGTGAGGCGGCGGATCGTCGTCCGCGGCCCGGCGCCGAGCCGCTGCCGGTCCGCGGAAGCCAGCGCCGTCGCCAACTCCCGCGTCACGGCCGTCCGCTCCGCTTCAGCCGGCCGCGGCTCTTCCCGCGGCGGCATCTCGCCCGACGCGATCCGGTCGTGCACCTTGACCCAGGTCGCAAATGTTTCGGCAGACTTGGGGTCAAAAGGTAGCTTCGTGAGATCGACCCCGCCTTCCCGCGTGTCGGTGTCGTGACACTGGAAACAGTGCTTCTCGAGGAACGCCCGCGGCGCCGCCCACGCCGCCCCCGTCGAGGCCGCCATGAGCCCGATGCAGGTGAGAAGTCGCAGCATTATGAAACGCCCTCCAATGAGCCTCGGGGCAGGTGGCCTCAGGCCATATCCAGGCCGCGGAACGTGCCCTTGCCGGTCGAAAACTCGTCGGTCTCGATGCCCAGCCGCTGCAGCATCGAGACGAAGAGGTTCGTGAGCGGATAGTTGTTCTTCGTGTCAAACGCCAGATGCTGACCGTGCTTGAAGCCGCCGCCGGCCAGGAGCACCGGCAGGTTCACGTTGGAGTGGGAGTTGGCACTGCCCATGCAGGTGCCGTAGAGCACCATCGTGCTGTCGAGCAGCGACCGGCCCCCTTCGTCGGTCGTTTTCAGTGACTCGAGGAAGCTTCCCAGCGCCGCAAACTGCGCGTCCTCGATGCCCCGTAGTTCCCCGAGTTCCTTCGGCCGATTGCCGTGGTGCGTGATGCCGTGGATGGGGTAGGTGTCAACGAAGAACGACACGGTTCGCGTCGAGTCGGTGTCGAGCGCCAGCTTGATCACGTCGAAGAACAGCCGCATCCGCTGGGCAAACGCCTTCTGGTCGGTATTGTCCGCCGGGGGCTTGGCCTTCACCACCGGCTTCGGCTTGTGCTCCCAGCCCTCCGCCGTCACCAGCCGCTGCTCGAGATCCCGCACGGCGGTGCAATACTCGTCCATCCGTTGCCGGTCGGGAGCCGACAGCCGCTGGTTGAGCCGCCGCGACTGCCCGCCCACGAAGTCGAGCAGGCTCTGCCCCTGCTTCATGCTTTCGATCGTGGCGGCCACCTCCTCGGGTTTGCCCGCCGCGAACAGCTTCTGGAACAGTTTGTGAGGGCTGTTCTCGGCCGGAATCTTCGCCCCCGTCCGCGTGAAGCTCTGCGACCCGCCCTCGAAACTGCTGGCGATCACCAGCGACGGATGCCGCGTCTGGTTGCCGATCCGCTCGGCGACATATTGATCGAGCGAGATGCCGTTGCGAAATCCGCCCCGTTCGGGGTGCGGGGTGCCGGTGATGAAGCATTTCTCGGCCGCATGTCCGCCGTCCACGCCCGGATGGCTCGTGCCGGAAAAGACCGTGAAGGCATCGCGGACGGCAGCGAGCTTCTGGAGATACGGCGTCAACACGTAGTCGCGGCCGGCCTTCTCCGGAAAGAAGAACTGCGGCAGGATGCCCATGTTGGTCTGAATGGCGATCATCCGCCGTGGAATCTCGGCGGGCGCGGCGGCGGCGGCAAAAGCCGGCCGCATGGCGTCGAGCATCGGCAGCGCCAATGAGACGCCCGCCCCTCGCAGGAATGACCGCCGCGGAAGTGAACGATGGGCGGATGCGAAAAAAATGCTCATGGGTGAAATCCTCTTGTGTGGATTATCTGGATTGTCTGGATCATGGCCAGGAATCGTCACGGTTCGGCGTAGACGTCGATCTCGCCGAAGAAAGTGTGATCGACTTCGTTGTCGTGTGCAGCCAGCGTGGGGTGAACTTCGAAGAGCAGGAATCGATACCGGCCCAGCGAGTCGGTCTCACTGGCAATCGAGCAGCCCTGCTGCGCGGGGCGGTCAAGTGGCCTCGCCACGTCGAAAAAACTGTCGGTGTTCACCCGCGCGATCCGTTCCCAGCCGTGGCTGACGGATGGCTCCGTGGCAGAGGGTGGTTCATCGCCCGCATATCCCCAGAGCGTGTATTTCTGAGTCGCACGAACTTGGTTGTCGCTGACGAATCTACTCCGATGCCAGGAGAACGAGTTCACCCTGCGAATCGTCACCACCTGCCCCAGGTCGAAGACAAATGCCCCCCGAACGTTCTGTGCGAAGAACACCGACTCGAGCGGAGCATCAGCGCTCCCCTGAGCCCGACCATCCACCAGGCGAGCGACCGGACCGCTGGAAAATTCCGGATCGGAGTCGCAGGCCATCAACTGCCCGCCGGCCAGGAAGGTCCGCGCTTTTCCCTGCGATGCGTCGGCGTAGTCCGAGTCTGATGGGGGCTCGATAGTCGCGAAACAAAACTGCGGGGTTTCATCCCCCCGCTCGATGCGGACCGACACCTGCCGCCCGCCCGGCTCGATTGCCAGCATCTCCCCCTGCCGAAGATTGGTGCTCGCCGGCGAGCCCGCCAGATGCACGAGCACCTCCCCCGAAATCACATCGACCCAGCAGTGGCCGTCTGCGGTGGCCTCTGCGTTGAACTGCGTACCCAGGTCGATGAAGCGGGCGGTCCGCGTATGGATGGTGAACCCCTTCGATTCGGGTGTGGAGGCTGTGACCTGCACCTGCCCAACCGTCAATCGGCCCGCGAGTCCCGACTGCGCCTCGAAGATCGCCGGGCCGGAGATCGACACCGACGCTCCCGTCACGAAATCGATCCGCGCCGTCCCGCTGGACAGCTCCAGCTGCTGCCCCGCAACGATTGGATCGCCCGATCGATGGTGTGCATCCGACGCGACCCAGCTCACCTCGTCGAGTGCGCCGAAGCGGGCAATCACCGGTGAAGGTGCGACCGGCTGTTTCGCGGTCGTGGTGAGGCCGGTGAATCCAAACCCGACAAGCGAGAGCAGACCGGCCACCGCAGCCACGCCGGCAAGTGCCAAAGCGTATGACGACCAGGCGGCACGCCCAGTCATCTCGTAGCGGAGCGGAGGATTGCCAGCCTTTTCACCCGCCGGTTCACGATCGGCCGGCAGGTCGATCGGCAGGAAGGCCGCCGCGTGTGCCAGGTGGGCATGCAGCGCCGTCTGCCAGAGGTATTCATCGCGGGCCGCCGCGTCCTGCCGAAGCAGTTCAAGGAGGTCGGTCAGCGTCTCCTCTGCAATCGTGCCGTGACAGGCTGAAGCCACGGCGTCGTCGAACTCCGCGGAAGGGAAGATCATGTGGCCATCTCCTCCCGAACAGCCTGCTCGATGCACTTCTGCAGCGCGTGCCGAGTGCGCTGGAGTGCCTTGTAGACCGCCTCGGCCGAGCGGCGGGTCTCTGCCGCCAGCCTGTCGATGGCAATCTGGCGGGAGTAATAGCCGTCGACCAACTGTCTCTGCGGAGCAGCAAGCTTTTCGAGGCAGCCCTGGAGATGGCGAAGGCGGTGGTCGATGTCGGCGTCGAGTTCCATGCGTCGGCTGACGAGTTGGCTGGCGAGATCGTCGCGGAGAATCGACCGCCACCGGCTCTGGCGGGCCAGCCACTGCTTGCTGATGTTCAGCGCAAAGCGGCACGCCCAGGGGGTGAACGGCCGCGATGCGTCGTACTGGTCGAACTTCTCCCAGAGTGCGACGGCCGTGTCCTGAACGATCTCACGGGCGTCGTCCGCGTTGGGGGCTACGGCGGCGACATAGCGGAGTAGCTCCCGCTCGCTCGCCAGAAAGAGCCGTAGAAATCGTTCTTGTGAGCGAACGTCGCGGTTAGCTGCATCTCCTGCCATCGGGCCTCCTTAAACACTTCCGACGCGGTGCCGGATTTGGACAGACAGGTAGCAGCTGCGGCTCAAAAAGCGCCCGATTTGCCGCCGGAAACAACGGCTAAACGGAGGTCGTGTCCAATTCGCCCAACTTGTTGGAAGTAAGCTTAGGGTTTCCGCTGTGAGCTGGTCACCGGAGGGGTTCATTTCTTCCGATGCCCCTAGACAGCGCGAATGCCTCTTGGGAGCGCGAAAAGCTGTGGAGGAACAAGGCATGAAACGCATGGCACTCCGGTCATTCGGCAGGACTCCTGTCGCGTTTACGTTGGTCGAACTCCTGGTGGTCATCGCCATCATCGGAACGCTCGTCGGCCTTCTGCTTCCGGCCGTGCAGGCAGCCCGCGAGGCCGCCCGCCAAACCTCATGCAGTTCCAACCAACGGCAGTTAGGGCTGGGGTTGCACGCGTATCACGATGCGAACAACTCGATGCCCGCCCAGCCCGGCTGGGACGGTGATCCCGGAGTGAGCTGGCAGTATCGTCTCCTTCCTTACATCGAAGAAGCTGCATTGTACACCAAGGGTGACGCCTCTCTTAAGGGTTATAACGGTGGTAGCACCGTCAACGCATCCATAGCTGCCAATCGAGTCAACGGCTTCCTGTGTCCCAGTTTTCAGGATGTGCAGTCGTATAGCACGAACGACAAACCAACGGGTAGTACTCAAAATGCCTACACGACCCACTACTATGGCAACGCGGGGCCGATCGGCACCAATCTTACTACCAGCGGTTCCTACACCAATATTGCTGCGAACTCAAACACCACCTACGGGCCCACGGCATGCGATGGCGTGCTGCCCTTTACTCCGTCGGTGATCACCCAAACACCTGCGGGTGGGAAGCCCGTGCTCATGGCAGTACGGCTTAAAGACATCACCGATGGTACGAGCACGACGCTGATGATTTTTGAGTTGGCCTGGACAGGAAACAACGCGTTTCGGTCTTGGATAAGAGGTTCTGGATTCCACACAGAAAGCACCACTGTTAAAAACGTCAGCTCGCAGATGCGAGTCACGTCGTTTGTCAATGGTAATTCCAACTACAACAACGTCAGCATGGGGAGCCAGCATCCCGGCGGCTGCATGGTGACCTTCGCGGATGCGAGTACCCGATTCCTCTCAGACACCGTGGATCTCAACACCGTACTCCTGCCGATTGCCAGTCGAAATGGCGGGGAGCGAGCAGACCTGCCGTGATCATCGCTTTCCAGAGAATTCTCTTTTCGCGGCAACGACTCGTTCCGTGGATCTTGGTCTTCGTATCGATCTTCGTCGGCTGCGGCCGCCCTCATGGCCCAACGCTATGGCGGGTGTCCGGGACCGTGTCGTATGGAGGCAAGCCAGTGCCCTCGGGCGAGGTGATGTTCACGCCCGACGGAGCCAAACGCAACAAGGGTCGGCAGGGCCTTGCCTCGATTCTTCAAGGCCGTTTTGATACCCGCGGATCCAGGGCGCCAGGCATCGAGGGGGGCCCCATGGTGATACAGGTGTCGGGACTGCTCGACGCGGAGGGGACTCAACATTTCCTGCATACGTTCAACGCCGAATTGAAGCCCGGTGCTGATGTCGAACTCAACATCGAAGTCGACCCGAAGACCGCACCACAAAGACGGACGGTCGATTTCTGACGCTCGTCCAGCCGGGATGAGCGTGAAGCTTGTCGTGAGGCGGCCAACGCCGTCGTACACGCCCCGGCCGGTCACTCGGCCGAGGTTGTCGCCGATGCCGTCGAGGCTGACCGACGTCTCAAAGACACAGTCACTCGTTATCAAAAGTCTGCCCCCGGCCTTGCCCGCTGGCTTGAGGCTATGTCGCGGGCGAGGAACGTGCTTCTTCGCTACCCTCGAACACTGCAAGCTCCTCGTTGAGCCTCGCAATCAACTTGCAAATTCCTGCCTTTGTAAATCCGTTCTCACCAATCGGATGATCCTGCTGCAATCGCTCGAGCCGCTTTTGCAACTGTCGCAACTCCAACTGGGCTTTCTCATACTCGATTTCTGTGGCTATCACAGTTCCACCTCCACAAGGCCTTTCCGCCTACCGTCGGCTTCTCGGGTAAGACTGACGTATTGTACCCAGTCTTCCCAGTCCCGCTGGGTGCCGGCGGCATAGAACTCTTCGGGCTGGCGAGTGAGGAGCATCATTTCAAGCTCCACAGCCTCGACATCGCCGCGGGATACTCGCGTTGCGAAGTCGTCTTCGAGCCAGACGACCGCATCGACATCCTGAGGATCCGGAGTCGCGGTCACGAAACTACCATCAACGAGGAAACGCTTGGCGTGGACCACCCGCGCTAAGGCAATCCAGCGCCGAAGCCGCAACGAAAGACGCCGCCGGCGAAGTGTCGCCGAGCCGAAGCGAAAAGTGACTTCAGACTCGCTGGCACGATGAAGCCCGTCAGGCAATCGTCCGTCATCGCGGAAGTCGGGAATAGCCATCGACGTAAGCGGCCTTTTCATTTTGGCGAACGGCAGCAATCAGCGGCTCGCGACCATCGACGAACCACGCTGCTGGATTTTATCGCGAGTCCGCTGCATCGCTTCGTTAGATCCGCCCTTGCCACGCCGATGGATCGCGGCCGCCGAACATGATAGCGAAGACCACGATCATCTCGCCTTCGATACGGTAGTGGATGACGTACGGGAAGCGGCGGATGCGGAGGGATCGTACTCCATCAGCATCAACGCCAAGCCACTCCGGATTGCGCTGAATCCGCGCGAGGGCTTCGGAACACTCGACGACGAAGTCCGAGCCGAGCCCAGCGGACCGCTCCTCGTACCACCTGCTCCCAGCATCAAGATCCGCGACGACTTCGGGGTGATACCGAAGTACGAAGTTCATCGACCATCACGCAGGCGATCAAGAACCTCGTCCCACGTCAGCAACCGCTCGGGCGACCGCTCATGAG
>Ga0194055_10004215_pt1 | contig 10831 bp, 9 predicted proteins | sample SepL449m_MetaG_FD_155482 | JGI IMG/M metagenome (GOLD analysis project Ga0194055, IMG submission 155482) | Anoxic zone freshwater microbial communities from boreal shield lake in IISD Experimental Lakes Area, Ontario, Canada - Sep2016-L442-9m | ecosystem: Environmental > Aquatic > Freshwater >... | reverse complement strand
GCTGGCCGGGCCGGTCGCCCATGCCGAGCGCCGTAAGAGCGGCGAGGCCTTCGCCTTCTGCCTCCGGGCGGTTGCGGATGGCGGCGGCGAGCCGAATATGTTCCGCCGGGTTCATCACGCTGACAAGCCGACTGGTCTGGAAGATGAGGCCCAGGCGCTATGCGCCCGCCCGGCGGTGCTGCTTGCAGACGAACCCACCGCTGCGCTCGACCAGGCCAACTCGGCGCTAGTGGCGGAGACCCTACGCCGTTTCGCCCGTGAACAAGACGCCGTGGTGATCTGCGTCAGCCACGACCGGGTCGTGATCGATGCAGCCGATGAACTGTTGATGTTGGAAAAGGTATGAGAGGAACCCCAATGAAAAGTGAGCGATTTTTCGACCAGATTCTCGAGATGATCGAGCGCGGTAATGCTGCCCAAGCGATGATGCTTCTTACCGGCAAGTTGTACAATGCCGTCGAAGACAGCGAATCTTGGCCACAGACGCGAGCAGAGCTGCGGCAGCACACCCTGTACAACGTGCTTCTGGAAGATCCGTACACCGGCCGTAGCGCCCGCCGGCCGCGCGGCTATCCGGGTGATGCCGCGCTGATCGACATCATCTACGACAAAGCGAGCCCCGAACCGATGACCCGGCGTGGCCGTGAAGTGTTCAACGTAGCCATCGAGTTCCAGGCTAGCGAAGGCGTCCGGCAGCGCCGCGCCTATGCCGAAACGCTGGTCACCAAGGCCTGGGCGGAGGGCAAGCGCATCCTGGTGCTGGCCTGCGGTCATTTTCGCGAAGGCGATACGTTGATAGGCAAGGATATCACGAACATCACACTCGTCGATCAGGACGAGGAATCCCTGGCTGTGATCCGCAGAAATCACGGCGACGGGCCCGACCTGCAGGCTGCCAACGTGGTCCGCTATCTGCGCGCCGCCGTCGCCCGCGGGGACCAGTTCGACCTCATCTACACCTTGGGGCTGACCGACTATCTCGAGGATCGCACGATGGACCTGCTGCACAGGCTGGCCAAGGCGTCCCTGGCACCCAATGGGGTCTTCCTGCTCGCCAATTTCCTGCCCGGTCACCTGAGCGTTGGCTGGATGGACGCAGTGATGGACTGGCAACTGATCTATCGCGACGAAGCCGAGCTCACGGCTTTCGCCGACGCCATCGGCCTTGCTGCCCGCACCTGGCGCGACGAGACGGACTCGATCGTCTTTTGCGAAATGACTGCGCCGGGGTGAACGGGGCGGCACCCGGATCCGTGAACTCGAGCCTTACCCCACATCAAAACTGGAGAACTGTAATGAAACGTCAATTACTCGCCACCGTTGCCGCCGCCACACTCGCCAGCGGCTGTACCACCCATCTGGCATCTTATCGCGATCGCGAAGGACCGGCCGTCAGCGCCGGCCCAGCCTATCGGCTGCCGGTGCTACAGTTCGACATCACCACCACGCGGATCCTGACGCAGTGCGTTGGCACCGACGGCAAGCCCGAGGTGCTGTTCGCTGCCAAGCTGGTCGCCGAACCGGCCTATGTCGCCGGGGAAACCTACGTCCTCGACCATGGCTCGCTGGCGTCGGGCTCGAAGATCACCTCCATGTCGCTGACCGCCCACAAGAACGGTACGATCAGCGGCATCAATGTCGCGGCCGAAGACCGGACCAGACCTATTCTGAAGAGCGTCGTCGGCCTCGGCTTCGATGTCGCTCGCTTGGCCACAGGCTTTGAGGGGTTCACGGGCTTCGAGGGGACGCTACGTTCACCGAGTGGTTGGGTGTGCAATGATAGTGCCGCTAGCGATCTCGTCGCCATCGACAAGCTGAGCGGCCAGCTAAATGGCGACCGCGCCAGCCTCGAGGAGATCGGCGAGAAGATAGCGACGCTCGAGCGGATCGCCACAACGGAGGGGCTCAATACCGCGCAGCAGGCCGCCTATAAGAAGCTCGCTGGCCAGCAGGCCGTGGCCGCTGCATTGGTGGCCCGCGAAGCGGCGGCGCTGGCGCGGCAGGTGGCGGGCGTCACCGTTACGGAGACCGTGACCTGGCTGCCGACGCAAGGCGAGACTGGCCGCGTCCTCGCGCCGAGCCTAGCTTCGCGCAAAAAACTAGAAGATTTCTTCAAGGATTCCGATGGTGCGCTCCTGCAACGGCCGGGCGGACTGAAGCCCGAGGATTTCGAGGCAAAGATTGCGCTGGTGGTGGCGTTCAATGCCAGTCCGCTGGCGACGGCTGACGCTGCTGCGCCGGGGTACCCGGCCAAGCTGCATCCGAAACCCTCCGGGCTGTTTTACCGCAATCCCCAGCCCGGGCGCCTCGTCGGCTGCCGCACCACGGATGTTGCCGCCTGCGCCGGAGGGCTGATACTCGCCGAGCTGCGCAGCGACTTGCTGATGGCGCCGCAACTCGGCGCGCTGCGCTCGCTGCCGATGTCGAACGGCGCGTTCCAGAACAACGAGATGAAGGCCGGGTTCGGGGAGGACGGCACGCTCACGTCGTTCAGCTATCAAGATAAGGATGGGTGGGGCGAGGCCCTGTCCGCGGCGCTAGCAGATGCCGCCACCCAGGGGCTTGCCTTCAATTCCGATCTCCAAACGCAGCGGGCCAGCGACGCCGCCAAGGCGAAATCGGCTGACCTCGATGCCATCAATGATCAGATCGCCCGAATCGAAGCCCAGAAGAAGCTGAATGGCCTGCTCGCCGAGACGAGCGAGGCCAGCTCGCTCGCCCCGCTGAAGGCCGAAACCGCGATGATCAACGCCCGGCTGGCGCTCGAGGAAGCACGCACGAAGTTCGAGCTCAGCCGCAGCAACGTCGGCACGGTGTCGAATTGACATGTTGAAACCGAAAAAGCGCCTTGAGACGCAATGCGGACAAAGACGACACCTAAAAAAGGGGTGCGACCCCGCGGAACCCAGACCCGAGAAGCGATAGGGACGGCCGCTATGAGAGGATCGGTCGTGTAGAGCGCCGGCACCGGACCAAAGGTCCCCATCCCGCCTCACTGCGGGCCCCGATCCTAAGGGAGGGCCTTAGGTCATCGTGGTTGTCGCGACCTTGGAGGTTCACAGCTAGCCGCCGATTGCGGGGTGCTGAGACTGGACTGCCGGCGGGGTGGGGAATGGCCTCGGCATTCGTCGCACCCACTTTCAAGACGTCTCAGACAGCGAAGACACCAGTTGGGGCCTTTGGGGGGCCCAGAATGCTGGGCGCGCCACACCCTCGCGAACGCCACACACGCCACATCCCTTAAGGGAAGATGTGGCGAGTGTGGTCAGGCAACACGTTTCACAAAGTGATCACTTGTGGCGGCGTGTGGCGCTTGTGGCGCCCCTGGCCTCGCGTAGACGCCGTCCCGTGCCTCCAGGACGCCCCTATCGCACAACGTCTCGAGGGCGCGGCCTGCCTGGTAACGGCACTGTCCACGCGCCTTTGCGTTGGCTTCACTTGAAGCGAGCGCCGCCGCCACTCGGCCGACGATAGCCGACTTGGTAGCCCCCTCCCCGAGATCAGCCGCGGCGTCGCACACGGCATCCTGCCAGGGTCCCTTCGGCTGCGGGCTGGGCGCTCGGGAGGCCCCCTCCTGGTGCTCGATGACACAGCTCGTCTCGATACCGTTCTCGTCACCCCACCCGACTGCGACCTGCAGGAGGCTGAAGCCGAACGACGTGAAATCTTCGCCGTCCTTCATCTTGGTGATGCGGGCGGAGCGATTGATCCCTTCCGACCTAGTGATCTCGATCTCCACATCCGCCGCAGCGCGGAGACTGGAGTGACCGCGCGCGCCGCGCGTCTGGTCCTTTCCCGTGTGGTGAACCAGAAGGACGAGCGCGCCCGTGAGCTCGTGCAGTTTGCGGCATGCTCCGATCACCGCGCCCATATCCTTGCTACTGTTTTCATCGGCGCCGAAGGTCGTCTGGGCGAGGGTATCGATGACAATGATATCGGCACCGCCATGAGCGTCGATTTCCTGGGCGAGCAGGTCTGCGTCTTCGACCAGCGCGGGCGCGGCATCGATGAATGACGGAAGGTCGGTCAACTCGGCCTCAAAGTGCCGGACATAGGCGCGAATGCGCTTGGCGACACCACCCGCCGCCTCCGCCGCGACATAGACGACACGCCCCTTCTTGGTGACAAGCCCTCGCCAGGGCGCACCGCGCGAGATGGCGCAGACCAGGTCCAGAACCCAGAACGTCTTTCCGCTGCCTGAAGCGCCAAACACGAGACCCAGGGCGGCCTTTGGGAGTACGTCCCTGATCCACCAATCGCTCACGGCTCGGGTCATGAACTCGGCCGCGCTCTTGACCTGAAGCCTGCGCCTCTCGGGAGCGCTCGTCCCGCTCAGGTCGTCGAAGTCATCGGAGCTTGGATCCGCCAGCTTCCGAAGGGTGCCGACGCCAACCGCCCGCCCCTTCTGGGAGCTGAAGGACTTCCAACGCTTCGGAACGTTGGCTTGCTGATCATACTTCGTTCCCTCGGACGACCAATCATCCCATAGGGCCAGCCCCTCGTCGGATCCACCGCTCTCGTGGTGCAGGGCCATCCCGACCTTTATCCACTCCGGATACTCGATATCGGGGTCGATACGGCGGAGCAGCTCGCGAAGCTCTTCCTGTCCGGGGAGCACTTGAGCCCGCGGCGGCGCCACAGCCCCGCCCTGGCCCAGGAGCCTTTGCCAGAGGGTGAGTAGGCAGGGCGGGAGTTCCGGCAGATTGCGCCAGGAGCCCACCGAGGGATCACTGTAGGACCACTCGTAGGGCCTGCCCGTCTCCGGGTGGATGGAGGGCGGAAGTACATCCTGGGCCGTAAGACCCGAGGCCGTGGCGCAGCGCAGCTCGAACCCGTGCCTGTTGAGCTGCTTTGTCGCGAGGGGCGGGACGTCCTGCGGAAGCCGATAGAGGAGCTTCAGCCGGTTCTCGCGACCACTGGTGATCATGACAGCGCCGCTGGCATTCGAGATCTCATCGAGATCCACGCCCTGCGACAGGAGGTAGGGCCGCGCCTTGATGATATCGTCGATATCCAGGGCCGCCGTTCGGCTGTAGGCGTGCGCCAGCCCGATGTTGCCATCGAGCTGGGCAGCCTCCTCCGCAGTCTGAACGCATTGTTCCCGGTGGTTCCAACGCGCCCGCACTGCGTCCTTCCTCGCCGCCTTTAGGGGGACGAGCACAAATCCGCCGCGCACGTAATCAGCGGCGGCCTCAGAGCAGATACTCACTTCGGCCAGCGCGGCAGAAAGGTACAGTCGGGCCCGAAGGCTTCTCTATCCGGCCGATACCCAAGGACAACGGCGGCGACGATCGCCGCGCCCAGGGAAATCCGCTCCCCGGTCATCTCCCGTGTCTGCTTCACGACCCAGTAGGCTGAGGCGTCCGCGGGTATGTCGAGGAATGCCAAGGAGACGATGGCGGCGATAATCTGCCGAAAGCCTTTGGGCCCAGCAAGTTCCCCGCGGAGCTGGGCGAGCTCCTCCGAAGTGTAGCGCGATGGCCCAGTTTGCTCGTCCCAGCCCTCAATTGTCAGAGCCTGATGAGCCGAAATCACACGGCCGACGAATAGCGTCAGCAGGGAAGGGAAACGAAACGTCACGGCCATTGCCGGATCGAGGCGAGCCTTAGACATGGGTCACCTCACTCGTCGAAGCGACCGTGTGATCGGCGATCCACTTGTCGATATCGTCGCGGCGGTAACGCACATTGGCACCGCAGCGGATGAACAGTGGACCCGACCCACTGAGGCGCCATTTTCGGAGTGTGATAGGGGCGACCTGTAATAGGTCTGCGACCTCGGAGGTCGTCAAAAGGATAGATGTCACATCAGTGCTCCGCGTTTCGGCCAGGCGTTATGCGTGGCTAGCGGAGTGGATATGTTTCAGTCGAAATCCGCGGGTCCATATCCGCCGAAATACGCCGGGAACACGCCAAGCACTTTGCCGCGGATTTGATTACTTAGACTGACCTCGCTTGCGCCTGAAGTTGACTGGCCAGGTCAAACGCGCCTCTCGGATCTCTTGGCGGGTGAGGCGTCGAGCGCTTCCCCAAGTCACAGTTTCGTTCTCTGTCCAGGGCAGAGAACCTTGCGCGATGAGCTTCTTTTGCTCTTCCTCGAGCTCAGTCAGGAGCGCCGTCTTTTTGGCAGCGGACAAGGGGCGGCGGGTAGGTTCTCGCGCCTCGACGATCGCATCGAACTGCACATAGAGCTCCGCTCTCGCCCGCGGGTCATCGATGACGGGATTGATCGAGAACTCTGCGCGGTCGGGAATGTCTGAGGCAGCGTGAGACGGCCAAAGCTCCATCACACGCCGAGAAGGTATGATGACGTCACGATAGACGACTGGCTTTGGCCCACGGCCGCAATGCAACTCCTCAATGGCGCCTTGGCCCTGAGCGAACTCCGCCTCGAGCCACTCGTGGGCGGGTATCTCAAGACGAACGGTGTCCGAGGGGCGACGTCCGAAGGCCGACAAGTCTCCGCGAGCTAGAGCGCTGCTCAGTTCCGCCACCGCGCGTTCGGGTTCAACTGCGAGAAACACAGCGGGCTTTTCATCACGCCCAGCGAGCCAAGGACCGAAACGCCTGTGTCCCCACTTCGGGAACTGGGAGCTTGTCGGCGGCCGTCGCTTGTAGAGCGCATAGCCGTTGACGGCATCCCTTCCGTCGGCCGCGTCGATCGGACCCCAGTCCAGACGCAGCAAGAGATAATCCGCGTCCCATTCCCGCAATTCGCTGAAGGTACGCCACGCGACCCAGGCCAACGCCATCGGTAGCGTCCAGTGTGGCTTCCCTGCTGACCAAAACTCATCCGGGGAGGGCAGCTTCGAAAGGGATCCAAGGCCCGCCTCAATGGCTACCTCGTCCGCTTCCCGCGGCGCGAGTTTTCCCGTGCGTACCCGCGCTAGCAGTTTCGCTTTGAGTTCCGCCCCGCCCTCCTCACCCGTCATTGTGCGGCCATGTTTGGAATGGCCGCCGGCTCCTCGTCGCGCTCAGAGCCGGGGACGAGGCGATTGCCAATGGCCGCCACCGCCTCCTGGAGGGGATCACGGCTGAGGTGGGCGTACCGCTCCGAGGTGCGCGCACTGGCGTGGCCGAGGAGTTTGCCGACCAGGAACAGGCTGGCTCCGTCAGCGACCGCAAAGCTGGCGAAGCTATGCCGCAGGTCATGGATACGGACACCACCGATGTCCGCCCGCTCGCAGATCCTGGTGAACGCACGCCTGACCCCGACGAGGTGGCCACTCCCACGGATCGCGGGGAAGACAAAGTCGGCGCCCTTGGGCCTGTCCGCCCTCCGGGCGTACAAGATCGAGAGGGCGGCGGAGGAAAGGATGATACGACGCTCCCCGTTCTGGCCACCCGCCTTTGTGCGTTCTGGCGGCAAGACAAGAATCTGCCGGTCAAAATCCACTTCCCCCCACTTTAGCCCGAGGATCTCGGTCTTCCTGGCACCCGTCAGCAGGAGCAGGCGAATGGCGTCACAGAAGGCGGGGTTGACCGAGTTGTCCGCCTCCGCGAGTTCCAGGGTCGCGAAGAGGCGGGCGGCCTCGTCACGTGACAGAAACCGGGACCGCTGAGGCGGGATTGACATCTTCACCGCCGCAAACGGGTTGGCCTTTACGAGGCCGTGCTCGATTCCCCATGCGAACATGGCCGCCGCCGTCGTCCTGGTACGGCGAGCAACCCCCGCACCACCCTTTACGATGGCGCGCCCTCGCAGCTTATCGCTCTTCTCGTCGGTCGCCGTCTTGCCGGCCGTGATGTCCTGGATCGCCCTTGAGGCCTCCGCCTTCGTCACCTGGTTGGCGACCTTGCGGCCCAGGAGCGGCCCGATGTGGCGCCGCAGGTTGGAGGCGTCGTTTTCCCAGGTACTCTGGCGCTTGTTGAGCTTGGTGGCGGGTCCGTCCTCGACATAGCGCTCGATGAGGGCGTTGACGGTAAGGGCGGCGCGCGCCTCCTTCTTCTCCGTCGCGGGATCCTCGCCGTTGGCAACTCGCCGTAGAGCAGCCTCGGCCGCAGCTCTCGCCGTCTCAGGCGTGAATGGCGATCCGTGGACGCCGATGGTGAAAATCCGCTGAGCAGGACCGAGCCTGTACTTGACCGCGTAGACGCGTCGCCCGCTCGGATAGACCCGGAGGAAGAAACCCTTGAGGTCGGTGTCCCAAAGCCGAAGCTCCACCTCTCCCTCGTTAGGGGTCGGAACCGCATCGACCGAACGCTTCGAAATGCGCGCCCGCCGCGTCTTCATGGTGCTGCCTCCATCCCTCGAGCGAGGTACCGCGAACCCTCTCCGGTACCACTCCGATACCAAATAGATACCACGACGCGCGAAACCGAGCCACACCTCAAGAAACCGGCAGATTGATCTGATTTCTATTTTCTACGTATTTTCAATGCTATAGAGACTTCAGGGAAACATGGCGATACCAGCGGATTTGCCCCAGCTCCACATTCACACCGAGGGGGTCACAGGTTCGATCCCTGTCGCATCCACCATTCTCCCCGCCCTGCGCAGACCCATTGACCCGCCCCCTGCCGGGACCGAGGATCGGTCGCCGCGCTTTGAAGCTAGGGAGAATGGACCATGCGTCATGAGGTCGAAGTCGAGGTCCTGGCGGAGCTCCTGGCCCAGATCGCTGAGGGGCGGAACGCCGACGCCGGAGCCGTGCGGGCCTGCCCGGCCTCCACATGGACCTGCCCGGATCGGCTGGCCCTTGAAAGGCGGGAGCTCTTCGATACCCAGCCCCAGCTTGTGGGCCTATCGGGGGACCTGCCCTCGCCCGGCAGCTTCCTGACCACGGATGACCTCGGCCCACCCGTCCTTGTGGTGCGGGGAGACGACGGCAGGGTGCGGGCCTTCGTCAATGCCTGCCGCCACCGGGGCGCGGTGGTGGAGACCGCCCGGCGGGGCGCGAAGCCGCTGTTCTCCTGCCCCTTCCACGCCTGGTCCTACGACGCCCGCGGGGCCCTGCGGGCCGTGCCCATGGCTGAGCAGTTCGGGCCCCTGGAGACGGGAAGCATGGGCCTCCTGCCCCTGCCGGCGGCCGAGCACTGCGGGATGATCTTCGTCCACCCCCGGGCCGACGGGGTGATCGACGCCCCGGCCCTGTTGGAAGGGCTGGAGGACGACTTCACCGCCTTTGGCTTCGCCGACTACAGCTTCGCCCTGGAGGACCGGCTGGACCTGGAGCTGAACTGGAAGCTGGTCACCGACACCTTCGGTGAGACCTACCACTTCAAGCGCCTGCACAAGGACACCCTGGCCCAGACCTTCGAGGGGGACGTCCTCAGCTACAGGACCTGGCGGCGCAACCACCGCATGGTGCTGGGAAAGCAGGCCATTCGCGAGATGGCGACGCGGCCGAGGGCGGAGTGGCGAGTCACGGACGGGGGCTTCCCGGTCTACTTCCTCTTCCCCAATGTGGTCATCAACGTCAGCGAAGGGGCGATCGCGGTGGTGAGGTCCCTGCCCCACGCGACCGACCCGGGGCGGTGCACCGTGCAGATCAGCTACTACGGCTCCCACAAGTCGCCGGAGGACATGGAGACCTTCCGCCAGGGCTTCGGCGACGTGGTCGTGAACGAGGACCTGGCCGCTGCCGCCGGCATGCAGCGGAACCTGGGCTCGGGCCGGATCGAGCAGGTCCTGTTCGGCCGCAACGAGCCGCCCCTGCACCACTACCACCAGGTCTTCCGCAAGGCCCTGGGGCTGTCGCCGCTGGAGGCGGTGGGCTGAGGGGGGTGGAGCCCACCTGGCCGCTCACCGAAAACCGCCACCACGATCCGGATCAACGCCCCTACCCTGCAAGGCGCGGCGCTGGTAGATTCGTCGTCTCAGTTTCCGGAGCCCGATCATGATCCGCAATCCTGGCCTTCTCGCCCTGTCGGCCGCAAGTCTCTTCGCCCTGGCCGCCTGCCAGACTGGGCCGGACGGCATCACCTCGCCGACGGCGGCGGTGCGGGGCTTCTACGGTCCTTACAAGGGCGACTTCCGCGCGGCCGATGCGGCGCGCCTCAGCCCTGGCCTGGCCGCCGAGGTGGGAATGGCCAAGGCCAACGAGGTGGAGTCCGCAGCCCTGACCAAGGCGGGTCCCAATCCCACCGACAAGCCGAACATCCTGGAGGGCGAGATGTTTGCGGGCCTCAGCGAGGGCTATACCAGCTTCAGCATGGGTCCCGCCCGGATCCTCGGCGACCGGGCCTCTGTGGCGGTGACCTTCGCCAACAAGGGCTACAAGACCCGCTGGACCGACGACGTGAAGCTGGTCAACGCCAACGGCTGGAAGATCGACAACGTCCAGTACACCGGCGGCTGGACCGGCCAGACCAGCCTGCGCGACACCCTGCGCCAGTTCAACACCCTGCCCGTCGCGCCCTGAGGGGCGCCCTGAGGGGCGTCCCGTCAGGCGGCGAGGATGAAGTCGCCGGCAGTCAGTATGGGCTTGATGGTGCCGAAGGTCGCCAGGGCGATAGATGCAGCGCCGCCCAGGCCATCCGCGTCGTAATAGAGCGTCCCCGTGGTGGTGTCGTAGACCAGCCGGTCGTCGGCATCGTGCGCTGAGGTGACCCCCGCGCCGGACCAGAAGAGGTTGGTACCCAGGGTACCGGCAGCGGACCCGGCAATGCCCGTGAAGGCCGCAAGGCTGAGCAGGAGCTTGTCGACCCCCGCGGCGAAGTCGGTGATCAGGTCCGCCCCCGCATCGGGCAGGCCGTCGAAGCGGAAGACATCGGAGCCCGCGCCGCCAGTCAGCCGGTCGGCGCCGGTCCCGCCAGACAGGGTGTCGTCGCCAAGGCCGCCGGACAGGGTGTCCGCGCCGCCGCCGCCGCTGAGCAGGTTCGCGCCACCG
>Ga0194055_10004213_pt1 | contig 10831 bp, 6 predicted proteins | sample SepL449m_MetaG_FD_155482 | JGI IMG/M metagenome (GOLD analysis project Ga0194055, IMG submission 155482) | Anoxic zone freshwater microbial communities from boreal shield lake in IISD Experimental Lakes Area, Ontario, Canada - Sep2016-L442-9m | ecosystem: Environmental > Aquatic > Freshwater >... | reverse complement strand
ATTTACATTTGTTGTTTTTGTTGCAATTGATTCAACCTATTTGATTTCTATGAAAGGTTATTTTGATGAACAAATAAAACAAATACAAGGTAGTCCTATTCAAATGAATATTTATGCCGCAATTTTATGCTACATTTCATTAGTATTCGGATTATATTATTTTATTATTAAAGACAATAAATCGTTATATCAAGCATTTTTATTAGGTCTTGTCATATATTCAGTTTATGAATTTACCACGTGGTCTTTGCTTAAAAATTGGAAAATGCAAACTGTTATTATTGACACCCTCTGGGGATCAATTTTATTTGCATTAACTACTGCAATTGTATATAAGGTTTATCTGTGATAAATTAAATATGGAATAAAATATGCGGATAGTATCAACCCAATAATATTTTTGTTTAAGTTATATGTTGCTAAATATGCAGCAAATAAACAAGAGAATATAATAATTAAGCTATCTCCTAAAATGGCATAAGCCCCAACTTCTCCTGCGTATCTCTTAAATGTATCAATCATACCATTTTGACCTTTTGGAACTAGAGAGAAAAAGTAATAGAATAATATATCATGTATAATCTGAATGCTTAATGCAAGACCTATAAATTGCCATATAGAAAACTCTGAAAAAATAAATGGATAAATAAATCTAGCAATAATTATTCCAATCATTACGATAAGAACATCCGCCATAACTGCGGACAATCTATATGTTTTATACCACTGTTCCAAAACTTTTGACCTGCCTGTCGCAAATGTAAAATAAATAACAAATGTTTCAACCGTCAAAACGCCCACTAAAATGGGTAAATAATCTGATGTATTATTAAAATTAGAAATATCTTTAAAAACTGGCTGCATATATTATATATTATATATTATATATTATATATTATATATATATATTGTATGGACTCAAGTTTAGATAATATTGTAGTATTTACCATTGGACGCATGAATCCTCCAACCCCAGGGCACATGTTATTAATTGAAAACTTATATCAGCGTGCTGCATCATTAGAACAATCTAAAATAGGAATAATTTTATCTCATTCGCAAGATATTCCAAAAAATCCATTTAGCTGCGATGAAAAACGCACACTATTATTATCTGGGATGATTCAAGCATTAAAAGAACAAATGAAACAAAAATCATATGATCCCCCAATTTCACCCGAAAGTATAGATAGAATTGAACCAATTATTATTTGCATGGATGACCCAACTCCAAAAGAATTTGGAACGCACCCTATATTTAAATCTATAAATTTATTACTTTCTAAATATGGTTATCCTAAAAATCCTATTGAAAAAGTGCATTTAATTATAGGAGAAGACCGTGCGTCCAGTTATGATTGGATTCTTGATTCTTTTGCAAAAAGAACTCCGCCCATCCAAGGGGTTGTAGAAGCATTACCTAGACCTGAAGGTGCTATTTCTGCTACAGAAATAAGAGGTTATGCTATGACGGGAGACTGGGATAATTTTTTAGCAAGAATGAGCTCAACTGGGCTTCCTGAAGGCACATTAAGAGAAGAATTTGACCAATTGCACGAAATGCTAAAAGTTCCTGCACTTGTTGCAAAAGTAAAAGGCACAAGAAAAAAAGGTGGCAACAATTTAAAACAAAAAAAAACAAATAAACGCAATGGAAAAAGAAGAGCAAGAAAAACAAAAAAAAATTATAGAAGACGCAAATAATATTTTTTGGAGCAACAGCGAAGGTGAGTAAGAACGTTAGTGAAGGATTCTGGGAAAAGGTTGTTAATAATTTGTAATAATTCTAGGGGCAATGTTCATTGTAATAAGCTCCTGGAATAGCAGTTTGCATGCATAAGGAATTTCAACATAAGCAAAGTCTGTCCTATTATCGCATGTTCTGCAATGATGAATGTGCATCTGATCATTATATGAGGCGATGAGCCCACACTTTTTGCAAACATACACTTGATACTTATCCGATGCATCATACAAACGACCTCTGGTGAATCTTGCCGCACCATTTGAAATCATCGCATCTCTTTCCATCTCACCAAATCTTAGACCACCATCTCTAGATCTACCTTCAGCCGGCTGGCGAGTCAAATTAACCATTGGTCCAATGGAACGACTATGTTGCTTATCTGCCACCATGTGCTTCAACCTCTGATAAAACACTGGTCCCATAAATACAGTGCATTCCATTTGCTCGCCAGTAAGTGCGTCATACATGATTTCATTTCCATTTGATTCATATCCAACTTCTTGTAGTTTTTTGCATATGGTTTTTACGTCAAGTTCTCCAAAACTGGTTCCATCGCCGAAAAGTCCAAGCTCTATCAATGTCTTACCAAGAATTGTTTCCTTCAACTGTGCAATCGTCATACGAGATGGGATTGCATGAGGATTCAAAATCAAGTCTGGTTTAAGACCGCTTCTAGTAAATGGCATATCCTGCTCGGGAATAAGATTTCCAAGTGTGCCTTTTTGCCCACTTCTGGATGAAAACTTGTCACCAATTACAGGCTTTCTTACAGCACGCAAACGAATCTTTGCAAAATTATATCCATCGCCATTTCGGTCAATATAATTTTTATCAATATATGTCTCTTCATCAGTTCTATAAACACGACTTTGGTCTTCATATTTGATTACTTTTGTGTGATCGTTTCTATTTTCTTTAATTGGAGTAATTTTAGAAATAATGACATCACGATTTTCTACCAACACATTTTCCGGAATAACACCGCGTCCATTTACCTTGTTATAGTTTGCAAACTTCATCCCCTTAGTTTTAGACGGGTCTGGTTTGCATCTAATTTCCTCGTCACCATTAATTTTTTGTTTGTCTTCGTCTTTTTCTGTATGATAAACCGTTGCTAGAAATAATCCGCGGTCTATAGAGCCCTTGTTGAATAACAACGAATCTTCTTGATTATAACCAGTGTGTGTCATGATGGCAACAACTGCATTAAACCCGGATGGGATTTTATTAATATGAATCATATCCATAATGCGCGTATCAACCAAGGGTCTGGCTGGAGTATTTAGAACATATGCGGTCTTATCCATTCGGCTGTCAAAATTTGTCACATACATACCCATAGCTTGTTTTGCTTGCGCACACTGATATGTATTTCTGGGAGATTGATTGTGCTCTGGGAATGGAATGCACGATGCAAGAACGCCAAAGATTGTGCTGGGATGAATTTCGCAATGTGTGTTTATTTTGATGCTATCCGCATCAGCTTTTACGACCAAATCTGACGGCTTCATCGCAATCATTGACCACGATTGCTCGTCTGGATCAATATATTCAATAATAGAATTATCAATCCTGCAATTGGTCAAAAGATCATCCCATGTAAGAGTATTCTTGTTCAATCGGTCAATGATATCTTTTGTGATGAGAACATTTTTATCTTTTACACGCAAAACGGGGCGCGTCAATCTTCCACTATCGTTGCAAACGCGAATCTCATTCATCTTGTAATCAAATATAATAGAAGTATAGATATTGATAATGCCTTGAAACTTTTTGTCCTTCAAGATATTATACAACTCCACCGGGTTATCTGTAACACCAATCCATGCACCGTTTACAAAGACCTTTGTCTTATCATACATGTCAGCTGGCGACAATGTTTGGATGTCAATAATGTGCGGCGTTACATATTCATAAATTGGCATGCTGTTGGAATGGATGGTGACGTGAGTCATATAACTCAGATTTTTTACAATGCCAACTGAAGCACCTTCCGGAGTATTGTGCACTGCTGTTCCGTCTTGCAGGCAGAATCTTCCACGTTTATCGTGCAGCTGCCATCCAACATAAGGACCTTCGCCAATTTCTACCAAATTAAATTTACTGCACATGAAGGATTTGCTCCTTAAAAGCTGTGTTTCATTTTCTATAGGCACTAATTTTTTACGAGGAAGAAGTGTGGGGATTTCACAAATTTTATGTCCTGTAATTGTTAGTTCTTTATAGGTGCTAAACTTTTTATTTCCACTGTTTTCATCAGTCCATTGACTTCTTCCTTCTTTAATTCCACAGGAAAATCCAAGAGACATTGCCAATGTATAAGCATCATCAATTATTCTATAATTAGCAGGTCCTTGGCAAATACGAATTTCATGTCCTTCGGCACGAACAGAACCATCTGTATCTACCAATCCTGCCAATACTTTTAATCGTGTTTCTCTGTCATTGGTAAGATACTCATTTGGTATATGTTTATTTTTTAAAAGATTGTGTTTGCGAAGAAATTTCTTTAGAGGAGCTTCCTCTACTCTATTACATAATCCAACCAAAGTCGCTTCTTTGTTTTTTTTAGAAACAACTGAGAACTTATATCTTTTACCTCGTGCAATGAGCGCACCATTTTCTTCCGCCCATTTTTCCCAATAGGCTAAAGTCTCTAAATCGGTCTTGTAATTTAACGCAAAACCAGATCCATCACTAAGACCATCACCTAACCACATTCCAAGTAAATATGGGTCCATTTCCACAGTTTTTTTTGTCCAATTAATACCTTCTGTTTTAAACACAACCAAATTTTCTTTTGTTCTTTTATTCAATGTTAAATATTTCTCAATGGTTACATCTAACGTATCGTCGTCGTTAAAACTATTTACAAATTCTTCGGCGTCCTTCAAAGAGTTAAAATATTTTTCTTGAAACCTCAATTCATCGCGATTCAAAAACTCTACAATATGAGTATATTTTCTGTCTTTTCTGTTTGATTTTCTAATAGTTTTGTGACTGCGTATCTTGAGAGTTAGAATATGGTTGTCGGTTACTCTATGTTTAATGAAATTGACTTTATCTGGAATAACATCATACATATTCTTCATTCCAGAACAAATAGTGCGAACCTCAGTAGGATTTCCAATATCATCCACAAGAACATCTCCAACTATTATGTCAGCTGCACGTTTAGCAGAACCATCCCACATTAAAATTTGAGTTTCAGGATCAAAACATTCTGCAGGACATAAGAAACCCCACGACGTATTATGCAGCTTGCGTGGCGGGATTAGTTTGCCGCTTTTATCCGTAGGAGTAGAAATTCTTCTGGCGTGACTTAAACTACTGACATAAGTCAAACGATTCAAGACTTGCGCAACACCAACCTTGTTGCTATTAATATGCTTGATGCCAAAATCGCCAGTAGAAAGAGCACGCTTGATTCCATTCTCAATTGTGGTAGATTTGATAATTTTATATATATTCGTCTGGTTAATAATATTTTGATAATCATCTGTTGATTTCCAGGACCCTGTGTTGATTTCCTTGATGATTTGCTTCTCCATATCTTTTACCAGCTTGTTGAAATAGTTTCTAAAAAGATTATTCAATAATACGCCTGTCAAATCAACGCGCTTATTCAGGTAAGAATCGCGGTCATCCTGCTTTACCCAATTGGAACTGGCTTGCAACAATTTGTTTGCCATATATCCGAGGAAATATATCTTGTGTTGTGCATTATTGCAATGCGGGAACAAATCATTGCTGAGAATATCCAGTGTAAAGTCATATTTCTTTTTAATTCCAGTTTCCTTGTCCATGTTAATCGGCGTGTACATAACAAAGCTTGTAATATATCTAATGCATTCCTGCTGAGTCATGTGTGTGTTTGCATCAATGATAGAAGCTTGCAAGCTCTGCATCATCTCCTTGTGCTTTGAGCTTTCAATATCCAAAATAATTCTTTCGCAGATTTCCTTGTCAGAAATTACACCAAGTGCGCGAAAGACAATGAATAGTGGAATGGGCTGTTTTACTCTAGGCAGTTGAAGGAAAATGGGAAATCCAAAACCATTATTTTTGGATGAAACCATCATATTAATTTGCTTTGGAGAAATGCACTTGTAATCAGGAACAGATTTTATTTCGGCTTGCCACGTATATTTTGTATTATTCTTGCTAATGTTATAGCAATATACCCTGTTCTCTGCAGCGCGTTCTTGGCCAAGAACAGTCTTTTCTGAACCATTGATGATAAAATACCCGCCGGCGTCAAATTTGCACTCGCCTGTGTTACCGTGCTCAACGTGCTTGTATTGAGTTAATACGCAAATATTGGAGTTCAGCATGATGGGCAGTTTGCCGATATGAATTTGTGGAAGAGATTTATAAAATGTTTGTGCGTTTTCAAGCATCTCCCCATTTCTAACAACAAACTTGATATTAATATCCACAGTCATCGCAGACGCATATGTGAAATTCCGCAATCTGGCTTCCTGAGGAAACATGAGCTTTGTTGCGCCATTATTTTCTTGGATTTGAGGCCGATATATGTGAAAATTTTCAAACGTAATGAAAATTTCTAATGCATGTTTTCCAGATTTTATATCCAAATCTTGCTCAGAAGCAATATGAACTGGATTAAACATTTCTATTGTTTTAGTAATTTGATAGCCTACAAAATTATTATACGACTCTAGTTGATGTCTTACTAATCTTTGCAGGTGCTGACCTTTAAAATAAGATTCAATAATACTCCACGGTGTTTCAATATATTTATCATTTTCTGCGTTGAATTTTTCTTTTTCTTTTTCTTTTTCTCCTTTTACTTCTCTTGTTGCTTTTAATTCGCTATCTAATGACATGGTATTTGTGGTTGAACTCATTTTCGGGTTATTTATTATTTCAATTTATTTTTAAATTGTTTCAATATGAATACAATAATTAGAAAGCAAAATTATCTGTTTTTGGTTACGTTGTTAATTTCTGTATATAAAATACTTTTATTGTAATTTGTATAAAGAATATAAACAATAAATTTGAATAATAATAATAATAATAGTTAAACCATGAAAACACGAGTTCGTCAAGATTATACAGAATTTATAAATGCAATGGATGTTAATGAAACAAACTTGCACCCCTCTATTAAAAAAGACTACACAAAAGAAGAAATAGATTTATTAATAAAAAAAATAGAAAATCAATTTACACATACATATTTTAATAGAGATAATATGTTGGATAATGATAAAACATCTTATACTGATCCAAACATATTTATAAGCAATTTTATATATGCAACCAATAAGAAAGGGGGGTATAAAAATAAATTAAACAAAAAAGATAAAAAGGATGAAAAGGATAAAAAGGATAAAAAGGATAAAAAGGATGAAAATTATAAAAAAGATGAAAAATTTATTAGTGATCCTGTAATTACACCACCAATTAATCCGGGTATTTATTCTGCATCTATTAGCTATTCTGCGTGCTTGTCTGAATTAATAAAAGAACAAGCAAATTTAATGCAAAAACAAAAGCAAAAAGATGCGCATGTAGAAAACCACGGTTGTTGTAAAAAAGTAATACAACCACCAGCAAATTCAAAGCGCGATAAAACCCCCAGTATCCCTGTAAAAATACTATTGCCAAAAACAAAGGTAAATATAGACGTTGAAATTAAAAACTTGGACGGATTAATTAAATTAATTACAGATTATCCTTTGGACGAAACAAAGGAATATAATATTAATATGGAAGGACTTCATAAAATTCATTCTTCGTTATTGGAGTTGAATAATATGATTGGAATGAAAGATCTAAAGGAAAATGTAGTTGATCAAATATTATATTTTATACAAGACCTTCATAAGAGTGGAGATTTTATGCATACTGTTATTTATGGCCCTCCTGGAACTGGTAAAACTGAAATGGCAAAAATTATTGGACAAATCTTTAGTAAATTAGGTATTCTGAAAAAAGGGACCTTTAAAAAGGTAACACGTAGTGATTTAATTGCTGGATATTTGGGACAAACTGCGATAAAAACGCGCGATGTTATAAATGAATGTTTGGGGGGAGTTCTATTTATTGATGAAGCATATGCACTTGGTAACAGTGAAAAGAAAGACAGCTTTTCAAAAGAATGCATAGACACATTATGTGAGGCATTAAGCAACCATAAAGAAGAGTTAATGGTTATTATCGCTGGTTATGAAAGTGAATTAAAAGAGTGTTTTTTTAATTATAATCAAGGGTTAGATTCGCGATTCACATGGAGATTTAAGACAGATGAATATAAAGGAGAAGAATTATATAATATCTTTTTGAAAAAAGTTAATGAGTGTAAATGGAGCATTGATTCTAATTCAGAATCAAAAATAACCAATGTTTGGTTTGAGAAAAACCTGGATTATTTTAAATTTTTTGGAAGAGACATTGAAACCCTACTTGCAAAAACAAAAATAGTTCATGGGCGTCGTGTTTTTTGCAAACCTGTAGAAGACAAAATGAAAATAACTATAAAAGATTTAGAAAACGGGTTTGAGTTATATTTAAGAAATGACGAAGTAAAAAAGAGAAAGGATAAAGAACATATGAAATATTTATTAACAACCATGTATGTTTAGATGTTTTAGTGTGTTTTAATTTCAAAAATGTTTTTTGTTTGTATAATAATACACAATGGCTACGCTTAAAAAAACTATTCATATTAATCCGGAATTATTTAATATTGCCGATAAAACAAGAAAAAATAGGGAGAGAAAAATGCGACCTAATATTCCTCTAGTTATTAAGCCAAATTCATTAAAAAAACATTTGATAAATAGGATTAAAGAACATAAAATAAAAGAGAAGGGCGGTTCTAGTAAAAAAAATTATTCGTCACAAACACAATCTGCAGATGGGTCTAACTTTACAAACGAATTATACGACTCTTTCAATTACTTGTCCAGTTTATCAAAAAAACACAAAGATGACAGTGAAAAGGAAAAGAAAAGAAATATACTTGCTAATAAAACTGTTAAAAATTATAGCACACCAGGCACACAGACGATGACTTCTTTTTCAGCTTCATCCTATCAACCAAGCCTAAATATGCCTGATGTAAATTTAGAATTACCTGATGAGTTAAAAGAAACATTTACGCCAGTATTAATTGAACCTTCTCTATCAAGCATTAAGATTAACAACAGTTATTCTAATGACAATCCAGTGCCATATGGGTGTTTAAAAGGAGGCGTTAAACCTACATATAGAACGTGGAATGCAACGAGAAAAAATTATGACCAGAATCAAATGGATACACCACCAATACAAATGCAATCACCGATACAAATGCAATCACCGATACAAATGCAAGCACCGATACAAATGCAAGCACCAATACAAATGCAATCACCGATACAAATACAACAACCGATACAAATACAACAACCGATACAAATACAACCACATTTAAATATTTCATTCCCAGAAACAGAAAGCATTGTTACTGAAAGGGAGAGAAAATTAGAATTATTAAAAATGAAAATGAGAAAACAACAAGAAGAAGAAAAATTAAAAATTATTCAACAAGCTGCAGAAGAATCAATAAAACTACCACCAGTTAATACGTCTATTTTAAATACGGACATTGCAATATCTAGTAATTTAAAGGAAAAATTAGATGACTATGCTGGACCGCCTGAGAAAAAATTTATAAAAAAAACAATTCGTAAAAAATACACACTAGGAAAATCAAAAATTTATAATACAGTTTCAATATTATTAAAAGATAATCACACCCGAAAAAATGTTGTGAATGCTCAAAAAGAATTAAAACGAGCATCTATAAACGATGTTAAAAATTACTTGAAGATGCATGGTTTAATAAAGGTTGGTAGCAATGCACCAAATGACGTATTGCGCAAAACATATGAATCCGCAATGCTTACCGGAGAGATCATTAACAAAAACAAGGAAACATTATTGCATAATTTTTTAAATGATACTAGAAATTAATAATTATATATACTTAATTTAAGCAAGTAAAAATGGAAACAACAAAAAATAAACTACCAGATAATGTAAGTTCTTTTTTCAATAAATTAAGCAAATATTTAGATACAAAGCTGTTATTTTATGGCAGCATTCAAAGAAATGATTATTTTCCAGGTTCAAGCGATATAGATGTTGATGTATTTACAGATAATGTGGATAGCACTGTTGCCAAGATGCAACATTTTTTGCAAGTTAAAAAGAAGTCGTTTAAAAAAATTGTGTGGAGAATCTCCACCACAGGTAAAATGGTATATGGATATAAAATAATGTATAAAAATACAGAATCAAATTTTTTGGCGGAATTTTCCATTTACGATAATAAATATAAAAAATACGTTTTAGAATCACATTTGAAAAAGACTGTAGTCCCATTTTATGTGGCTGTTATGCTATACATCATTAAAAAATTATATTATGATTTGCATATACTTAGTGCAAGTTGGTATAAATATTTAAAGGCAAAATCACTTTCGCTTGGTTTAGGAATGCAGGATGAACAATTTTTGGTTTTAAATGTCACGGATAACAACAAATAATATTAATCCCACATGGGTATTTATATTATTACTAATTGGATTAAAGATAATGGCAGTATTATAATAGTTGCAATTAAAAAATGGCTCTAATTAAAGATTATTTTGAAAAGACGAAACAATATATAGAAGAATATGGTGAGAATACCATTGTATTAATGCAAGTGGGGGCATTTTTTGAAGTTTATGGTCTTCAAAATAAAACGAATAGTAATATTACTGGAAGTCAAATTTCAAATTTTTCGCAAATTTGTGATCTGAATATTGCAGATAAAAAGATTTGCGTGGGAAAAGAGAATGTTATTATGGCGGGGTTCTCTCATTACATGATTGATAAATATCTTAAAAAGTTGCAAGAAGCGGGTTATACGATAATAGTATTTACTCAAGACGAACAGGCAAAAAATACTACTCGCAGTCTTGCCGGCATTTATTCTCCCGGAACTTATTTCTCTCTTGAATCAACTACAAGGATAACAAACAACATAACATGCATCTGGATTCACGTTGCAAATAACATAAG
>Ga0194055_10004210_pt1 | contig 10838 bp, 5 predicted proteins | sample SepL449m_MetaG_FD_155482 | JGI IMG/M metagenome (GOLD analysis project Ga0194055, IMG submission 155482) | Anoxic zone freshwater microbial communities from boreal shield lake in IISD Experimental Lakes Area, Ontario, Canada - Sep2016-L442-9m | ecosystem: Environmental > Aquatic > Freshwater >... | reverse complement strand
GTTTTTTTTAAGGCAAAATGGCACTAGCTTCGCTCGCAGCCATTTAATGCCCCAAAAAAGTTTTGAATTCAGGCCCCACCCCTTCAAAAGGCCCTCGTAATGTACTTGCTCGCATCAAAACCATTACGTACGGGCCGTATAAATCATAGGTAAATAAAAGTTATTTTACCGTATATCCGGGAATCGAACACAGGCCGCCCTTGACGATGGGCTCACCACTATCTGGTAAGTATTGATTCTGGTCGGCTGGATCCTGAAAAAGACGATGCACCCTATTTGGAACTGCATTGGTTTCGTTGCAGGTCCCTATCGACCTTATACTGTACTGTCATATTTTTACTATGCAGGTCGAGCTTGGGTTCGTTGTCTACTGTTCAATGGAACAGGTATGTACCAGTGTGCCTTATGATTTACTTACTAGTTAGTAACTTAGTAGTAAGGTACGGTAGGTACTTATTTTCATAAAGTTCCAAACAATTTTTTTTTTGCCAAACTCCTTAAAAATAAGGCTGATAAATCACACAAGGAACTTGTGCCCCTTAGTAAACCCCTAAGTATTAAAAATAAATAAATAATATTTTAGCCCCAAAGTCGTCCTCCCATTGGGCACCTTTAAGGATAGTACGTACCGTTATTCCTGTAAACCATGATCCGGAATAAGATTAATTTATTTTGGATCCTCAACATTGATTCTGTTCCTTAGCTTCGGAACCTTGGAGAACATACCACTCTGCACATGGACGGAACGCATATGACAGCGGGTGCACCATTCACACAGGTAATGTAAACATTTATTTTCATTTCTCACAGACCACATTCATAATCCCTTTGTTAGTCGCAGACATTATCCATCGGTTAAAACTTAAAAGCACGTAATTGTACCGATTTTACATTAGGAGAACTGTTCCGTTTCGGCTAAGTAAAAGGAACAATATTTTTGTTTATGTTGGGTTTGTTAGCGCTGGATTGCGGGCAATGCTGGGCATCCGCAGACCAAACAATTTGTTGGAATATCTTAATATTTTTGGCTTATCTTAACCCTATTATTTCCATCAGAGGTCTGTATAGCCTTATGCAAGTTATAAAATATCAAGTATGAAAGGGACAGTTAACAAATTAAAATTATTTTTGAACATCTGCCGATTCGGTACATATATGTAGAGAGACATTGGTAAAAACAAAATTGTGCAGTAAGCGCATGTAAACTCTAAAGGTTGGGCATTTTAAGAAAAAAGTCACATGAAAAATGTTAAAATACACTTACTGTACTTAGACCTATCAGATTCAGATTGGCCCAAACTAATCTGGCTTGTCGGTCCCTCCAAGTGTTCCAACTACCTACTAATTTGTGGTTTTCTTCTTTTTCAGATCTACGTGATTTCAGGAATCATTGCCCACAATAATATTTTAAAATTTGTTATCGAAATTCAGCTGGCGGGTATGGACAATTTGTTAAGAAATAATGTAAGGTAGTTAAGTGTTTTTCATTGTTTTTAACCAATAATAACGCATTTTGTGACGCTGTTAATTACCTTCAGATTTTTCCCTTTTTAAACTGGGAAAATCTTGTTCAATCTTGATTTTTTTAAAGGGCTGATTGGCTGCTCCAAACCATATATAGTAAATTGATGGTCAATAAATACTTTAGGAAGGGTGAACAATAAGGCATGAATGCACATCCCGCAATTTGCTATTAGAGTCTCTTATGTTCATATTTTCGCATTCCAGAACACAATTTAACACAAGAAACATAAATTCCTCATACTTTGTTCTCCTTTATTGTTAAAATAATGGTAAAATTTAGGAATTTTGTAGTGTATCGAATTTTTGTATAACAGACAAGGAACTACCGCTACATATGTATGTATATCTAGGTACTGTAGTTACACATTTTGGAATGTTGCAAAATCTGACAGGTTGTCCCCCTGTGCTTCTGCCTCATGACTGGCAAGAACGAGGACAGCTACAGGTAATGAAATTGGCACTGGGACCGGTTAATGTTTTTGAAGTTACTGTATTACTGTATTAATTTAGGGCCTTCTTCCGTGTCCTCAAGGCGAGATACTATACCCATTTTCATACGGAACTGAGTCCCAATTTGATTGTTGTCGACTTTGAGGTAATTTTTTTCTTCTCTTTCTTAAAGAATATATAGAAAATTAATATAGACTAGACCGGTACTGTTCTTGGCTCTAAATCTTTCTAAATGTCATCAGTATGCGGTCATGCTGTCTATTGGCGAGGAGTTTCCTGGAAGCATGGCAGGAGGGTGTTACTTCCACTTTCGACAAGCCCTGTGGAGATATTTATCGCGGGTAAGTTTTGTCTCGGCTAAACTGTCATTTCTGATATACCGGTACATAGACGGTTGGGGGGAATTATAAAATTTAGCTGGAGCTTGATCCGTTTTGATTAATGTCGATTTTGATCCAACTATTCAGTTAATATGAGATATTTAGCCGAGTGTAGTTGGTAGAGCTTCTGACGGCCAATGCCAAAGTCGCAACATTCATGGGTTCGATCCCAGAAATCTAAGGGGCGGCAGATGAAGCTGAGCAGTGTTGACAAAAGAGAGTCTACAACGAGTAGTTTGGGGGGTCGAGAATATTGTCAAACGCTCTGTATGTGTCTTGGACTGTTGTACTGGATGTTATTTTGCCTGTTCATTGGGCCGCCATCTTGTATCTAATCTATTACCAATTCGCTAAGTACAGTCCAAAAAGTTGGCAATTTCTATAAGCTATGACAATAGAGGATGCGCTGCATGTGTGGTCCTGTTTCTTATATAACGCCAATATAATGGTGCAGCATTTCAAGCTTGCGCCAGGAGGGAAGCGCCGCCTGTGTACAAAAATCCGCAAAAAATTAAGAGTCAATGCTATTCTATAAATTCTATAAATATAAACGTCTAACTTTATCTGTCCATCTGTGTCTAACACTGGGTTGCTATAAATGTGTCCGAATATGTTGTTCCTTTGGCAGGATCGAACCACAATTTGGTTGAGGAGGCAGATGCTCTATCTCTACACCACCTAATCTGTTGATAATCTGACTAAACTAGAGGGTTCTGGCCGTGCTACGCGACGCCGCTGCCAAATTGGTCCTCTGCATTCCTGGCCCTCTCTCTTTGCTATTCTATACAATACATGGACTATACAATATATACATTGCAAGTCGCGGTTGTGGCTCAGTTGGTAGAGCGACCGCCTGGAGATCGGGAGGTTCTGAGTTCATACCCTGGGCTGGAATACTATTATTTTTTTTTTTGCACAATGAAGTAAGGGAGGGGGGACGGGGCGCTTAGCACCCTGTCTTGGGTGATTAAAGCTTAATAAGACGGTTGCGCAGGGACAGGGCAAGCAGCGCCCTGTTTTGGGTTATTAAAGCCAAATAAGACGGGTGCGCACAGCGCGGCCAGAACCTACTAGTCTACATACATATATTGGCGCTGCGTGCCCCTAAGCTTCTTTACCAGTGTAGCTTACGGTGCGGTACGGTACAGTATGGTACAAAACGTAGCGCATCCCTAATTGTCATAGCACATGCCTACTTTTTTGGCTGAACAAAGCGGAAACGGAAATAGATTCAAAACAAGATGACAGGTGAATAAAAAGTAAAACAACCATCCATCACAAAAGTCTCAGACCCATACGGAGCGTTTGACACTATTCTCGACCCCCCAAACTTCTCGCTGTAGACTCTGTTAAAAACAAAAATTGAAAAAGTAAAATTTTTTTCAGATAGGTATGGCAACCCAGCTGAAACGACATGCAGCCCATGAAGATGGAGGAAGTTGCCTAATAAGAGGGTACCCACATTACAGATTTAATAGTATTTATTAGCATTCAGTTTTGGTTATGCATATTTTTGAATGTAGTAAATGTAGTAACTAGTAAAGCTGAATAAGCAATGTTGTTGTTTTAAATATTAGTATATATATGTATAAACGTCCAACTTTATCTGTCTTTCTATGACGGGTGCGCGTAGCGCGCCCATAATCCTCTATCAATAGCTAAAACAGGCAATTATTTACTGTATAAGTAGTGTCATGGATAGTGTCCGCATTCCTATGCCCCCTCTCCTAGGAATTACATAAAGTATAAACACACACTGGCTTAACCTCGCAGAGCGAAAGTTTTGGCTAAGTTGCCAGAGCATTCGCGTGGCGATCGAGTTGTTCGGAGTTCAAACCCTGGACTGCAACAATTGTTATTTTCTTTCCAAAATGAAGTCAGGAATATATTTATCTATCTGTGTGCGACGCTTTGTTGCTATATATGTGTCCTTATACATATGTTGTCCTTGAGGCGGGATCGAACAACGAACATTTGGTTCTGGAGGCAAGCACTTTACCAACAGTATACAAAATCAGATCTGTTGATAAAAATAGGGAGATTTTGACTACCAATGGCTAATATGTGCTTTGCCAAAATGATGCGACCTTAGCGTCATTGTTGATTCAGTTGGTAGATTGACCTTTACCTCGTAAATATACAATTTGTGATGTCCTTTTTTTAGGATTGTGTCAAGCATCTCCGCCCTCGCATTTATGCCTCCAGGATATGTCCGTAAGAATACATTTTTCTGTGTTTTTTACCAGTTCCGCATCGCATTTCTGCATTGATTCTTTGGTGCTAAAAAAAATTTAAATTCACTGTAAAATGTTCCAGATCCAAATCGACGCCTATGATAACTAAAAACTTGCCCTTATGTTAAAATTTTTATGAGCACAATTTACTCTGTAGGTTTTCTGTAAGCACGGTACCTATATCATCTTGCCCTACGCCGAAATTGTTTTAGCTTTATCTTATGTTTACTCAGGTCCTCTTTTCGACCACCTGTGCAGACAGGAGAGCATCCGGAATGAGACAGAGTATGATTATTCATCCTTTCCATAATTATACTCATGACGCTGACAGGTTTAAATGAATTTTTGTTATTTTTATTTAGAATGCATCCCAACCTGGCGATATTCCTCAAGTACTTTCGCAAGACGTACATTGGCTCTGGTAATGAATGCACTTTTTATATATTGGCAATTTCACAATTATAAATCTATATACAAGCCCCATTTTCATTTTATGAGCAGATGAGTCTCTTCGTAGCGTCTTAGGTTTGCAGATCATAAATGATAAGACCGTAAATTAAAGAAGCCTGCATTTTTTAGTTGAAACTCTGCCGAGGTACCCCATTCCTATCTGGTCGTGCTTTAATAGGACCATGGATGACCGTAAGTACCTATGTACTTCATCTATTGTTGATGTATCTGGCAAGTAGTGTTGAGCCATTCCAGCTCCAATTATTTGTGAGCCAAATGGCACCGGGGTGATAATTTATAATTGTAAGATAAAAAAAAACAATTATCATATTAGATTAGTTATGAGACAGTATTTAGTCTACCACTATGAAGTTTTCAATTATTTATTCGTAGCTTTATTCAAAGAGCTGGTTTACAAATAACCCAGTGCAAAAAGTCTGGTACATTCTAAAATCTAAATCGCATAGAAATATTAGTAGTTTGCTTAAGTACCTACATATACATTAAACCTACCTGTGTGTCGACCTGACAAAGTATAAATTGACAGGTCATACTGTATGTCTGATACGGTACCATAGTTTCTTATGCTCTGTGTGCCGAAGATCCGAATCTGTTTGTTTTTAGGACCAACAACTGCTCAGAGGCGTTTTTCAGCAAATGGAATAGGAAAAGATGGACGCTTTTAATGGAGACTTTGTTTATTTAAATTTTTAAAAAAGTACTTACAGTACCTGTTAAATTGAGGTATTATTATTTCTCTTTAACTTTATCTGCAAGAACACTGAGTTTAACAAACAAACTTACCGGTTGTTCCAGAGCTTTAGGTATACAGGTTGTTCTACATATTTAAGTAATATGTGGTATTGAAATGCGTCCACCTTCAAAATACCGATAGCACCTGCAACAACAAGGCTCAGGGATTTTATAGGATCGTGGGAGCGATGAAGGAGTGAGTGCCTTTGGTTACTGGAGGCGTATAGTATGTACTGTATCTTATAAGGCGCTGTTGATTTCTTAATTAATCTGTCTACAGGGCTGTACTAGCTGGGGTGGGGGAGGGATGGGGCAAGAGCCAGTAGAGTAAAGTTTACTTTACACTATGGGGTCTTGCCCCCCTCCCAGAAGACCCCAAGGTGTAATGTTTACTTGGGCCATTCTCGACTCGAATTCAGGGCCCACCCTTCGCTCGTTGCCAATTCAGGCCCCAAAAAGTCTCGAATTCAGGGCCCACCCCTTCCAATGGCCCTCGTAATGGATATTCAAAATTATTACGTCCCGCGCCATACTGTATAAACAACAGGTACATGTATAGTTAGAACATACATACGGACCTTCCAGGTCCTGTGCGTCTTTATTAGAAAGAGGCCATATACCAACCTCAGTGTATTTACAACTTTATTTGCCCTGAACAAGAGTTGTGATAACGTGCGTTCCTCTGTGGCGCCTTATAGTTTATGAGTCCAGACCAACGCGTTCATTCTCAAATTAATGCGATGGTTTTCCAATAGTAGGACACGCACTTATAAATAGTTATAAAATTAATAATTACTTTCTAGTTGGTTTGGTACTACAGTAGTTTTATCTTTTTTTAGGGAGGAGTATGATGCCATGCTCCATTTGAGGCATGAAGCCGACGGAGAAGATGCTCAGCCACGCAAAGTTAAATGGAGGACATTAGAGAAAAGGCTCACAGGGTACCTATTTTTATGTACTGGAGGCGTAAATTGTGTACCTTTTATGTAGTGGAGGCGTACATATATTATGTTCCTTATACGGCGCTGTTGTTTTCCTTATTGTTCTGTGTACAGGGCTGTATTAGTTGGGGTGGGGGAGGGGCAGTTTTGTAACGTTTACTTAAAATTACTTCACAGTATTGCCTCTTGCCCCTCTCCTTCCCACTTCTCCATCCCACTTATGACATTCGCTCTCTACTGTGAGACTGAAGGAACAAAGAACTATTTTTTACATTTTTTTAGAAGACGAGATGCCTTCATGAACGGAGAGATCACCCACATGAAGTACTGGAGATCGATAGCCAAGTAAGGCCATCTATTTTATTTGGGCATCCGTTTTTTGTTGCTGTTCTGAAAAAGATAACCAGTTTTGTTTACACAAAAGATCCAAATTGACAAGGACTTAAAAGTAGTGTCTCACACCAGGGAAAATGGGTTGTGAGTGGTTTCAACTATCAATTGATAAGACTTGCCTTTGTCTGCCATTCCGCATAATTTTTATATTTGTTTGACTTAAGGGAACCTGGCCCTCTAAACTTCTTAAAACATTACAACATTCTCTCTAAGCATCACCATCAGCAGCCAGATGAATGATTCATGACTAGGGTACAATCCTGTAGGCTGTACTGGTACAAGCATCTTCCTCTATCCAGTGTTCCTGATCCGTGACATGTTTTATTGGGATCCGGATCCTTTGATTCATACATTGCAGTGGCCTTTGCTATGCTAACAAAAATGGGTTTTTTTTCTCTTATTTGTGTGTGCTTATTTCTTCTAGGATACTATGTTATTGATAATCTTACGAATCCAGATCTGGATCTGGAACAAAAGTTTTTAGGGAAAGTCACCATTATTTTGTCTTTAAAAAATGTAGGACTTAAAGAATTTATTTTCAGTATCATGGAGAAAAAGTGCAAAAAATCACCTGTGTTGGAAGATCTAGGAGAATATGAAGAAGATGAAGAAGATGGAGAAGATGGAGAAGATGGAGAAGATGGAGAAGATGAAGATGATGAAGAAGATGAAGATGATGAAGATGATGAAGAAGATATAGCAGATGATGAAACGGATGATGAAACGGATGATGAAGAAGACGATGAAGAAGAAGAATAGGTATACCGAGGACGCCCAAAGAGCCTATGGTTCTCATTAAAGAAATGAGCACAGAGAGTTCAACTCCTTCTTGTGGGCGTCTGTCTGCCAGCTCCTTAACATCAGCCACTCAACACAGACAGCCTATGACAAGAAATCGCATATTTGTGATGTAGCAAATACCTAACTGACATGCGGATACAGTTTAACCTTTTTTAGATACCAGGCAAGGTATGTGGTAAAATGCCGGGCAAAATTAATTCAGGAGCGCTGGTCTTTGCCAAAGTGAAGGGGTACCCGCCCTGGCCAGCCAGAATTGTCTCTATTGTGAGCAGGGATCGGTAAGTCTTCTTAATTCTTAAGTCATCCTTTTTGAGTATTTGTTTTTGTGTGGCACCGCTCATAATCATTTCTGGTATGACACCGTTGTGATTTTTTAAAAATAACCACATCATTTATTTCTACATTCTTTACTCTTGTGTTTATGATTTCATATTTTTGTGTGTAAAAAATACTTGAAGGTAACAGCTAAAAAATTCACGTTCTTGTATATAATATTGCCATTTTCTCGTCTCCTTAGCAGTGTTCCGGATCCGTAACGCTTTGATACGGATCCGGATCCTCGGATCCGTTCCTCTGGATTACGGATCCGGCTCCGGATCTGACTCTGTATTCGGATCCTATTATTTTCTTTAGTTGCATAACAATCAAAGTTTTTTTTCTTAATATTTTTGCTTTTTTCTAAGAAATTTCTAATATTTGAGGTTTAAAAGTAAGTTTTTAAAGAAACATTGTCTTAAAGTTTCATATTGAAAGTATTATTTTCACTCGGCTCAACATTCCTATATACAAGGTAAGGATCCGGATCCGGAAAAAATAATAACGGATCCGGCCCCAGATCCGGATCAAGTACACTGCAGTCCTTAGAAAGAATTAAATACCCATGGTTTCGATTCCTCTGTTTTAAGCAGTCACGGTGACGTGGTTCGACTGCAGAAATAAAATTCAGGTATTCTTTTTCTTTCAAGGTACAAAGTCTATTTCTATGGAGACCACAAGACGGCTCAGCTAAAAAGTGAAGGTAAAGTTATCATTATCTTTGGTACCTTCCCTCATATCTTTCAAAGTTATTGCAATTTGCAACTTTACATACTGTTATTTTTAAATTTAGATATTTGGCTCTACACGCCCGACACAAAGGAGACATTTTCTCGTAAGGTGAGGTGACCTTTTAGTGATATTAGGTGCACTGTAATTATAGCAAAAACAACAGATACCTTAAAATGTCCTAATACCATTCCGGCTTAATTTCGGACATGAAAGGACTGTCTGGCGAAAAAGAAAAAGGGATCGAAAGTGGTATCAATCGAAAGGTCTGTACATATATACATAGAGCACTAGCGCTATTTATTTTTTTCGAATTTAATTAAGCCTGTAAAAAACGAAACACTGATGAACATTAGAGCCTGTGTTTGATTTCGCGGATTTCTTCTAGAATAAAGCCATTTAAAAAAAAACTCAACAATTTCGCCACGCTCTTAGGTTTATCAGGTTTTCGTTTTTTCAAGAATATAAAATTCTAAATAAATAGATAGCGGTAATGCACTATATAAATAGGTACCTATCGATTGATACCATTTTCGACAACTGTTCAGTATCGCCGGACAGTCCTTGAAACAGATTGTCCAACAAATCGGTAGGGGGGTCGAGAATAGGCTTAGGCTTGCACTATCCTTACTGATAAACAACATGGCCGGCAGATTTTTGTAAGAAAATTGTAAAGTGACGCTACCTTGGAACGAGCATTAAAACCAATTTCAGCGGCTTAACAGCTGGGAATTGAGTTCGACCAGTAATCATTAATTGCCGCCAGTTTTTTCGATTCCGGTAACTAAATTTAGAAATCGTACCAATACTGTAACTTTAGTTGCCGCAGTCGCCTATCGCGGAAACTCAAGTCACGGCATCGGTACGTTTTAAAAATTGAGATGATGCTACAGGGCCGATTACTACGGCTTTTATGGAGCCCTGTTCCCTAAAAAAAATTTTGCCAAAATAATGCGGCAAAACTTGCGGCAATTAATGTTACCCAGTCAAACTCAATTACTCAGCTGTTAAACCGCTGAAATATGTTTTTGCTCGTTCCACGATGAATATAGAACTGGCTAGACAGTCCGTTCAAGACACCATTTTGCCACATTTCTTCCCAGTGATCAATGAGCTCTCCAGGTAAAATCCAAATTCAGCAAAAAAAAATCGAGATCCTATATTTAAATTGTATGGCTAAAAAGCACCGGAAGTTACTGTTGGATTGGAAATTGGGGAAAGTCGTCCTTGTTTCGTAGTTCAGCCTTTGGATAGCTAGGTCTACCTTCATCCGTATTTGATGTGTCTAAAAATGTCAGGGAAAACATTTTTTTTCAAAGAAAAAGTGAGGTAAAATTTCTAAGTGTTCAAAATTAGGGCACTTTATGACAATATAAAGTTTATTAACTTTTGGAAAAATTTCAGAATTTGAAAAGAAAGGGGTTTATTGAGGGTCTGCATCAGCTGGAACACACACCAGATATTGCTAAAGTTGAGGTGAGGTTCGTTGTTCACTTATGTTATTAATTGTAAGAGTAGCGGTACTCCTGTAGGGGATCCGTATCCGATAAATTTGTCCTTGGCCTTGGCCAAACCAAGACGATACATGAGTATACTGTATATGTAGGTTGCAGTAGATAAATTATATATTATACTGTATATGAGAAAATGCCGCTTTTGATGGACCGATTGCACTTCTTGTGTTTTTATAATGATGTACAGTATGTGTAGTATGGAAAAAAGAATAAAATAGCTTCATAGACGTAGAGAGGGAATGGAAGAATGGTACCTGAAAAACAGCACATTTCTTTGTTTTCGGTCATGCACCATGGGTTAGATTCGAAACGGTGTTGGTATTAGGGGGCAACAAAGGCGTGATGGCCCAGGGA
>Ga0194055_10004209_pt1 | contig 10842 bp, 10 predicted proteins | sample SepL449m_MetaG_FD_155482 | JGI IMG/M metagenome (GOLD analysis project Ga0194055, IMG submission 155482) | Anoxic zone freshwater microbial communities from boreal shield lake in IISD Experimental Lakes Area, Ontario, Canada - Sep2016-L442-9m | ecosystem: Environmental > Aquatic > Freshwater >... | reverse complement strand
ACCGGGCCGTCACCGCAAGCGGTGCGGTGCAGGGCGGAAACTCCTCGGTTGTCTAGGCGATCCTGCGTCATGCCTCGGGACTCGTTTTGTCTATCCCGCCGGACCTTGTGTCAAGGCTGGTGCGCCAGTCGTTCCAGCCTCCGTCCACCGAGGACGGGGCTGCATGCCAGTGCGGCATCGCTTCACCGGTTGCGGGATCACGACTCGGAATCGGCAGCATCATGATGCGTTTGCAGGCGCGTTTGTAATCTTCGTCGCTTAGGAACGCCTCCTGAATGTCGTCCCAATCGCGTCCGTCTGGGTATCCGCCACACATATGAATATCATCCGATTGAGCGATCATCTCATGGCTGACGCCGGCGGGGATAACGACCACGTCGCCGGTGCTGATGCGGAGGCGGGTCCATCCGCCTTCCCCGACGGAAAGATCGAACTCCATCCAACCGTTTGCACAGCCGAGGCACTCGTGCGTGGTGGAATGAAAATGCGCGTATTCGTAGACGCCGGGATAGTCCCAGTTGTTCGACCAACCATTGGAACGAAAACGAGCCTTGACCGCCTCGGCACCGCCAGCCGGTATGGCGTTGCGGTGCACTAACAAGGGAAAACGGTTATTGGGGATTTTTCCTTGGGGTTTGGATGGATAAACCTCTGTGTGGATCATCGGTGGGAGTTCTCCTTGATCGATCGGACTATTCTCGGCGGCGGCACCATAAGGCACATTCTGGCCTCCATAACGACGCACCCGCATGTTGCACTGTTCGGCGTGACCTACAAATCCCTCCAGCATACACAGTCGCGAGCCGTATTGGCCGATCAAGCTTGCGGCCTCGTCCGTGAGGATTTTTTGATAGGTGTGGGTCTTCAGAAATTTTCCAACCCAAAGACCTCCGGTGTAGCGCCCAGCCTTTTTGGTCGGTAGGGTATGGTTGGTGCCAATCACCTTGTCGCCATTGGCGACATTGGTTCGCGGTCCCAGGAATAATGCGCCGTAGCAGGTCATATTCTCCAGAAACCATTCATCCCGGTCGGTCATCACCTGCACGTGCTCGGACGCGATCTCGTTGGCCACGCTGAGCATTTCCTCATAGGTATCGCAATGGATCACCGCACCATAGTCCTGCCAGGATGTCCGTGCGAATTCGGCCGTAGGCAGGATGCCAAGGAGACGATCGATTTCGGCCAGCGTCGCTTCGGCAAGTGGTCGTGAAATCGTCAGCAGGATGGCCGGCGAGTTGAAACCATGTTCAGCCTGCCCGAGCAGGTCGGTCGCGCAAAGTTCGGCATCCACCGTCTCATCAGCAATGACCAGCGTCTCCGTTGGTCCGGCGAGTAGATCGATGCCTACACGGCCAAAGAGCTGGCGTTTCGCTTCGGCCACGAAGACATTTCCCGGACCCACGATCATGTCAACCGGATCGATGCTGGCAGTACCCAACGCCATCGCACCAATCGCCTGCATGCCACCCAGGACGTAGATTTCGTGCGCACCGCCAAGGTGCATGGCCGTGACAATCGCGGGATGAGGAGCGCCGTTTTGGGGTGGAGCAGCAGCAATGATCCGTGGCACGCCGGCCACGGATGCTGTCAACACAGACATGTGGGCCGACGCCACCATTGGAAATTTGCCCCCCGGCACATAACAACCCACCGACGGTACTGGGATGTTCTTGTGACCAAGGATCACCCCGGGAAGTGTTTCGACCTCCACGTCGGTCATGCTGGCACGCTGGGCTTCCGCAAAGCGGCGGATTTGAGCCTGGGCGAATTGGATGTCGTCGAGGTCGCGGGCCGAGACCTTGGCCATCGCCGCTTCAATCTCGGACGAACTGAGCTTGAAGCTGGGCGGGTCGTACTTGTCGAACTTGACGGACAGTTCACGCACGGCTTCATCGCCGCGAGCGGCAATGTCGGCCAGCGTGCTTTCGACAATTCCTCGCACTTTGGCATCGTCTGCAGCTTGTTGGGCTTCGGGCTTGCCAGTCTTTAGATAGGTAATGGCCATCGTATTGGAAGTGTCCCGGTGACTGTTGAAAGTTGAAAGATGGTCTCCCCAAAGGCCCGGGCCAGCGCACGACCTTGTCGAACAAAAGGTCGCAACTGGACGTACGTTGGTTCCCGACCAGAAACTTGATTTTACTGAAGGAATGCTGCCATGGCCAAGGAATTAGGGAATACCGCCCAATCGGCTCGCTATCAGGTGAAGAACGGGTCGCAGGAGGAACGAACTAGGGGAACGAACTAGGACAGGCACTGTTTCGAATGATGGCAATGAAATGAATCGCAATCACGAGCCTTGTTACGCTAGCCATCTCGCGCAGTGCCTGTCCTGGTTTTGGTTCTGTTCTCGGTAACGTTTGCGACCTTCTCACGCTCGGTACTGGAAACGGATTGATAATCGATACCCGGGCAAATGGAAGAATCCGTTTCCGTGAGAACCCAAACATCCGCGTTGATTTTTTCAATATGCCGTAGGAACTCTCCGGATTGCCGAGAGTGCCTTTTCATCGGCCGATCTAGATTCCAAGTCGCTATGCGCAGCATCTGGTTTCCTTTCCCACGCACAAAACAAACTCTCTCTAAATTGGTGGCTGTTCCCACGGCCCTAAAACGCTTGAAAATCGTAGGAAGGACCCATGCCAGAGATCGTTTTGAGCGCAAGTTTGGCACGTGCCGCGTGAGGCCCAATGCGGGCCCACACACGCGAGATGTTTCATTGTTGGCCCTCCGCCGCGTTCACGCAAGTGCGTCGCGCCAGTTAGGCCAATGGTTGCGTTTGGTTGGGCGTGGTGTTTGTGTGGTTGGTAGCGATGTATCAACGCGATCGTCGGGAGATCTTCCATGCATGGTTGATTCCCCATTTCACCCCTTTCACCCTTTCACCCCGGTCGCGCAAACGCTCACGTGTGCGTTCGCATGCGTGTGTGCGTGTTGCGTGTGTATATATGGGTGAATGAGAGAGAGAAGTATATCTATATCTATTTTTTGCGCGATACCGTGAAGCATGAAAGAAGTTTAGGTCAATGTAATCGCTGGTCTTTTCAAAACTTCGTTCACCTTTTTCACCTCTGTTCGGTCGTTTGAATCGATCAACATGTTTCCCCCTGCGACGGTGGCTTTTGAGGATGTCTTTCACCCCGGCCGACGCGATCGTGCTCCCGTAATGGAGTTGGTCGTCTGTGGCCAAGTCATCACCACCACCGCAGACTAGCGCCGAGCGCCCCAAAGGCTATTCGCCGCGTGTCACGCACTATGCCGATTGATCGAACATTGCCTTAGGCACGAATCGATGAATGTGGCAGAGTTCGAGAATGTGAACCAATGCCCGAACATGTGCAATGGCGTGGCGAGAGTAACGATATCGACAATCGGGCACACAACTCGTTAGGCGGTGAACGTTCGATGGAATTCGCGCGTCGCTGATCTGCTTGGGTTTCCGCAACGCCCTCTCGCCAGCAGTTCAGCAAACCGCTCACCGTTGCCCCAACCCATACTCTCCGCTCAACCCATATTCTCATTACTCCGGTGCAGGAATTCCAGGCATTCGACTGGAAACCCTACACTCGCGAAGCTCCTGACGAGAGACAAGAATCTTGAGAAAAAGCAGGGACTCGCAAGATTCTTCCCGCAAACGAGCCAATCGATTGAACTTTTGCTTGGAAATCCCATCGAAACAATTAGGCTGGACAAGGATTGGCCAAATCGCCGATACTCCAAAGCGGTATGCTTGACCACAGTTTTCTGAGTCGTAGAATCTGGCCTGCAGATAGTATGCGTTCTCCAGTCAGTTCCAGGGAAATCGAGCCATGAGTATGAGTTTTGTGAAGTTGGGGGCTGGGTCAGTTGCAGACGAAGACATTGATGCAGCCGACCGAATTGCAGATACATTCAAGGCGGTAGTTGTAAGCACCGGTCCGTCTCCAGACATATCTGACGCTTTGCGGAGCAAGTATCTTGGGCACTTCGTAGCCTTCTCACTTGAAACAAACATTGCGGAATGGGGTGATAAAGGGTCTGCAAGAAGTAGGATAAAACTGTCCGACCAGATGGAACCTCTGGTTTGCGGTAAAGACTATTACGTCCACCCAATTGAGTAGGGCATTGTAATGCCTTACTACTTGGTCATTGAGCCTCTCGGACAGCAGGCTGGGGATGCGTTCGCGGTTTTCATCAGCACACTGTCGAATGGACGACCTTGGATGGAGACGTGCAGAGTCGACAACATCGCTGGGATGAGAATGTCGACAGCCGCTTGGTTCGATTTTTCATCTTCGGCGAACGATGGTAGTGAACGTCCAGAGCCGGATTACGTTCCTCCGCCAGGGTTGCTTCTGCCAAATGCTTTACTAGAGTGGTCGGCTGCAACCTTTTCTTATGATGGTACAGCTCATAAACTGCCCCTAAGCGTTGCAGTTCAAGTGGATCCCGCGCTCGGCTTGGCTTGTCGCATAGGGATGGACGACTTAGAGAATCATTTCGACGAGCACATACTTTTCGACACCCCGTCTACGAGGTATATCGTCTTGATTGCAAAGCGGCATCTTAGGTGCGTGCCTCGCTGAATTCTTGGTTTGAGTAGGGCTTCACGAACGGGAGTTCTGTTCGTCTCATCGCTTTGGTTGATTCAACGTACAAATCGAGGTTTACCAGTCCATTCCTGCGTAACGTGTTTCCTTAGCTATTTTCATCGTAAAGCTACCATGCGATTGTCTAGGCATCCGACCAGTCCCTGACCAATCGATACCCTCGGCTGGGTCGACCTTGAGTCGCTCCAGTCACTGGCACAACGTCTCCTTGCTGCTCAAGGGTCGTGATGATTTCTTGAAACATCTTTGCGTTCATCTTCATCCGTTTGAGCAACACGCTGTGTGGCAACGTTCGATCGGGTGCCGCTTGCAGCTTGCGGATTAAGCGTAGGCAGTCGGCATGGTACGGATTCTCAGCCACATGGCTGCCAGCCATGAAGAGCATGCGCCGCGTTTGATGCATGATGAGGGTTGACGCCCAATTGGCCGCATCGGTGCCAATAGTCGGATTGATGTGGTTCTCGCTGATGGCATACAGAAGTGCCAACTTGCGCGTCTGCTCGTTGACTCGCCCCCATACTGTCGTCCCAACCGAATCATTCTGTTCCTCTGCTTTGCGATACTCGGCCTCAGCTTCGAGTCGATTATCCGCGAGGATGGAGATCGCGTCGGGGGATTGCGGCACGACATTCGGGACCGGATGCCATGACTGGAGATTCCCGTTGCCTGGCATCATATCCTTCCACCATTTCGCCGTTGCGGCCACTCGCTCGGGTATTTCCATGACTCTTGCGTCTTGGCCGGCCCCACGTGCACCGCACTCCAGGATGATCATCCGCGCGAAAAAGCCGTTGGTGAGCATCCGTTCGGACAACCGTGTCGGTGTGGAAACAGGTGGTCGCCAACCTCAAAGAGTTCATGCCCGCAGGGATTCGCGTAAACGAGATCACGGTCGGGCACGCAAAGGAGTTCCATGAAAAGCTCAAGGCAAAGGGGATGGCCACGACGACGATCCACAAACGGATCCAGTTCGCGCGCCAGTTCATGCACGACGCGGTCGACTGGAAGATCATCAACGAGAATCCCTTCTGCAAAGTCAAAACGCAACGGAACACAATGAAGGTCAACGAGTTCGTCCCTCGAGAGGTGGTGGACAAACTCATGAAGAAGGCCGATCCGGTGTGGCGGGTGATCCTCGGCCTGAACCGCTATGGTGGCCTACGCACTCCATCCGAAACGCTTTCCATTCGATGGGATGACATCGATTGGGAGATGAATCGGATGAGCATTCCGGAACCCAAGGTAGCGCATCACCAGGGACGAGGCATTCGCAGTTGCCCGATCTTCCCCGAACTCCGAACGATTTTGGACGAAGCCTTCGAGATCTTCGGCACGGAGAGCGAGTTTGTGGTGGCCATGCCAGGTTACCGAGCGGCTGCGAACACAGCCATGGGCTGGAAGAACTCCAACCTACGCACAGCGTTCATGCGACTGCTGCGAAGGGCCGGCGTACCAGCATGGCCGCGATTGTTCCACTCGATGCGAGCCAGCCGGCAGACGGAACTACAACGCGAGTTCCCGATCCACGTGGTTTGCTCCTGGCTCGGGAACTCGCCGCAAGTCGCCCAGCAGAGCTATTTGCTGGTGACTGAGGATGATTTTACAAGAGCTGCTGGAGTGACGAAGGTGATGGTGGAGGGATGAAGCAAGTTGTTTTGTACGGATGCTGCCGGCTATACACAAATCGGAAAATCCCGATCGTGAAGAATACGTCCCCGGCGCCAACTCAGTTGCGAAAGAAAATAGCCAGCATACCGATGCGTGGGTGGCAATCAATTTCCCTCAATGGGTTGGTCAAGCCAAGTCTATTGTGGGTAGCGTGCGTGCCTGGGGAGGTGCTGGCGAGTCATTCAAGAGTCAGAAACCCTGGAAAATGCCACATGTTCCCTCGATGACGGCGGTTTCACCCTCGCTATTTCCCACCGACACACGGGAGCGACCAAAATAATCGTCACAAAATTCTTGACACGAAGCTTTTCCTGCCATTAGTCTATCCCGGGCGCGACAGAATTCGCGAGAAAGTAATCGGATAAGCATTAGTCCGATTAAAGGCATCCAGGCTAGATATCGGACGGCAGTGGTTTTGGGATGAATTCTTTCTGACGTACAGGGGGCCATGAATGAATACAAAAAAAAGGCATCTAGGCTGCGGTAGAAAAATGAAGTGCTCGGTAGTCATATTGATAATCATCACGTCATTCTTTGGCCTGTTTAATTTGCGGTGTGAAGCCCAGGAAGAAAATGCTTCAACGGAATTTGCGATTAACTTGTCTGACGAGACTGTTGGAGAAAAGCAAGTAATTGAATTGAATCGACTTGTGCCAGGGATGTTAAGTTCGTTCGTTCTTAACGCACGTAATGGGTCGCGTCAAAATCTTAATTTGACCCAAGTTAACGTTTCGTGTGGATGCATGATTGTAGAGCCCGTTAAGTCTCAGCTTGCAACCGATGAAGCTGTGGCAATCAGTGTTAAGATTCGGGCGGATACGAATTCTAGGGAAGTCGCACGAGAGCTTTCTGTCGTAAATGAAGACGGTCGCAGATGGAATTTTGTCCTCAAATGTAAGTCGCTCGCGCCTTTTGTTACCGACGACCGGCATTTTCTTTTGGAACCGAAGCAAGAAAGAAGAAGCTTCAAAGTCTGCTTGGCACCAAATCCGGAATGCCCTAATTTATATCCACAGTCAAGTGAGGAATTTTCGGTGTCAAGCACCGGAATCGTGATTGAATCACCGAAATTAGAATATGATGGCGGGATGTGGTATTTGGAGTTTGTCGCGAATTCTCGAGTCAATAAACTCGCCGGCTTGGTTTCTGATGATATTGAGCTCATGTGCTCAAAGTTTAAATTTAACTTGAATATTAAATTTGAGTTTCCGAATCCTGTTCGGGTGGTTCCCGACCGAGTAAGAAGATTTGCGATCCGTGAAGGACTTCAAAAAATCCTGATCCTCTCAGCTGGCAAGGACTTGAATCAAAAGATATGTATTCAAGGGGAGGTCAAGGATGGCGAAGCATTTGATCTAGAGTTTTCCAAGAGTGAATCACGTGGAAGGGCTACAGTATTCGAGTTGGCTCCAACTGCACTTGACTTGAGTAGCCTGTCGAAGATTAAGGTGAAGTCAGAATCATTAGGTACTGGTGAGGAAGTTGTTTTGGCAGTTATTGATGTAGTCGACTAAGGAGGCTTGAAGTATGTCTATGCGATTTGTGGCTTTGGCACTGTCTTTTGCGTATTGTTTTTTTGATTGCAATTCAGTTTATTCTCAAGGTCCAGGAGGAGGTGGTGGGCCGGAACCTATAACCTGTGCTGTAATTGTTGAGAAATCGTGCGCCGATTTATTCGGTCCGTTTCAACAGGAGTATTCCTGTGTCGATACACCATGTGAAAACGAAGATTACTGCACTACCGGCGAAGCATTGGGCGAACGAAGTAATATCGATAATAATGAGAATAGCTGGAGCACTCTTAAATTCGAGGCTTTTGGAGGCGATCCTGGAGCAACAGGGCAGCTTTATCGTATGGGCTTTGCGCAGCGATGTGCTTATGTCGGGCATTGCGGTTATTCCTGTGAAAGACATCCTGTGAAAGGGGATATTTGTTTCTTGGAAGGTGGGTATGACACTTTGACGATTCCACAACCAATTGATCCACAAGGTGATTGTACTCTGGAATGATCGTCAATTAAAGTTTGGTCCCAAGGTAGATTTGTAGATCAATCTAGGAATGTTTGATGAGTATTTGTTTATGGCTTCCTAGGTGATCACTTTTCAGATTCCGGTTGATCGATTTGTCTTGTGTATGAGAACGAAGCGGTGATGTATGTCAAAGCGCGTGATGCTCGAATTTTGTGTTTCGATTGCCGTTGTGTTTTTGGCGGCTAAGACTGTGTGTTCGCAGTCTCATTTCGTCAGTGTCCCTAAATCAGATATCGATAATGTGATAATTGATTTTGCGAAGAACAGAGAGCTGTTCGCCAAATACTGTGTGCATGTGGAAATTGAAGAATTGAATGAGTCTTCCCTGCGAGTAGACTCTCCGATTAGGCATTTCGTTGAGTATTGTTTAGCAGAGGATTTCTCAAAGCGGCAGTCGCGTCTTGATTTTCGGCGAATTTCATACGATGTTGACGGGCAATCGCGATCTGTCGATTGGGTCATGAAATTCACTGACAAGGGGCATGAAACAATAAGAGATGAATTGCGGCAGTACGCGCCTGAGGCAAATAAATCCGTGAGCAAGATTTTGTATGCGCATGATGTATGGATGCTCCCTATCTCTGAGTTGTTGATGCTTTCTGTGGGTGATGCAGGCGGTTCACTATATTGGTCCGAGTTGCTTGATTCCGATCGACTATTGTGGGCCGAAAGTGATGGAAAGATTACTAGAGGCGAATGGAAGATCGCTAGAAGGAGTGAAAAAGTACAAGAATGCTATGTTCAGGTGTATTTTGATTCGAGCACGGGGAATATGCCTGTACTTACAAGGTTCATTTGCCCCACTAGATATGACGAAAAATTTGCAAAGCAGGGAAAGTCATTCTGTTGTGAGATCGAAACGAAGTGGGAGAAACTTGAGGACGGGTATGTCCCGACTCAGATTCACAATCGTCGTGTAAGTTTTTTCTCAAAGGGTGGTTGGAAGAATACGATGGATTGGTCGTTTAAGTTTAATTGGAAATCTGAATTGTGTAAAATCAACGACAGCATTACTGAAGGTGTTTTTCAACCTGGAGTTTTCCCATCTGAAAGGATTCTCAGGTCTTTCAAATAGCTTGAGAATTGATTGCCATACATGGCTATGTTGAGATTGCTCCAGTCAAAAATCAGCTAGGAAATGAAGTTGTGTGCCTCCCACTCATGGGCACCGGTAGCCATCGTCTATTCTCGCTTGCGTGAGACCTAGTCACAATCTGATTTATGAACGTCCCAAGAACTCGGCAAGCGATTCAGGATGACTTTTATCTGCTGCTTCGCGAACGGCTTCTGGAGTTCGAATCACATTGCCTCCTCTAGACGGATTTGAGTCGTCGTGGGTAATGCAAAACCCCAGCGTTTTGGCGTCCCAGCGCGACGCGAAATGGAAGAACGAACTAGGACAGGCACTATTCCGAATGATGGCAATGAATCGCCGGCACACGCCCAGTAATGCTAGCCATCCCGCGCAGTGCCTGTCCTAGTTCTGTTGTGGCTTGGGAACTCGCCGCAGGTCGCGCAGCAAAGTTACTTGCTCGTGACCGAGGATGATTTTGCGATAGCGGCCGGGGCGAAGAAGATGTTGGAGGAGACGACGAACTAGGGCAGGCACGGTTCCGAATAGTGGCAATTAATCGCCAGCAATAGCCTAGCTATGCTAGCCAGACCGCGCAGTGCGTGTCCTGGTACTGATTGTCCCCATACAATATTAGTCGTTTGCCCAAATTACAATCTCGCCTCCATCAATCGTTCCGAGTTGCCGGAAGAGTACCTCATCGAGTTTGTTGTTAATTGCCCTCACTGAGCCATCGCAAAACGCGAAGTTCGTCATTCTGGAATGTGGTCCTCCAAATCCGTTCGTGCCACCATCGGCATCGTCTTGAAGAGGTTTGAATAGGAACCATCGGCATGTGTCAGCGCCGAAACCGGTCCACATGGGTTGATTGTCCTCTTTCGTATTAACCCCGCGATAAATCCTTTTCTCACCAATGCAAATGGTGTGGGACACCCCATCGCGAATCTCAGCGTGTCTGATCGCGTACCTTGATCGCCCAACTCCGTCAAATTGCCTCGACGGCCATTCGAATTGCTCCGACTCAGCCAATGAACTGGGTCCGGGCCAAGAATAAAATTCGTCAGGCTCAGAACCCGCATTCATGGCATAGTCGCTGTGGCTACAGTACTCCAAACCGCCAAACATCATCGCTACATCCATTACGCGATTGCTATCCCGGTTTCTCTTGGATGGACATCGAACGTTTGGAATAGATATCCGCGCAAAGCCGCCAAACAATTCACTTCGATCGGCAGCCAAATCCACTGAGCTGGGAGAACCGGTAGCCAATTGGGTCTGCTCTAAATCAGGTAATATATTGAAGATCCAGCTTCCTGGCTGATTTTCACCGGTGCCGCGATCTGACATCGATAGCCAAAAAAAGGTCCACCCCGCACTTGGAAAGATCCTCTTCCTGGATTCAAAAGAATGAATTGCAGTCGACAATTGCAGCAAATTGCTCCTGCAATGTGTCGCACGAGCCGACTCACGAGCGCTGTTTACCGC